>Ga0209343_10002046_pt1 | contig 26472 bp, 21 predicted proteins | sample RifCSPlowO2_02_FD_184026 | JGI IMG/M metagenome (GOLD analysis project Ga0209343, IMG submission 184026) | Groundwater microbial communities from Rifle, Colorado - Rifle CSP2_plank lowO2_0.2 (SPAdes) (version 2) | ecosystem: Environmental > Aquatic > Deep subsurface > Groundwater | place... | reverse complement strand
GGCGATGCGGATCAGTTCCTTGTGTTCGTCGAAGTCGACCGTCGGCGACTCGCCCGTGGTACCGACCACGACGATGCCATCGGTCCCCTCCGCGATGTGCCAGTCCATGAGCGACCTGAAGCGCGCAAGGTCCAGCTTTCCGTCCTCGCGCATGGGGGTGACGATGGCGACGATGCTTCCGGTTAACATGCGGCTCGGCTCCCGCGAATCAAAAAAAGCATTTTACCCTAAAGACTCGGCACACCGGCGGGTCAGCCGGACTCCAGCGGCGACCATCCGCGCCCTTCCCGTACGGCGCAGATCCTCTGAACGACCGCAGGCTTGGGCCGCGAAACCAGGCCCTGCTCGAAAGCCACCACCTGGAGCTGCGGCATGAGCCAGTCGAGCAACTCGTTGCGACGCAAGAGGAAATCCGGGTTCGCCGGCCGCCCGAAGTTTTCATTCCCGAGGGCGAAGGTTTCGTAAATCAGCACTCCGCCTTGGCGGAGGGCGGCGACAAGCTGAGGCAGCAGCGGCCGCCAAAGGTAATTCGTCACCACCACCGCGTCGAAAGTTCCCGGCGCGTACGGCCATGGGACCGATTCGAGGTCCGCCGCGACCAGTTCGATGCGGTCGAGGCCGCGCAGCGATTCGAGCGCCTGGGTGTCACGATCGATCGCCACCACGCTGAACCCACAATCCCGCAGATGGCGCGCATGGCGCCCGCGGCCGCAGGCCACATCCACGACGCGCCCCCCGGCAACGATCAGCGGCGCGAAACGGCACACCCATTCCGAGGGCGACTGGAGATCATGTTCGGGACCGGACATATCCAGAAGCTAGAACGAAGAGCCGGGTTGCGAGAGAAATGCCGTTTCCTCGGCTGTGGACACACGGCCGAGCATCGCGTTGCGGTGGGGGAAACGGCCGAACCGCGAAATAATATCGTAGTGCCTATGCGCATAGGCTATCGTCCCCGTGCTGTCCGGATCTCCGGCAAGGCCACCGAATAGCGCAAGCGAGCGCCGCTGCGCCGCGATGTCCTCGGCATGCTCGAACGGCAGATAGGCGAACCAGCGCTCGACCGGTCGCAGCAGCGTGTCGAATCCGTGATCGACCATGCGCCGTGCAACACGCAGCGCAAGCGGGTCGGCGGCAAAGGCGCGCGCCTGGCCGCGGAACATGTTGCGCGGAAACTGGTCCAGCACGACCGCCAGCGCGAGCGCCGCAAGCGGGGTCCGTTCCCACTGCGCGAGTTCTTCGGCCGCCGCGCGCTCGTACACGCCGACGAAACGCGACCGGACCGCGCCGTCGAACGATTCGCTTTTCTCGAACCAGCATTTGCGCGGCCGGCCGCGCTCCGGGGAATCCGGCGCGCCGAACCAGAATTCGAGCGCTTCGGCAATATCGGACATGACGCAATAATAACGGGTGCGGGCGGCGCCGTTCGGATTTCAGGCGCCGCTCCCCCACGCCGGAACCGGATGCAGCATACTTCCAGTTCTGCTCGACCGGATCGGGAACGCGCATGAAACCGATGATGCTCCAGACCACCATCGCCGGCAGCCTGCCCAAGCCCGCCTGGCTCGCGCCGCCGCAGCAGCTTTGGGCTCCCTGGCTGCTGCAGGGCGAGGCGCTCGCCGAAGGCAAGCGCGATGCCGTGCGGCTTGCGCTGCGCGAGCAGGAACGCGCCGGAATCGACATCGTCACCGACGGCGAACAGACGCGCCGGCACTTTGTCACCGGCTACCTGGAGCACCTGGGAGGCGTCGATTTCGAGCGCACGGTGACCGTGCGCATCCGTAACCGCTACGATGCCAAGGTGCCGCAGGTGGTCGGGGCGGTTTCGCGCAGGCAGCCCGTGCACGCCGACGATGTCCGGTTTCTGCGTGCCCAGACCGGCAAGCCGATCAAGTTCGCCCTCCCCGGCCCGATGACCATGGTGGACACGCTGCACGACGCGCATTACCGCAGCCGGGAGCGCCTCGCCATGGCGTTCGCCGCGATCCTGAACGAGGAAGCCCGCGAGCTCGAGGCGCTGGGCGTGAATGTCATCCAGTTCGACGAGCCGGCGTTCAACGTCTATTTCGACCAGGTGCGAGATTGGGGCATCGCCGCGCTCATGAAGGCACGAGAGGGGCTCAAATGCAGGACCGCCGTACACATCTGCTACGGCTACGGCATCAAGGCCAACATCGACTGGAAGCAGACGCTCGGCGCCGAATGGCGCCAGTACGAGGGTATTTTTCCCCTGCTCGCGCAATCGGGAATCGACCAGGTGTCGCTCGAGTGCGCGAACTCGAAGGTTCCGATCGAACTGCTCGCACTGCTGCGCGGCAAGGACGTGCTAGTGGGCGCCATCGATGTCGCCACCGAGACGGTCGAAACGCCCGAGCAGGTGGCGAGCACGATCCGCGCCGCCATGCGATACGTCGCGCCGGAAAAGCTCTTTCCCTGCACGAACTGCGGGATGGTGCCGCTTGCGCGCGAGCTCGCCGCCGCCAAGCTGCACGCGCTTGCAGGCGGAGCCGCGATCGTGCGGCGCGAAATCGAGCACAATTAGGCTGGGAGCGAAGTCATGACCAAGGAAGAATTGCAGTCGGCCGCAAGGGAACCTGCGTTTCCGGCAGGCACGAACACCGAGCGCCTCATCGCCGAAAAGCAGGGGGCGATCGGCTGGATCACGTTCAACAATCCGGCACGGCGCAACGCCATCTCCGTGGACATGTGGGAAGCGATGCCCAAGGTGCTCGATTGCTTCGAATCCGACCCGGCAATCCGCGTCATTGTCCTGACGGGCGCGGGCGACAAGGCCTTCGTCTCCGGCGCCGATATCTCGCAGTTCGAGGGTCAGCGCTCGAGCGCGCAGGGCGTCCGGTACTACGAGGAAATATCGGAAGGCGCGCAACTGCACATTCAGAATTCCGACAAGCCCGTGATTGCGATGATTCGCGGTTATTGCCTCGGCGGGGGGGTCAATATCGCGCTCGCGAGCGACCTACGACTCGTCGCTGACGACGCCAGGTTCGGCATTCCCGCGGCGAAAATGGGGCTGGGCTACCGTGTTTCCTCGACCAAGAACCTCGTGGACACCGTGGGCGCGGCGAACGCGCGCGAAATTCTGCTAACCGCGCGCCAGTTCACCGCAACCGAGGCGCTTGGGATGGGACTGGCGCACCATGTGGTGCCGGCAGCGCAACTGGAGGCGCTGGTCATGGACACCTGCGCCGCCATCGCGGCCAATGCGCCGCTCACCCTACGCACCGCGAAGCGGATCATCCGCGAGTTGCTCAAATCCCCGGCGGAATTCGACGCCCCGGGCTGTGCGGCCCTGGTCAAGCAGTGCTTCGAGAGCCAGGATTACACCGAAGGCCGGCGCGCCTTCATGGAAAAGCGAAAGCCCGTGTTTCAAGGTCGTTGACATTCTAAGATGGACATAGGACACCATCAATGCCAAACAACTTCGCGCGGCGCAGCGACTGCGCGAAAACACGAGATTGATTAAAGGCAAAACCAGCCTCTTCGCTTCCGGCTATGCGAGTTTACGCGAAGCGCGCCCAAACAGGGCCCAAGACCGTGCTCAATATTCAGCCCAGAGCCAGCAGCGTTTTATTCCGATCGCCTTATTGTTTTTTCATCCAAGACGCAACATCGATGCCGAGGTAACTGGCCAATCCCTTTGCGTTGATTTCCCGCCAATAGGGGCTTAGCTCGTGATTGATAAGCTTCTGGCGCAAGTTCTCCGGGGCGTTGCCTTCCTGCTCCCATTTTTCGGTGGCGTCGATAAGAATTCGCCCGCCGAGCCCCGTTTTCGGCCACATTGCCGGATCGAGAACACTTATCGGAGTGTCGCGCTCTATCATGACGTCCCGCTCCGGGCGGCAGCGCGTCGAAATTGCCCATACCACTTCGCGCATGTCATGCACGTCGATGGTGTCGTCGACGATGATCAGCACTTTCTGGTACTTGCCGCCATGCGTTCCCAGTATCGCGTGCATAGCGTGCTTCGCGTGTCCGGGGTACATCTTCTTGATCGCTGCGGTGCCCCACATATAACCCGTGCCGTACGGGTTCTTGGCGTAGGCGACCAAGCCTGGACAGTTTTCGCGCGCCTTCGCGAGAATTGACGCCGAAAAAGCGAGCGCCCCGAGGTAACTGTCCTCGTTAGGCGGCTTGCCTTCGTATAGGCCCTGGAAGATTGGATTCTTGCGGTGGGTGATACAGGTTACTTGCATCGGTGGATTGTCTTTCGTCTGCGGCGCAAGCCACCCCGTGTACTCGCCGAATGGGCCCTCGACAATGCGCTCGTTCGGCAGGAGCCGTCCTTCGATGATCAGTTCCGCGGATGCGGGAACGTCCAAGTCCACCGTCTCGCACTTCACCATTTCGACCACCTTTCCGCGAAGCGCTCCGGCAACCGCGAATTCGTCCTCCTCGATGGGTCCAGAATGAGTGCCGACGATCTCGATGCTCGGGTCTACGCCGATCGCCACCGCGATGTCCAGGGGCTGATTGTCCTCTTGTTTCTTCAGGTAATGGATGTGTGTGTGTTTGCCGGGAAGGAACAGGATTCCCAGCTTATTCCTGCCGAGTACCATCTGACGCACCATCGAGGCGTTGCGTGCGCCCGTGTCGGGATCTTTCGAGATCTGTATTCCGACGGTGATAAAGGGGCCGCCGTCTTCCGCATGCCACGTTGGAATCGGAATCTTGGCGAGATCGACGTCGGGGCCCCTAATGACAACTTCCTTGCATGGAGCACTATCGCGCAGGACGACGACCGGCTTATAGGCATCTATGCGTGCCAATCGCTCCGCGTACTCTGGAATCATGCGATTGACCGGTGCTTCCATCGCAAGGGATAGGCGATTGAGCGTCCCCAACACATTACTGGCCAGCTTCCATCCGGGATGCCCCTTCACGTTCGTAAAAAGCAGCGCGGGACCGTCGAAGTCGTTCACTTTGCGGGTAATGTCGCCGATTTCCAGTCGGGGATCAACCTCCTTATCGATTTCCAGTAGTTCGTTGTTGGCGCGAAGGGCGTCGAGGAAACTCCGCAAGTCAGCGTACATAGATTTTCAGCTCCTTTAATATGGGAACGGCCTTGGCTTCTGCTTTGGAAACAGTGTCATCGACCGCCTCGGGGGCGATATATCCACCCTTGAGGCCCATGCCGTCGAGACTCTTAATAAACTCGGGGTCTTCGGTCGCTTGCTTGAGCGCGTCGTGCAATTTGCGCATTCGATCCGGCGGCGTGCCGTTCCGGATCATCACAGCGACCTGGGGGTTGAAGACTTCCAGTCCCGGAAAGCCTTTCTCTAGCGCGGTCGGAACGTCGGGGAACTCCGGAAAACGCTGGGCGACAAAGGCGACAACCAATTTGACCGTGCCGGCGCGCGCAAGCTGCCGTACGCCGGCGATGTCGATGATACCGGCCGGAAGATGACCGCCCAGCACGGCGTTAAGGTAGTCGTTACTGCCCTTGAATGGAATGTCCGGTGCGTCTATGCCCGCCGACCTGAAGAAAAGCATGCCTTGCAAATGCAGCGAAGTGCCCGTTCCGGAATGGCCGAACTTGATTGCCCCCGGATTCCTGTGTCCGTAAGCGATCAGGTCGTCGAACTTCGCGAATGGCGAATCGCCCTTGACGAACAGAAGCTGGCGAAACTCGGCGTATCCGAGAAGCGTCTTCAGCTCGACAAGATCGAACGGGGGTACTTGTTGGTGGACCACGATGGCCTTATATGAAGTTGTCATCATTGCGATCGTATAGCCGTCGGGTGCCTGCTTGACGAGCTCATTGATCGCGAGCGATCCGGCCGCGCCAGGCAAATTAACCACGAGCACCTGTTGTTCGAGATAGCGGGACGCGACACTGGCAAGGGCGCGAGCGCTGAGATCCGTCAGGGCGCCCGCAGGAAAGCCAACTAGGAATCGAACCGGCTTCTCGGGCTGTTGAGCAACCGCCGGTGCAACCGGCACAATCTGAGAAGCCAAACCAACGGCAAAGGCAATCAATAGCGGTGCGCGAAGCATATGTCTTTCCCTCCTTTCGTCGTTGTCTCGCAAGTCAGACTAGTTTTATTTCCCAATTACACCAAGCTTTTTGCGTTCGCCGCGACGTGTTTCTGCTGTACGTTATTTCTTACTGGGCAAGTTTCAGCGTTAGTTGAACACTTTATTTACGTCGATGTGACAAAGTTCCAGCGTTAGTTGAACACTCATGATCTTCCTTGCAAAGGTCGATTGGGTCGAGAGTAGTGCAGCTCGGGACTGTGAACCACGCCGCGAACTGATGCGATCCGTTTGCTCGTTGCATGTCGATACGCTCCAAAAAAGGGAATTCCACCACCGGCTCTGCGGAATGATGCGCATGCCGCCGCACGAACGTCAACAGCGCAGAGCAGGTTACTCCGGTACGCCGCGCCCGCGGTTCCCGCGCGCCTTGCGCAGACTGCGCTCAGTCGTTGACGCAACCGCGAAATTCAAAGAAAGTGTCACCTCGATGCGCGGAAAGTAGGTTCCAGCGGCGATTCAACCGGTTTTGTTGATGAGACGCCGCAACAATACCCCCCGCAACAACAAGCGGAGGAAACGAATCATGCAGTGGTACCCGGTTCTCGCCCTGCTGTCTTCAATGGCGGTCGGCATGGCGCACGCCCAGGACTATCCCAGCAAGCCGATCCGGGTGGTGATTCCGTTTGCAGCAGGGAACACGGGCGAGATGTCCTTCCGCCTGATCTCGCCGATACTCGAGTCGCGCCTGGGGCAGCGCTTCATCCTCGAAAATCGTCCTGGCGCGAGCGGCAACACCGGCGCGATGGAAGCCGCCAACGCCGCGCCCAACGGCTACACGCTGCTGCTCAGCTCCATCAGCGTCTTCGTCAGCAACCAATTTCTCTACAAGGCGATGAGCACGGAGCCGCTGGCGATCTTTGCGCCGATCACCATCCTGTCCGAGGCACCTCATGTGATCACGGTCAGTTCGAATCTGCCGGTCTCTAATCTGCGGCAGTTCCAGGCGTACGCCAAGAGCATTCCCGGAAAGCTGAACTTCAGTTCATCCGGTGTCGGCACGGCGCCGCATCTCTCCGGCCAGATGTTCGCGGATCTCGCCGGCATCGACATGGTTCACGTCCCGTACAAGGGGGCAGCGGCGGCGGTGCTGGCACTGATCACCAAGGAGGTCCACATTACCTTCTATTCCCTGAGCGCCGTCGAGGGACAACTGCGCTCGGGCCATCTTAAGGCGCTTGCCGTTGCGGCTCCGAAACGCCTGCCCGTTCTGCCGGACGTCCCGACCATGGCGGAAAGCGGCTTTACCGAGCCGTTGCCGGGTGCCTGGTGGGGCATGGCGGCCCCGAAAGCAACCGATCCCAGAATCCCCGATCGGCTGGCGACCGAGATTCGCGCAGCCCTTGCCGATCCCGGCGTCGTCAGCCAGTTCGCGGCGCTCGGCATGCTTGCCGGGCGGTCAAACGCCGGCCGAGTTCACCTCGAGGATACAGGCCGAGACCGCCCAACTGAAGCGGGCGCTGGAGAAACTCAAGATCCAGCCGGAATGAGCTGATCCGCCAGACGGCGGCAATGGCGCCTTACCGGAACCGCGTCAATTCGGTGAGCTCGCGGCTCCACTTGGCCGCGACCTCGCGTCGCTTATCTGGGGCGAACTTGTTGATCATCGGGTAGCCGTTGCGCCAGTGGAACGGCTTGCAGGCGTCGACGAGCATGCGGCTCATGGTGAAGTCGTTCCGTTCGCGTCTTTCCGGCGGCAGGCGCGGGTCCAGATCGGTGGTCCAGGACTTGATGATTTGCACTGAATCGGCCGGGTCGACTCGGGTGCACATGGCCCAGATGACCTGCTTCAGATCCACCGGATCGACGTCCTCGTCCACGGCGACGTAGTAGCGGTACATGCCGACGCCGGCGTGCATGCCGGCGACCGCGGTCAGCGCCTGCATGGCATGGCCGCAATGGCGTTGCTTGAGCGACACGACCACCATCAGCGTGTGGCAGTGCGCCCAGACGCCGACGATGTCCGAGATGCCGGACTGCTCGAGGTGGTCCCAGATGCGTGCGGCGTAGATCGGAATTCCGTAGCGTTCCGTGCTCGGCAGCAGCGGCGGGTTGCCGAACAGGATCGGATCACTGCGGTGCAGGATGCGCTTGATGCGCAGCACCGGTTCCCTGCCGCTGTGGGTGTAGTAGCCGGGCCATTCGCCGAAAGGCCCTTCCATGTGCGACTCCTCCTCGGGTGGCGGCATCTCGCCTTCGATGACGATTTCCGAGGCGGCCGGGACGGGCAGGCCATTGAGCGGCGTGCGTATTACTTTGAGCGGCTCGCCGTGCATCGCCCCGGCGTATTCATATTCGCTCACCCCGGCCTTTGCGCCGAAGGGCGCCGACATCCAGGTGGTCGGGTCGCAGCCGAGGACAATGGCTATCGGGCACGCGCGCCCGGCGTTCCAGTACTTACGGGCGATCTGCTTGCCATGCTTGTGCTCGATGATCCAGAGCGTGACGCGGTTTCTGTCGACGATGCAGGCACGGTAGGTGCCGACGTTGACCCAGTCGCTGTCGGGGTCCTTGATGATGACCATGTCGCCGGTGCCGATGTAGCGGCCGCCGTCCTCTGCGTGCCACTTCGGGGTTGGGAAAATTCCGAGATCGACATCATCGTCCTTCAGGACGTTCTCCGTCACTGGCCCTGAAGACACTTCCACCGGCGCGAACGATCTCAGATCCGGGATCCTGCGGCGCCAGGCATCGAGCATCTGCAGCTTCGGCGCATCAGTCGGCAGACCCAGCGCGAGCGCGCATCGCCGTGCCGAGGAAATGATGTTTGTCGCGACGCGAAAACCCCTCGGATAGCCGGTGATGGAATCGAATACGAGCAGCGGTCCCTCCGCCTCGGCCATCAGCTCGGTCAGGCAACCGATTTCGAGGTCCCAGTGGGCGCCATCGATTCTCTTCACTTCACCGATACGCTCGGCGGCATCGATGAAGGCGCGGAGGTCAGAGTATGGCATTCATGTCCTCGATTGCTGGGACGGATAACGCAAGGAAATTCAACGGCACCTCCGACAGTATCCCTGGCCCTGGCAACCGCCGTCAATGTACGCGCGATCTTCGGGAGAACGATCCTTCGCGTACTCCCGACGTGATCAGCGGTTCGGTGCCAACTTTGAATGTCGCAATCCCGTGAACGACCCTCACCTTTAGGCGAGGGTCGTTCACGCCTAACCTCGCTCAAAATCCGCTCCGATCGGGGCTTGCCCCGGTGAGGAGGCGAGCCATTTGAACAAAAATACATTGCGCGCCGTTCCGGACCGGTTTAAGCACCTGATCGCAGGCGCCGGCGCGCCGCAATCCGGTGCTTGAACCCGCACCGCTGTCGCTACAAAGTGGAAATGTCCGGTCGGTCCGTCAAGTTTTACCCGTACCGGGGGCCTCGAGGCCCCCGATACGGATAAGACTTGGTGCTTCAATCTGAGCGCCCTCCAAGCTGCGCTACGTGACCGGTTGGCCCTGTGAGTTGTCGCTTGGGTCGAGCCAGCTGTTGTTCCCGGATCAAGCCGAGGATTCTGCCCAGACGCTTGTTGACGACCACTTCGGCCTGACGCACGGGGATAGCTTGGTATCCAATTTCGTACTTCAGAACCCGTTTCCCGGCACGCAGTTCGATACGACCATCGGCGAATTCGAACACGCGCACGCGCTGCTTGCGCAAGGGCAAATTCTGCGGGCTGGGTTTAATCAAATACTGAACGGTGTCACAGCGCAGGGTGACCTTTGGGCGTACCGAGCGCTCCTCTTGCCAGCAAAAGATGTCATCGAGATTCTCCGCAGCCAGCACCGCACGATGTGCGTTGTGCACTGAACGAGGATGCCCAGCCCGGGTTGCAGCTAATGGACCAGGATTAACACTCCGTTTAGTAGGTATCTTCCTCCTCAGATCGGATAGCCATAGATACCTACGCGCAGTATATTGTCCCGGAGCAGAAAGCCCCCAATCTGGATGGCTACACAGGTCACAACGAGGAGAAACGTTGTGGCCGTATCCGTCCCCAACTGGCCACTGACCGCAAAGGCCACGACGAGCGTCGGGAGCACCAACCCAATTCCGACCGTTCCGGCCCAAAAGCTCCAGCGATGTTCCCCTCGCACCAAACGGCGCACCGATTCACGAGCCGGTAAGGTGCCTGTGGACATTCCCCAGACATACACCAAAAGCATAAATGCGTTCCCGAGAAGCAAGGCCAAAAGGTACGGCCACAGGACTGCCCCGACAATCCCCAAACCTTTGCCCCATCCAGTGATTAGCGCTACGAGCAGCAAGGCTGCCATGCCACACAGGGACGAGTAGCTCACGTATAGGATCGGCAATGCGGGGGTGTTCCAGAAGGCAATGCTATTCCACGAGGAAAGAAGCAGTCCGGTGTAGGCCATAAACGCTACCGCAAAAAGCAAAATGGCCCCTCGCAGAATATTGCCGCCGGCCGTGCCTTCGTTCCACGGCAAGCCTTCAAATCCTCGCACAGAAGGGAGCAGAACCAGAATTTGAAGAAGCACAAGCACCGTAATCGTAGTGGCCCCGCGCGCAGTCCAACTGTTGCGTGGTCTCCTGAACGCGTAGACGAAACCCCAGCGGCTCTGGGGTCCCAGGTGATTGAACAGGAAACCTAACGAAACAAGCGCCAAACCCAGCCCTATCCACATCCCCCACAGCGCCGTTTTCTCGTCAACAACGCCAAGGCCCCGGAGCACCACTTCCAGAAAAATAAGCCCGGCGCTTGTGCCCGCTCCATAAAGGTAGAACGCCACCTGCCAGTTCCAATGCCGCTGGGCTTGCAGATCAACGATGAATTCTGTTTCGCCGAAACCATGGGCACCGTTCATGATCGTTCCACCAATTTTCGTTGACAAAATAAGCCCGGGTTAGCGCCAATTTCCGTTCTGCCCACCCGGCCCGGTTCACCCGCCCTTGATCGGGACAGCAAGCATCACATCCACTACCGATCCGTGGGGCAAGGGCGTGTCCAGGTTCTGAATTCGATCCACGCTCTGACCATTCAGGGCCACGAGAAGAGCCGGGTTGAGGGTGGCGCCCTCCACAACAATGTAGCACTGGAACTCCGGGCCGTTGGAACGACCCAACTCCTCCAGCAAACCCCTGAGAGTGGCGCCGTCATCGAGCACCACTATTTGTTCCTTCTTTCTCACGATGCCCCGAACCGGGCCAAAGAACTGGACCTTTGCTTCTACCATTTCCGTATTTCCGTCACTTCGCCTTATCCTTGGTGATGTTCACCCGCAGGCAGCAGTCCACCGCGGCGCTGACAAAATCCATATGTTCGTCATCCATCGTGAGCAAGGAATTGAAATGGATGCCTCTGGGCTCTCCGCGCTGAGTGGCCGCTTCCGCCCATCTCCCGGCGGAGCACCACACCAACGTGACCTCCGGATGAATACCGGTAGTGAGCCTCACCTGTCCCCGGGCTTTTTTCCCCATGTCGGTCTCGACGTCCACCCAATCACCGTCCTTCAACCCCTTCCGTTTTGCGGCATCGTGATGCATCACCAGGCGGTCGGCACCCAGGCGGCGACCCACCTCATTGAGCAAGGGGTTGCCGCCGGTGGTGGTAAGGCTGTGATAGGGGGATTTGGCCGTGATCAGATACAGATCGAACTCCGGAGATTTGGGGGTATAACCGGGGCCAGGGCGCCATTCCGCCAAGGGGATATAGTCCGAAGTCTCCCACGGAATGTCCAACTTTCTGGTCATCGCCTCCACTTGGCGCCCGGCATCGATCATGTATTCATGGTAGACGTGCGTTCTGGGTTTGACATAGGCGCCCGGATAGCGTTCTTTCAAGCTTCTTTCTTTCACGATAATCCCGTCTTTCACGTACCAATCAACACCTTTGTCCGGCCCGTGCGTGTTCTTGAGCAGCCGGTCTATTAGCTCGCGATAGGAGTATTGTTTGCCCGGCTCCAGGGCGTATTCGGGACGGAGCTTCCAGGTCGCGTTCCAGGCGGCGTAGACATCATCGATGAAGCCAGCCCGCTTGGCCAACTCCAACAGGATCTCAGTGTCGCTTTCGAGCCGATCCCAGGGTGGATCGAAGGGTGGTTTCACCACCGGCTTCTGGCCATAGAAAACACTTGGCTTGGAACCGGTGAGGGCGACGAAACCCCCCAAAGGGTTCAAGTGTTCCAGGTAATGCAAGCCAGGGAAAACGATATCGGCAAAATCCGTCGTTTCCTCGAGCTCACTGGCGATGGACACGATAAAGGGAATCTTTTGGAAGACCTCGGTCATGGTCTTCTTCCCAGCGCCCGTATAGGCCATATTGGCATGGCGCTGGATGATCATTTTGGGCTGGAGGGAGAGGTTCTTGTACCGTTCAGGTTCCAACATGGCTCTGACAGCAAAGGCGCGGCTGAAGCAGGCGACCGGGAACAGCTCGAACAGGTCGATAGACTGGGGCGGCGTCACCGTGCGCGGGGGATAGGGACTGGTAGGGTGTCCCACGCCTGGGCGCTCCAAGACGGTAAGCAGGCCGTCCTCCGTGGCCCGGCAGCCGGCACGGTGGTACCCTATCGACCCCCCCGGCACATCCTGACCCCCGATGATGGTCTGGAGCAGCACCGCGGCCATACCGTTCAGGTAGGCATGTTTGTGGTGACTCAAGCCACGGGACCAGATGATAGACGCAGGCCGATAGGGTAACTGCTCCCCGTCAATGTTGATCGTGCTGCCGATGCTTGCCGCCTCCCCAAATTCTTTCGCAATCCTGCGCACGGTCGCTGCGGGAATGCTGGTGATGCGCGACACCTCCTCCGGGGGATACTTGCGCACATGGTCGGCGATTGCTTGAAAGGCAGGACGCACCTGCTGGTCTCGGATCCGGTACGTCCCCAAGATGGCGGCATCGCCCAACGAAGCATCGAAGGGCTTGGCGATGCTCTCCGTCGTATCCCAGATCAGCGGCTTGCGCGTATCGGGGTCGCGGACATATTGCCCGTCCGCGCCGACGAGGTAGGGGGCGTTAGTCAGATTCTTCAGAAAAGGAGCATCGTAAATACCCAGTTCGTTGATCAGAACATTGACTAAGCCGAGTAGGAAGGCCGCATCCGTGCCAGGACGAATAGGAATCCATTCGTCGGCCATGCTGCCGGCGTGGGTGCAGACGGGATCGACCACCACTACCTTGACCTTCTCCCGGTTGCGGCCCAATTCGAAGGCAGCGTGCATAGTATCGTAATGGACCACCCCACCCCACTGTGTTCCTTCGGCGAGAACGTACCGGGTGACAGGTATGTCGGGCACCGCGTCCAGGGCGTATTGGTTGAGGAAAGCAGGAGGGTGAACGGAGTTGCCACAGAAGAAAGCTGAGGAACAGGGCTGCACCGACGTCCCGAAACCCATGGCCCACGGACTCTCTGACACGCTAAAGTAGTCAAAACTGACAAACCACAGTTTCCTGCAGTCCTCCTCCTGAATCTGCTTCAGCTTATCCGCTACCAGATCCAGCGCCTCGTCCCAACTGATGGGCACCCAACCCGGGTCCACCCCAGGCCCCTTCTCCGGATTGGTGCGCCTGAGGGGCTTCGTAACACGATAGGGCGAATCCAGCGTGAACAACCCTGCGCGGCCCTTTGCACAGGCCTTCCCCATGTTGTGAGGGTTGTCCGGATCGCCATCGATGCGAACCACACTCCCGTCCTCTACCGTGGCGACGATGCCACAACCGTTCAGGCATAGCCTGCACATTGTGCGCATCTGATATGACCGTTCTTGCTTCAAGGACCGTTCTTGCTTCAACTGTTCCGCCACCGCCTGGACCATCGATCTTCCTCCCTAAGGACCCTACCGCGCTGGGGGTATGCAACGGGTGCCTTGCCCTTCACGAAAAGCCTCTTGCTGAACTCGAAGCTCTTCCCCTGCGTCCTCGTCAGGCCAACAAATTCATCATGAATTCATGATGGACCCTGTAAGCCCTTCCCGTCGGCCATTACCGGCCCATGCCACCCACCCTGCCGCCACCCCTCCCAGTCAAATAAAACAGCCCCGGGTTGGTGCCCAACTCTGCCCGCGGCTGGAAGTGCTTCTTTTGCTTTAACTGCAGATTGATCTGGCTCTCCGGGTTCTCTAAATCGCCGTAGTTCAACGCCTGCGTCGGACACGACTCCACACACGCCGGAGGACGTCCTTCGTCTATGCGGTGATAGCAAAAGTGGCACTTCTGGGCGGTACCTATTTTGAACTTCGACAGCTTTGCTTTCTCGTAGCGCGTCAGCTTCCCTTTGTAATATCCATCCCCACCATCCCACCGAGTAATCGCGCCATAGGGACAGGCCGTTATGCAAGCCGTGGTTCCTACGCACACGTCCTGGTTGATCCAAACGATCCCGTCCGCTCGCTTCTGGATCGCACCCGTCGGGCACGCGGTCAAGCAGGGCGCATCCTCACAATGGTTACACCGCACCGGCGCGAAAGTGCGCTTGGCAGAGGAATACCCATGCCCCTCTTGTTTCTCCAGCACCTTCATCCAGTGGATGTTCCGCGGCGTGCCGTTCTCCACCTTGCAGCCAATCACACAAGCCTGGCAGCCTATGCACCGCTCAAGGTCCACCGTATATGCCCATCGTGCCATAGTTAATCCCTTCCTTGATGAGTCGAGGCCTTGTTCGTTCACGCAATGATCATCAAGCTAAAAGTAAAATATATACTGTGATCCATATCAAACAATCATATGACGCCTACACGGCGCGGCCTTGATCCGGAATTTCCTGGGCAGGGGCGATGACCATGTCCACGGGCGGCAGCGATCCGATCACCGCGGAAGGCCGGCGCGAATACAATCAGTCGTCGGATCAGTTGTCGAGTTTGGCACCGGTCTTGACGATGATGGCCTTCCACGCCTGTGCCTCGACCCGCATCCGCTCGGCGAACTCGGCAGGAGTATTGTTGATTGCGATCGCACCCTGCTCCAGAAACTTTCTCTGCGTCTCCGCATCCGCCGCAGCGGCGCGGAACTCCTGGGACAGGCGCGTTACGATGGCGGGATCGGTTCCGCGGGGAGCCGCGAGAGCCCACCAATTGCTGAATATGATACCGGCCGGAATACCCGCTTCCGCGGTCGTCGGCACGTTCGGGAGCGTTTTCAGGCGACTGTCTCCGGATACTGCTAGGGCACGGACCTTACCCGAGGCGAGGTGCGCTGCAACAATGCCGTAGCTCGCAATAAACATCTGCACGTCGTTCGTGACCAGCGCCAGTAACCCAGGCTGCGCACCCCGGTAGGGCACGTGGACCATGCGCGCGCCGAGATAATCGGAGAACATCAGGCCCGAAAGGTGAGGTACGGTCGCGTTCCCGGGGGACCCGAAGTTGAGCTTGCCTGGGTTCGCGCGTGCATAGGCGGCGAATTGCGCAAAGGTGGTTGCGGGGACTGCCGAACTGATCGTCACCAGATAGGGGTTTTCCACCAGCATGGTGACCGGCGCGAACGCGGTTAGCGGATCGAAACCCATATCACGAAACAGGAACTGGTTGATCACAAAGTTGTTGGTCGGCCCGACCACGAGCGTGTATCCATCGGGGGCCGCCTTCACGACTTCCATCATCCCGATATTGCCCGCCGCCCCCGGACGGTAGTCGACGACGATTGTCTGACCCAGCCGCTTCTCGAACGCCGGCTGCAGCGTTCGGATGACCACGTCGCCGCCGCCGCCGGGCGGATAGGGCAACACGATCCTGATTGGTTTCTCCGGATATTCCGCATTGGCGCGCGGAATTAGCCCTGCGACGAGCATGACTGCGATGACAAGCGTTGTTTGGAACATGTCCTTCATGTCGTTCTCCTTTGGTCGCCTGGTTTATCCTGCTGCCTCAGCCGGCGAGATCGAATCGACGACCCCGACCCATGCGCGCGGCGCGGCGATAGATCTCCCACGCCAGCACGATGTCGAGACTCGCGTTGCCGGTAATGAATGCAAGAACACGGTCGCCCGCGGCGCGCCTGGCAACGGACCGGCCCGCCGCCAGATCCTGTATTGCCACCATGCGTACCGGATCGATCGCAAGATTGGGACGATAGCGGTCGAGCGCATTTTTGAGGTTCGCCGGCCCGTCGCAGGCCATTCGATCCGCCATTTGATACACCTCGTCGTCCCACGCTCCGGTGACGTCGAGCGGGATCATCACCGACCCCGGTGACCACCACCGGCCGCGCACCGGATGCTCCTGCAATTTGGGCACCGACGAAACAATGATATCCATTCTCTCGACGGCGCCGCGGACATCGTCGACTGGCGTCAGACGCCACGGGCCTTCCTTCGCCATGGTTGTACAAAACGACTGGCGCGTCTCAAGGCGCTTCGATGCCACGAATACCTCCTCGACCGACGGCAATACCGCGCCGATCATGCGCAGGGACCATTGGCCCAGACCGCCGCAACCGATCAGACCAAGACGGCGCGGTGCGTCGCCGGCAAGGTACTTCGCGGCGAGCGCCGCGCACGCGCCTGTGCGCGCATAGGTGATCCACATTCCTTCCATGATCGCTACCGGAATGCCGCTGTCAGGATCGTTCAGGACGACGATTCCAGTCGAATCAGGCCGGCCACCAGCCGAATTTTGGGGAAAGTACGACACCCACTTCATGCCGAGCGCGCGGGCCCCGCCAACCCACGCCGGCATTGCGTGCAGGAAGTTTTGTGGGGCGCCCGGATGGACGCCGATCTTTGGCGGGACATCGGCCTCGCCGTTCGCCTCCATGCGATAGGTCGCCTCGACCAGCGAAACGATCTCCGCCGGTAAGGGCGCTGCCCGCGCAATTTCTGCGGCACCGAGCAGGAGTGGGCTCACGGTTTGCACGGCTCTGGCTTCAGGCGACCACGTGCAGCTTCCAACTGTGGAAGCTGGAAATTACCTCACAGCCACCATCGCGGACGATTACGTGCTCCTCCGCGTTCAGCAGTCCTTCCAACGTCTCGAGCTTGGGCTCCGGGGTTATGCTCATACCCGGCTGCAGGACGTGCTGGTCGAATGCGTTGAGATAGGGTGGCTCGGTCACCAGGCCGATTCCGTGACCGATCCGCTTTGCCGGATGATCGGAGTAGTTTCGCCAGGGCGTTTTCACCACAAGCGACTGCGAGTATTCGAAGATCTCGGCCGTCGAAACGCCCGGCTTCATGCGCTCGATCACCTTAAACGTGATCTCCCACATGCCGTCGTGCTCCGCGCGCTGCCGCTCGCTCGGCGGCCCGAACACCGCGCGCCGCGTGAAGTCCATGCGATAGCCGTTCACGCTGCAGCCCCCGTCAAGGTAGAGGATGTCGCCTTTGACGAACGCGCCGCCCGGGCCGGTCGCGCCAAGGACCAGCGGCGGGCCGGAATCCAGATCGGCTCCGAGGTCGAAATAGTAGTCCATCACCTTGCGCTGGATCTGCGCCTGGGCGATCCCGACATGAAGCTCCGCCAGCACCCGCTTAAACGCCTTGCCACCGATTTCGCACGCACGCTTGAGTTTGTCGATCTCCCAGTCGGACTTGATCATCCGGCACCCCCAGACGACAGCGCTCGAGTCGACCCACTGCGCGTCGGGCAGATCCGCGCGCAGCCGCTCGAGGTCATGCACCGCCAGCCCGAGACGCGGCTCGTTGCCGAGTTCGACAGCGACGACCGCATGCGCGAGTCCCCGCTCGAGCAGGACATCGCGGATCCCCCAATCGACCCGGGAATCGCAGTTGAAGGGTACTTCGGGATAGATGCGGCGGTCTTCGACCCAAGTCGGATACGGGCGATGATATAGCCTCGCGAACAGCCCGGGACCGCTCCAGTCGATTACCGCAGGCTCGCCCTCAAGCGGAAGGATGAACACCATCGGACGCCCTATGCCGCCACCGGACGCCTTTTGCCCGGTAAAGTAATAGAAGCTGGCCGGATCGGTGACGAGCAGCGCGTCGACGCCGTCTTTGCGCATCAGGGCGCGCGCCGTGGCGACGCGCGCCACACACTCCTCTTTCGGCATGCTCATGCGAGCGACCTCCTAAAACCCGACCGCGGCGCCGTCCTTGCGGTGGTCCGATCCGGCAACGTAACCGGCGTCAGTGCAAACGATGATCTGGGCTCCGCCGAACGCGGACGCGGCTTCCGGGGCCTCTTTCTGGATGAGATGACCGCGCTTCGCGAGACCGCGCACCGTCTCGTCCGGCATCCCGGCCTCGACCGACACCTCGCGGCCGGAGATGACCTGCCAGCGGGGCGCATCGGAGGCGGCCTGCGGGTTTTGCCCGAACAGGTGCAAGCGCAGAGCGAGCTGCAAGTGACCCTGCGCCTGCATCGGCCCTCCCATCAAGCCGAAACTCATCGCTGGTTCACCGCCACGCATCGCGAATCCGGGAATGATCGTGTGGAACGGTCGCTTGCGCGAGCCGACTTCGTTCGGATGACCGCGCTCTAGGAAGAATCCCCACCCGCGGTTCTGCAGGCTGATCCCTGTGCCGGGCACCACGACTCCCGATCCGAACCCCTCGTAGTTCGACTGGATATACGACACCATCATGCCATCCGCGTCGGCCGCCGCCAAATAGACCGTGCCACCCTGGCGCGGCGCACCCGCGGCAAAATCTCCCGCCCTGCCGGGATCGATCTGCTCGGCCCGCGCCGCGAGGTAGGCGTCCTCGAGCAGCGTGCCCGGATCAATGGCCATCGCCTGCGGATCGCCGACGAATGCCTCCACATCGGCAAGCGCAAGTTTCGTCGCCTCGATTTGCAAATGGATCGCCTCCGCGCTGTCGGCCGGATAACGATCCATCCCGAGGTGCGCAAGAATGCCAATCGCGATCAGCGTCGCGATACCCTGGCCGTTCGGCGGAATCTCGTGCACGGCGAGTCCGTCTATGCTGCGCTCGAGGGTGCCGCACCAGTCGACATGATGCTCGGCGAGATCCGCCATCGTCATGACCCCGCCGTGCGCCGCGGCATGGCGCACCAGCGCCTCGCCCAATGGCCCCTGATAGAGCGCCGCACCCTTGGTTGCTGCGATCGCCTCCAACGAGCGAGCGAGCGCGGGATTGATGAAACGTTCGCCCGCACGCGGTGCGGACCCGCCGGGCAGAAAGACCTCGTCGAAACCGGGTTGTCCGCGGTACTTCCCGGCAATGCGGCTCCACAGTGCAGCGATTACCGGACTCACCGCGAAGCCGTGCTCGGCATAGGAGATCGCCGGTTCGAACAGCCGGGCGAAGGGCAGCTTGCCGAAACGTTCGCTCAGGGCCACCCATGCCGACACGGCACCGGGCACTGTAACGCTGTCCCAGCCCCGCGCCGGCATGTGATCGACTGACGCGAAACGCGAAGGCGACCACGCCGCCGGCGAGCGACCCGAGGCATTCAAACCATGCAGCGCACGTCCGTCCCAGACGATCGTAAACGCGTCGCTTCCGACGCCGTTGGCCGTCGGTTCCACCACCGTTAGTGTGATTGCCGTCGCGATCGCGGCATCGATCGCATTGCCGCCGGCCAGAAGCGCGCGCAACCCCGACTGGGCTGCGAGCGGCTGGGAGGTCGCCACCATGTTCCTCGCCAGCACCGGGGAGCGCTGCGAGGGATAGGGCAGATCGTAGCCGAGCGGTCGCATGAAAGATTTTCCTTAGGCGGCGGTCAGCGCCGCACGGGCGTGAGCCAATGATTGAACGCCACATTGCGTCCATCAACGGTCTCGAAGTACAAGTTTTGCAAACGGCGCGTCAGCGGGCCCGGCTTTCCAGTGCCAATCGCGCGATCGTCCACCTCCACGACGGGTGTCACTTCGGCGCCCGTGCCGACGAAGAACACTTCGTCGGCGATGTAGACGGAGTCGCGCGGGAAGTACTCCTCGCGCACCGTGATTCCCTCGCTGCGCGCGAGGCGGATGATCGAGTCGCGCGTAATGCCTTCGAGAATGTAGGTGAGCGGCGGGGTAATCAGCTCTCCGTCCCGGACGAGAAAGACGTTCTCGACCGACCCCTCGGCGACATGTCCCGCGGGGTCGAGCAGCAGCGCTTCATCGTAGCCCTGCCGCAGGGCCTCGGTGCGCGCCATCTGGAACAGCATGTAGTTGCCGCCCGCCTTCGCCTTGGTCATGGTCGCGTTGATGTGATGACGGGTATAAGAGGACGTCTTGATCCGAGTGCCGTTCTGGAGCTTGCCCTGACCGAGGTACTCGCCCCAGAACCACACGGCAATGCCTACGTTCACGTCGCAACCGCGATAGTCGAGTCCCATGCCGCCGTAGCCAATGTAGGCCACCGGCCGGATATAGCACTTGTCATAGCCGTTCGCGACAACGGTTTCGCAACATGCGTCGATCAGCGTCCCGGGGGCGAAGGGGATCTCGAGACCAATGATTTTTGCGGACTTGAACAGGCGGTCAATGTGCGCGTCCAACCGGAACACAGCAGGGCCGGACGCAGTCGGATAAGCACGGATGCCTTCAAATACGGAAAAGCCGTATTGGAAACTGTTGCTCACAAAATGCAGCTTGGCATCGGCCCAGTCGACCATGCGCCCGTCCATCCAGATGCTTTTGCCCTGTTCCATCATCAGTCCCTTCGCGATCGTGCCGTCGGCCCCCCGGCGCAGCTCACTTGATCGGCGACACTTTCAGGTTGTGCAGCATCGCCTTGAGCGCCGCGCGCAGGGCCCTGAGATCCCGTGTCGGCACGTCATGGATCGACCATACGTACTGGGCGGCAACCGCGGGCAGGATCCTATCGAGAAATGCCCGGCCGTTCGCGGTGATCGCGACCTGGACCGTGCGCCCGTCGCCGCTTCCGGAGGCGCGCGTTACCAGGCCGTCGCTCTCCATCCGATCCACAGTTCTGCTGAGTGTCGAGGGCTCGATGAGCGTCAGCTCAGCGAGTTCCGTGATGCGCGCCGGACTGCGGCGCGTGAGCGCGATCAGCACCCGATACACGCTCGGCGTCTGCTCGAATGGTTTGAGCGCTTCGGCAAGGCTGCGGCCGAGGCGCTCGGCCACCTGGCGCAACAGATAGGGGATGGCATCATCCGCGGTGGAATGCTGGCTAAACGACCGGTCGCCCGAAACGCGACTCCCTGAACGAGATCGGGATGCCGGAACACCTTTGGCGGATGGCGAACGCATGGATTCATTACAGGCCGAATTCCGTGAATATGCAAGTACTTTTGCAATTGGAAACGCAACTTCCAGGTGATGGGCGGGGCAGCGTGGCTGGATCTGCTGTCGCGGCATATCCTAGACCATTATGCGCACCTGGCGCGCTACGTGGGGGTGGTATATTCGATTGCACCACGCCTCCCAGGACTCGCGCCATCTTGCCTCACCGGCATTGCAATCGGCCGAACGCAGGCGCAACATATTTCCCGCCGCAATGCCCGGCAGCGGTGAATCAGTGCGAAACCGTCGTCATCGGCCAGATGCGCGAAACGAGCAGGATTGAATTTTTTATCGATTCACCGCAAGCCATGTCGGCAATGTTTTTGACTCAACCGACTTTCGTCACCTGGAGCGAGCAATGGCACACAACCCTACCGGCTCGTCGCTGATCGGGAAGTCCGTTCGGCGCGTTGAGGATGATCGCTTGCTGCGAGGTCAAGGGCGTTTCGTCGCTGATCTCGACATGAAGGGCACGTTGGAGGCCGTGTTTGTCCGCAGTCAGCACGCGCACGCGAAAATACTCCGCATCAATACCGCGGCCGCTCGATCGTCGCGCGGGGTGGCCGCGATCTTCACCGCCGCGGATGTTTCGACACGTACCGAGCCGATATGCGTATCGGGTGAGGTCCACACGCCCGAGCGGCTTCAGCGCGAACTGAAGCCCCTGGACCGATTACACCCCGTTCCACTGCTGCCGACCGAAAAGGCCGTTTACGTGGGTCAGCCAATAGCGATGATCATCGCCGAAAATCGCCTGGCGGCGATGGATGCGGCCGAGCTGATCGAGATCGAGTACGAGCCGTTGCCGGCGGTGACGGATCCGATTGCCGCGCTGGCGCCTGACGCGACGCTTGTCGAGCCCGCGTGGGGCACTAATCTGGCGCTCTCGGTCGCCACTGGCAAGGGCACACCGGACGCGGTATTCGCCTGCGCGCCCATCGTCATTGAGGAGGAGTTCCGCACCCATCGCTATGTCGCATCCCCGCTTGAGACGCGCGGCGTGCTGGCGACCGTTGACCCTTTCAGCGGCGCGCTCACCGTCTGGGCCAGCACGCAGACGCCGCACGTCCTGCAGACCATCCTGGCGAGCAGCCTGCGCATGCCTGTCGCAAGCATTCGCGTCGTGGCCTGCGACGTCGGTGGCGGATTCGGCCAGAAGGGTATTCAGTGCGTCGAAGATGCGCTCGTTCCCTTCGCCGCGCGCGAACTCGGCAGACCGGTGCGCTGGATCGAAGAGCGCGGAGAGAACCTCACCGCTGCGGCGCACGCGCGCGACCAGATCCATCGCATCGCGCTCGCGGCATCCGCGGATGGCCGGATCCTCGCGCTGCGCGACGACGTGATCGTCAATTTCGGCGCTTTCAACGTCATCGGACTGGTCGTTCCCTACAATACCCTGTCACACCTGCTCGGCCCCTACGATGTGCCGAACGCGCACATCTCGGTCCGAGCGGTTCTCACCAACACTTGCTTCACCTCGCCCTATCGCGGCGCCGGGCGACCGGAGGCGGTATTCGCGATGGAGCGCATCATCGACCGGCTCGCCGCCAGACTGAACATGGAACCGGCGGATGTGCGTGCGCGCAATCTGGTCCAGGCGAGCGCCATGCCCTACGACACCGGGCTTCTGTACCGGGACGGCAATCCACAGGTCTACGACTCGGGCGATTTCCCCGAGTTACTGCGTCGCGCACGCGCCATCGTCGAATTGGACACCATCCGGGCACAACAAAAGGCCGCGACCCGCACCGGTGGGCGGCGGGTCGGTGTGGGGTTTGCGCTTTATGTAGAAGGCTCGGGCATGGGGCCGTTCGAAGGCGCCGTCGTACGCGTGCTGCCCTCGGGAAGGGTTCAGGTGGCGACCGGCGCGTGCAGCCAGGGGCAGGGACACCAGACCGTGTACGCGCAGATCACTGCGGATGCGCTCGGCGTTCCGTTCGACTCAATCGACGTCATCGGCGGGGATACCTCGACTATCGAGTTCGGAATTGGCACGATCGCAAGCCGCAGCACGGTGACTGCGGGCAATGCGATCAACCAGGCGGCGATCAAGGTCAAGGACCGCGCGTTGTCCATCGCCTCGGATCTGCTGGAGACGGCAGCGTCCGACCTCGAAATCGTCGACGGGAAAGTTCGCATCAAGGGCATTCCCGAGCGCGCAATATCCTTGTCACAAGTTGCCCAGGCCGCGATGATGGCGGTCCTCAAAAAAGGCGCGCCGGGAGACGGACTGTTGGCTGATACCGCGTATTTCATTCCACCTACCGTGACCTATGCCAGCGCCGCGCACGCCGCCGTGGTCAGCGTGGACGAGGATACCGGCGCGGTGACGGTCGAGCGCTACATCGTTGTGCACGATTGCGGGCGCGTAGTCAATCCGCTGCTGGCGGACGCGCAGGTCAGAGGCGGCGTCGTGCAGGGCATAGGCGGGATATTGCGCGAAGAACTTATCTATGACGAACGCGGCCAGCCGCTGACCGGAAGTTTCATGGATTACGGCTTGTCGATCGCGTCCGATATTCCGCCCATCGAGCTCGACCATATCGAAAATCTCTCGACGCGCAACCCGTTGGGCGTCAAGGGACTGGGGGAAGGCGGCGCCATCGGGCCGCCTGCCGCGATAGCCAACGCGGTGGAAGACGCGCTCAAAGCGTTTGGCATCGTGATCCGCAGCGGGCCGCTGACCGCGCCCCGCCTGCGGCGGCTGCTGTTCGAGGCTGCGCCTTCCGGATGATCGAGATTCGCATTCAACGCCCAGATCTGGTCGGCGCCTGGGACTCGGGCATTATGATCTCCGCGGGGCAGGCGCCTGAGGCTGCGAAAGCGCCTTAGATGAGTTACGACGCATCCACCGGGCGATGACCCCAAGCCTCTCAGGATTCGCGCCATCTTGACTTCATCGGCATCGCAATCGGCCGAGCGCAGGCGCAACATGCTTCCCGCCGCAATGCCCGGCAGCGGTGAATCAGCGCGAAACCAGTTGATGTACGCTATAGTTTCGATCGATGGCTACGAAGTCTGACTACATCATCGTGGGTGGAGGCGCTGCGGGCGCCGTGCTTGCCGGCCGCCTGTCGAGCGCGGGTAGCAGGCGGGTATTGCTGCTGGAGGCCGGGCCGGATGCGCCGCCGGGGAAAGAGCCCGCAGCGGTTCTCGATACCTACTATTCTGTTTTTTTTCAGCCGGACTTTTTCTGGCCCGAGCTGAGGGTCAGCTTCCGGCCCGCCGATGCCGGCGGCAACATCGGCCCCGGCCGCCGCTATGAACAGGCGAGAATCCTCGGCGGAGGCTCGGCAGTCAACGCGATGATCGCGCTGCGCGGCCTTCCGGGAGATTTCGACGAATGGGTGGCTGCCGGCGCCCATGGCTGGAGCTGGCCGGACGTCCTGCCATACTTCAGGAAGCTCGAGTCCGATCTGGATTTCGCAGGCGAGCTGCATGGCGCCGGCGGCCCGATCCCGGTGCGGCGCCATCGCCGCGAGCAATGGCCTGGTTTCTGCCAGGCGGTGGTCCGTCATCTCGAGGGACGCGGCTGGGCGTTCGTCGCCGACATGAATGGCGCTCCCGCCAACGGCTATTGCGCTGTTCCGATGAGCAGTACCGTTTCTCAGCGCGTGTCCACCGCCATGGGCTATCTGGGTCCCGAGGCGAGGCGGCGTGAGAATCTGGAACTCCTTACAGGGGCCTACGTCGAGAAGATTGTATTCGACGGCGTCAAGGCGAGCGGGGTGCGTGCCCGCATCGGCGCGGAGGTGCGCACCTATTCGGCGAACGAGGTGATCGTGTGCGCCGGCGCGCTGCACTCTCCCGCCATTCTCATGCGAAGCGGGTTGGGGCCGGCCGGGAGTCTCGCGGCAATGGGAATCGAGGTGAAGGCCGATTTGCCCGGCGTGGGGTCGAACCTGCAGGACCATCCCGCGGTCTCGGTCGCCTGCCATCTGAAGCCTGCGGCGCGACAGCCGCGCGAGCTGCGGCCGGCGTCGAATGTCGCACTGCGCTACGACTCGGGCGTCGAGGCTTGCGCGCCTTCGGACATGTATGTTTCGGTGACCAACAAGGCATCCTGGCACGCGCTCGGGGCGCAGATAGGCGCGCTGGTGCTGTGCGTGTACAAACCCTATTCGCGCGGCCGGGTTTTTCTGGCCTCGCCGGATCCGGCAGCGGAGCCGCGCGTGGAATTCAACATGCTCTCCGAACGGCGCGATCTGCTGCGGCTCGCAGCGGCGGTGCGGATGGCTGGAGAGATCTACTCCTCGCCCGCTCTCCGAGCCGCGACGAACGAGGTGTTTCCGTCGAGTTTTTCGGAACGAATCCGCAGCCTCAACCGCGTCTCCACCGGCAACCGACTGCGCGCCGCGGCCGGAGCGATATTGATGGACGGCCCGGCGCCCCTGCGGCGCTGGCTTCTGGACAATGTCGTCAATCAGGGGAAAAGCGTCGAAGAACTTATGGCCAGTGAACAGACGCTGCACGCATGGCTCAGCGAACGCGCGACCGGGTTCTATCACCCGGTGGGAACCTGCCGCATGGGGCGGGCCGGGGATGCCGATACCGTGGTCGATGAGGAGTGCCGGGTGCGCAAGGTGCAAGGGCTGCGAGTCGTCGATGCTTCAGTCATGCCCACGATCCCGCGCGCAAACACCAGTCTCACCACGATCATGATCGGCGAGCGCATGGCCGAGCGCATCGGCCAGGGCAGGTGAGGATCGTGACCGCGCAACGAGCGGGAAAGCTCGCAGGAACATGAATTACGTGCTTCTCGTCGAGCAGACCCTCAATGGGCTGCAGCTTGGCGTCATGCTGTTCCTGATCGCGGCCGGGCTCACGCTCGTGTTCGGCATCATGAATTTCATCAATCTCGCGCACGGGTCGTTTTACATGCTGGGCGCGTTTTTCGCCGCTGCCCTGACGAAATGGACTGGATCGTTCGTGCTCGGCCTGGCGCTCGCGGTCCTGGCCTGCGTGGCGCTGGGCGTGATCCTGGAGATGCTGGCGCTCCGCCCACTTTATGCACGCGATCACCTGGACCAGGTGCTGGCCACCTTCAGCCTGATATTGTTCTTCAATGAAATGGCCACAATAATCTGGGGCACGGAACCGCAGTACGTCATGACCCCTGCGCTTCTTTCGGGATCGGTGGAACTGTTCCATGGCGAGCGTTACCCGGTCCTGCGGCTAGCGATTACCGGCTTTGGGCTCGCAGTGGGTCTCCTCCTGTACGGCATCATGACGCACACGCGCATCGGCATGCTCATCCGCGCCGGCGCGAGCAACCGGCAGATGGTGCAGGGACTTGGCGTCA
>Ga0209343_10002044_pt1 | contig 26491 bp, 26 predicted proteins | sample RifCSPlowO2_02_FD_184026 | JGI IMG/M metagenome (GOLD analysis project Ga0209343, IMG submission 184026) | Groundwater microbial communities from Rifle, Colorado - Rifle CSP2_plank lowO2_0.2 (SPAdes) (version 2) | ecosystem: Environmental > Aquatic > Deep subsurface > Groundwater | place... | reverse complement strand
TGACTCTTTTCAGACACTAATTATTACCTTTCAGCAGATAGTTATGGGACGGAAATATACCTACCAAATTTGACCTGTTTGTTTTGGGTTAGGTATATTAGGCAAAATTGATAAACTCGACAAAAAGGTAGATCAGTTAGGCGAAAGGTTAGAGGGAAAAATAGATAGCGTTGAAAAAAACTTAACTGGCAGAATAGACAAATTGGGCAGACAGCTTGCGTATCTTGAGGATGATACTCCAACCAGAGAAGAGTTCGATCATTTAGGGAAGAGGGTAGATAAAATCTCCCAAGGGATACAACTATAATTTTGTGCTTGGCTGCGGGACTAGGAGTCGGACCTAGATTAACAGGTTCAGAGCCTGCTGTGCTACCATTACACCATCCCGCAATACGCTAATTATACTGCTTCTTAAAGCCTTAGGCAAAATGTTGTATGATGACTACTTAAAATGCTTAAAGAATGTTATCAGCTAAAAACCGAACAACAAACTCCATGCTTTATTAAAGCAGGAAGTAAGCCTTGCTCGGGTAATGATTGTCCTGTTGCTAATCGAATACAAGAATTAACTGCAAGTGGCACTGCTGTAAGTATCCAGTTGTTTAATCTAATGTTGCATTCTATATGTAGAATTAGCTCATTATCCTTTGATAACCGGGAGTACAGACAAAGAACCAATCAAACTTCATAGTTACTGAGGAAATTTGCGGAGACCCCAGCCGGAAATTATGGCTGAAAGAGAAATAATGGAAATCAAAATTGCGGGACTGCCGGTTTTTGGCAAAACCTGTACCTGTGATTTATTCCTTTCCACTATCCTAGTATAAGCATTTGAAGGAGATGGCAATGGTTCTACTGTTTGAGGAGCTGTTTGGGAAACACCCTCTATCTGTTGCTCTGCTGAACTTGGAGCTTTGGTTGTTTTATTGGATGCAAACCTGCCACTTATTAAAAAATACCCCACTGCCAAAGCAGCCAGTACTAATCCTATGGTAATCAGTTTTAACCAAGGTGAACTTTCCACGAAGCGATTCTACCACAAACCTATGGCGGATTCCACTCTAATTAATGTTTCTTCTTCTCCTAAAATTTTAATGCTTTCAAATAAGGGAGGAGTGACTAGCTGTCCTGACACAGCCACCCTGATTAATTGAAATAAATCCCCTGCTTTTTCCCCAAGTTCCTCTGCAAGTTCTCTGAAAGTTTTTTCAAAAACATCTGTCCTCCATGGCTTCTCCATATTTTCCATTTTTTCAAGAATTTTAGTTAGTATTTCTTTTTTACTTTTAACTTTTAACTTATCAAATTCTTGTTTATCGTATTCCGGGACTTCCCAAAGAAAATCTGTTAGCGGCACAAAATCTGAAAGTTTTTTTATTCTTTCTTTTATTAAAGGCACAACAAGACTTATTTTTTGTTTATTTGAATGGTCCACTAAAAATTCCTGTAATTTTTTCAAAAGTTCCCCATCTGATAATTTTCTAATATATTCTCCGTTCATCCATTCCAATTTGGTAATATCAAAAACAGGATTGGCCAAATTAACATCCCCTAAATCAAATCCTTCAATCATTTCATCAATGCTTAATATTTCTTTTCCCGAAGAAGGGGTCCAACCCAAAAATGCCATGTAATTTAAAATGGCTTCAGCTAAAAATCCATCCTGACGAAATTCCGAAGCTGCCTTGGCCCCGTGCCTTTTGGAAAGCTTGGATTTATCAGTTCCCAAAATAATTGGTAAATGAGCATACTGCGGTATTACCCAACCAAAAGCCTCAAAAAGCTGGACATGTTTTGGGATTGAGGAAATCCACTCCGCACCCCTTATGACCGGGTTTGTCTCCATTAAATGGTCATCAACCACATGAGCCAAATGATATGTCGGATAACTGCCGGATTTTAAAATTACAAAATCATCCTGCGTACTGTTCTCAAATTCTATTTCCCTATTGCCCACCAAATCAATAATTTTGCTCTTTCCTTCTTTTTTGGTTTTAAAATAAATTGCCCCCATATTTTCATAAGCAAAACCACCATCTACTAACTTTTTGGCATGCTCTTTATAAATATCTTGTCTTTTCGACTGATAAATTATTTCTCCGTCAAACTCAAGTCCCAGCCATTTCAGAGTTGCAATAATATCCTCTACCGAACCTTCAACCAAGCGGGCTTGATCCGTATCTTCAATTCTCAAAGAAAAAATGCCTTTAGCTTTTTTAGCTATCAAGTAAGCGTATAAAGCAGTCCTAACCGATCCTATATGCATTGATCCTGTAGGTGAGGGCGCAAATCTGGTCTTTATTTCCATACGATTGCAGTATAATAGATGTGTGACATTAACTCAAACAGCTATTTTAACCAAAAAGTTTATTTTATTTTCTACCATAGCTTTGGTTCTGGGAATAACAGGATTTATAGGATATAGTATCTGGCAAAACTGGTATCTTTCCACTTTGCCAATTGTTGAAGAACAACCTGATACCAAATTCGGGGTCTTGCCTGCGCTTGGTTTTCCCCAAAGGCCGGTTTCATCCTCTAATTTTACTTATTCTCTGGATACAACTACAGGAGGATTGCCAAAATTTGACAAAATAATCAAGGTTTTCTTTTTACCCAAAACTTATGCCACATTTTTGTCTTCTCAAAAAAGCCAGGAGCTGGCGGAAAAATTCAATATTAAAACTGCTCCTCAAATTTTGAGTGAGATAAACTATTTATACAAAGAAGGTGAAAAAACTTTAGAGGTCAACTTGGACAGCGGTAATTTTCTCTTTAAAAAAGAAGCTACTCCTTCTGCCAAGACTCTTGATAGTGACGATAAGCTGATGGCGGATTTTAAAAGTGTCTTAAGTTCTTTGGGAGTTTTGAAAGATCAGTTAAAAAACGGCCGCGCCAAAGTGACAGGTCCGCAAATTTCCATCTGGCCGGAGGATTTAGACGGTAAAACTATTTTTACACCCGAATTTAACAAATCTTTAGTTAATGCCGAAGTTTCCGGATCAGCCGATAACACAGAAAACTATCTTGCGCTAAACTTTACTTTCTTTTCCATTGATGACAGTACTTTTGCCACATATCCTTTACGAAAAGCAGCGGAATCTTTTGAAGATTTAAAACAGGGCAAAGGAGTGATTATGATTGAACCGCCCAAACCCCAAGTGTCCATTACTTCCGTATATCTGGGCTATTATCTACCAGAAAGTTACACTCCATACTTACAGCCAATCTATGTTTTTGAAGGCCCTCAATTTGTAGCATTTGCATCTGCCGTCAGCCGGGAATTTCAGACCAGCGGAAATTAGCATATGTCCAATCTATTAATTGCGTGGTTTCTCCAAACCGGTCATCCGAACCTAAAACCACCATCAAAATCCTATGCCCGTCTCTTTCCACTAATGTCACTAAATTTTCTTTGGCAAGGCTGGTATAACCGGTTTTTATTCCCAATACGCCTGTGACTTGTGAGAGAAGTTTATTTAAATTACTTAAATGATGGCTGTATTTTTTATCCAAAGAAAAAACATCAGTTTCTTTGGTGGCGAAAATTCTGGCCAGCTGGTAATTTTTCAAAGCTTCCTCTGAAATTTTGGCCAGATCAGCAGCCGATGAAAAATGATTTTTATTGTCAAAGCCGGCCGGGTTTTGAAAATGAGTATTTGACAAATTAAGATCCGCGGCTTTTTTATTCATAGCAGATACAAATCCTAAAACTCCTCCCGGGTAATTTTCCGCAATGGTATAAGAGGCATCATTGCCGGAGTTTAAAAGCATCCCGTAAAGTACAGATCTAAAACTTAAACTTTCTCCACTAACCAGGCCCACTTTTGCCCCTTCTATTTTGGCGCCGTCTCCAACAGTTAAAACCGAGTTGGGTTGAAAATATTCCACTCCCACCAGGGCTGTGGCAATTTTGGTAGTGGATGCAATGGGCAAGGGAATATTGGCATCTCTTTGGTAAAGTATAGTATCTGTAGTTAAATCTTTAATGAAAACAGCGCGGGCAGAAAACTGGGGCATAGACAAATTGGTTGAAACCGGAGGACTCAAGTATTTTTGCACCCCGGCAACCTCTGCATTATTTTGAGGAATCTGCAAACCCAGAAGCGCATTTTCAGTTGAATTGACTAAAATTGGAACTGCTACGGCAATCGCTACAGCCAATAAAATTAAACCGGCAGAAAAAAAATAATACTTCATTAAAGCCTCACATCCACTCTTTCCATGTCTCTGGGGAAAAGGGAGGCCTCCCGCACATTGGCAAGGCCCAAAACATGCATCGTAACTCTTTCCAAACCAAACGAGAACCCTCCTTCAGGAGGCATTCCGTATTTAAAGGCCTGCAGATACATCTCGAAATTTTTTGGGTCCATCCCCCTGCTTTCAATAGATTTAACTAACTGCTCATAGTCATTTATTCTTTGAGATCCGCTTAAAATTTCCACCCCTCGGAATAACAAATCATAACTTAAAGAGTATTCCGGCTCCGCCGGATCCGGCATGGTATAAAAAGGTTTAGCCGATGTGGGAAAATGGGTCACGGTCACAAAATCGCTTTTGTGTTTTTCCAAAGCCCATTTGCATAAATCAACTTCATCTTGCGGAGTTAAATCTTTTTCTTTCCGATTATCCCGTCCAAATTCTTTTAAAATTAAATCTTGCGCTTTTCTTAAAGTTAATCTTGGAATTTTACCAAATGCAATTTGTTCAACCCCAAAATCCTCTGCAAACTTCAACATCTTAACTGCTACCTCTTCCAAAAAATCTAATAAATCCTCAAACTCCACAAAGCCAATTTCAATATCCAATTGCGTTGCTTCTGCCAAGTGCCTGGTAGTTACAGAAGGTTCAGCCCTGTAAGCTTTGGCTATGGTAAAAACCCGCTCATATACAGGAACTAACATCTGTTTATAAAGTTGAGGGCTTTGGGATAAATATGCCTTATGGTCAAAATAATCTATTTTAAAAACTTCTGCCCCACCCTCTGTTGCTCCGGCAACTATTGTCGGGACTACAATTTCTGTACAGCCCAAATCAGAAGCTGCTTTTCTAAACCCTTCCAAAATCGCTGCTTGTGCTTTAAAGATTTCCTTTATTTTAGGGTGGCGTAAAGTTAGAGAGCGGAAATCCAAAAGAGTAGGCAGCTGCAAATCCAGTTCTTTTCCTCCCATATCAAATGGTAACTCTGCTGCTTTAGATAAAACTTCAATATGTTCTGCTGAAATTTCTATTTCCCCTGTGGGAATATTTTTATTCACCAGGTTTGGCGGCCTTTTATCAACTTTGCCCTCAATACAAACCACATCTTGGACACCTGGGGGGTGGATTAGCTTGACACCTATGGGTATTACCACTTGTATTAATCCGGATCTATCCAAAACATCCAAAAATAAAATTTTGCCGTGATCCCGCCTGACTTGCACCCAGCCGCAAATTTTAACTTTTTCCCCGATTTTATTATTACAATCTAAAATTAATGTCCGTTCCATCCTTCCTGCATCATAACAGCAAAGCTTAAAACTTGACAAGATCCGAATATTTTGGTATAATTATTAAATATGGTAAAAGTTGAATCAATTGATTTAAAAAGAGCGGAAATTTTACTTAGCCTCCTTTTGGTGCTCGTCTTGAGTGCCTATCTGGGAGGTCTTTTTAGGTAAATTTTTATCTAAAAAAAGAAAGGAAATGACCTCGCCACAGGCGGGGTTTTTTAATGCCTGTAGAATCACAACCTAAAAAATTTGAATATTACACACCAACTCCGGATCAAAGAAGAAATGGAATTTATGATCCTATACCTGAATACCTAACTCAAAGTGAACACTTTCAACGTTTAGTAAGGAAATGTTTGAAGCCTTTTGAAACAGACACAAGTAAAAGAATTCGAACATTTATTGATGGTGGGGATGCATCTTCCCCCATGGATCCAAATTTAAAAGGTGCATTTACTACTGAAGCAGAAAGAGTCGTCTCTATGTATTGTCAAAGCCCAATTGAATCTGATGGGCGTATTAACCAGTGGTTTTATAATTTGGAAGAGGTGGCACCTAATTTAATTGCAATTATGGTTAGACATGATCATTATATCGGTTTAGTCCAACAATCTAACGCACTCAATATTTTGGCAGCTGCTTTAGATATAGCTCAAAATCCCAATAAGGAAATTACTATAAGAGTAGGTATTGGTGGTTCTGATGATGAATTCACACCAGCCAGATTTGCTTCATATGGTCTACCAGCTTTAATAATCGCAGAAGAAATTCAAACGCTTTTTGAGCAAAGAAAGAAAAATAAATTGGCAAGCTTTGCTGCTAATGCTGAAGTAAGGCGTACAGAAAAACAAACAGGAGAAATACTTCCTAGAAAAGATAGGCAAGAGATAATGAATAATGTAAGAGCTGAGATAGAGAAAGAAGGAATAGAGGCTGCTTTAACATCTGAGCAATATGCAGAGGTAGTTAATAGATATGCTTTATCTGATAAAACTCCCAGAGTTCAATTTGTGTTTGCACATCAAGCTGCTATTGCTATCAATGGAACTCATAAAAACCCTGAATTAATACCTGTTAGGACTGAAGAAAGAAAAAGAGTTATGGAAGAATTTGTTCAAAAGTTTTTTCCAAGCATTGCTTCTGGTGTTTCCTACATAGAAGATATTCCATGGAATCAGCATAGTTTACAAACCAGATTAACAATTGAGTACTTTGCTCATGTAATAAGGGCAAACGGTGATCCAGAGGCTATAAAAACAAGAGAAAAATTACAAGAAAGAGGCAGAAAACACGGTGGAGAACAAGGAGCAGAACAAGCAATAATGTATGCTGCCATTCATGTACCGGTTTTTGGCGACCCTGTAGCTGTGCCTCCAATAGACTATTTGCAAGACCCTCTAACAAATGCAGACATAGCAATAACTATCGGTGGCCAACCAGAAAGAGAATTCTGTGTATTCAGAAGAATTGTGTCTGAGAATGCATCAACTCAAGGTATGGTTAAATTCCTAGATGCCAAGATGGAAGTAACCGGACTTCCGTCTGATGATGAAATACTAGCAACAATATCTAAAGTTAGAGGGTGGGGAGAGGGCTGTTCTAAAGTAAAACCGGAACATATGATTCCTTTGATCAGTACAGTTGGAGATCTACCTCCTTATTTTGCTGACAAAGATTATGATCAACCCTATGATACAAGCTTAGAAGCAAACCTAGATTATTTGAGCTCAGAAAGACGCAAAGCCCTACAACTATCTGATCCCGGTAGAAGATTAAAGACTATAACTAGAATTGATGCAATAGTAGCTGGATTAAAAGCCCAACTAACTGAACAAAACAAACGTGCTACTGCTGTGTTACACTCATAAAACTTATGGCAAACCCCACCTTTGGAGTAGAGATTGAAAAACCAGTCTCAAGTAAAACTACTGCTCAATCTCACCCAGTTTCTCAAAAGTTTTTTAAAAGATTAAAAAACGCTGCTGATAAAAGGAACGTAAAGCCACATTATCATTTTAGTGATAATAAACCAAAAGTCATTTTAGGAGTTGTTAGTAATGATTTAGGCGAACAAGGACTCGATAATGGGTTTAATTTACTCGAATCCTCTTTAAATTATCAATACTCACTTTCAGATCTTCAAAAAGCAGTAGGGATTGATCTTAAATCAACTCAGGAAGCTTTATCCTCTGAAGGAGCAACCATTACAAATATGTCAATTCATCCTTTGTGCAAAAGGGATATGAAAACCTACAGAAAAATGGTTGCTCCAAAAGGCATCTATAAATATATTTGGCATAGAGGTTGGGATCATACGGCAGGAATTGATGCTCGAGCGCAAAATAGCCCTACGACTGGAGTAAGTGTTTATCAAGCAGTAGATGCTGTCTCCGTGATAATTGCTGCAGGTGCTGCTTTTATTGCTCTTTTTGCCAATGGTCCTTTTGAGGAAGGAAAAAAATCCATCTATAAAGAAGCTAGATTAAATATGTGGAATAAGATGATGGGTCATTCTAAAGTGAAGGGTGATCTGATGACTACTAAATTTCCTCCTCACAGGTTTAAAAACTTAGCTCAGTATTTCAACTGGATGTTTGGAAAAGACACCCAAATTTATTTTGTACTGGCAAGAAATAACAACTCTAGTGACTATAAAAATATTGGAGATAAAATTTTAATCCCAAAAGGCAACTTATCTGTTTTAGAATATCTTTCAAAAAAGAAATGGGTCTCATATTGGTTTAAAGAGATCGACAAGAAAAATCCAAAAGAAGAGATGCTTACTCCCAGTATCTCTGACTTGGAAATTTTACAATACACCCAATTTACTGGAGCTAGAATTAGATTTAAGTTAAAAAATCAAAACAATTTTCCAATAGATGATTTCTTAAAAGCTTGCAAAGAAGAATCTAATAAAGTAGAGGATATCTTTGATGAATTTGGTGAATACTTTTATATCGAAGGCAGAGATCCAGGCGCTAATTTTCCTGATCAAGAAATTTTAGGAGCAGGAGAAAAAATTGCAAAATCAGTAGTTATATCACCCTCTGCTATTCAAGCGGGATTACTTAATAATTTACAAGGGGTAAGCAGGTATATAAATCAATTTCCATGGAGTCAGCTTAGCAATTTACGGGAAGTTGCAGCAAAAGATGGCCTGCAAGGAAAAGTTGTTGACTTAACTATTGAAGAATTCACAAGAAATATTTTGGATTTAGCATCAGAAGGGTTAAATGCGGAGGAGCAATGGATGCTCGCATATCCAAGATGGGTTCTAGAAACAAAACAAAACGGTGCTGATAGAGCAATAAATTTCGTAAGAAAACACAAAAAAGGTAGTCTAAATGCTATAGTAGATTTAGTAAAGCAAAGGAAGATAGTATTAGTATGAAAATTAAAAAAATTATTCTCCATAAGGTAGAGATCCCTATGGTAACTTCTTTTACCACTGCTTTTGGGACAATTACCAAAAAACCTACTGTAATTGTCAAAATCGAGGACGAGCAAGGAGTAATTGGCTATGGCGAGTCAGCCGCTTTACCCTTCCCGTATTACAAACCGGAAACCACTGACATTTGTATGCTGGTTTTAAAAGATTATATTACCCCTTTGGTTTTAAATAAGGACATTAAGGATGTTGGGGAGTTAATGAATTTATTAAAGCCTGTCAAAGGAAATAGTTTTTCTAAAACAGGCCTTGAGACCGCAGTTTGGATGATAACTTCTCTAACAGAAAATAAATCCTTAAAGGAAATTTTAGGGGGAACACAAAATAAAATTGCAGTTGGAGAAAGTATCGGTATTAAAGAAACTAAAGAGGAGACTTTAGAAGAAGTTACACTGAGGTTAGGACAAGGGTTTAAAAGAATAAAGATAAAGATAAAACCAGGGTGGGATATAGATTTAGTAAAAGCAATAAGGGAAAAATTTGGAGATATAGATTTAATGGTTGATGCTAATTCTTCTTATACCTTAGAAGATTTAGAAATTCTTAAGAAATTTGATGAATATAGTTTGACAATGATGGAGCAACCTTTAGCAGATGATGACATAATCGACCATTCTGTTTTGCAAAAACAAATTAAAACTCCTATTTGCCTTGATGAAAGTATCCACAATGCAGATGATGCCAGAAGAGCAATTTCCATAGGCGCTTGTAAAATTATCAATATAAAACCTGGCAGAGTAGGTGGACTATTAGAAAGTAAAAAAATTCATGATATTTGTCAGAAAAATAATGTCGGTGTTTGGTGTGGGGGAATGCTCGAAACTGGAATAGGAAGGGCTTTTAATATTGCTACTGCTTCTCTACCTAATTATCTTTATCCCGCTGATATGTCTCCAGTTAATTTTTTCTATAAAGATGATTTAGTAAAGGACAGCTTCTCTGTGGACAAGGAAGGCTATATCCAAATACCTACTAAGCCGGGATTAGGATTTGAAGTAGATGATAGAAAAATTGAAATGTATTCAACAGAGAAGGTAGTTGTAGAATAATATGAACCAAGTTTTAAATCTAGCAAAAAAACTTATTGAGAAACCATCAACTTCTGATAATAAAAAAGCCCTGGATGAAGTTTTGAACATTTGCAAAAAAGAGCTATCAGATTTTGATCTCAAAGAATTTGAGGAAGAAAAAGTTAAAAGTTTACTCTTCTTTAATACTTCTACTGAAAAATTCAAAATTATTTTTAATGCTCATTTAGATATAGTGTCTGCAAAAAATAAGCAATATAGACCTTTTGAAAAAAATAAAAAATTATTCGGCAGAGGATCCTATGATATGAAAACAGCTGCAGCTTGTATGATTCTTTTATTTAAAGAACTTTCTAAAAAAGTTAACTATCCGTTTGGATTACAATTAGTTACTGATGAGGAGGTTGGTGGATTTAAAGGAACTAAATATCAAATAGAGCAGGGTATCAGAGCAGATTTTGTGATAGCAGGAGAAAATACTGATTTAAAAATAAATCACAAATCTAAAGGCATCATTTGGTTAAAAGTGAAAACAAAAGGGATTAGTGCTCATGGTGCATATCCTTGGCTAGGAGACAATGCAATCTGGAAAATGCAAAAATTTTTAGCCAGATTAGAAAAACTTTACCCAATTCCTAATAAGGAAGTTTGGTGCACAACAGTAAATTTATCAATGCTAGATACGCCCAATAAAACTTCTAATAAGGTACCTGATGCATGTAGCGCATTTTTGGATATAAGATATATTCCGGAGGATAAAGATAAGGTTATCGCAAATATAGAAAAGTTAGGAGATGATTTTGGATTAGAAATAGTTTTAAAAGAGCCCGAACATTCAACAGACGAATCAAATCCATACATCCAAAAACTATCTAATTCTATAAGAGAAGTCACCAATAAAGATGCAGAGTTAGTCAGTAAACCTGGAGCATCTGATCTTAGGCATTATAATAGGGTTGGTTGTGATGGCGTAACCTTTGGCATAATTGGAGATGGCCATCATTCAGATAATGAGTGGGCAGATATTAAAAGCATCAAGCAGTATTACAATATTTTAGAAAATTTTTTGACAAAAATTTAAAACTGTGGTAGGATAGAAATAATGTCAAAGTTTAGGGGACAAATTATTAGAGAAATTATTATTGCCTCTCCGGCGGGAGGTTTTTTGCGGTAGTTTTTTAAAAATCTACGCAAATTCAGACCTCGCCAATGGCGGGGGTTTTTAATGGCCCGCCGAAGGCGAGGCAAGGAGAAAATATGGCAGAAACTTTAAGAATAGTAGCTTACGACACAACTCTTCGCGACGGCGCCCAAGACCCGCGCGCCAGATTATCTGTTGCCAAAAAACTAGCAATTGCAAGGCGGCTTGATAAATGGGGCATGCCTTATATTGAAGGCGGCTGGCCCGGGGCAAATGAAATTGACACTAAATTTTTTCAAGAGGCAAAAGGACTACTTCAACACAGTCAACTGGTAGCTTTTGGCATGACAGCAAGAATTGGAGTTAAGCCTGAAAATGACGCCGGTCTAAATATACTTTTAAAAAGTAAAACAAAGGTTGTCACTATAGTAGGCAAAACATGGCTTCAAAATGTCAAACGGGCCTTAAGAACTGAAGGGCTGCTAAATTTGGAAACTATCCAAAAAAGCATAGAATTTCTGACTAAAGAAGGCCGTGAGGTTTTCTTTGACGCCGAACACTGGTTTGACGGATTTAGCCAAAACCCACAATATGCCATGGAAGCGCTGGAAGCATCTAAAGCAGGTGGCGCAACAGTACTTGCTTTATGCGACACCAGAGGAAGCTGTACACCGGAATTTATTTATCAAGCAATAAAAAAAGTTAGAAAAAGATTTCCGGACATGCAACTTGGCATTCACGCGCATAACGACAGCGGATTGGCAGTTATCAACAGTGTTTGGGCTGTCAAAGCCGGAGCGCTGCAGGTGCAGGGAACAATCAATGGTGCTGGCGAGCGAACCGGCAATGTTGATTTATGCGTAGTCCTGCCAACCGCAGAATTTAAATACGGTCTGAAAACCGGCCTTGATATGCAGCAAGTTACTGATGTGGCTCACTTTGTTGCCAGGCAAAACAAAATACCTGTTCCAGCTAACAACCCATATACCGGCATAAATGCTTTCCGTCACAAAGCAGGTTTGCATGCTTCCGGACAACAAAGAGACGCTGAAGCATACCAACATGTAGATCCTACTTTAGTTGGCAATACTACTTCTTTTGTACAATCAGAACAAGGGGGAAGCACAAATGTAGAAATTATGGCCACCAAACACGGGTTTGAATTAAGCAGAAACAATCCCGCATTTACCAAGCTGGTTCAAGAGATGAAAAGACTAAAAGTGTTGGGCGATGCGCAGGAATTCTTGCTTTTGCATGAATTTTTAAGTTCGGGGGTGGAACCGTTTGATGTGCTTGACGGAAGCCGCGTAACAGATACTCGCGGACTGACTCCAGAAGCATATGTCAGGGTTCGGGTTAATGAAGATATGCATGAAAAAAAAGCCACAGGCGACGGTCCGATTAATGCTTTTGACCTTGCTTTAAAAAAAGCCCTGTTACAAAAATATCCGCAGATAAACAACATAGAAATTGATGATTACACTGTTACTCTCCCCCAAGGAGAAAGCGGATCAGCAGCCGAAGTTGAAGTTTATGTCCGGTTAAAAGCTAGTGGAGACACTTGGACATCAATAGTCCGCGGAACCGATCAGCAAAGAACAGGAGAGGATGCGCTTATTCAAGGTTATAAATACCATCTACTTAAACAAATTTAATATCTTTTATTTTAAACTGTAATTTTTCAGAGCCATTATAATGGTCTATTTCCGGGGTATAAGCTAAATCAACCAGTTGGCCATTTTGTAATATACTTGCTAACTCCCCCATGCCAAAGGCAATAAAGTCTACCCCACTGACACGGCCTTTAAGATGTTTTCCAGATCCTACGGTCCTCAAATCAGAAATTTGCATTCCTCTTGTAGTAAAAACAGGCCTCGGATTTCCAAAACCAAACGGTTCAAATCTTTGCAACTCACTGACTAATTTTTTAGTAATTTTTTTAATCTCAACTTCCGCATCAATTTCCAAAACTTTTTCTGTTTCCGGCAAATCTATTACATGATCCTGCAACCGTTTCTTAAAAACTTCTATGTGTTTACTTAAAATGGAAAACCCGGCCGCCCCCGGATGCCCCCCCACATCAATTAAAATATCCGCATGTTTTCTGATAACTTCAACAATATTTACTCCATTGATAGAACGGGCAGATCCTTTAGAAATTTCCTCCCCCAGATAAATTGCAACTGCCGGACGGTTAAACTCATCACTAATTCTTCCTGCAACTAAACCTATTATTCCCTGATTCCAATTTTTATTTATTAAAACATGAATATTATTTTTTTTATCAACCTGCATTCTTGCTTCATCCAAAGCATCCGCTGTCTGTTTTTGTCTTTCTAAATTGGTATCTGATAAAAGTTTTGAAAGCCTTTTGGCTTTTGCAGGATCTTTGGTGCAAAGCAGGCGAAGCGAGTCTATGGCATGTTCAAGTCTGCCCATGGCATTTATTCTTGGCCCTAAAATATGGCCGATTTCATAAGAGCCAATACTGCCTAAAGTAATACCCGACTCATCAATCAGTGACTGCAATCCCAAATTATTGGTATTATTTAGTATTTTTAAACCCTCAAAAACAAAAGCCCTGTTTAAGTAAAGAAGCGGCATTAAATCACAGACAGTAGCCAATGCCACAAATTGCAAAAGATCCTTGCTTAAATCTTTTTTAATAAGATCTCTAACAAAACACCAGGCCACTGCTGCCCCGCACATCTTAAGGGAATGAACTATTTCATACGCATCGGGTTTTTGTTTACCCGGCACATGATGGTCAGTAATTATTAAATCCAAACCAATTTCTTTGGCAAATTCTGCTTGATCCACTGCCACAATTCCATTGTCAACAGTAATAACAACCGAAGCTCCGGAATCTTTGGCAAATTCCAAACCAAATTTTGACAATCCATACCCTTCTTTTTCCCGATGAGGAATATATGGTAAAACTTTAGCCCCCAGAGAGGTTAAGGCTTTGTATAAAATGGCGCATCCGCAAATCCCGTCCACATCATAATCCCCATACACAATTATCAATTCATTATTTTTTATGGCTTGTAAAATTCTTTTTTGTGCCTTTGCGATGCCGGGAATTTGCAGATCTTTTTCATAATCTATAATTTTTGGATTAAAAAAATTTTCTTTATCTAAAATCCCCCTATTGATTAATAATTGCTCAAGGAGAACTTCGCTTTTTTTAGGTAGTATCTTCCACTTCATTAGGGTAAAATTACATCATGAATTATACACTACCTAGTGGGGTAAAAAACATTATAGATAAATTTCAAAAAGCCGGTTTTGCAATTTATATTGTCGGCGGGGCAGTACGCGATCTTTTACTAAATGGACAGATTAGTGATTGGGATTTTACTACCGATGCTAAACCGGAAGAAATTCTAAAACTTTTTCCTGAAGGAATTTATGGTAATAGATTTGGAACTGTAATAATTCCAAAAAAAGGACTTAGCTACGATAAAGATCGTGACAAATCTCTTTTTGAAATAACCACAATGAGAAAAGAGGGAAGATATGAGGATTTCCGCCACCCGGGAGCAGTTTCCTGGACCAATAAAATTGGGGAAGACTTAGCAAGGCGTGACTTCACTATAAATGCAATGGCACTAGGAGAAAAACTTATTGATCCATTTAATGGTCAGCAAGATATTAAAGATAGGATTATCCGTGCAGTTGGAGATCCCAATCAAAGATTTCAGGAAGATGCTCTCCGTTTGATGCGGGCTGTTCGCATTGCCACTGAACTGGAATTTGATATAGAAAAAGATACTTTAGAAGCCATCAAGAAAAACAAAGAATTAATTAAGGAAATTGCATGGGAAAGAATTAGGGATGAGCTTCTTAAGCTCCTTGCATCCATGTATGGATACATGGGTACAGTTAAATTAAGGGAGGCGGGGATACTGCAAATTATTTTACCTGAACTGGAAGCTTGTTTTGGCATTGTTCAGGAAGGACCTAAACATGACCGTATTTATGACATCGGGGAACACTCCCTGCTCTCTCTAAAACACTGCCCATCCAAAGATCCATTAATCCGTTTGGCCGCTTTGCTTCACGATATTGGCAAAGTTGAAACAGTCAAAACAGCACCTGACGGCAATGTTACTTTTTATAATCACGATGTGGTTGGCGGACAGGTTGCGCTAAAAATTGCCAGAAGATTTAATTTGTCTAAAAAACAAACCGACAAATTATACCGTCTTATCCGTTGGCATTTGTTTACTGTTGATGAACGGCAAACCGACTCTGCTATCAGGCGTTTTATCAAGAATGTGGGGGTAGAAAACATTGACGATATGATGTATGTGCGTGTTGGAGACAGATTAGGGGGTGGTACCCAAAAAGCTATTTCCTGGAGAATGGAAGAATTTCAAAAAAGAATTAAAAAAGTCCTGAAAAAACCTTTCTCTATTTCAGATCTCAAAGTCAACGGAAACGATGTCATAAAAACCTTAAACATAAAACCAGGGCCAAAAGTGGGAGAAATCTTAAATAAACTTTTCGAAGAAGTCCTAGAAGATTCCTCCAAAAATACTGTTGAGTATTTACTAAACAGAATTAAGAATCTAGAATAAAGAATTAAGCATGAATCAATATATTGTGGGTCATAGAGGAGCAATGGGACTGGCTCCGGAAAATACTTTAAAAGCTTTTAAGATAGGCTGTGGAAGTAATGTTGAGGTAGTTGAGTGTGATATTCACCTGAGTAAAGATAAAAAATTAATTGTTATTCATGATAATACTTTAGATAGAACAACAAATGGGGAGGGTTGGGTTAGAGATTTTACTTTAGAAGAATTAAAAAAGCTTGATGCAGGAGATGGTGAAACAATCCCAACACTTGATGAGGTAATAAATTTAGTAATGGATTATAACAAAAAATTAATTATTGAAATTAAGGGTGAATCTTGGGAAGTTGTAAAAGAAACAACCGCACACTTAATAGAATATCTTAAGGGTAATAAATATTCTGATAAATTTATCATCCACTCTTTTTGGCATGCGGCTGTAAAGTTAATAAAAGAAAAATATCCCCAAATTAAAACTTCAGTAATAATGATGTTAGGACTACCTCCCCAAAAAATGATTGCTCTTATTGAATCAGCAAACGCAGATGGAGCTGCTATTGCATATGACTATATTTCTCCAGAGCTTGTTAGATTAGCTAAGGAAAAGAACTTATTCTTAGATGCTTGGGTTTTAGATTACGAAACTACTTTTAATAGATTAAAAGAAATCGGCGTAAATGGTTTGATAACCAATCATCCTGGAAAATTTAGTTTGTAACAAGCTTTATTCTTAATTCTTATAGCTTAATTCTGATTAATATCCCAACTTTTCCTCCCACCAAACCAAAAGAGCAGTAGCATTAAAAATGGATGAGTATGTACCGGAAATAATTCCTACCAGAAGCGCTACTACAAACCACTTAATTGTTTCCCCTCCAAAAAGTAAAAGAGCTACTAAAACAAAAACTACTGTTAAAGAGGTATTTAAAGACCTGCCCAGAGTTTGCACCACTGCCAAATTAGCCACTGCCGTAAACTTTTTGCCAATATTTTTTAGCGAATTTTCTCTGATCCTGTCAAACACCACAATAGTATCATGAACCGAGAACCCAATGATTGTCAGAATGGCTGTTACAAAAAGCGTATCCACCTCTACTCCCAAAAACTTTCCCAGCAAGGCGAAAACCCCTATTACCAGTAATACATCATGAAGCAAAGCCACAATGGCACAAATCCCAAACCTCCAAGGTGAAGCAGGTTTTGGTATTTTTCTAAAAGAAAAGGCAATATACAAAACAATTGCTAAACTGGCAATGGTAAGCGCATAAAAAGCTTTTTGTGAAAGTTCCCTGCCAATGACAGGACCAACAAATTCCTGTCTTCTTTCCTCTATCTTACCAAACTTTGTCTCAAGTTCTTTTTTAATCTTACCTACTTCTTCTTTTGTTTTAGGTTGACTTCTTATAATGTAGGTATTACTAAGAGTAGGCGTAATTTGTCCATACTGCTTTAAATCATCCAAAGCAATCTGCTTTTCAAAACGGTATTCCAACAGCGATCCGCCTGTAAAATCAATGCCCAGTTTCAAACCGGAAGTTAATAAAACATATGACCCCGGAATAATCAGGGCCAGTGAAAAAAGAAAATACCACAATTTGTATTTCATTAAATTCATAGATTATTTTTCCTTAGCTTTCTTCATATCCTTATGCATTTCTTTAATCAGATTATCAGCCGTTTTTTTAATCTTATCTTCTATATTATCAATCTTTTCATTTAACAATTGCCAGATTTTACCATGATCGTCCTCTCTAAGATGATTTAAGAAAACTTTCTTGTCGCTATCTTCAAGCTGTGATAAGACAGCATCCAGAATAGTATGGTGCAAGCTGGAATCAATCAAACTGGTCAAGTGTAATTTTTGGGCATCACTTAAATTCATCTTATCAAGCTCTACTACAATAGATTCTATTTCGATTAGATGAGCGTAAAATTGCTTCATGATTCACTCCTTACTTTAACCGGACCCAATGGGATTTTGTCATCCGGATCATCAATAAAAAAATACAAAACCGGCCCTTTTCGTGGACCGCCGGCCAAACCCAGTATATCCATCACCTCGGGTGATCCTCCCAAATGTTTACCTGTCCACTCTGCCGGCCCCGCATCCCCCACTACTGCCACCACTGCCTGCCCTGTTTTGGGATTTATCACCAGCATTTTTCTGTATTTAAAAAAATCTCTATATTTTGCCACATTTTCCGCAAAACCGGGCGCAAGAAAAGTTTGAATTGCCAAATAATATTTCTCCCTCATTTTATCAATATCAGTAAATTCCTGCTTTGAAGGAGAAAAATACCCCCATGCTCCTAACCCAGGAGCAATACCTGCAGAGCCATATTTAGCCCAATCAACTGTATTTTCAGCATGGGCATACAAGTTATCCCGGGGATACCGGTAAAGATGCTGTTCTCCCCCGATTATCCCAAAGTTTCTGTTGAGTTTTATCCCTTCAATAACCGTAGTTACCTCAAACCCGAAATTACTGGACAGTGTTTTTAATAAATTTGCTTCTTCAGCCGAATTTAAAGGTCTTACTTCTTCTGGTAAATCTTCCTGCAATTTTTTTGCCAAAACCGCATTTTCATCAAAACCAACTAAAATATCATCTTTTGCATGAATGGTTTGTGGAATAGGCAAAGCTATTGGATTAGGTACTGTCAAAAGCAAAAGTCCTCCTATGAGAGATACCTTGTGTTTATCCCACAACTTATTTTGCAAACTCCTGTGGCGGGCAGTCCACTTTTTTCTTAAATATTCATAATGAGGTTTTTTACTAGTGAATAACATATCTTAAAATTGTTCTTGTTACCACATAAGCCGTAAACATTGATACCATTACCCCAATTGCCAAAGTTACGGCAAAACCGCGGACAATAGGTATACCCATGCCGTAGAGGATGGCTGCTGTTATTAAAGAAGAAATATTGGATGCCCAAATTGATGTCCATGCTCTTTTAAAACCAAGCTCCATTGCCAAAGTTTTTCCCTTCCCCCATCTTATTTCCTCTTTCATCCTTTCGAAAATTAAAATATTAGCATCAACCGCCATACCTACTGACAAAATAAATCCTGCCACCCCGGCCAAAGTCAAAGTAATAGGGGGAATCAAAAAAAGTCCTGTTCTAAAAATAGCCAAAACCAAGATAGTGTAAATTATCAGGGCTACATCTGCCACTACTCCCAAAAATCCGTAATATACAACCATGTAAATCATTACCGTAACCAATCCTATAATCCCTGCTATCAAACTTTTTTTCACTGATTCCTCTCCCAGAGTTGGGCCAATGTGGCGCTCCTCCAAAATGCTAATCGGCACTGGTAATGCTCCTGCATTTAACTGAATGGTCAAATTTTTTGCCTCCTCCGGACTAAATTGCCCTGTAATTACGGCATTTCCGCCGATAATTTCCTGTTGCACAGTAGGGGCGGAAACCAGCATTTCATCCAAAAAAATAGACAAAGGTTTTCCTATATTTGCTTTGGTGATTTTGGCAAACTTAATTGCACCTGCCTCATTAAATTCTATCGCAACTTGAGGTCCTGCCTGTTTACCGCTACCTCCAAAAGTTACCTGCGCTTTTTTCAAATCTGCTCCTGTTAAATCAGTTGGTGTGGAAAAATAAACAAGCGGTATGCCTGATTTTGTTGCCTCAACAATTTCTGCAGATAATGTGGCCGGAAGCTCCCTAAAATCCAGTTGCGCGGTTTTTCCCACCAGATTGGCTGCAGCTGATGCATCTTTTAGCCCGGGCAATTCAATTATAATCCGTCTTTGGTCTCCCAATTTGGAGGTTTGTACCAATGCCTCTGATACTCCGTATAAATTAACTCTTCTTTCCAAAACTTTTTTTGCAGACTCCAAAGCGCTGTCTCTTTGCTCTTGACTAATCTTGTCCATTTGAGTCAAAAGCGTAAGTTGCGTACCGCCTTGCAGATCAAGACCCAATTTTAGCGGAAAAGTTGCAATAGGAATTTTTTTATCTAAAAATTTAATGGCAGGTAAAGGCGGAAGATTAACAAATACTGAAAGCGCTGTCAGGACAAGTATTGTCCATAAAACATATCTTGATCTCATTTATTTTATGCAATTACCCCCTCCAGCATTTCGTTTTCATCCCCTGCAAGCATCACTTTAGGTTGCATTAACACTTTTAAGATAAAGGGGTCTCTTCTTCTTACCCTGAATTTAAACTCTGTCTCATCCATAAAAGAGTAGTTAATTTCAGTTTCTCTCTTTGCCTGTTCATCCGCCACCAGAACCTGAAGTTCAGGCATTACCACCGACCCAACGATTAAAAGATCAACATCATCCGTGCCGGAGGAAATCCCTTTTAAAAATCTATTAGACAAAAAAGCAAATTTAATTTTACCCAGTTTAGCTTTATTTTTGATGATATTTCCTCCCAAACCAGTGGTTTTGGCAACTAATCCCAGCAGTTCGTGGTAAAAAAGATAATCTTTTCTAAACCTATACAACCTTCTGTTTGCCCGCCATTCGGATGAAACCACGCCGTATTTTTCCATCCTGGCAAGTTCTCTCCTTACCGCATTAATTTCCTCTGATACCCGTCTTACAATCTCACGGACATGCAGGAGCGGCTCCTTGGAGCTTAAAAAAAGTTGCAGTAATTTTACCCGGACCCGGGAAACAATTAATTCTTCCATGTTTCACCACCTTTCTAGGCAGTGGTTTAAAAACTAACCTTTGATCCTTCCGGGACAGTTTGGATCCAAATTTGACCTTTTATAAATTCTATTTCTTTGCCGGTTTTATCCAAATATTTGCTTCTTGCAAGCCTTGAATTTTTAACCCATTTTCCTTCAATTGCATTTCCGTTTTGAAAAATTAAAGCCTTGCCGCTACCTGTTGTTCCATAAAGCAGATGGACATTGCCCGGATAGCCGTCATTAGCATTAGCCTCCCTTTGAAACTGAATAACCACATTTTTGGCCGACAGCTGCTGATTATTGTTTAAGTCCATATGGTTGCCGTCGCCATTTTTGCGAAGATATGTGTTGGTCTCGCTATCATAAGTCCAGACCACTTGATATCCTGGTTGAGATTCCCAAAAATTAACTGTTACTTGCCCCGCGGAGCCCTGCGAAGTGGAGTCCTTAAACTTCCAGGGAGTAAATTTACTATCCCATTTTATCCCTGCCGAGCTTGTTGCTGTCCATCCTCTTTTCGCTCCAACTTCCCAAAGCTTTGAGGTAGTTGAATACATGGTGTGTTCAGTTGCCACAGAATGACCTAATCTTTGATAATCTCTCCAGAAAACAGGAAAGCCAATGCTAAATTGGTTCAAATCCTTAACCTCATACCTGATAATTTGTCCAAGAGCATCAGCCGGACCCGGGGTATTGGCTCCTCCTACATGCGCGTAAAGCGCGTCATATTCTCCCAGCCAATCAAGATAATAAGTCCTGGCAGACCGGACAGGCCCAACTTGAATATCAGCAAGATTACAGTAAAAAAGGGCCATAAATCGGGTGATGCCTCCTTCAGCCACTGCCTCATAAACAATGTCTGCGCTGGAAAGCCCACTTTGAGGACGGGCTTCTGTATGATTTTCAATCATCACTGCCAAAGGGCGCCGTTTTTCCCAGGATTCCTTGGCCTTTTTAGTGTGCAGTGCCCCGTTAAGCGGACACTCTTCTGTTTTTGGCTCACTCGGATCTTCTATAACTATATTTGCTGCAGAAGGAAGGGACGATACCAGTGAACCATTGCCTTGGGGTTTCAAAATACCGGAAAAAAGAGTATAAGACAAACTGGAGGAAAAAGAATACACCACCACAGAAAGAATTATTAGAATTAAAGTTTTTTGTAAATTGGTCAAACCTTCAAAAATTTCTATTATTTTGCTCATTTTTTCCTCATTGCCGCATCCAGCACTTCCTGCTCTTCTTTAGATAACTGATGTTTCCCTGCTTTTCCCTGGTCAACCGGCTTGGCAAAAATCCTGGTTCCTGATCTTGAATGCAAACTTGTTAATACAATACCGTTTCCCTTCCAATCAAGCAATGCTGCGGAAAAGCTTAAATCTCCTCCGGTATCACCATATGGGTTATAACGAAGTAAGCTTACTCTTTGAACATGCAGCTTGCCGTCTCCTTCTAAATCAACTAAATCTTTTTTTGCTTTACCCAAATCTCCTTTAAACTCTTCTATGCTAGATAGAACCTCTGCAAATTTTTTTCTAATGTCTCTTTCTCCACTCTGGGGAAAAAGAGATTTTAGGAAATTTCCCTGTTTCCAAATTAAAAAACTTAAAATTCCCAGCCAAATTAAAACTGCCGTTGCCAGTCCAACAAAGACAAACCAATCCGGATACATAAGTTACTCTATTATAATATAACCTGGGTAAAAAAAATTGTCAATCCCGACTTGAGAAAATTTTATCTTCTGCTTTTTGATTTTTTGGTACGCTGAAGAGCAATGTAAAAAAGCATCAAAAACACGGCTAAAACTAAACCATATATCCCTGTAAGTATAAAAGTTTGATCAAAGTTCATGTTTATCTGCCCTTTCTAAAAACATTCTTGAAATGACTAAAAATACAATAGCATTTATCAAACCCACAGTCAACACTAAAATATTCAAAAAATTTCCAGAAAGCACGGGCGTAACTAATATCCCGATTAACCAGGCCTTAGACAAATCTAAAGATATTTCAGATAATAATTTAGCCAGTTTTTTATCCAAAACCATTATTTTAATTGTATCAATATATTAATTTAGTTTATACTTAAAGTCATATGGAAGTAACTGTGCCGGTTTCAGGAGGAGGACCCGGATTTATTGCCGGTATCTTCGGTTTTTTTGGTTCTTTGATTAATTTTCTTTTTACCCTGGCTTTTTTTATTGCTGCCGGATTCCTTTTAAATCTTATAATTTCCAAGCTATTTTTTAGAAAATTAATTTCCGATCATTTAAACAAAGACAATAAAGTTTTTCTGCTTGTTAAAGTTGCGCGTAGCAGCGAACAAAAAGAGCCTGCTTTTGATGAATTTTTGCGTGCAGTTCACAGAATCTTACCCAGTGGCACTGTTTTTAGCCTGGAGCTTGCCTCCACCAATCAATTCTTAAGTTTTTATATTGTAGTTCCTTCTGCTTATAAAAATGTCATTGAATCACAGCTTTATGCCCAATACCCGAATGCAGAAGTAGAGGCAGTCAAAGATTATTTACCTCCTCTTGAAACAGCTGCCTTTGCAGAGATTGATTTCAAACACTTTAGCATTAACCCCATTATCACTTATCACAGCTTAAAAGAAGATATTTTAAAAAGCTTTTCTTCTCTTTTATCCAAAACCCAACCCGGAGAACAAGTCTTTTTTCAAATAGTTTTAAAAAGAGTCGGATCCCACTTTTGGCAAAGAGGATTTCAAGCTTTGCTTGTTAAACACGAAACTCCGGCTACCATAAAAATGTCCCAGGATCTATACATGGGTAAGGCCAGAGTTATTTTTGTTGCCAAAGATAAATCTCTCGCCCAAATTAATTTAAATACGGTTATAAATATATTTAAAATTGCCAAAAGCCCTAACAATGAACTCAAGAGAAAGAGGTTTAAAATTTTTCCCGCTCCAATTCTCTCATTTAAAGCCCGCGTTTTTGATAGTGGGGACTTGTGGAGCTCTTCTGAAATTGCCACCTTATTTCATTTTCCCTATCAAGGCTCAATAGTTTCCAATGTGGTGGAATCTACCACCAAGCGCGCTCCTGCGCCGGATATCTTACCTTTTCAAGGTTTAGTTAATCCAAAAGATGTTTCTTTTTTTGGGGAAACAAATTATAGAAATGAAAAAAGAATTTTCGGCATTAAAAGAATAGACCGCCGGAGACACCTTTATGTAGTAGGAAAAACCGGCTCTGGTAAATCAAAACTGCTGGAACTTTTACTGATATCTGATATTTTATCAGGAGCGGGCTGCGGCCTGCTTGATCCTCACGGAGATCTGGCCGAAGAAATGTTAAAATTTGTTCCCAAAGAGAGAATTAAAGATGTAGTTTATATTAACCCCTCTGACAAAGATTATCCTATTGGCTTCAACCCTCTGGAACCTGTTACTGATTATGAATCAAGGCAGCATTTATCCACCTTTTTTATAGCAATTTTCAAAAAGCTTTTTGCCGCCAGCTGGAACCAGCGGATGGAACACCTGATCCGCTATATCACTTTGGCTCTTTTGGAAACTCCGGATTCCAATGTGATGGGAATTCCCAGAATTTTATCAGATACCTCTTTCAGGCAAAGAGTTATCATGCAAATCAAAGATCCTGTGGTAAAAGGTTTTTGGACTAATGAATTTTCCGCATCAGCCGAGCAATATTCTAAAGAAGCAGTAGTGCCAATTATGAATAAGGTCGGTCAATTTATAGCTAACCCAATTGTCCGCAACATGATCGGGCAAATGAATAACTCTTTGAATTTTGCCAAATTTATGGATGAAGGCAAAATTGTTTTGATGAATATTTCCAAAGGTAAACTGGGAGATGAAAACGCCGCTCTGCTGGGAGCTTTGTTTATTACCAAAATCCAACAAGCTGCACTTGAGCGGGCCCGGATACCGGAAGACGAAAGAAGGGATTTTTACTTTTATGTTGATGAGTTTCAAAACTTTGCCACCGAGGCATTTTCCTATATTTTGTCAGAGGCCAGAAAGTATCATCTGGATTTAACCATTGCCCACCAATATATTGCACAGCTTCCCGAAGATGTTAAAGCTACTGCTTTTGGAAATGTGGGCTCTCTAATTAGCTTTGCTGTTGGCGGGGATGATGCCGCTTATTTATCCAAAGAATTTGCTCCCACATTTAGCGCCAATGATTTAATTAGTATCAGTAACAGAGAAATGTATATTAAGATGTCTGTTGACGGCAAGTTAACCACTCCTTTTTCCGCCAAAACCATCACTGTCCCAAAACCTAAAGAAAGTTTTGTGGAGGAAATTTTAAGCCATTCCCGGCTGACTTACGGAAAAAACCGGGTTTCTGTGGAAAATGAAATTAAAAAATGGAGCGAATCCGTACAATCTACAAACAGTAACAAATCCAATGAGTTTCCCGAACCAATTATTTAGACCGTCAAATTAGTCCAGCCCAAGTTTTTGCTATTTAATTCTTGAAGGATTTGATTTTTAAGTTGGGTAAATTGTTCGGGGGTAAATTGTCTGTTTAAAATGCAGTATTCTTTATTTTTAAGTCCCACGCAACCTAGACTATTTTTAACATTATTGCAGTGAAAAAGATAGAAACTGTCACCGCAGTTTTCACTATCAACAGTAAAATTGCAATTAAACATTTCTCCTGAATAAACTATTTCGTACGAGACCTGTGAGTTTTGAGCAGCATAAGTCATGTCATAACAATTTTTGTTGTAAAAACTGTCATATAAATAACCGCAATTTTCATCAAAAGCCGCATCAAAACAAAGGTAGCAATTCTTATCATTATGGATATAGTTGCCGTAAGTGGTATTTTCGTTTTGGCTGCCTATTGTTTGGGTAAGAGGAAATCTTTTTTTTAACTCCTCTACCATTTGTAAAATTTGCTGGGGAGGTAATTTTTTCAAATTTTGCATTTTCTGCCTGTATTCTTCTTCCGAAAGCTGCCTGTTAAAAATACAAAAAGATTTGTTCTTTAAGTTAACGCAGCCAAAAACATCATGGCAATTTGCACAGTTATAACTAAAACTGCTATCTCTTAAATTGTCGCAATATTCTACGAAATCACAATTAAAAGCCTTGTAAGGATCAACGCATTCGTAACAAAGCTCCGACTCCACCGCATAATCGCAATCCAGAGAATTGACGCACATATAGCAATCATACAAATATGTGGAATCGCTGCAGCCGGCGCAGTCAAAACAAAAAAATAAATTTTTGCTATTGTAAATATAGTCTACGAAAGAACAATTATCGCTGTTGTATATTTTGGCAGGGGGTTTGGGAAGAAATAAAATCAGTCTTTGCAATTCCTGAAAAAAACCATTAGTTGTCATGTTTTAAATATTTGGTAAAGGGTCTTTAACTATCAGGTCATTTTCCAGCAAGAATTTTTCATAATCTTCTTTGCAAAAAATTGGCTGCTTTACTTTTTGAGGATCAAAGGAAACCACTATTTCTTTTTGGCATTTCTGACAAGTGGTTTTAAATAACTGCCTACCGCCACGCAAAGATAATCTGCGGAGCTGCCTGCATGAAGGACACATTGTAGGCAGAGCCAAACCTTTTTGGTTTAAAAAAGCTTGTTCCTGATCAATAATCAGATACTGTTTCTGGCATCTTAAACAGGTTTGAGTCATATTGGCCATAAATATATATTACCACATGAACCTATTTGGTGCTTGACAAGCTATCTGGTGCGTGATAGGCTCAATTCATGCCTGTACAGAGAACTCATAGCGCATCTGACATTGAAAAACGGCTCAAAATACTCAAATCACAGTTGTATGGGCAATCTCGCTTCACGCCGCAAGTTCCAGCATCCAGTATCCAACATCCATCATCCAGCTCCGATCTTACTTTCCTTAAAAAGGATCTATTAAAAATAGTTGTACTTGGTACTTTAGCCATTGGTATCCAGCTTATCCTTTTTATTAGCCAATTACCAAACAAAATTAAACTATTTTAGAAGGGGGGTGAATAAGTATATGCAAATGTATTGTGTTAAATGCCGCCAAAAAAGAGATGCGGAAGATGTACAAGGAGTAACCATGAAAAACGGCAAAAAAGCCTCAAAAGGTAAATGCCCTGTTTGTGGAACCTCAATGTTTCGGATTGGTGGCTAATGTGATAAA
>Ga0209343_10002043_pt1 | contig 26499 bp, 17 predicted proteins | sample RifCSPlowO2_02_FD_184026 | JGI IMG/M metagenome (GOLD analysis project Ga0209343, IMG submission 184026) | Groundwater microbial communities from Rifle, Colorado - Rifle CSP2_plank lowO2_0.2 (SPAdes) (version 2) | ecosystem: Environmental > Aquatic > Deep subsurface > Groundwater | place... | reverse complement strand
TGGCATCAACATTGCCGGTGATGGTGGCCGCCGCCAGTTCGGCGATGGCCTCGTCGGTGTGCGTCCTGGCGTCGAATGTCTCACCGCGATCCGTTGCAATGGCCTGGGCGAGCTTGGTTACAAAGCCGTTCTTGGCGGCATGGATCAGCGCACCCACTACCGGGCTGCCCAGCATCCTGATGCCACCGTGCCCGACGACCTCATGCACCGCAACCCACACGCTGCGCTCCGGCGTAGCGATGTTGTCGGCGATAAGATAGACGGTTTTGGTTGCCGGATCGTAGATTCCCTCCGAATGCTGGTCTATCGGCTTGGCCGCACGCAGCGCGCGCAGGTAGAGTTCGTTCGGGATTTCCTTGACCGACTGCACGATATTGACACGCTTGAAGCCATGCCAGCTTGCGCGCAGCTTGGCGGTGGCGCGCTGGACACGCCCTACGGACATACCTTCGGTTGGTTTTTCTTGCGTGCTGAACCGCGTCTTTCCGGTGCGGTCAATATGACTTGCACCCATCTCGCCAAAGTAAATCGCGCCAGCTTCGCGGTTGGCAAGCGGCATGGGAGTGTTGGAATTAGTGAAGCCGCCCTTGGAGTCGGCGCGTTTAACTACCAGCGTCAATCCATGTTCGTTTGCGAATCGCTGGAATCGAGTTGGAACCTTGACGCGAGCGGAGCCGGTGACGATGGCTTTGCCGTCGGCGTTAACGGTGAAGGTAATTCCCCGTTCTGCCGATTCGATACCAGCCGCAGCACGACGTAGTTCAATGAGCGTGGCTCCGTCGATAGGCAGGTTGCGAGCGGTGTCTGGTTGTACTTCATAACTGTCACTCTGCGCTTTATTTGCCACGCTTGCAAGCGGCGCATCATCGCCCTCTGCTTTTTTCCCATAATCCTGAACCTGCTTTTCAAGTTCCGCCACTTCCTTGACTTTGTTCGCCAACTGCTCGGCCAGTGGGAACGGCGCATCCAGACGTGTCACCAGAGCCTCGCGCTTGGCCTGTGCCTCTTTGATGATGCGACCCATCTCGGCGGGCTTGCGCGATAAATCCACCAGCGCGTTGGTAGCGCGAATAGACAGCCCTACCGGGTCGGTCAGCGCGTCATGCGCCAGCGTCGTCGGTAATGGAGTCATCAGTTGCATCTGCGCCCGGTACTCACCGGCCAACATGGTGCCGCTGAGCATCACGTCGAAGCCGGATATTTCGCCGACCTTGGTTGCCTTCTCGGTCAGCTTGTCCGAAAGCTCCTTGAACCTGGACAGCAACGCCGATCCCCAGTCCTTGCGCGTGTTGAAGTTGTTGCTCCCGGCCTTTGCGGTAAACTTGTCGCCGGACAAATCTTTTACCATACCGGCAGTTTTCTCAACAACCGGAAGGTGTTGCTCGTTGTGGCTGATGGTGCGCTCGGCATTCTCGTAATCGTTGCGCATCCTGGCGCGTTGCTCCTCATGGCTACGGTACAGTCTTGTCAGTTTCTGCACATCGGCGCGAGCACCGGCCAGTTGCATCACGAAAGGATTTTCCGCGATCAGTCCTGCGGCCATTTCCATCTGATTGACTTCGCCCACGTCTTCGATGGAGCGGATGTTCGGGTCGCCCGAAAGCGCCTGCTCGATAAAAAACTTCTTCCTGGCCAGCATTCCCCATTGGTTTTCATCGAACGAACCGAACATCGAATAGGCGTAAATCTGCACCACCGGATTCTTGTTTCCCTGCCGCACGATACGCCCCTCGCTCTGCTCAAGACTAGCCGGAAAATATGGCGCATCCAGATGATGCGCGGCGATCAGGCGCTGTTGTGCATTGACGCCAGTACCCATGGCGGACCTTGATCCAACCAGCACCCTGACCTTGCCGGTATTCACATCCTTGAACAACTTGAGCTTGGCGGCTGACTTTTTGTAATCCTCCATGAACGCCAGTTGATTGGGCGGAATTCCAGCATCGCGCAGCCGTTTCTCCATCCATGCGCGCGCATTGAAGCCACGACGCTGCGCGACCATCTTGCCGAATCCGCTCTCGAAGAACACCATCTGCGTCGCGCCATTGAGCACCTCGATGTTGCCCTGCTTATCTTTGTACTCGTTGTTCTCCGCTTCCTTATAAACTCGGATCACCCCGTCGATAACGTGATTCAGCTTCGAGTCAGGGTCGTTCGGCAGCGACGGCTCCATAAAGCGCATGTCTATCGCAGCCAGGCGCGCATCAATGTTGATGGCGATGATAGGGTTTGGGTTGTACGGTTGATCGTAACTCGGTTTCCAGTCTTTCGATGCCTGGATGCGCGGCACAAGGTCTTCCGTCTGGAACTGCTTGTACTTCTCCGTCTTCGGCGTGATGACGGACTTTCTTGCGCCACCAGCCACCTTCGGGCGCTTATCTCCCAGCAATGCGGCCAGGTGATCTTCGTTCAGCACATCGGAGAAGTCGCGGAACATTTGCGTCATTTCTCCCACGTTGACGAATTTCGAAAAGCGTGTCACCGGCTCATACTTACCGCTCGACGTGGACTCGATGGCGGTAGCCTCTTCCCCGAACTGTGACGCCCAATCATCGAATGATGACAACCCCTTCTCTTCCAGTACCTTGGGAGCCATGAAACGCTGCACCGTGTAAAGCTCCGCCGTGGTATTGGTAATCGGCGTGCCGGAAGCCATCACCAGATTGCGGGTTGGATTCTTTTCCGCCAGCCATCTGGTTTTCATGTACAAGTCCCATGCCATCTGTGAACCGTTGGGGTCGATGCCCTTCATTTGACGGTTGGTTGCGAAGGACAGCTTGCGGAACAGATGTGCCTCATCGACGTAGAGCATATCGACGCCCATCTCATCGAAGCGCACGTTCTTATCCTTACCCTCTGACGACATGGCTTGCGCCAGTTGCTGCTCCAGCTTCTCGATCTGTGACTCGATACGCTTGATCTTCGGCTCTTTACGCACCTTCTTGTTGCCGACGTCTTTCAAGTCGCCGCCCGCTTCCTCGTAAGAGGCGCGCATGACATCAAGCTCACGTTCGATCATCTTCTGCTTGAATGCCGGGTCGAGGTCGAGCAAGCCGAACGAGGAATGCGTCATGATGACACCATCCAGATCGGACATTGCTACGCGCGAGACGAACCTGCGCCGGTTGTCGGTATGGAAATCCTTCTCGTCCGCCACCATCAGGCGCGCGGTCGGGTAGAGTTGCTGCCATTCCGAGGCGAACTGCTGAAGCATGTGGCCGGGGACAATAATCATCGGCTTCTTGATCTTGCCCAGACGCTTCTGTTCCATGGCCGAGATCACCATCTCGAAAGTTTTCCCGCTGCCGACCGCGTGTGCCAGATAGGTGTTTCCGGTTTGTATCACTCGCCATGCACCGCGCTTCACATGGTCGAAGATATTAAACAGCTTGGACGTGCCCGGCAGAGTCAGGTGGCTGCCGTCGAACTGGCGCTGCACCGTGGTATTGAACTTGTCGTTGTAGAGCTGCACCAACTTGTCGGTGCGGTCGGCATCCTGGAACAACCAACTTCTGAATTCGTCGCGCATCTGGGTGCGCTTCTGGTTCGCCGCCTCGGTTCTGTCCGGGTCAAACACGTTCTTTGATCCGCCCTTGCCGTCAGATACGCTCTTGTTCAGGCTGATCGCAGAGCCGGTCAATGACTTTTCCATCACCCATGCTGCGTGCGCTTTTTCTCCAACCCCCCAATCGACCGTGGCGCGCAATGTACCGGTGCCGGAGATAGGATTTATCAACCACTCATGGGTGCGCTCGTTGTATTCGATGTTCGCCTTGACTCCGGTCAGCTCGTGCAGGAACTGCTCGTAAACCTCGCCGGGTATCCAGTTCATGCCGATCTGCGGCGTGATTTCGCCGGATGCCTTCGGTGTCGGCTGCACGTGCTTCAACGCTTCCACGTTGCGCGCGTAGCGTTTGTCGCTCTTCGCCGCCTCTTCGGCTACGGCCAGCTTCGCTTTGACGTTGCCTGACAGGTATTCGTCGCCCATCACCCAGCCTTGCGCCGGGTCTTGATAGATCAGCGTGCCCAGGGAGTCGATAGCTTCCTGCTCGGATAGCCCGATCCGGTCGGCAATCGTCGCAATATCCACCACGCCGGTATCGTTCAGTGTGGCCAGTAGCGCATCGCTCGGCGTCCTGATCTCTGCCACGGCAGGTTTGCCCAGCGTGCGCTTGGTCAGCCAGTCGGACGGGGTAATCTCACCGGTATCTTCGTTGAAATTCTCCAGTGCCAGCGCCAGCGTATATTCTGGGTCATCTTGAATCTGGCTTTTTAACGGGAATCTACGCCGCTGTTCCTCATCATCCACCTTATTTCCGGTTGGTACGCCTTCGTCGTCCAGTTCATCTACCTTGACCTTCTGCATGTAGGTGGTGTGCTGGAACAGTTGGCCGTTCTTCTTGACGAACCCGGCGTAGGCTTTCTGCAATGCCTTGAGCGAGGCTTCCCAATCGCCATCGTTCAACTGGTCGATCTGGGATTGCTTCACCGCGTCGCGCAGCTTGATGTAGTCCTTGATCACGGCGGCATTCTTCTGGTGTTTTTCTTCCGCACGAACGCCCACACCGCCCTCGCGCTGCATCAGGACTCCCGCATCGGTAACGTAGAAGCTGCCTTCCTTCTTGGCCTTCGGGTTGAAGTCCATCTCGCGCACCTTGGCCGCTTCCGCCGCACTGCCGCGCCCCTCGACAAACACGTTGGCAGGAAGATTCTCGGTTGCCTTGGTGAATTGCGCCCCGATGTCGTCGCCATTTGGTAGTACGGTGTATTCGTCCTTGCCGTACATAGACCCCTTTTGCGAGTGCGTTCCAAGCACCATCTCCGGGTGAGCGACGAAATACTCGTTGACCAGAGCCTTACCTTTCTCGGTCTGTACTTCGCCCAACCCAGCCCACGCTTGGCCATGCTCGAAGGTTTGACCCGGCACTTTCTTTCTCAGGAACAGCACATCGGTCACAACTTCGGTTCCGGCGTTCTTCTGGAAAGCGGTTTGCGGCAGGCGGATAGCTCCCACCAAGTCGGCGCGTTCTGCCATATAGGCGCGCGCCTTATCGCCCTTCTTGTCCATAACGTAGCGGCTGGTGACGAACACCAGCAGGCCGCCCGGCTTTACGCTGTCCAGGCTCTTGGCAAAGAAATAATCGTGCAGGGCGAAGGCGTGCTTGGCGTACTTTGGATCGCCCAATACCTTGTTTGCGCTGAACGGCGGGTTGCCGAAAGCGATGTCGTAGAAGTTCTCCGGCAGTTTGGAGTCGATAAAACTTTCTACCAGGATGCGCTCGTCGGGGAAGAGCTGCTTGAGGATGCCACCGGTAATCGGGTCGAACTCGATGCCGGTATAGACAGAGTTCGCGCCCATCTCGGTTGACATCAGGCCGGGGAACACGCCGATACCGGCTCCCGGCTCCAGAACTGTGCCGCCCTTGAATCCCATCTTCGAGACGGCTGCCAGCGTTGCATTGACTATCGGCTTGCCGGTGTAGTGCGCGTACTGGGTGGAGCGCGAGGCAGCGTCCCATTCCTCTTGGGTCATGGCAGCCTTGAGACGGTCGCGCAGTTCTCCCCACTTGCGCGCAGAAGCATCCGGGCGTGCGGCGTCGAGCATAGACTTGGTGATGTTTCCAGCCGTGTACCAACTCAATGCCGGGTTCTTGGCTTGCAGCACCATGAAAGCGGGTCGGTATTCCCCGTAATTGGAATTGGTCAGATAGGGCTTGCTGCCCAGATCGGCGATAGCCTGGTCGTAATTCTTTAGCGCTTCGAGTTGTTTGTCCAGCTTGTCGCCGAAGATTGAATTGGCGATTTCGGAAGATCCCCAGCCGATGAATTTGGCGAGTGTCGCCTGTTCGTCGCGGGTGGCCTGACGGCCTTCGAGTTTCTTGAGGAGTTCGACCGCTTCGACGTTCTGCCGGGCTTTGGTCTGCCAGCTACCGGCGTAGGTTAGGTCGCCGTCTCCGAAACTGTAGTTTCGTCCTGACTTGAGGGGGATGTCTCGTCCTGCGGGAATTGCAGCATTTCGTGCAGGACTATTTCCGTTGCCATCGAGTTTGCCATGTTCATTATTCCGACCTTCGTCATTGGGTCTGGGAAGGGTGGCTTGAAGCATCCCCTCTTGCTGGCTATTTGCATCCCCAGCGTTCCGATCTGATCCGTTATTTCCTCTGCCTGATCCATCACGAACTGCCGAAGCTCCCCGCTCTGCGTCAGTTGTTGCAGCAGCGCCGGTGCCTTTTCCTTGAGTGCTGCCATGACTAGCTTCTCGGTGTTCATTTAAGCCACCTTCGCTTCCGATGGGCGCGGTTGATTGTTGATTGCGTCCATCATCGCTTGACCGAACGCCTTGTGTGCTTCCATTGTCATTTGAGGATTCCTGCGCGCCGCTTCCTTGCCTGCTTCCATCACTTCTTCCGGCGTTCTCAGAGCCAAGCGCTGGCTTTCCGAGAGTCCCGAAAAGGACTTCATCGGTGATGCGCTTTGCTTCGTGTTCTTTTCTAACGAGTTCATGGTACACCTCCATGTCGATTTGACTATACGCCAAACGGGGCAAATTATCAAGACCAACCCGCTTGCTGCCGCCCTTGCCACGGGTATTGTCGATTCCCCAAAACGCTACTTTTTCATTGCCTTGGTACTTCTCGGCAAGCGCGTGCACGGTTTCCGATGCGCCGACATGGGTGTCGATGTGTTTCTGCAATGGAACCGTGCGCCCATAACTCTCGGAGTCCTTATTCATTGCGCGTTTCAGCGCACCGTGCAGCGCATCCTTTGGATCACGATAGACGTACAGAACGTCAACCTTTAATCCGTACTCCAATGCCTGCTTGATCTTGAGGTCTGAACTTTCGATGCCGTTCATGTTGGTGTCGTACACGATCTGAGCCGTGCTGACAATGTGTTGCAACTCCAGTATTTCCTTGATCGAGGTGGATTTCCCTGCTCCGGTTCCTCCGGCAGTGAAAACTACCGTATGCTCTTTCCCTTCCGGCGCTGGCTTTGCCAATTCCCTTTCATAAATCTTCTTAATCAGCCAAGATGCAGGCTCATGCACCGCCGCCGAGTAAAGCGAACGTGATTCAGGCGTGGCGTGGTAATCAGGCGACAGCTTGCGCGCCTCGTCGGTATTGAGCACGTTGCCGTTGGCTTTCTGGTACTGCGCAATGGCCTCGTCGAGATTATTCCAAACCCAATCGCGGAATCGTGTCTGAATCTCAGCGGCTTTCCCGGTCAGTGTTGCGTCGATCTTGATAGGATTCTGCTCCTGCGCAAACAGATCATCCTGTGGCGCTTGCATCTTGATGTCCGGCAGAGCTTCACGGATCAAGTCCATCACCATCTGCCGCTCTGCAATTGCCTCGTCCAGCATGGCTTGAACGGCGAACTTTTCCGCCTGATCCACACTCATTTTGCCAATGTTCTGGTTGGCGATGGCACGGATTTCCTTCATATCCGCTTCGCTGAATACCGGTTTGCCTTTGTTCAGGCTGGCAAAGCAATTAGCTAATCCCATCAGATAAGTTCCTGTGTTATAACATTCATTATGAGGTGCAGCATCACATCATCCTCGGCGTGCTGCACGGCAATCATCGCCAGATTTTGATGATCTACTTCTGCTCTTTTTTCGATTGAGCGTGGATGCTGATATTTCTGAACCCACTCGCTATAACTGTCGCCACCACCGCTTGGCGGTTGTGGTGTTTCTGCCGCTACAACAACCCCGAACGCTGCACCAAACGCCAGCCCCCATGACTTACCCCAGGCCGATGCCATTTATGTCGGCCCCCACGGACTGCCTTCGGTGCCTGCTCCGCCGATGGTCTGGCCTTTCACCTTGCGCATGTCCACCGGAATCGTGATCATATTAAGCGCCGCCAGCACTGCGGCGGTCGTGGCCGCGATCAGATTATCAGAATTGACGAAGCCGCCGCTCTCGACAGTTGCCCCTGCCGACTCATCCGCCAGAGTGCCGGTGCCGCGTAACGTCACGCTGCCGCCGGTGCAGGTGTTGTGAACATGCACGTTGCCGGTATTGATGCCGAACGTCACGCTGCCGCCGGTCAACCCGACCACGCCGAAGCCGCCGCTGTAATTCCTGATGCCTATTGCCACATTACCGTTGCACACTAGCTCGGGGTGAGCAAAGCCGGACATCGCCGACCACGAATCGAGAATCTCAAGGTCTGCATCGGCTGCGGTGTGAACGTCTCCACGATAAGTGCAGTAGAGATGCTCGCCCTCGGCTTCATACAGGCCACCGGGCGGAATGTTGCAGTGAATTAAATGGCACTCGCCGCCACAAGTCCCGGTCAGCACGACGTCTTCAAATACGGCTCCAACGGTGGAACAACCCGGCGCGAGCGTGATCGTCGCGGCTTCGTGCGTCGCCGCCTTGATGTGCCAGCCGTCGATATTATCCGTCGCGCCGAACGTCCAAAGCCCGTTCACCAATAGCACTTTCACCCCAAGCGCCAGCGCCACTGTCTTGGCATCCGCCAGGTTGTTGATCGGATCCGAACCCGTGCCAAGCGGGAATGCTGTTCCGGCCGATCCGTTCGCGTCGATATGAACCGACCCGCCGTAGGACGCTTTCGATATGGCGGCGATCTCGGCATCCGCCCTGACCAGCTCCGAGGCGGGCGGCTCGTAGTTGACCACGATGCTGGTGCCCGGCGGCAACAGCGTGAAGTCGATACACTGCGGGCCAGACTGACCATCGTCGGTGATCTGTTCGCCTTCCACGTCCAGCACGGGAAGCCCGGTCGTCGGCACGATGCGCCAGCCATGATTAAAGATGGAATAACGTGAGGTGAATTTGCTGCCGCCTTTCGGCTTGTTGCCTTCTGCGGTAATCATCCGGTCGAACGGGCGCAGGCTCTCATCGACGCGACGGCGATACCGCATCTCCACGTAAATATCCGTGACGGTGTGATATTTCGTCACGCCCGCCAGCAGATAGATGCGCTTCGATGCGGTATCGAAGTAGTCGATTACCGGATTAGCGACAGACATGGCGACCTTTTACTGGTTGGTTTCGAGGCCGGGGCTGCACGTCACGTTGATCGTCGCCGTGCGGCTGATGGTGAACACGGTTTTAGCCGCTGTCGCGCCGCCGTCACCCTCAACCTCGAATACCACGTCCTTGTCCGTGCCCGGCGTGCCGCCCAGCGTGTCGCCGTCATAGTCGAAAGCGCGCAGCAGCTTGCCGCTGGATACGTCTGTCGATACATTGCCTTTGATCGCCGCCGCCGAAGAATCGAGCACGGTGAGCGCGCCGCTGGTGTTGAAATCGTCGCCGGCGCCGGGGCCGTTCAGGAAGAAGGCGTGATACCACGCCAATACGTCCGCGATGGCATAGCTGCCCGGATCAATCGAGAGCGACACGTTAAACGGGCGGGTCTTGAGATTGCCAGCATCGTCCGTGAACACGATGCGCTGTTCGTCGGCGGTCGGGATGGCTTCGATGAACAGGCCGAGCGCGTCCGCGCCGGAGCGGGTGACAATCTGCCCGGAGGCGTTGTAGGTGTACCAGGTGCTGACTCGCTTGCCGTTGGTGGTGGTGAGCGAGCCGGAGTCAATGTCGTTGTCGGTTTGTGCCAGCGCGTCGAGAAAGGCAACGCATTGATTGAGGTTGCCGGTGCCGGTGTTGTTGAGAAACCATGAGAAAGCACCGTCCGCTTCGTTAAACCCGCCAACAGTCACTGTCGAACCCGTTATCGTTTCGTCCCCGCCACCAGCCTCTGTTACCAAACCAGTCAAACTTGTCACCGTAATAACCAGTGCCGTTACCGAGCTGATAACCTTGGTGGTGTTGTTACCGCCATTGACATACCCGGCTGACGTAATGGATTGTCCGGGAACAAAACCATCCGTCAAATACGACCCTGTTGCGCGGGTAAACGTCCCTGCCGTGGCATTCACAGAGATGGTGGCGGCACCTGTCGCGGCACCGCTGCATTTAACCAATCTCATCCCCGTCCACGGGGCAATCTGCGCTCCGCCATACACATCGGCCAGAGCATACGCGCCGGTCGTCAGGTGCGCGGATTCTGTTACCGCAAAACCCGTCGAATATCCGCCCAGCTCGGCAATACTCAGATCGGTCGTGGTCGCCTTGCGGTCGTAGTTGTAGCCGAACGTGCGGATCGAAACCGCCTCGTAAGTGCGGCTGTCGAAGCTGCCCGCGCCGGCATCGCCGTTGGCTGTGGTGCCGAATACCTGCACCGCTTCGTCGATCTGTCCGGCCTTGGCGTAATTGACCGGGGCGCCGCCCGCCGAAAGCTGATAGTACGGCTGCGAACTACCCTGAATGCTGCCGAGCCCTTTGTTACCGAAATAAATCCGGTCGAGCAATCCGGCTGTGGAGCGCTCGTTCCACCCGGAACCGCGAACCTTGGTGCGGTCGCTGGAGGTTGAGCCGATCGCAAACTTGCGTCCGTTGATGATTTCGTAGGCGCCGCCGAACTTGAAGGTGCCCTTGAAGAATCGATCATATTTACGCAGCGCTTCGTCGCTGCGCCGCTCCTGGTTCTCGAAAGCGTACAGCGCCTCGAACTTGATGCCGAGCGCATTGGTCAACGGGTTCGCTTCCGCGCCAGAGCCAAGATCGACCGTCGCCAGCTCGCTGGCCGTGATGATCTCGATTTTGCCGGTGGCAACGTCGAAGAAGATGTTGCCGTTCGGTGTTCCGGCGCGGCTTTGCGTGGATTGAACCAGCAGGGTGTCGTAGTTGGAAAGGTCGATCAGTACGGGTGTGGCCATGGTTATTCTCCTTCGGTAAAGTTAGGGTGTTGGGAGAGAATGGACGCAAGCCGGAGGTTCTCACCGGCGAGCGAATCCATCTGTAAAGTCAGGGTGTCGATGCGCAACTGCGCGGCGCGTTCTGCCCGCTCGCGCCCGGCGTTTGCGCCATAATTAAAAGCCTTGAGCTCATGGGCGCGCCCGAAACGCAGCGCGTCCATCGCCTCCTGCTCGGACAAACAGGCGGGCAGCGCGCCGATGCGGGTTCCCGCTTCGTCGTAGACGATCCACTTGTTGCCGTCATGGTCGCGCACGGTCTGGGCATAGGCAGTTTGCAGTTCGAGTCCTTCGGTCATGCGTTTTCCTCCGGTGTAAGGTTGATGGTGTAAGACTGGCTGGCTGCGGCCAGCGTCAAATAGGTCAGCGATTCTTCGTAACCGGCGGCGATGATCTGGATCACTACGTCAGTGCCAGCATCCCCGGTGACGTATGAATAGCTCTGGCTGCTGGCCGTGGCCGTTTCTTCGCCCGCCAATTCAGTTCCGCCGAAAATGCCTGCCGCCGGGTCTTCGACATATAGCCGCCACTCGTACCCGGTAATCGCGGGAGACACGGTAAAGCCGAGCTGCACCTGTACCGCGTTGACCGTGATCGTGCCGCCGCCGCTGGCTGTGCAGCTTCCTTGCACGACATTACAGCCGTTGGTCGGGTTGATCGTGCATGTCCCCGCGCCGGTGAAATCCACCTGCACCGTGTTGCCGGTGAACTGGTGGCCGTTGAACGTGTAGGTTCCGGCAGCGGTGATCTTGATGGCCTTGGCGTTGGTCTTGAAATTGCACACGGTCACGACAGACATTTCGGTGGGGCTGGTAATCAACAGCGCGCCGCTGCTGTCGTTGCTGGCCTCAAACAGCGCGCCGGTAACGGTTGCTCCGTTCGGTTTGACCTGATTGCAGCGCCGATACACAGTGCCGCCCGTGATCGCGCTTGATGTGCCGCCGTACAGAAAGATGCCGACATCCTCGAACGTGCAGCCCGCATGATTGATGGTGGCATTGGCGTTGGCCGTGAAGTAGCCGCGCTGCACCGCAGGGTCGATCGGCTTGACGGTGTAGCCTGTCCAATCCACCCTGCTGGCGGCGTTGTTGACCTCGATGCCGCTGAACGTCGCGCCGACGCAAGGCGTGCGCCCGATCTTGAGTGTCTTGTTGCTGTCACGGAAATCAACAACGGTGCCGGACGTGCCCAGGATCAGACGCCCGATCAAAGTCGGATCACCCGACACGTCGTCGATTTGTCCGTACTGACGGGTTGAATTGTTGTTGTAAGCCACCGCCCCGGCCAGCGTGGCGTAGCCGTTGCCGGCATCGCCGTAAGTGATGGTGAAATCGCGCCCGTAGCGGATCGCGTCGATGGCCAGCGGCTGGCCTTTCGATGGGCCGCCGGACGGCACGTTCGCCTGCGCGCCGAAGTATTGCAGCGTGGCCGTTGGAGATCCGGTCGTTGCATCTGCCGTCCTTGTTGGGTCTACAACAAGACAAGGGAATCGCCCCTTGCTCATATAGTCTGATCCGCTGGCGTAATGCTGTTTGAATGCCGCCGAGCCGCTGCCGATCAACACTTGAATGCCGCCGCTTGCTTCGGTGGCCAGCGCCGCCGCCGCCCAGTATTCGACGAAGGCGAATATCGCGCTGCCAGATGGCACGGTGATGCCGCTGCCGTAGTTGTAGATCATCCCTTTGGTGGCGGCTGACCATCCGGCCTTGGAGATACAGTTGCTGCCCTGCTTGAAAAAATCCGTTTCGGGCGCGACCAGACCGCCTGCACCGCCGCCGAGCGCGGTCCAGCCGGTCGTCGAGGACATATCCTCGATGATCGGCGTCAGATCGGAGGCGTAGGCAGCGGCGGTCACGTTACGCGCTCGACAATCAAGTCTGCCGGATCAACGCGCAGATCCGCCGCTACCGCCGCCTCGAATGCGCCCTCGTCAGTCACCGCGTCGCCGGACAGCAAGACGCCGTCCTCGATGAGACCTTGCCCGCAGGCGCAGCGAATTGACTGCGTGCCGGGTGTAGTCCAGAAATATCCACAGGCGCATTTGCCGCGCGCAACCCATTGATGGATGATCATGGCGCGGATTCTCCTTTATCGTACTGTGCCGTTGCCGTTATGTGCGTCATAAAACCCTTGGTATCCCGTTCTACCTTGAATACCCACTTATTGATACCTTGCCTTTCGTTCACTGTTATTTGCTTTGAATCCACCGCCATGAGCGCATCCGCAATGGCTTTTGCGATCATTGCGGTCATCTGCTCGTTGGATCTGTTCAGCTCACCAACAGCAACGGCCAGCGCGGAACCAATCTCTTCGCCGGTGGTTGGTGGCGTGAGGTCTTCCAGCGTGTCGAATAGGCTGCTCATAAGCACTTCCGCAGCGCTTCAAGTCTCTCGACGCGCTGGTTGGCGGCGAGCATGGCTTTCTGTGCATTGAACTGCTTGCGCTTGGTCTTTCCATCGATTATTTTTTCCAGCGTGATCTTGAGAGATTTTGGAATATCGCCCAAAGAAAAACCCGCCGGAGCGGGTTGTTTTGGAGCGTTGGCTGGTTCGGTGGGCGGCTTGCTTTCTGCGGCTGGTTGCGCGGGCTGATCCCACAAGCTCCCCATCGGCTTGACCGCATCTTTCTTGCTCTCGCCAAATACGAAGTTTTCTGGGTTTTCTGCGTGGGCTTTCTTTTTTGCATCCAGCGCGGCCTGATCTTTCTTGGTTTGTTCCGCTTTTGCCGCATCATCTTCGGCTTGCTGCGCGCGTTCCTGCTCTGCTTGGGCTGCTATCTTGGCGTTTATATCGGCGTTGCTTTGGCCTTGCAGGTTGAATCCAGAGTTTTGCTGTGAGGCTTCTTGCGCGAACACTCCTTGATTATCGAAGAACCCGGCTGGCATCCTGGCTGCCGCATCCTTGGCGGCTTCGTCCATCCACGCCTTCGGTATCCACTTGGCAATCTTCGCGTCAAGTTTAGCCAATTGTTCGCGCACATAGTTGGAGGCATCCTTTATTTCGTAGTAGCCCAACTTGAAGGCTGCATCGAACATCTTGACCAGCACTGGCATGTACTTCGGTTTGTCTTCGGGAACTATGTTTGCGACGTTTGCCACGCTGCGCAGCAATGCGCCCATCTCGGCGAGCGCTTCGTCCATTTGGGATTGCGCTTGGGCGCGTCCCGCGTCAGATTGAGGGTTGGCAGTGGTTACGCCGGTATCTTGCTGGATTCCCGCATTGCGTGCTGCATCGCTTTGAGTATTCGCGGGTTGCTGTCCATCCTGCGCAACAGGTTTACTATCGGGTCTTGGTGTGGCTCGTACTGCTTGGCCGGTTGTGGCTGAATCGGCTCGGTCGGTTGTTTCGATTGCATGGCTTAACCTTTCTTTCTTTGTCACTGCGGTAGTGGTAAACATGCTGCCGGTCAAATGATCTTCGCTTGCCAGCCCATCATAATACTGCTTGATGAATCCCGCCATACGTTTCTGCGAGCGGATATTATCGTTCAGGTAGCGCAGGATTTCGATTGATTCTTCGGAATACTCTTTGCCGAATACACCTAACTGCGCAATGTGCTGATCGACCGATGATCCCTGCGCCTTAACCTTGGACAACTGCTCGACCGCAGACAGCAAATCCTCGGTAATGTCTGCTTCGGCCGGCTTGTTGCCATCCTTCATGTCGGCGCGCACGCCGGCCACCGATCCGGCCGCGCGCACCAATGCACCCATCACAGATTTAAGGTCTGAATCGGCAGACTCCACCAGGCGCGACAGCGCGGAGCTGTTGCCGTAGGCTTTATAGAGCAGCGCGTTCTTGATGCGCCGGATACCCTCTTGCGACAGCAAGCCGTCCTTGTCGGTCATTGAGCCAAGCTCTGCGGCGTTGTAGCCGGTCAGCGCGCGGCGCACGTTCGCCATATTGCCGCCGCTCATCACCACGTCGCCGGTGTCGTTCACCTCAATGTCGCCCAGGCCATTCATGCGCTCGCCGTCGATCTTGGCTTGTTCCAGCGCCGAATACTGCAAGCTGCCGCCGGAGTTTGAAGCCACGGCCAGCGCGCGGGTATCGAATGGCTGAGTGATGCGGCGCACCAGCACCGGTTTTTTCATTCCCGCGAAAGTTGCCGGGTCGATACCAAGTGATGCAGCATCCGCTTCCAGTTTGGCGCGGTACTCAGTGGCCGTTCCTTGGTCGTATGCCCGGCTCACTCCCTCAAAGCGGCCATTCCCGCCGACAATTGCTCCGTCCTGCGACAGCGTAGGTGCGCCGTTATCCATTACCGCAGAACGGTTCAGCAGGCCATACACCGGATTGTTGGCAATGCCCTGCACTTGGACATTTGCGGCAGCACGACTCCGGTCGCGCGGCTGGTTCTGGCCTTCCTTGAGCGTGGCCGTGACTCGATCTGCATCAACCACTTCCCACTGTGCAGGTAATGCGCTGTTGTCCGGCATGTATATTTCTGATGCGTTGCCTACATGACGCGGCTGGCTACCCGCATTCGGTGAAACTGCACCCGCTCCATCATTCTCCACAACGGTTCCGGGCACTCCATCCCGTCCGGTTCCAGTGCCAGCATCATGTTGAAGAACGTCATTTGTGCCGCCTGCTGCGGGGTCAAGATTCCCGCTTCCAGCGGTTTCTGTATCCAGTCTGGGTGCCACAGGTGCAATAGTTGTGCCATTGGCTGCTCCATCAAGGATGTTCATCGAGGACGTTTGTGCGGCTTGGGTCAGCGGTGGCGCGCTATCCACGGCTGGCGTTTCTGGGGTGCCGAGGAATTCTGATGCATCGATTGCTTCGGGTGGAACTGGCGTGATGCCTTGCTTAACGGCTTCGATTGCGGCATTGCCGAGCGGAGTGGTTGGGGTTTTCTGTGGGGAGGGTTGCGGCAATTCTATTTGAGCACCTCCAAAAGCATCACCTATAGCCTGCGCTCCAACTCCCGTGACGGAACCACCTATACCGCCTTTAAGTGTAGCGTCAATTATCTCATCGATGCCCTGCTGCGTGAATGCCCGCTGATTCCCGTCAACCCGTTCAACTGCTAGTCGTTCTATGGCGGTCTGGATTCCTTCTGTGATGCCTTCCGCGCCGAACTGTTTAATGGCGGCGGTTCCGTATTTCCTGGCAAGGGATTGTGTTACCTTATTAACAACCTCTGCGCCAAACATTTTCTTGAGCGCCATTACTTGCGGAATGGTATCGAATGCCCCGGCAACGGCTCCGTAAACGGATGCAACGCCCGGTTTATATTCTCCGGTCTTTTCGTAAATGTCGCTATAGATCGAACCAACCTCCATACCTGCGGCAGCAGGATATGCCCCTGCAATAGCGCCTAACTCTATTCGTTTGGCAATCAGCCTTGCCGCTTGATTCTCCGCCACATCTCGCGCAATACCTTTGCCGACCTGCACTTTTATCATGTCGGCCACCAGCTTTTCGGCACCTTTGCGCGCCAAAGTCGAGCCAACACCGCCAGTTACCATCGAAGGAAGGAACATCGGCAAATTCTCAAATATCGCCTCGACCGCGTATTGTCCTGCATCGCCAAACGAATCAATGTTTTTGAATGTCCCTACGGCGGCAGGATTCTCTTCGGCTTCGCGCAGATTGCGCTGTACCTCTTTCATCAGCCCGTCGCGCCACCCTTCCACCCCAGCCACATCAGCACCCATCGAACCAAGCGCGTAGCCTATTGCCTGTAGATTGTCTGTGCCGCGCGCCAAACTCCCGACAGCGTTTGCTGTTGCGCTTTGTTGGATATTGCGCCGGTTTTCTGCGAGTGTAATGCTGCGATGCCCCTCTTCATTTAAGATGCGGCGCGCGTTCATGCCCCCTGGGGTATCGCTGGCAGCAAGCACACGAAGCGAAGCCCTGTGGTTGTTTTCCGCAGCATTGCGCTCTTGTTCGGCGCGCGCCCTCTCGGCTTCAACATAACGGCCAGACGATTCAATGGCATCTGCCAGTACCACTTCCGGCTTGCGGGTCACAGCCTCCTGATCCGCAATGCGCGGCGACGTGCTACCTTTCAAGAAGCGCGATGTCTCAGCCATGGTGTCTCGCTCTTCCCCACCACTTGGAGCTATGGCGCGATCAACAGCAATATCCATTGCACGGTCTGAAACCGTAGATAACCCGTTCTGGTCGAATTTGATACCCGCGCGCACGGCGGCAAGATTGTCGGGTTTCGACTGCGAAGCTATGTCAGCAATAGAAGTCGTATCGATAAGCGAGCCAACACCACCATTCACCGCGTCAGACACGCGCGACATCATCGACGGCTTGTCAGTTATACCAAGCTGTGACTTAACCGTGCGCTGGATAATATCTGGCGCAGTTCCGTCAGGGAATTCAAGGATGGTGCCGTCATGTAATTCAGCTTCAATCATGTCTGAGTCCTATTTAACAGGATTACCGTTCGCATCAAAACGCAAGCGTGGCACGGCCTTTTGAGGTGTTGCGCCCCCCGTCCTTTGCGCAAGTGCTTGCGCTCTTGCAACAAAGTCCTCATTTCCACCGGGGAATCTGTTTTTCTCGCCGCCCAAAATCAATTGGCGCACAAACTTCTGATCTGCATCCGTACCGGCCTTGATCTTTACCGGATTACCACTACTATCCTTTGGGTAAACCATCGTGCCATCACGGTAGAGTATTACTCTGTTTCCTTCGCCGTCGATGTCGTATTTGGCACCCTTACTGGCGTCGCCGCTGCCAACGCCACCAGCTGCATTCTGCTTCGCCACACCAAGCATTCCGGCGTGGTATGCGGCGTTTGATTTTGCTTCGATTGGCTTTGCTGCGGCATCCGCAAGGTCTTTTGCCGCATTTGCCGGTATAGCAGTATTCGTTTCAGCGACCAACTTACTAGTTTCGGCAACCGTTTTTCCGAGTGCTGCCTGATCTTTAAGCCCCATCAGCCGTTTATCAATTTCGCCAAGGTTGTATTGAACTTCCACCCCATTTGCGCCGACGATGGTAGCGGTATCAGTTTTTGGGTCGTAAGCCTTGAGTTCGCCATTGCCCATCCTTAATGATCCTTGCGAGTTAAAGTGTTTCGCCACATCCTCGACCGGAACCCCTTGGCGAAGCATTTTTATTCCATCGCTGAACCCTTCTTCGCGTGTAAATTTCGCCATCTTCGTTTCCCTATCAGCTTCGGCGTGGTTGCCTTGTTTGCGATAGACACCGGCAAGCTGATCGTGATAATCGGATAGGCTAAAGTTCTTGCCGACCTCTCCGGTAAAGTCGTTCACGACCTTGCCGCTATTGTCCAACTTGGTTTGCAGTTCGGAGCCTCCCTTGCGCAGCGCTTCGGCATCATCGGACTCGCGCTGCGCTTTACTTATCCCCTGCTGAATCGCCTGTATCCTCAGCGCATTCTCTTGCTGCTTCCGCTTTTCCTCATCGGCGTCGCGCCAGTCTTTTACCCCCGCCGTAACGCCCTTCCCGATCCCGCCCAATGCCCCAAGGAAATTCATGCTCTCGCCCCTTTCACGCCATAGCGTCTCGCCAGTCCGGCGGCATTCAGTTTGTCCAGCTTGTCCTTGCCGATCATCTTCACCGTCTCGCTATTAAGCACATACTCCCCATCCGATAAATGCGCCGGGATGCTGTCGCTGGTTTCGGTTCCCTTGCCCTTCACTTTCCCGCCTTTGCGCAAGTCTTTGCGCAGGCGCGGATCATCTTTCGAGATTGCACCCCCATCCGCGTCAAAGATGCCCAGTGCATTCGCGACCAACAACCCGGCGCCAACCAACGGCATCGCCGCGCCTACTGTCCCCAACAAACCCGACGCACCAGCCGCACCAGCTGCCTCTGCTCCCGCCGCCGCACCAGCCGCTTCCGCACCCGCTGCCGCAGTGGCCGCTTCCGTGGCAATCGCCGGAGCCGCATATTCCGCAGCCATGATCGGCGCACTCCCCTCCATTGCCGCCAACCCGGTTGCCGCTGGCGCGGTGAGCTTCCCGTACAGGTCGTACCCCTTCTTCGCCGTCTTGGCGACATCCAGCGCTTGCATGGCCGGGTCTTGCTCGGGTGTGTATGCCTTGCGCGCATTCACCACGTCCGGGTTGTATTTGGGTTTGATGTTATTGCTGATGATCCCGCCTGCCGCCAGATGCCGCTCGCCTTTAGATGAAATGTAGCCGCCGTCTTTCTTGCCCCAATCGTTCCAGAGCTGCGCTATATCCATCCCGCCCTGCACCGCGCTGCCCATGTTTGCGCTATCGTTCTGCGCGGCCTGCATTTGGTTGGTCGCTATCACCCCGTATGAGTTCGCCGCGTTCTGCGCGGAATTGTTGGCCTGGAGCTGTTGCCCGGAAACGCCGCGCATGAAGTTCAGCCTATCCTCCTTGCCGGTCGCCATCGCCGCGTTCCGCGCCATGTTCTGCGCCCCCGCCCCAGCCGCTGCCTCGGCCATGCGCATCTTGGCGTCGTTGTTCGCCCATGCCCCGGAGCTGGGATCAATGCCCATCGATGCCATCTGCCTGGCAGATTGTTCGCGCTGGTTGCCGAACGAACTGGCGACATCCGCCTGTGCCAGCCCGGCAAGCTTCGCCCGCTCTTCGGGAGAGTCAGAGTTGAGCAGGTTGGTGTACTGGTCGTTGAGCGCGGGCGTCCACTTGTTAAATTGCTCGTTGGCGGCTTTGGCCTGATCCCCCATCATCTGGGAGTAATAGTCCTGCATGGCGCTCGCGCCACCGCCACTATCACCGCCGCCGCAACAGAAGCAAGTGCTGCGTCCAAGCCTCACCAATTCCAATTTCGCGGTGAATTTATCTTTACTGTGTAATTGCATGTCCAGCCTCCCTTGCTTCCGTTTCAACTCGAAGACTCTCCAGATAACCCGGATACCCCTCTTGGTGCGCAAACCGCCTGATTTCCGGCGTGATGGTGTCAGCCCATGCCGCGCCGCCCGTAATCAGGGCGCTCTGGGTAATGAGGTCAACGTATGAACTTCTGAGAATGAATGCGATGCGCTTGTCGTCGTCGCCGCCGTTCCGCTCCAGCTTGTTGGCGGCGTGCCAGTTCTGGATCGCCACCATCAGGATCGGGTTCAGCAGATAAAAATTGTCGCTGTAGAATTGATTGCGTGGCAGGTCTACCAGCATGAACCAGAAAGCCCGGTTCACCTCTTCATCGGAAAGCGGCTTGTCCGCGTCGATAAGGTCGTCCCACAGGTGTAACGCCTTGACGATCCCTTCGAGGAATGCGGCAGCGCCAGAATGTCCGCAAACCGCGCGGCTGACCACTTCTGTGAATTGGTCTTTCATGCAGGCACTCCGGTTGTGTTAGAATGGTTTCTGCCTTTCTCGTCCGCCAACTCGTCCAGCGCCTGTTGCGCGGCCGCTATCTCCGCCTCGATGTCGCGGTGCTGGTACTGCATGATCTGCGCGTGCGCCTCGATCAACTGCTTGCGGGTGTGCAATAAATCAAGGGTGAGTTTCAGTTCGGTTTGCATGGTTTCTCCGTTAAAGCGACATATTTATTCCGTTTTCAACTAACACGCGCTCAAGATTGATTGTGTACTGGACGTGCGTATCCCACCATTCCTGCAATGACTTACCAGCTCCAAGCTGTTTTAGATGCACTCGTGTCGCAGGCATTGTCCCGTCAGACCATAACGCGCTGATGCGCGGATTGACGTAATTCTCATAATTTATCGTGTACTGGACGTGCGTATTCCAAACGTCCTGCAATTTATATTCCACGCCGCTTTGCAGGATTTTGATGTTTGACGCTACAGGGCTTATCGCACTGTCCAGCTTCGTCATCAACGCGCATTTAGTGCCGGCTGTGAAAAAGTTTCCGGTCAGGTTTCGGATGTTGTTGATGCTGTCGCCATGGTCAACCGAGGTGGTTACGATATTCTCGATAAACTGCTGGAGAGAGTATCGATTAGCAGGGTTGGCGTTCCATGATATGGCGTGCAGTGAGCCATACTTGGCTTCCGGGCTAAGCACTATTGCGTGATCGACTAATGTTGATGCCAGGTCAGAAATTATCGCCTGCAACGGGACGCGGCTTATCGCGCTTAAGTTTTTCTGCCACACCCCAACACCCACGCCAGGCACTTGTCCCGTGTTTGCGTAAACAGCGTTCACCGTCATGTTGTCGCTCAAGTAGGTGGTCGGCCTGTTGCTCCCCACAATCCTAATGCAATCGATCTCAGCTATACGCACATCGACGCTGAAGCGCTTGTAGCCATCGTTGTCTATTGTCCATAGGTTCGCGTCAAAATAGGTTTTAATCGTTCCCGGAACCACTCCTTGCAGATCGCTCACATTCCACCCGATGCCCATGGTGTCGCGCAACTGGATGGCGGTTTTGTTGATTTGGTAGGATGATGACCTACCCAGAAACGAAAGCGCGCCGCCGTTCTGCATCGAATTGAATGTGGCAAAAATATCCGTCGCATCCACGACATAAAAGTTTCCGTTTCCAGCGGTCGTGTGCCCCAGCCTGAATTTCCATTTTTCAGCGTTGTCGCGCCTGAATATGATGTGCGCGTTCTCGGTAGATGAATTGGTTGGTGAATCGCTGCCGATCACGAGCGTTTTTTTATCTTTAACGCCCTCGACGCGCAACATCCCGTTGGCGACGATTCCCCTGCCGTCACTATTTGAATCTGGCATGAAGGCCAGCGCAACATGCCCGGCATAGGCTGGCGCGCTTCTGGCCGCATTCAGCACGAACATATAATCAGAGGTGTCTGATGGCGAATTCCATGCTCCGATTGGGATGATGTTGGATTGGGTGCCGGTTAACACGGGATGCCCGAGAGAAAAATTCCACCTGGCCAGCCCCGCTGTCGCCAGCTTGATATGCCAGTTATCCGCGTCCGTGTTGGCTGGGAACGGCAGGTTCCAGGTATTTCTCCCCGTCCACCAATTATGCAACGGCAGCAGGTCAACGCTTGACGCAGTTGCTCCGCCGCCGCCCGCGTAGCTTCCCGGCACATCTTGGGCGGTAACGGGTGCGGCTACGCCCATATTCTTAAGCGCAAGATCAAATTCATCCTTGGTGATAAACTGATCTCCCCCTGATCCGGTCATGCCGTTGCGCACCTGCCAGCCTTCGGTCAGCGCCAGAAGCGCGTTCTTGGTCGCCGTGTCGGCGATATTCTGAATCGGCGGGATCGACGGGGGTTTGTAATCAGACACGGGATAGCTCCGCCATAGAGGTTGCCAGATACAATTCTTTGACGGTGCGCCCAGCCGCGATTTTCACCGACCAGCGCCGCGCCAGGAATCCTGACTTTAGCCTGAAATAACCGCTTGCCACGACCGAGACAGTTTGTTTCTCCACCCCGTCCGCGTAAATGGTGAGCGTCACCGTGCTGGATTGGTCATCTAAAATGATATGTCCTGCCCCCAGGCAAACCGGCGACGGCATGATGAAGTCTTTGGAATGCCAGGTGTAGGCTTGTTGTTCCGTACCGGCGGCGTAGGCAAAAAGCTTACTGGCTGCGCCAACCGTGCCAGAAAAATACAGCGTATCGTTCATGGGCGACACACAATGGCAAGTGCCGCCTTTCATTGCTCTGGTATAAGTCCCGGCGGCCTCATCCATCCTGATCGTGAATCCATTGGTCACGCCGTCGGTGAAATACCCGATCAAATTACCATCATGGTAAGCCAGCGCCAGCTTGTCCAGCTTAAGCCCGAAGAGCGCGCGCCACTTTTCGCGGGTGAAAAACTTCTGCGACATCTCCAGGTTCACGTCGGTATTCTGCACCGCCACCAAGCCGTCGTTAGATGCGTAGATCACATGCGATCCAATATCGACGATACTCCGTTTGGAGATGCCGGCCTGCATTGATTGCAGTTTCATCGACGACATGGACTCCGGGTGTGTGCCATAGACGTAGTAGGGGTGACCCTTGGTCGTCACCACCAGCCCCGTGCCGTGCGGCTTGATGGCGACAATATCCCAAGGGAGCGTCATGCGGTACTTGAGCGGCCAGGCGTGAGGGTGATAAGGCTCGGAGAAGCACAGCTCGTTCATGCCTGCACCGTTGCTTGTATTTCTGTGGGCGGCAAAGAACCCGTTGGGCATCGCGCACAGCCCGGTCGTACCAGCTTCCGGCAAGTCGTAGTCTTGCGTGGCCAAGCGCTCACCGTATTCGGCAGGAGGGGTTGTTTGAGCGCCACTAAATAACTCGGAAGCTCCTCTGGATACGCCCGAAAACGCACCTCCTTCCGAGGCGAGATACCAATCGGTATTTCCCTGCGACGTGGTGTTTGTTCCGTAGGTGCGAAAGGTGGCTATCGGTGCGTAATCATTCGTTGGCTGCGTGAATGTCCCGTACAACTCAATTGTTTGGCCGTACCCGACATCTACCGTCACCGGGTAGGATGGCTTGCTTTCCTCCCCGAAGATGTTGACGTGCGTGTAAACGAAAGCGCGCGTTTCGTTTACCCCGTAATCCAGCGAACAGTCCAATACATCTTTCCCGGCTTCTTTGCTGGACTGGAGCTTGACCCCGTAAACACCACGGCTGCTGGTGAATGAGCTGCCCTCCGAGTACACGCTAAATACTTGAGTGCCGTTTATTTTGCCGATCACTTGCAATACGGGAGTAGCTTCTGCGGCGGTGGCGGTGGTTGTTTCGACGGGCTTGGTGACCTGTCTCTGCTGCGTCACCCCATCCGAATCCGTGTAATCTTCCCACACGGTTTGAGTGGTGAATGTGGGACTGAAGTTTTTGGCCGGATATGAAGCGTGCAGCAGCCTGCCATACACATTGATCTTTCCAGTGATATTGGCGGATGAGTTGTATTTATCGCACTGTTGCAACGAGATATAGGGTGCAACGCTTGGCGTGCCGGTTTGGCCATAAACACCCAAAATATCAATTTCCTGATACTTGACCCCGTTCAGCTCATAAAAAAACTTGAACTCCAATTGCAAGCCTTCGATGACGCGAAACCAATTCCCTCCAGAATTGGGAGTGGAAATATAATCGGCACGGGTATCGTAATTGACCAGCCGCGCGCCCAGCTCCGCCAACCCTCCAAACATCTGATCGGATGGACCGGGTACGCCGAGCCTATAACCCACTGGGGTACCACCCAAGAGAAGTGGCGGCTCCGTAGACATCGACACCACCCGTGTATCAGCCCCATTACCTATCGTGTAATACAGCCGCTTGTGCGTGTCCCCGACTATTGGCGACAGCGCGAACTCCGCTTCCGTGCTCGTGGTGTAGAAGTTTACCCCGTCATGCGTCCAAAACGATACGGGAGTGGCGCTCAGTGTTGCACCCTCCAGCGCGATCTTGATCCCGCGCAGCTCCCCATAAGCGAAGTCGCAACTCGTCGCCGATTGCGCGGCCTTCTCCGGCAGCGCGTGCGCGGGCAGGCGCGGGATTTCGCCGGAGAACGACTTTAGCTGAATGACGGCCATCTGAATTCTTTCATGTTGATGCTACCCGTCATTTTTTGGTTGCCGGTAATATCGCGCCAGAATTCCACGCGCTCATCCTTCGGGTTGAACTTCATGCCATATTTGACCGCATCGCCCCACACCATCATCCAGGGCTCCTTGTGCGTGATGGCCGTGAAGTCCACCAGCGCCGTGTAAGGTTTGCTGGCCGTGCGATCCAGCGAATCCTTATCGAAATAAACCCCGGTCTGCCAGCCGCAATACTCTCCGGTAGACGATCTGGGTTGGGAGGAAATATTCAGCGCGCGGGAATTCTCGTTATAGCGGTTCTCGCCCACCCGACCGACCGATCCAGCCCCATCGCGCCGGTTCTTGAATACCAGGTCAGCCCCGCGAATGTCGTGGCGTTGGTCGTGGTTCAGCGAGACAACCGAGAACTCCCCGCCGACCAGCGAAGACTTGGCGCCCGGCATCGACCAGGCTTCGGTCGCAATCCCCCAGGTGATGCGCTGCATCATTCCCGGATAACAATAGCCACGACCGATCAACCCGCTCACATGGCCGAACGGATCGCTGCCGCGAGCTTCGGCCACGCCATATGTGCCGCAAATTTCCATGGTTTCCTTCGGGCGAAAAAAAAGACCTGAACGGTCTTGGGTGGATGCTCTCCAGCACTGTGAATCAATTTATTATTAAAACCGCATCGTAAATTCTTGGCTGATTAGAAAATACTCAGTCACTTGCGGAATGGATAACCCTGATGCTTTCCACGCAGCCAATCCGCCTGCATCCGGTTCGCGCAGCAGTAAGTCTTGGTACAAACTTTCGATGGTCTGATGCAAGTCCTTGAATTCGACACTCCGAGCAAGAGCCCGCATCAATTCGATCCTTGTCAATCTGCCAGCATCAATCTCCGCCGACCAATATGCCAACCCGCCAGGTTCAGCTTCACGATGCAACAGGTCGCGATAGGCTTTCTTTACCATTGCTTCTGTGCTGTTGATGCTGTCATACCCGGCGAAGCCTTTAACCACCCATGCGTCGATCATATCCACGTAAACTACAGCAGCCTGGCAGCGGAAATAGCCGTTGTCGCACCAATCCTTACCCCATGAATTTTCGATGATGTAATCGTCGCCGTCATATCCAACAATCAGCATTTCATGCCCCCCGATAGGCGGGTTACTGACTTTGTGCTTGTACGGGTAAATTTCGCCCGGCTTGAGATTGTAAAGTTTTTCGCCGACATTCATCCCGATCATCACTGGCCAGCCATGAGCGATGGCATATCTGATTTGAGTGCGTGTAGTGTCCGTGTGCTCGATGCGTTCATAACGTCCGATTTTGGTTGTCTGAGAATAGGCTGCATCTGAGGGTTTCGTGTTCCACTTTGTCACGTCATACGGCCATAGCTGTTCTGACGGCAGCCCGTGATTCCGTGCCGACCTGAGTGACTCACGTGCGGTCGAACCCAAGTCCTGTTCCGCGTACTTGCCGCCTAAAGATTGCCGCGAATTGTAGTAATTGAACAAGCGCGAAAGGTCGTTTGCGTCCGTGGCTGGCGTGTCGGTGTGTTGTCCTGCTGCGATTAGATACAGCTCGCAGGCAGATACGAGCGCATTAGCGGTGCAGCTCCCGGTCGAAAGTTGGTCTTCAATCTGCCCAGTGTGCTCGCGCAGGTCAACTGAGGCAGGTAGTGTTAGCGTGCTGTCCCACTCGAAAATATAATCCCGCCCATCCATCGGGTCGGGGATAAGCGTTGTCGGCGTGTCATAAAACCGCAGCAGCGGCTTGAAGCGCGTTTTCTCGTAGAGCCAGTTAATCACAATTGCGCCCTCAATACTGTAATCTGGTCATCGATGTCATCCAGCCACTGCTTGCCGGAGCCTCTGATAGCCTCACGGATGCGGCGATTTGTGATACTGGCTTCGAGGGTGGCTATTTGTCCAGTGATTGAGGATTTATGCGCGCTTGCCTGATTCGCCGCAATCGTCTCAGCATCCAGCTCGACAATCTCCCACCGCTGCTCGTACTTGTTGAGTGCGGATAAAGCAGGGGCGATTTCGCGGACGGATTGTGTTAAAGGGTCGTGAGCTGGCGTAACAGCCGTCAACGGATAGAATCCGCCCGACTCGATATTCTCGTCCGTCAGTTCGGTTGGCATTGAAACCTGAGGATTAGCCGAGCGAATTTCGCTATGCGTTATCGCCTTTGTGTTTGTTGTTGGGTTGTACCACATTGTCATTCTCCTTTATTCATCTGCTGTTCTTGTGGATGGGAATTGTCTGAGGTCGCCTGGCCAGATAATGCGGACTGCGCCAACACCCCCAGCCCC
>Ga0209343_10002042_pt1 | contig 26514 bp, 24 predicted proteins | sample RifCSPlowO2_02_FD_184026 | JGI IMG/M metagenome (GOLD analysis project Ga0209343, IMG submission 184026) | Groundwater microbial communities from Rifle, Colorado - Rifle CSP2_plank lowO2_0.2 (SPAdes) (version 2) | ecosystem: Environmental > Aquatic > Deep subsurface > Groundwater | place... | reverse complement strand
TCGTCAGGGCTGCGCGGTGGATGCACGCGCCACCCTGAAGCGCTTCGCCCTGCTCTGCACCCAGGGGGCGGAGGATCCGCGCGGGCTGTCGCGGCTGCTGCTGGGCGCGGCGCCGCAGGTGCATGCAGAGAGTCTGCTGGCCGGGCTGGATGTGCTGGCTGCGCTGGATACCCGCGGCGCCTTGCAGGACTTCGTCGGCCCACAGCTGCATCTGTTTGCCGGCGGCGATGCGCTGGTGCCGCCCGCAGTGGCGGCCGCGCTGCTGGCATTGCTGGCGGATGTCGAGGTCGGCCTGATCGACGCGGCCAGCCACGCCTTTCCGTTGGAGCGCCCCCATGAAGTGGCGGCGGCGATCCAGGCTTTCCTGCACGAGGCCGGCGATGATTGACGCAACCCGTAGGGTGCGCTGTGCGCACCAATGGCGTCGGATCTATGGTGCGCACGGCGCACCCTACGCCGAGGTCTGGACATGAGCGAGCTGTTTCAAACCGGCGGCCTGCCGGACAAGCGCCAGGTGGCGGCGTCCTTTTCCCGCGCGGCCGACAGCTACGACAGCGTCGCGGCCCTGCAGCGCAAGGTCGGCAGCGCGTTGCTGGCGCGCTTGCCGGCCACTCCGAGCCCGCAACGCTGGCTCGACCTGGGCTGTGGCACCGGCCATTTCAGTCGCGCCCTGGGCCAGCGCTATGGCGCCGCCGAGGGTGTGGCCCTGGATATTGCCGAGGGCATGCTGCGCCACGCCCGGCCATTGGGCGGCGCACAGCAGTTTGTCGTCGGCGATGCCGAACGTCTGCCGCTGCGCGACGGGGCCTGCGACCTGCTGTTTTCCAGCCTGGCGCTGCAATGGTGTGCGGACTTTGCCGCGGTGCTCGGCGAAGCCCGGCGGGTATTGCGCCCGGGCGGGGTGCTGGCCTTCAGCAGCCTGTGCGTCGGTACCCTGCAGGAATTACGCGACAGCTGGCAGGCGGTGGACGGCTTCGTCCACGTCAACCGCTTCCGCCGCTTCGGCGATTACCGGCAGCTCTGCGCGGGCAGCGGCCTGCAGGTGCTCAGCCTGGAAACCCAGGCCGAGGTGCTGCACTACCCCGATCTGCGCAGCCTGACCCATGAACTCAAGGCATTGGGCGCGCATAACCTCAACCCCGGTCGTCCGGGCGGTCTCACCGGGCGCGCCCGTATGCTGGCACTGCTTGCCGCCTACGAGCGATTCCGCCAGGCGCAAGGACTGCCGGCGAGCTATCAGGTGGTCTACGGCATTTTGCGCAAAGAGAATTGAGATGACTGCAGCCTTCTTCGTCACCGGCACCGACACCGAAGTCGGCAAGACCACCATTGCCGCCGGCTTGCTGCATGCCGCGCGCATGGCCGGGCTGTCGACTGCCGCCGCCAAACCGGTAGCCTCCGGTTGCAGCAAGACGCCCGCAGGCCTGCGCAACGACGACGCCCTGGCCCTGCTTGGCGAATGCAGCCTGGCGCTGCGCTACGAGGAGGTCAATCCACTGGCCTTTGCCCCGGCTATCGCCCCGCATCTGGCGGCGCGCGAGGCCGGCGTGCTGCTGGATCTGGATGCCCTGCGCGGACCGGTGCAGGCGATTCTCGACAAGGGCGCGGATTTCACCGTGGTCGAAGGCGCTGGCGGCTGGCGCGTGCCGCTGGCCGGTCAGGCCGCGCTGTCGGATCTGGCGATCAGCCTGGACCTGCCGGTGATTCTGGTGGTCGGGGTGCGCCTGGGTTGCATCAATCACGCCGTGCTGACCGCCGAGGCGATTGCCCGCGACGGCCTGACCCTGGCCGGCTGGGTGGCCAACGTGATCGATCCCAAGACGTCGCGTCTGGAGGAGAACCTGGCGACCCTTGCCGAGCGCTTGCCGGCGCCTTGTCTGGGGCGGGTGCCGCGCCTGGCGAAGGCGACGCCGGCGGCGGTGGCGGAGCGTCTCGATCTGGCGCTGCTGGGGTTGGAGCTATAAGCAAGTCACCCGCCATAGCCGTTTGCCAGTACGTGTCAGGCACATTTTCTGCTTCAATGCAGGGCATCGATGGAGTTCACCTGCGGGAGCTGGTTTATGGAAATCTCCGCTAACGCCTTCAGTTCAGGCATCAGCAGCATTCAGTCGGGGCAACGCCGCGTCGATCAGGCCGCCGCCGAGATCGCCGGCAGTACCGTCGCCGCGCCACAACAGCCGGCGCAGATGCCCGCGCCGAATCAAGTCAATCCGGCCCCCGAGGCGGCCGGACAAGACCGTGCGGACCTGGCCGAGAGCCTGGTGGCGTTGCGTGTCGGCCAGCACGAAGCACAGGCTGGGGCGCGCGTGGTGCGTACCGCTGACGAAGTACTGGGCACGCTGATCGATACCAAAGCCTGACCCGGTTGCTGATGTGCCCCACGCGCGGGCTACAACAGCTGTGCGACAAGGAGGTACGGCATGCAGATCGTCGCTTTGCCAAGCTATCTTGCGCCGGCAGTGTCGTCACTGCCGGTTCGCCCGGTTGCGTCCACCGCCTCGGCCCTGACCCGCGCCGCCCTGGCGCCTGCCAGGCCTTCCCCCGCCCTCGGTGATGAACAAGCCGCGTCTGCCCGCGAAGAGGCGGATCGGTCCTCCGAATCCTCGACCCAGTCCGCTGGCAAGCAGGACAAGGCCGAAACCAGCCCACAGCAACAGCGCCTCGAGCAACTGGAAATCGCCGAACTGGCCACTCGCGACCGCGAAGTGCGCGCCCACGAACAGGCCCATGCGGCGGTCGGCGGCAGCTATGCCGGCGCCCCGAGCTACACCTACACGCATGGCCCGGATGGCCAGCGCTATGCCGTAGCGGGTGAGGTCAGTATCGACACCAGCGCCGTGGCGAACGATCCGCAAGCCACCCTGAGCAAGATGGAGATCATCGTGCGCGCGGCCCTGGCGCCGGCCGAACCCTCCGCCCAGGATCTGCATGTAGCGGCGCAAGCCCAGGCACAGATGGTGCAGGCGCGTGTCGAACTGGCCGAACTGCGACTCAATGACGCCGCAGCAGGGCCAGCCGAGCGCGTACAACCGAGCGAGGCGGCCGAGCCTGCGTCGCGCGGCGACGATCCTGAGGCGTCACGCCAATCGTCGCATTCGTCTGCAGCCGATCTCGATCTGTATCGGCGCACCGCCGCATTGCCGGACTTTGCGCCGCTGATCGACCTGCTGGGCTGAGCGGTTGCGAAAAACGCTCGTCCACTGCGACCGGCTCCAGGCGCCCTGGCTCCAACCAATTCCCTCGAGTGATCCGCGACCCGCAGGGTGTCACTCGCCGCAGGCAGTGCACCATGGTTGCCCGGCGCCGCACAAAGCTGGCGGGTTGTCGCTGCGCTGCGAATGGAACGGAACGCCGACCGGACCGTCCCACGTGCTGCGCCTGGCTGCGAACGCCCGGAGGCGGCCCGGCAACGGCGCTTGGTGTTTGCCCAACCTCCGATCGCCGGTCCCGCGGCGCTTGACAAGGGCGGGTCGTAAACGTATGTTTCAAACAGTTGTTTGATTGCTTGGCAGTCAAGACGTTGCCAGGCAGTCGGGAGCGATCCTCCAAACGACCGCTTATTCGGTCACCCAAACACACTAAGAGTCCACCGCAGAGGTTAACCGCTATGCCTGACTACAAGGCCCCCTTGCGTGATATTCGCTTCGTCCGCGACGAACTGCTCGGCTATGAAGCGCATTATCAGAGCCTGCCTGGCTGCCAAGACGCTACCCCGGACATGGTCGACGCCATCCTCGAAGAGGGCGCCAAGTTCTGTGAGCAGGTGCTGGCACCGCTGAACCGTGTGGGTGACACCGAAGGTTGCACCTGGAGCGAGTCCGGCGTTAAGACCCCGACCGGCTTCAAGGAAGCCTACAAGCAGTTTGTCGAGGGCGGCTGGCCAAGCCTGGCGCATGACGTCGACCACGGCGGCCAGGGCCTGCCGGAGTCGCTGGGTCTGGTGGTCAGCGAAATGGTCGGTACCGCCAACTGGTCCTGGGGCATGTACCCCGGCCTGTCCCATGGCGCGATGAACACCATTGCCGAGCACGGCACCGACGAGCAGAAGCATGCTTACCTGACCAAGCTGGTCTCCGGCGAGTGGACCGGCACCATGTGCCTGACCGAGCCGCATTGCGGCACCGACCTGGGCATGCTGCGCACCAAGGCCGAGCCGCAGGCCGATGGCAGCTACAAGGTTTCCGGCACCAAGATCTTCATTTCCGCCGGCGAACATGACATGGCCGACAACATCGTCCATATCGTGCTGGCCCGCCTGCCCGATGCACCGCAGGGCACCAAGGGCATCTCGCTGTTCATCGTGCCCAAGTTCCTGCCGAACGCCGATGGCGCAGCCGGCGAGCGCAATGCCGTGTCCTGTGGTTCGCTCGAACACAAGATGGGTATCCACGGTAACGCCACCTGCGTGATGAACTTCGACGGCGCTACCGGTTACCTGATCGGCCCGGCGAACAAAGGCCTGAACTGCATGTTCACCTTTATGAACACCGCCCGCCTGGGCACCGCGCTGCAAGGCCTGGCCCACGCCGAAATCGGCTTCCAGGGTGGCCTGAAATATGCGCGCGAGCGCCTGCAGATGCGTTCCCTGACCGGCCCGAAAGCGCCGGACAAGGCTGCCGACCCGATCATCGTGCACCCCGACGTACGGCGCATGCTGCTGACCATGAAGGCCTTCGCCGAAGGCAATCGCGCCATGGTCTACTTCACCGCCAAGCAGGTCGACATCGTCAAGTACAGCCAGGACGAAGCCGAGAAGAAGCAGGCCGACGCACTGCTGGCCTTCCTCACTCCGATCGCCAAGGCGTTCATGACCGAAGTCGGCTTCGAAGCGGCCAACCACGGCGTGCAGATCTATGGCGGCCACGGCTTTATCGCCGAGTGGGGCATGGAGCAGAACGTGCGCGACAGCCGCATTTCCATGCTGTACGAAGGCACCACCGGCATCCAGGCCCTCGACCTGCTCGGGCGCAAAGTGCTGCAGACCCAGGGCGAAGCGCTGAAAGGCTTCACCAAGATCGTCCACAAGTTCTGCCAGGCCAACGAAGGCAACGAGGCGGTCAAGGCCTTCGTCGAGCCCTTGGCCCAGCTGAACAAGGAGTGGGGCGAGCTGACCATGAAGGTCGGCATGGCGGCGATGAAGGACCGCGAAGAAGTCGGCGCGGCCTCGGTGGACTACCTGATGTACTCCGGTTACGTCTGCCTGGCCTACTTCTGGGCCGACATGGCGCGCCTGGCGGCCGAGAAGATCGCCGCCGGTACTGCCGACGAAGCCTTCTACAAGGCCAAGCTGCAGACCGCGCGCTTCTACTTCGCGCGCATCCTGCCGCGTACCCGCAGCCACGTGGCCAGCATGTTGTCCGGCGCCGGCAACCTGATGGACATGCACGAAGACGACTTCGCCCTGGGCTACTAAGCCCGGCCGCGACATCGCCTGGAAAAGCCGCCACCCCTCGGGGTCGCGGCTTTTTTTCGTATGAGAGCAGGGTCGCGTCACAGATCAGCTTGCGGTTAAACGGCTTCTCTCGTGGGTTACGCGGCGCGCCACGGTAGCGGCGCTTGATCGCGCGGAGGATGGTGCCGCTAACCCGCCCGCAGGCTGCCGGCCCGGTTATTTATGGCGCTGCATTCAGCGGGCGTACGGTTGTTGTGGAGCCGCCTGCTTCGGCAGTAGCGTAGGGGTTATCGACCCGCGCCTTGCGCGCCTGCCTGACGGAGAACGACCATGCCCGAGTACAAGGCCCCCCTGCGCGATACGCGCTTCTTGATCGACGAAGTCTTCGACTTTCCCTCCAGCTATGCCGCGCTCGGCGCCGTCGATGCGACCCCGGACATGGTCGGTGCGATCCTCGAGGAAGGTGCCAAGTTCTGCGAGCAGGTGCTGGCGCCACTCAATCGTTCCGGCGACGAAGAAGAGTGTCACTTCGACAATGGCGTGGTGACCACGCCCAAGGGCTTCAAGGAAGCCTTCGCCCAGTATGGCGAGGGCGGCTGGATGAGCCTGGCGGCCGACCCGGCTTACGGCGGCCAGGGGCTGCCGCACTCGCTCGGTCTGCTGATCAGTGAGATGGTCGCTGCCAGCAACACCTCCTGGGGCATGTATCCGGGCCTGACCCAGGGCGCGATGTCGGCGATCCATGCCCACGGCACGGAAGAGCAGAAGCAGACCTACCTGACCCGGATGACCGAAGGCCGCTGGACCGGCACCATGTGCCTGACCGAAGCCCATTGCGGCACCGACCTGGGCATCATCAAGACCCGCGCCGTGCCCCAGGCAGACGGCAGCTATGCGATCAGCGGCAGCAAGATTTTCATCTCCGCCGGCGAGCACGACATGAGCGAGAACATCGTCCATCTAGTGTTGGCCAAACTGCCGGACGCGCCGGCCGGGACCAAGGGCATCTCGCTGTTTATCGTGCCCAAGTTCCTTCCCGCCGGCGATGGCGCGGTGGGCGAGCGCAATGCAGTGTCCTGCGGCTCGATCGAGCACAAGATGGGCATCAAGGCCTCGGCCACCTGCGTGATCAACTTCGACGGTGCCACCGGCTACCTGATCGGCGAGGCCAACAAGGGCCTCAACTGCATGTTCACCATGATGAACCATGCCCGTCTGGGCACCGGCATGCAGGGCCTGTGTCTCGGCGAGGCCAGCTACCAGGGCGCGCTCAAGTACGCCAACGAGCGCCTGCAGATGCGCGCCCTGACCGGGCCGAAGGCGCCGGACAAGCCGGCCGACCCGATCATCGTGCACCCCGATGTGCGACGCATGCTGCTGACCATGAAGGCGTTCAACGAGGGCAATCGCGCCCTGGCCTACTTCACCGCGCAGCTGCTCGATGTGGCTCACCTCGGCACCAGCGCCGAGCAGCGCCTTGATGCGGAAAACCTGCTGGCCTTGCTCACCCCGATCTGCAAGGCCTTCATGACCGACACCGGCCTGGAGGTGACCAACCACGGCATGCAGATCTTCGGCGGCCATGGCTATATCCGCGAGTGGGGCATGGAGCAGCTGGTCCGCGATTGCCGCATCGCGCCGATCTACGAAGGCACCAATGGCATCCAGGCCCTCGACCTGCTCGGGCGCAAGGTGCTTGGCAGCCAGGGCAAGCTGCTGCGCGGCTTCACCAAGATCGTCCACCAGTTCTGCGCGGCCCAGGCCGAACACCCGCAGCTCAAGGGCTACGTGGCGCAGTTGGCGAGCCTGAACCAGCAGTGGGGCGAGCTGACCCAGAAGATCGGCCTGGCGGCGCTGAAGAATCCCGACGAGGTAGGCGCCGCGTCGGTGGATTACCTGATGTATTCCGGCTACATCATCCTCGCCTACTTCTGGCTGCGCATGGCCGTGGTTGCCCAGGACAAGCTCGACGCGGGCGCCGGCGAGGCGGCCTTCTACCAGGCCAAGCTGGCCACCTGCGCGTTCTACTTCAAGCGCCTGTTGCCGCGTACCGCCGCCCACCTGGCTGCGGCCGAGGCCGGCAGCGAGTGCATGATGAGCCTGCCGGCCGAGCATTTCGGCGTCTGACCAGCGTTGAACCCGGCAAAAACCCGCCAGCTGGCGGGTTTTTGCCGTCTGTGAGTTGGCAATCAATATGAGACCTTATGGTCACAACACGACCCTATGTGTCTGAAATGTTGCTCGGTTAAACTCCCAAGCCTGATTTAACCCTGTTGCTTCGTTCGAGGATTTTCCATGGCTGACTACCAAGCCCCCCTGCGCGACATGCGCTTCGTGCTCAACGAAGTATTCGAAGTCTCCAAGCTGTGGACCCAGTTGCCGGCCCTGGCCGAGGTGGTGGACGAAGAAACCGCCAGCGCCATTCTCGAGGAAGCCGGCAAGGTCACCGCCGGCATCATCGCCCCGCTCAATCGCAGCGGCGACGAGGAAGGCTGCTCCTGGGACAACGGCGCGGTGAAGACCCCGGCCGGTTTCCCCGAGGCCTACCAGACCTACGCCGCAGGTGGTTGGGTCGGCGTCGGCGGCGACCCGCAGTTCGGCGGCATGGGCATGCCCAAGGCGATCTCCGCGCAAGTGGAAGAGATGGTCAACTCGGCCAACCTGTCCTTCGGTCTGTACCCGATGCTGACCGCCGGCGCCTGCCTGTCGATCAACGCCCACGCCAGCGAAGAGCTGAAGGAAAAATACCTGCCGAACATGTACGCCGGCACCTGGGCCGGTTCCATGTGCCTGACCGAGCCGCATGCCGGCACCGACCTGGGCATCATCCGCACCAAGGCCGAACCCCAGGCCGACGGCAGCTACAAGATCAGCGGCACCAAGATCTTCATCACCGGTGGCGAGCAGGACCTGAGCGAGAACATCATCCACCTGGTGCTGGCCAAGCTGCCGGACGCGCCGGCCGGGCCCAAGGGCATCTCGCTGTTCCTGGTGCCGAAGTTCCTGGTCGGCGCCGACGGCAGCCTGGGCGAGCGCAATGCGGTTTCCTGCGGCTCGATCGAGCACAAGATGGGGATCAAGGCCTCGGCCACCTGCGTGATGAACTTCGACGGCGCCAGCGGCTGGATCGTCGATGCGCCGAACAAGGGCCTGGCGGCGATGTTCACCATGATGAACTACGAGCGCCTGGGCGTCGGCATCCAGGGCCTGGCCCTGGGCGAGCGCTCCTACCAGAACGCCGTCGAGTACGCCCGCGAGCGCATCCAGAGCCGCGCGCCGACCGGCCCGCAGGCCAAGGACAAGGTCGCCGACCCGATCATCGTCCATCCCGACGTACGGCGCATGCTGCTGACCATGAAGGCGCTGAACGAGGGCGGTCGTGCCTTCTCCAGCTACGTCGCCATGCAGCTCGACACCGCCAAGTTCAGCGAAGACGCTGCTACCCGCAAGCGCGCCGAAGAGCTGGTGGCGCTGCTGACTCCGGTGGCCAAGGCCTTCCTCACCGACATGGGCCTGGAAACCACTATCCACGGCCAGCAGATCTTCGGCGGCCACGGCTTCATCCGCGAGTGGGGCCAGGAGCAACTGATCCGCGATTGCCGCATCACCCAGATCTACGAAGGCACCAACGGCATCCAGGCCCTCGACCTGGTCGGGCGCAAGGTGGTCGGCAGTGGCGGGGCGCTCTACAAGCACTTCGCCGACGAGATCAAGGCCTTCACCGATTCGGCCGACAGCTCGCTGGGCGAGTTCGTCGAGCCGCTGAAGGAGGCCATTGCCAACCTGGAACTGATGACCGCCGACCTGCTGGAGCGGGCCAAGGTCAACCCGAACGAAGTCGGCGCCGCCTCGGTCGAGTACCTGCACGTATTCGGCTACACCGCCTACGCCTACATGTGGGCGTTGATGGCTCGGACGGCGCTGGGCAAGCAGGGCCAGGACGACTTCTACGCCAGCAAGCTAGGCACCGCGCGCTTCTACTTCGCCCGCATCCTGCCGCGCATCCACTCGCTGACCGCCTCGGTCAAGGCCGGCAGCGCAAGCCTGTACCTGCTGGACGCGGCGCAGTTCTGATCACCCCAGGCCCGGGCCACAGGCCTGGGCAAACATCGGGTCGCGCCATGCCTGTCGTTGTACGCACTGCGCGCCGATCCGTCACTCAAACTCTCAATAAGAACCAGGTAGACCTCACCATGGTGAAGACAAAAATAATTACCCCCGCACAAGGTGCCCACAGTTACCCCTTGCTGATCAAGAGCCTGCTGCTGTCGGGCGTGCGCTACGAAGCCGAGCAGGAGATCGTCTACGCCGACAAGTTGCGTTACAGCTATCGCACCCTCAACGAGCGTATCCGCCGTTTGGCCAATGCCCTGACGGCGGCCGGGATCAAGGCCGGCGACACCGTGGCGATACTGGATTGGGACAGCCACCGCTACCTGGAATGCTTCTTCGCCGTGCCGATGATTGGCGCGGTGCTGCATACGGTGAACATCCGCCTGTCGCCGGAGCAGGTGCTCTACACCATGAACCACGCCGAGGATGACCTGGTGCTGGTGCATGACGACTTCCTGCCGCTGCTCGAGCAGATCCAGACTGAGCTGACCACCGTCAAGGGCTATGTCCAGCTTAGTGACGACGGCGCACGCGCTACCGCGCTGCCGGTGCTGGGGGAATATGAGCAGCTGCTCTCCCAGGCGGCCGCCACTTACGACTTCCCCGACTTCGACGAGAACTCGGTAGCCACCACCTTCTACACCACCGGAACCACCGGCAACCCGAAAGGCGTGTATTTCACCCACCGCCAGTTGGTGCTGCACACCCTGAATGCGGTCGGCACGTTGGGCGTGTACCAAGGCGCGCCGCTGCTACGCTCCGACGACGTCTACATGCCCATCACGCCGATGTTTCATGTGCATGCCTGGGGCGTGCCCTATGTGGCGACCCTGATGGGGATCAAACAGGTCTACCCCGGCCGCTACGAGCCCAACAGCCTGGTCAGGCTCTATCGTGAAGAAAAGGTCAGCTTTTCCCACTGCGTACCGACCATCCTGCAGATGATCCTGGGCTGCGCCGAAGCAGCGCAGACCGATTTCAGCGGCTGGAAAATGCTTCTGGGCGGCAGCGCCCTGACCCTGGGCGTAGCCGCCCAGGCGGCAGCCAGGGGGATGCTGGTGCACAGCGGCTACGGCATGTCCGAGACCTGTCCGCTGCTCTGCGTCACCTACCTGCGTACGGCGGAACTGCAGCAGCCGATGGACGCGCAGCTGGCCGTACGGATCAAGACCGGGGTGCCGGTGCCGATGGTCGATCTGCGCATCATCGATGCCAGCGGTAATCAGGTGGCTCACGATGGTGTGTCGCAGGGCGAGGTCGTGGTGCGTGCGCCCTGGTTGACCCAGGGCTATCTGAACGAACCCGAGAAGGGCGCCGAGCTGTGGGAGGATGGCTGGCTGCATACCGGCGACATCGCCTCGATCGACCCCCGCGGCGGGGTGGAAATCAAGGACCGAATCAAGGACGTGATCAAGACCGGCGGCGAGTGGATCAGCTCGCTGGAACTGGAGAACCTGATCAGTGAGCACCCGGCCGTGGCTTCTGTCGCCGTAGTGGGGATTCCCGATGATCAGTGGGGCGAGCGGCCGATGGCCCTGGTGGTTTGTCAGCCGGGCCAGGCAATCGGGCAGAAGACCATTGAGGTCCACCTGCAACAGTTTGTCGACAGTGGCCACATCAACAAGTGGGCGATCCCCAAGCAGATCAAGTTCGTTGCGGACATCCCGAAAACCAGCGTCGGCAAGATCAACAAGAAGCTCATCCGCGAAAACGAGTTGGCGCAGGACGCTCTGAAATAAGCCTACGATAACTCCGGCATGACCTGATGGATTCTCAGGTTGCTCGGCCGTGAGCGGTTGCTTCATCCAGGAACCAGGGCTTGCCCTGGTTCCTGCCGATCGGGGCACGCAGTTTATCGCTTAACGGGAGCCGCTGAGACGGGGCAAGAACATAGTCCGGGCGGAACAGCGCCCATAAAAAAGCCGATCCTTATGGGATCGGCTTAATTAGCCTTGGAGGGCTATTACTTGCGGCTGGCTTTTTCCAGCATACGCAGAGCGCGCTCATTGGCTTCGTCAGCAGTTTGCTGAGCCTTCTGAGCAGCTGCCATAGCTTCATCAGCCTTGCGATAGGCTTCATCGGCACGGGCTTGAGCGCGAGCAGCAGCGTCTTCGGTAGCGGTCAGACGTGCTTCAGTTTCTTTGGACATGCTGCTGCAACCGGTAGCCAGAACTGCGGCCAAAGCCAGAGCAGAGAATTTCAGAACGTTGTTCATCGTGTTCCCCTTGAGGTGGAATTTTCCATAAAAGCAATTTCCAAACAGTAGGAAATTAGCCGGCGTACATACTACCCATAACTTTTAGTAAGTAAATGTAGGCGGTGCAAGCGCCGCATGTTTTTTTTCATCTTGGCTAAGGACACGGCGGCAAGTTGTGCCACTTTGTATGAAAAACATACAGTTTTCGTTGTTTCTGCTGTGTCGCAGAGTTTACTGCTATAAAACGCCGGCCTGCATAGGCCACCTGGCCCGCGTGTTTCATAAGTGCGGCAGCGGCTTCCCGTGCTGTTTGGTCAAGGCGCTCTGTTGCTTCGTTTGTCGCACGCTGGGTTCCAGATACGCTCTGCGAACGGTCTGTCGAGGCTGGATTCCCAGGGTTTTATTGGGCTATACAATGCCGCTCGCTGGGCTTGCGAGGGCAAGCTAGGCGCTGGGGTTCTTGAAGGCGATCTGACAGGTACAAAATAACGGAGAATTACACATGCTCGGGAATGCGGGATTGTTGGTTGGCTTGGCCTTATTGATTTTTATGGCATTGCGCGGGGTGAACATATTCATTGCGGCCTTGCTCTGCGCTCTGGTGGTGGCGCTGAGCAATGGCCTGCAGGCGCCAAAGGCACTCCTCGAGTATTTTCCTTTCGGTCCCTTGGGCGCCTTCACCTTTGCCGGCAAGTTCTTCGTGTTGTTTCTTTGCGGCGCCATATTCGGCAAGGTCATGGCCGCAAGCCAGGCGGCCAGCAGCATCGCTCAGGCGATTACCCGCAGTCTCGGTATTCGCCGGACGCTGTGGGTGACCATGCTGGTCTGTGCATTGCTGACCTATGGCGGGGTGGTGGTGTTCGTGGTGATTTTCACCATGTACCCCCTGGGCATCACCCTGATGCGTGAGGCCAACCTGCCCAAGCGTCTATTCTGCGCGGCCACCGCCCTGGGCGCCGGTACCTTCACCATGACTGCGATGCCGGGCACGCCCTCGATTCACAATGTCATCGCCGCCAGCGCCTTGGGTACCGACCTGTTTGCCGGAGCCTGGATTGGGGTGGCAGCGAGTGTGTTGATGATTGCACTGGGCATGGCCTATGTTCAGCGTGAATGGCGCCTGGCGCGCGAGCGCGGCGAGGGTTTTGAGGCCAATGCGCAGGATCTGCGCATGGAACAATTGGCCAGTGCGCCGGGTTCCGGGCCGCACTGGGGGTTGGCTTTGGTGCCTATCCTGGTGGTGCTGGGCATCATCATGCTGCCGCGCTTGCTGCTGTTGAGTGGCGCGATCGTCCCGGGACAAGGCTGGTTGGGTCCGTTGCTGGGTTTCAGTCAACAGCAGCCTATTCTCTGGCCGAGCCTGGCGCTGGTGATCGCCACTGGGGTTGCGGTCATGCTGTTCGCAGGCTTGCGGCGCAACACGCTGGGGTTGCTCGGGCAGGGCGCCGACGATGCGATCATGCCGCTGCTGAATACCGCTGCGGTGATTGGCTTTGGTGGCGTGGTCACCCAGACACCCGGCTTTGCCCAGTTTTCCCAGTGGATTCTGACGGTTGATTTGCCGCCGCTGTTGTCGATTTTTGCCTCGGTCAGTGTGGTTTCCGGGATTGTCGGCTCCTCCTCCGGCGGCTTGCAGATATTCATGCAGACCCTGGCGCCCAAATACCTGGAAATGGGCGTCGAACCTGAAGTCCTTCACCGTATAGCCACTATTGCCTCGGGCGGGTTTGACTCGCTGCCACACTGCGGAGCAGTGATTGCCATGCTGATGATCATGGGCTTGACCCACAAGCAGGCTTACAAGGATCTTTTCGTCGTGACGGTATTGATTCCGGTGGTCGCGGTGCTGTGCAGCATCGCTTTCTTGAGTGTGTTCTAGGCAGGCGAGGTCAAGAGTGGTCGGCATGCCGGCGTGGGTCTGCGCCTTCGCCTGAACATGCAGTCCGGGGCTGGCGGCAGCGATCAATGCGGGCGATTGCGACTGAAAGTGCGATGATGGCGGAATGCCAAGGTCGCTTCGCCCGGAAAATATCGCTAAGGTGCGGGTATGGTTTGCAGGTTATTTCAGAGGAGTTGCGATGAGCGAGGCGTTGTCCATTCACCATGACCTCAAGGGTCACCAGTTCGAGACCACAGTGGATGGTGATCGTGCGTACCTGGCCTATATGGATCTGGGCAAGCAGACCTTGGATATCTACCGTACCTTCGTGCCGAACTCGTTGCGCGGTCGCGGTATCGCCGCCGCCTTGACCGAGCATGCCTTGCAGTACGCTGAACGCATGGATTACACGGTGATTCCCTCTTGCTCCTACGTCGAACGTTATATGGAGCGTCGCCAGCGCCATAGCGCCAGAGGCTGACCCAAAGGCTTACAAAAACGCCGGGCATTGCCCGGCGTTTTTATGTGTGTGGCGTCTAGCCGCGGTGGCGCTTGGGCAGTACATCCCTGAGTTTGGCGTGCATGCTGCGCAGGGTTTTTTCGGTGCTATCCCAGTCGATGCAGGCATCGGTGACGGATACGCCGTACTTCAGCTGGTTGAGGTCTTTCGGTATCGACTGGTTGCCCCAGCCCAGGTGGCTCTCGACCATCAGGCCAACGATCGATTGGTTGCCTTCGAGGATCTGGTTGGCAACGTTGTCCATTACCAGGGGTTGTAGCGCCGGATCCTTGTTCGAGTTGGCATGGCTGCAATCGACCATGATGTTCGGGCGGATGCCGGCCTTGGTCAGTTCCTGCTCGCAAACGGCAACGCTGACCGAGTCGTAGTTCGGCTTGCCGTTGCCGCCGCGCAGCACCACGTGACCGTAGGCATTACCCTTGGTGGTGACGATGGACACGCCACCTTCCTGGTTGATGCCGAGGAAGCGGTGCGGGCTGGAAACCGATTGCAGCGCGTTGATCGCCACGGTCAGGCCGCCGTCGGTGCCGTTCTTGAAGCCAACCGCCGAGGACAGGCCAGAGGCCATTTCGCGGTGGGTTTGCGATTCTGTGGTGCGTGCGCCGATGGCCGACCAGCTGATCAGATCCTGCAAATATTGCGGGGAGATCGGATCGAGTGCCTCGGTAGCGGTTGGCAGGCCCATTTCCGCCAGGTCGAGCAGCAACTGGCGGCCGATGTGCAAGCCATCCTGAATCTTGAACGAGTCGTCCAGGTAGGGGTCGTTGATCAGTCCTTTCCAACCCACCGTGGTGCGCGGCTTTTCAAAGTACACGCGCATCACCAGATACAGGCTGTCCGACACTTCTGCTGCAAGCGCCTTGAGGCGTTCGGCGTATTCGTGGGCGGCTTTGATGTCGTGGATCGAGCAGGGGCCGACTACCACGAACAAGCGATGGTCTTTACCATCGAGGATGTCGCGAATCACCTGGCGGCCAGTGGCGACAGTGTGCAGCGCGGCATCGCTCAGCGGAATTTCGCGTTTTAACTGATCGGGCGTGATCAGGGTTTCGTTGGAGGCAACGTTAAGGTCATCGATCGGTAAGTCAGCCATCGTGCTTTTCATCAGGTCAGGGTCGTCAGGTCACGGGTGCCGGCCGCCAGCGATCCCCGTGTGGCGGAGCACAGCATTTATGAGCACAGCGGGGATGCAGAACCTTAGCGCGTTACGGGCGGGCTAGACAATGGGTCTAAGGTCGTTAACCGGAACGAAACAGGGATTACAGGCTTGCGTTGGAGAACTCGGCGGCGTGATGGGCGATCCATTCCTGGGCGATGCCCTCGATCGCCAGATGTTCGCCCAGCTCCAGTTCACGTTGCTGGCGGTAATGTTCGATCTGACAGACCTGTTCGACCATGCGTGCGCGAAATAGCGTGTCTTCGTCGATAAAGGCGATGCCGACCAGGTAATCGTCGGGCTGTTTGCGGCACCAGGCTACTACGCCAGGGTAGCGTGCCTGCTCGCCAAGCAGCGGGATGCGCAGCTCTACCGCAGTGCCACGGCGAAAGCCGCATCTGCAGTTGCACGCCACTCCGCCGAGGCTGATATTGTTCAGCCGTTGTTTGGGGATAAAGGTTTGTTTGCGGAGCACCAACTCCACTGGCATGTCGCTGGGGTGACGCAGAAAACGGCGCATGGCAACCGACTCCTTCTGCCAACAAATTGACATCGTTTTAATTAGTATAGTGACTGAACTGTAACTGACTGACTTTAATGCGGATCGCTGCTAAGAAGGCGGCCGTCCAGGTCGTTGTCTCCCGCCCACATCAAGCTGTCCCGCATGGCGGCCGATTAATACAGACACCGAGGTGAGCATGAGCAAGGGAATGGGCGACAAGCTGGTGTTGGCGATTTCCTCGCGGGCGCTGTTCGACCTGCGCGAGAGTCACCGCGTGTATGAGGGGGAGGGGGTTGAGGCCTATCGTCGCTATCAGATCGAACATGAGGACGAAATCCTCATGCCCGGTGACGCTTTCCCCCTGGTCGAGAAGCTGCTGGGGTTGAACAGCGCATTGGGGCAGGCGCGGGTCGAAGTTATTCTGGTGTCGCGCAACAGCGCCGATACCGGGTTGCGTGCGTTCAATTCGATCCAGCACTACGGCCTGGGCATCTCGCGCGCAGCCTTTGTCGGCGGCCGCAGCCCCGATCCCTATCTGGCGGCATTCGGCTGCCATCTGTTTCTCTCGACTCACGCCGAAGATGTACGCAGTGCGCTGCGCTCGGGGTTTGGCGCGGCCACCATTCTCTCCGGTGGGGCGCGGCGGGCCGCGAGCAATGAGCTGCGCATCGCTTTCGACGGCGATGCCGTGCTGTTTTCCGACGAGTCCGAGCGGGTCTATCAGCAAGGCGGCCTGGAAGCCTTCCAGAGCCACGAACGTGAGTCGGCTCGCGAGTTGCTCGGCGGTGGACCCTTCAAGCCCTTCCTGGCGGCGCTGCACCTCCTGCAGCAGGAGTTTCCCGAGGAGGCCTGCCCGATTCGCACGGCCCTGGTCACTGCGCGCTCGGCGCCGGCCCACGAGCGGGTGATCCGCACCTTGCGCGAGTGGAATATTCGCCTGGATGAGTCGTTCTTTCTGGGCGGACTGGAGAAGGCGGCAATCCTCGAGACCTTTGGTGCCGACGTCTTCTTCGACGACCAGGCGGGGCACTGTGAGAAAGCCCGCGAGGTCGTTGCCACCGGGCATGTACCGCATGGCGTGAGTAACGAGCCGCAGCGCTAGCAGGCTGTCGATGTTCGCGTTGTCTTGCTGTGCACGCCTGAATATGGATGCCGCACCCAGCGGCATCCAGGCCCTGTGCATATAACCATTCGTCCTGAATGACTGCAGTTTTGTTGACTTGCAGATGGCACTGCTAAGCTCAAGTTAGGCCTGCCAGCTAGGCAGTCGAGGTGACCGCATGATTCGCTCGATTCTCTATGCTACCGATCTGGGTCTTTATGCCCCCTATGTCTTGCAGCATGCCCTGGCGCTGACTCGTGCGTTCAATGCCAGCCTGTATGTCGTGCATGCGGTGGAGCCAATGGGCTTGTTTGCCGAGTCGGTGCTGCAAACCTATCTGGATGAAGAGCGTCTCAAGGAGCTGCGCAGTAAAGGCCTGAGTACGGTTATGGCGAGTATCGAGCAACGGGTCCTGGAGGGGTTTCGTGATGAGCTTGGCGAGTCCCAGCATGAACTCGAGGTGATCCGTGCGGTGCAGGTGGTGCAGGGTGATCCGCCCCTGGTGATTCTCGAGGAGGCGCAGAAACGTGGGGTGGATTTGCTGGTCGTCGGCAGCCATAGCCATGGCGCCGGCCTGGATATCCCGTTGGGGCGCACGGCCGCGCGCCTGGTGCAGTTGTCCGAAGTTCCGGTGTATCTGGTGCCGATGCTGCAGCACCGGGCCCGTGGAGAGGCCTGAGAGCCTGTGAAAAACGCTCGCCTCCTTCGGGCGCCTCCAAACGCCCGCGGCGGTGTCGCGCTTTGTGGGCGCTTGGAGACGGTCTCGCTACGGCGCTCGGTAATTCTGATGTCGTTTTTTATATTTCAAAGAATAATCGGCAAGACCAAATAAAATCATCTAGATTTAATAGTTAAACCATATATATGGTTATATGACGCCGGCCGCTGAACGGCTGCTTATTCTGCTTTGAGGGATTTTTATGAAGCTCCAGCAATTGCGCTACATCTGGGAAGTTGCGCATCACGACCTCAACGTTTCGGCTACCGCGCAAAGCCTCTATACCTCGCAGCCGGGCATCAGCAAGCAGATCCGTTTACTCGAAGACGAATTGGGTGTGGAGGTCTTCGCTCGCAGCGGCAAGCACCTGACTCGGGTTACCCCGGCGGGCGAGCGGATCATCACTACGGCCGGAGAAATCCTGCGCAAGGTCGAAAGCATCAAGCAGATCGCCCAGGAATTCTCCAACGAGAAGAAGGGCACCTTGTCCATCGCCACTACCCACACCCAGGCGCGCTATGCCTTGCCTCCGGTGATCAGTGCATTCATCAAGCAATACCCGGACGTTGCCCTGCACATGCACCAGGGCACACCGATGCAGATCGCCGAAATGGCCGCCGATGGCACTGTGGATTTCGCCATCGCCACCGAGGGGCTGGAGCTGTTCAACGATCTGGTGATGATGCCGTGCTACCGCTGGAACCGCTGTGTGGTAGTGCCTCAGGGACACCCGTTGAGCAAGCTGCCGAAGCTGACGCTGGAAGCTCTGGCGGAACACTCGATCGTCACTTATGTCTTCGGCTTTACTGGCCGTTCCAAGTTGGACGAGGCCTTCAGTCATCGCGGCCTGACGCCCAAGGTGGTCTTCACTGCGGCCGACGCCGACGTGATCAAAACCTATGTGCGCCTAGGCCTGGGAGTGGGCATCGTGGCCAAGATGGCGGTGGACGCCACACTCGATCCCGATCTGGTGGTGCTCGATGCCAGCGACCTGTTCGAGTCCAGTGTGACCAAGATAGGCTTTCGCCGCGGCACCTTCCTGCGTGGATTCATGTGCGACTTCATCGAGAAATTCGCCCCGCACCTGACCCGCGATGTATTGGCCAAGGCGGTGCAGTGCCATAACAAGTCCGAGCTGGAAGAGCTGTTCCGCGATGTCGAGTTGCCGACTTATTGAGTGACTTGCGAGCATGAAAAACCCGGCCAAGTGCCGGGTTTTTCATGTTCGAGGATGTCAGCTCTTCGCGATCAGGTTACCGGCGTGCAGGCCGCACTCCTTCTGCGTGGCTTCCTCCCACCACCAGCGGCCTTCGCGCTCGTGCTGGTTGGGCAGCACCGGGCGGGTGCACGGCTCGCAGCCGATGCTGATGAAGCCGCGTTCATGCAGGCTGTTGTAGGGAATTTCCAGCATGCGGATATAGGCCCAGATGTCTTCGCTGCTCATCTGCGCCAGCGGGTTGAACTTGTACAGGGTGTTTTCCGGGGTGGAGAAGGCCGTGTCGATTTCCACCACCGCGACCTGGCTGCGGGTGCCGGGGCTCTGATCGCGGCGCTGGCCGGTGGCCCAGGCCTTGGCCGTGGCAAGCTTGCGCCGTAGCGGGGCGGTCTTGCGAATACCGCAGCATTCGCTGTGGCCGTCCTTGTAGAAGCTGAACAAGCCTTTTTCCTTGACCAGTGCCTCTAGCGCCGTCGCGTCGGGGGCGAGTACGTCGATGGCGATGCCGTAGTGCTCGCGCACCTGCTCGATGAAGCGGTAGGTCTCCGGGTGCAGGCGACCGGTGTCGAGGCTGAAGACCTTGACGTTTTTATTCAGCTTCCAGGCCATGTCCACCAGCACCACATCCTCGGCGCCGCTGAATGAAAGCCACAGTTCATCGCCAAAGTGCTCGAAGGCAAGTTTGAGAATGTCCTGGGGCGACTTGTTGGCGTAGGTTGCGGCCAGTTCGGCTACATCGAATGGGTGGCTCATCGGGCTGGATTTCCTGGTTGGGGTGGCGCTGAGAGGGTGCGGCCAGGCTGCGGCGCCTGGCTTGTGGGCGCCCTCGGGACGCTCTGTGCGCCGATGGTAGCAAAAAGGTGTTATATCGCTAAATAACGAAGTGCAAGGGTTACCTTGTAGTTTGGGTATAAGCCTTGCGTTGCGCAGCCTCCGACGAGCCGCTAGAGTGCCGCCTTCTTTCAAGCTCAATCTAGGAGTGTCCCGTGGAAATCGCTTGTCTCGACCTGGAAGGCGTTCTGGTCCCGGAGATCTGGATCGCCTTCGCGGAAAAAACCGGCATCGAATCGCTGAAAGCGACCACCCGGGATATTCCGGATTACGACGTGCTGATGCAGCAGCGCCTGCGCATCCTCGATGAGCATGGCCTGAAGCTGAACGACATCCAGCAGGTCATCGCCACCCTCAAGCCGCTGGACGGTGCGGTGGAGTTCGTCGACTGGCTGCGTGAGCGCTTTCAGGTGGTGATTCTCTCGGACACCTTCTACGAGTTCTCCCAGCCGCTGATGCGTCAGCTGGGTTTCCCGACGCTGCTGTGCCACAAGCTGGTCACCGACGAAAATGATCGGGTGGTGAGCTATCAGCTGCGCCAGAAGGATCCCAAGCGGCAGTCGGTGATCGCGCTCAAGAGTCTCTACTACCGCGTACTCGCTGCAGGCGACTCGTACAACGATACCAGCATGCTCAGCGAGGCCCATGCGGGCATCCTGTTCCATGCGCCGGAAAACGTGATTCGCGAGTTTCCGCAGTTCCCGGCCGTGCACACCTATGAAGACCTCAAACGCGAGTTCATCAAGGCGTCCAATCGCGACCTGAGCCTGTAACCGCAGCGGCAAGCTTGCAAGAGCAGGGCGAAGACGTTTGACGGTTGTCGCGTCGCCCCGGGACTTGCTTGCGGTTTGCCGCTACATCCCCTCCAGCGTTTCCAGCAAGACCTTCACCTTGGTGATGGACTCCTGGTATTCCGCCTGCCAGTCGGAGTCGGCGACTATGCCGCCGCCGCCCCAGCAGCTGATCTGCCCTTCCTTGGCCAGCAGGCTGCGGATGGCAATCGAGCTGTCCAGCTCGCCACGCACGTCCAGGTACAGCAACGAGCCGCAATAGAGTGCACGGCGCGTGGGTTCCAGTTCGTCGATGATCTGCATGGCGCGGATTTTCGGCGCGCCGGTGATCGAGCCGCCGGGGAAGCTGCCGGCGATCAGGTCCAGGGCATCTTTGTCGGGTGCCAGTTCGCCCGTTACCGCGCTGACCAGGTGGTGCACGTTGGGATAGCTCTCCAGGGCGAACAGTTCCGGCACGTGCACCGAGCCGATCGCGCAACTGCGGCCGAGATCGTTGCGCAGCAGATCGACGATCATCAGGTTCTCGGCACGGTCCTTCAGGCTGGCCAGGAGCATTGCGGCTTGCGCGGCATCCTGCTCGGGGTCGCTGTGGCGTGGGCGTGTGCCCTTGATCGGACGGGTCTCCACGTGACCTTCGCTGACGCGCAGGAAGCGCTCGGGCGACAGGCTGATGATTGCGCCGTTGTCCGCCAGGGTCAGGTAGCCGGCGAAGGGGGTGGGGCAGGCGGCACGCAAGGCGCAATAAGCCGTCCAGGGATCGCCCTGGTAGTGGCTGCGAAAGCGTTGGGCAAAATTCACCTGGTAACAGTCGCCGGCCTGGATGTAGGCCTGGATGCGTTCGATGGCATGGCAATACTCGCGCTCATCGATATCAGCCTTGAACGCCCCGGTCAGCCTGAAAGGCGTCGGCGTCGGCGTTTGTGGCATATCGAACAGCTCGATCAAGCCTTGTCGTTGTTCATTGCTCAGGGTTGGATGAAACATCAGCTGGCTGGTGCCCAGATGATGGTCGGTGATCAGGGCCCAGGCATACAGGCCAAGCTGCGCATCGGCCAAGCCCAGGTCGTCGCGAGCCTGTTCGGGCATGGTTTCCAGGCGCCGGCCGAAGTCGTAGCCCAGGTAGCCAATCAAGCCGCCGACGAAGGGCAGTGGGCAGTCGTCAGGTGCGTTGGCCTGCCCCAGCGTCGCCAGGCTGGAGCGCAGGCGTTGCAGGAAGTCATTGGCCGGCTCGTCAGGTGTCGGGATCAGCTCGGCCGTTGGCCAGGCGCTGATCAGGTCATAGCGTCCACGCTCGGCGGCCGGACGGCCGGCATCCAGCAGCACCGCTCCTGGAGCGTGACAGACGACACTGAAGTAGGCGGCCGGGTCGGCACGATAGGGCAGGGTGTGTACAAGGCAAGTAGGCATGCGAGGCTTTCAGAGGCGCGCGGCAGGCGATTGTAGAACGCCCACCAGATTCATCCTAGCGCTTCTGTCTGGGCGCGGGGCGCAGACGAGTTGCCAGGTTCCTGTTTGTCCATGGCGGGCGGTACTGCAATTGCGGCGACATGGTCGTTGCGGGGAAGACGGTGTCTGCAGCGCTGAATCCGGCGCATAGCCGGCTACAAAAATGCCGCTCACTTGGCTTGAGTGAGCGGCAATTCGAATCGTTTTCGGGTTTTTCTGTTGCCGGTAACCTGTCTGGCTTGGCGTCCGTAGCGTGACAACCCTGCAGGCTGTTTGGTTCAGATCTCTGCTTTGGGGACGTGGCCAAACAGCTCCTGGGCGAAGCGCACACGTTCCTCCGGCGTCTCGGTTATGCCTTTTTTCGCCAGTTCGGCCAGGCGCGCTTCCACGGCATGGGTGCGGTGGGTGAGGCCGCAGTCGTTGGCGATCTGGATGTTCAGGCCGGGGCGCGCGTTGAGCTCGAGAATCAGTGGGCCTTTCTCCTGGTCGAGGACCATGTCCACACCGATATAGCCCAGGCCGCATAGTTCATAGCAGCCGGCGGCCAGCTTCATGAAACCATCCCAGTTGGGCAGCTGCACGCCGTCTACCGAGTTGGTGGTGTCCGGGTGCTTGCTGATCTTGTTGTTCAGCCAGGTGCCGCGCAGGGTGACGCCGGTCGCCAGGTCCACGCCTACACCGATCGCGCCCTGGTGCAGGTTGGCCTTGCCGCCAGACTGGCGCGTCGGCAGGCGCAGCATGGCCATCACCGGGTAACCCTTCAGCACGATGATGCGGATGTCCGGTACACCCTCGTAGCTGATGCTCTTGAAGATGGGGTCGGGAGTGACTCGGTATTCGATCAGTGCGCGGTCACGGTGACCGCCCAGCGAGTACAGGCCGGTGAGGATGCTGGAGATCTGGTGTTCGATTTCCTCATGGCTGATGATTTTGCCGGACACCGTTCGATAGCGGTCCTCGAAGCGGTCGGCGATGACCAGGATGCCGTCACCGCCAGCCCCTTGTGCGGGCTTGACCACGAAGTCCGGGCGGTCACCAATGATATCGCGCAGCTTGTCGATGCCTTTTTCGGTCTCGATCACGCCATACATTTCCGGCACATCGATGCCGGCGGCAATGGCGCGTTCCTTGGTGATGATCTTGTCATCGACGATCGGATAGAGGTTGCGCTTGTTGTACTTCAGCACGTAGTCCGCATTACGTCGGTTGATGCCCATGATGCCTTTGGCTTCAAGGGCCTTCCATGTTTTCCAGAGACCTAGCATGGCTCAATCCTTCAGGAAGGCTTTGAAGCGAAAAAGTTCGGTAAGGCGGTAGCCGCGGTAACGGCCCATCGCCAGCATGAAGCCCACCAGGATCATCAATATCGCCGGGAAGGTGAACACGAAGTAAACCAGCTGCGGCACGCTCATCAACAGGTGAGACAGGGTCGCGGCTACCAGGGTGCCAATGGCGACCTTGAAGGCATGGCCGCCGCCACGTTCTTCCCAGGTGATCGACAGGCGCTCGATGGTCATGGTCAGAATCACCATCGGGAACAGTGCCACCGAGAGGCCTCGCTCGAGACCGAGTTTATGGCTGAGCAGGCTGATTGCTGCGATCAGCACCACCACGAAGGTCAAGACCACCGACAGCCTGGGCAGCATCTGCAGTTTCAGGTGTTCGAGGTAGGAGCGCAGTGACAGGCCCAGGGCGGTAATGATGGTGAACAGGATGATGCCGAAGCCCAGTTGGGTTTCCCGGAAGGCCAGGGCGATCAGCACCGGGGTGAAGGTGCCCAGGGTCTGCAGGCCACCGAGGTTGCGCAGGATCAGGATCACCAGCACGCCGATCGGGATCACCAGCATGATCTGGAAGGTCTGCTGGGTAGAGAGCGGCAGGCCGTACATCGAGTACTCGAGGAAGTCGGCGTCAGTGTTCTCGTCGGTCAATTTGGCCAGGCGGATGGCATTCATCTCGCTGTTGCTCAGGGTGAAGCTGACTTGCGCTTGCTTGCCGCCTTCGAGCTTGATCAGGTTGTCATCGCCGATCCACCAGATCAGGCGATCGGTTGGCAAACCTTGTTGGCCAGTCTCCGGGTTGAAATAGAGCCACTTTTCACCGTTGAAGCTGCGTAGCCAGAGTTCAGGGCTTTGCTGGACATCGGCGGCCAGGCGGATGGTGTGCACGCGCTCCATTGGCACGTGGGCGATGGACAGCAGCAGTTCGATGGCGTCGGCTTTGTTCGGTGTCGAGGCGTCGCCGGCCAGCAGCAGTTTGACGTTGTCGTCGTTGACGTTGTTGACCCGTTTGATGGTCTCGCTGATAAAGGTTTCGACGTCCGCCGAGTGTTGGCGGATCGGGGCGAGCAGGGCTTCGGCGGCGATTTTCTCGGCACCTTCCACTGGGATGCTGTCGCGGAAGATCGGTCCCTCGCTCTTGGTTTGTTCGCCGCTGTAGCGTTTGGTCAATACCAGGCGGTAATAGAGGGTTTGCTTGCCGCTGGCGCGCCGGGCAGACCAGGTAACCTTGCGATTGCCATCGGCGCGGTTGATGCTCACACCATAATTATTGGAGATGAAGCTCTCGTTGAGGCTGACGTAATCCTGGTTCAGAGGTGGCACGAACATCTGCAGCTTGACCGGCTCGCGCGGGCTGGCCTGGAACTCGACTCTGGCGTCGATGTTCCACAGGTCATCGGTTTCGTCTTCGGTCAGCGGAATGCCAAGGATGAAGATCTGGTAGGCCGTAATCAGAATGCCCAGGCCCACCAATAGCGTGATCAGGACTTTCAGATGCAGGTTAAGAGAGCGCATGGGCATTACTCATTAGGGGTGGCGCCAAGGTTTGCGTCAGGGGGACAGCCAGGTTTCCCTGCTGCGTATTTAAGACTTGGGTCGACCAGTGCGCTGAAGCGTTTTAGTGCTTCGGAGCCGATCAATAGCGGGTATTGGAAGGCACTACGGTCGGTCAAGTTCACTTCGATCGTGCGCAGGGCTTGTCCCATACAGATATCCAATTCGATTACCGGGCGTGCGGTATAGGTTTTTTCTTCCTCGGGATCATAGTCGCCTGCGCGCCGTTTGATTTTGCTGATCCGTGCCAGCGGGCGCTCTATCGGGTGGGCATGGGTATCGTCGATCGCCAGGTAGAAGCGCACCCAGGGTTCGCCCTCGCGTTTGAAACGCTGGATGTCACGCGCGCTCAAGGACGCTGTTTTGGCGCCGGTATCCAATTTGGCCGGCACTTGCAGACCGAGGTTGAACAGCATTGCGTGTTCATTCAGGCCGTATATGGCCTTCTCTGTGGCGGCTAGACCCAGGCCAGGCAGTGACAGCAGGCAGAACAGCAGGGCGAAGGGCTTGAGTCTCATAAGTCCTATTAGGTATAGCGCGGTCGTCGGATAACAAGACCGGCGGGCGAGGCGGCATGACCGCTGCGCCTGGTTTGAACTCTAGCGGGCATGGCAGCAAAGCTAGGCCAGGCGCAAGTGGGGCGGCATTCTATCACGGGGTTTTTGCTGCTGCGACAGACGCTTATAGGCGTTTATGCAAGAAAAGCGCGCAGGTCAAAACTTTTTGCTATTCGGCCGATTGTCGACAGTTCTGGTTAATTGTTTGACACTAATGCTGATGTGGGGTAATTTTTTGGCAAATATAGCAGGTAGTGTCGACAATATGCCCGATACCATTGAGTTGCCCCGTATTGTTCAAGATGATTCGGAAACGCTGTCCGAGCATGTTTTTCGCCGCATTCAGGCTGCTATCGTCAAGGGCGAGATCGCACCAGGCAGCAAGATTTCCGAACCGGAACTGGCACGCACCTATGGCATCAGTCGCGGGCCGCTGCGCGAGGCGATTCACCGCCTGGAAGGTCAGCGTCTGTTAGTGCGCATCCCCCATGTGGGCGCGCGGGTGGTGTCGCTCGATCACGCCGAGTTGATCGAACTCTATGAGATCCGCGAGTCGCTGGAGGGCATGGCCTGCCGCCTGGCCGCCGAGCGCATGAGCCAGGCGGAAATCGATGACCTGCGCCGGGTGCTCGATCTGCATGAGCAGGATGCGGCCTTCAAGGCAGGCGTCGGCTACTACCAGCAGGAAGGCGATTTCGATTTCCACTACCGGATCATTCAGGGCAGCGGCAACCGCACCCTGGTGCAGATGCTCTGCGGTGAGCTGTATCAACTGGTGCGCATGTACCGCCTGCAGTTCTCTGCCACACCGAACCGCCCTCGTCAGGCGTTCGCCGAACACCATCGCATTCTCGACGCCATCGCCGAGCGCGATGGCGAACTCGCAGAGTTGCTAATGCGCCGTCACATCGGCGCATCCAAACGCAATATCGAGCGCCACTACACCATGAACATGGGGCAGGGCGCGCCAACCAAGACAGCCAAACCCCGAGGTGAGTCATGAGTCAGCTTTCCAGCCAGAGCAGTCCCGGCCAGCGTTTTCGCGATGCAGTTGGTGCAGAACATCCCCTGCAGGTCGTCGGCGCGATCAACGCCAACCACGCCTTGCTGGCCAAGCGCGCCGGGTTCAAGGCGATCTACCTGTCCGGCGGCGGCGTAGCGGCGGGCTCCCTCGGTCTGCCAGACCTGGGCATCACCGGGCTGGATGACGTACTCACCGACGTGCGCCGCATCACCGATGTGTGCGATCTGCCCTTGTTA
>Ga0209343_10002041_pt1 | contig 26515 bp, 37 predicted proteins | sample RifCSPlowO2_02_FD_184026 | JGI IMG/M metagenome (GOLD analysis project Ga0209343, IMG submission 184026) | Groundwater microbial communities from Rifle, Colorado - Rifle CSP2_plank lowO2_0.2 (SPAdes) (version 2) | ecosystem: Environmental > Aquatic > Deep subsurface > Groundwater | place... | reverse complement strand
CCTACGATCTAATCGAAGGTCAAACAACAAAAACGTTAAACTTAAATGGCGTTTACTCAGCGGACGTATTCAACTTCCAAAGAACCTTACAGGGTACTGACAACGATTTGTTTCCTTCAGAAAATTTTGTGTACGAACCTAAATTTTTAATAAATTTGAAACAGTTTTTTAGCGGATACTCAGTGATTTGGAAAAAAGTTGAGTAAATTAGCTATTAAAGCCTCAAACTTTGCGTTTAATTCTAAATCCATCAGCCACATCTTCAACCAAATAGCCCTTTGATTCAATTTCACGTCTTATTAAATCGGCCTTGTCCCAAATTCCACTCTTTCTGTATTGTGTTCTTACCCTAGCTAAATTTTCAATCTCAACAGGAATTTCAAAACCTACATAATTTTCTATCCCCAAGCCTAAAACTTCGTCAAACTTAAGCAGAGTTGTAATTTTTGAACTCTCGGCAACCTCACTTTTTACTAACTCCCAAACTACCGCCAAAGCTTCCGGCATATTAATATCATCATTTAAGGCTTCGTTAAACTTGTCTAAAAAGTCAATCGCTAAAACCGCATCTTTTGATTCTTCGTAAGTTCCAACTAAATCATATAATTTTTTCACGGCATTTTGGGCATTTTGCAGGGCTTCCCAAGTAAAATTTAATTTCTTTCTGTAATGGGCGCCCATATAAAAATATCTTAAAGCAGCCGGAGTAAAGCCTTTTGCTTCAATATCAGGAAGTGTATAAGCGTTTCCAATACTTCTCCCCATTCTCCCTCCGTCTACTTGCAGAAAAGCTGTATGAACCCAATAACTAGCAAACTTTTTACCCGTGGCGCACTCACTTTGGGCAATTTCATTTTGGTGATGAATCATTCTCAAATCCTCACCGCCTGCATGAATATCAATATTTTCTCCAAGCTCAGTTAAAATCATAGCGGAACACTCAATATGCCAGCCGGGAAATCCCCTTCCCCACGGAGAATCCCATTCCTGCCACCTCATTTTATCCTTTGGTGAAAATTTCCATAAAGCAAAGTCAAGAGGGTTCTTTTTTTCTAGGTTTGGTTCAATTCGTGCCCCATCACCTGATTCGTTTTCTTTCATGCCGGATAATTTGCCGTAATCTTTGTAAGTTGAGGTGTCAAAATACAACCCATCCGTAATTTTATACGTGAAACCTTTTCTTTCAAGCATTTTAATAAGCTCAATCTGGTCTTTTATATAGTCTGTGGCTTTTGTAAATTTGTCTGGCTTTTTAAGTCCAAGCCTTTCGTAATTCTTAATAAAATCCTGAATATAAAAGTTAGCAATATCGCGTGAGCTTTTTCCTTCTTTTTCAGCAGACATTTCAATTCGATCTTCGCCGGAATCCGCATCGCCTAAATTATCTCCGGTTAAGTGACCAACATCAGTTAAATTCATAATATATTTAACTTTGTACCCATTTTCAGACAGAACTCTAAATAAAAGGTCGCCTGTGGTGTAAGTTCTAAAATTTCCGATTGAAACAAAGTCGTAAACTGTTGGTCCACAAACATACATGGTAACAAGATTAGGGTTTATAGGTATAAAGTCTTCTACTTTTCTTGTTAGCGAGTTATATAGTTGAAGTGCCATAACCTGATTGTATCAAAAAGTTTTCTGTCGCGCTACAGGATGTATTTTGAGAAGCGCACACTAATAAACTAGCCTGTTTTGAAAAGATTGAGTTAACGTTACGTCATCCGCGTATTCAATGTCCCCGCCAACCGGAATTCCACGAGCAATACGGGTAATTTTTACCTCCTCTTCGCTAAACCCACTGTTTCTAATCAATTTTAAAATATACATCGCGGTAGACTCCCCTTCCATTCCTGTGTTTGTTGCTAAAACTATTTCCATCCTGCCCGCGCAAGCAGGGCCAGACTTAATTCTTTTTATTAAATCATTTATAAATAATTCTTCGGGGCCAATGTTGTTTAACGGATCAATAATTCCATGTAATACGTGGTACTTTCCTTTAAATCCAACTTTTTCAAAGGCAAAAACGTCAAGTGGGTTTGAAACTACTACAATTATATCTTCATCTCTAGCTTTGTCTTCGCAAATACTGCACGGATCAGTTTCATCAACAATCTTACAAACCGAACAAATTTTTGTTGAGCTTTTTAGATTTTTTAGAGCGTCTGCAAAGCTTTCAATTTCTTCAACCGGAAAGTGAAGTAAATAAAAAGTTAGTCTTTGGGCGGTTTTTGGACCTATTCCGGGAAGTCGCTCAAATGCTTCTATTAAATTTAAAATTGGTTTTGGAATTCTCATATCGGCAAACCTGCCTACGCGGGCAGGTTTCCGTCAAAAATATCTATATCCGCAGGACTTGTGTTAGTCGCGATAACATTATAATCAGTCAATTCTCCGGTTTCCACCTTGCTTGAAGTCTTTGGCTTTATATCGCCCAAAACGCATACAATACCAATAGAATTCTCAAAAATATCTTCAAGTACTTTTTCTACTATTTCCCTATTTTTAGGACTTTCCAGCCTTTCTTTATGAAAAGCATAAAACACTTCAAGAATTACCCTTCCATCTTTTACCCCAACCGGTCTTGTAGCCTTTAATAACGCCTGAACTGAATGGTTGTATTGAACTGCTACCTTCACAACTTCCTGCCATCTTTCAACAATCTCATCAAAATTAATATTTTTGCCGTTTGGATATTTAGCACTAGAGTATTTTTCGTTTGATAATTTCTCACCCCTTTGTAACGAACTACTACCGCCACTTCCAAAACTTTCAGGATTATTTTGTTCATTTTCAGTTTCCCCACAGTAAGTTACGATTGCAATTTCTACAGGAAGTTGAGTAATAAAACTACCCTTTATATCGTTTAATGCTTTATTAAAGGCTTCAACCAAAATCACTATATCTGCGGAGTTTAATTTCCCTGCCTGGTCTTCCATTTGAGAAAACTCTTCTTGTGTAACATCCAAAAGTCCTTCCCTAACTCCGGATACTACAAACATTAAATCTCTTAAATATTTAACAAGCTCAGCAGTCCAAGTATATAAATCGGTTCCATCATCAAAAACTTTATTTACAAACTCAATCGCTTTTTTACAATCACGACTTAACAAAATTCCAACAAATTTAATATGGTTTTTTCTAACAGTTGATCCAACAAAAGATTCAACATCCAAACCACCCTCAGAAACTTGCTGTAATAAAGTTTCCGCATCTCTAAATCCACCCGAAGCCGATTCTGCTATCTTTCTCAACGCACCTTCCTCTATCTTAATCTTTTCTTTCTTGCTAATTTCTTTAAGTCGCTCAACAATTTGACTAACTGTCGCCCGTTTAAACTTAAAAACCTGACATCTTGATTTAATTGTTTCAGGAACTTTTGCTCCTTCTGTTGTACATAAAATAAAAACAACGTGTTTTGGCGGTTCTTCTAAAGTTTTTAATAAAGCGTTAAAGGCTTCGGAAGTTAACATGTGAACTTCGTCTATTATGTATGTTTTGAATTCCCCACGAGCCGGCATTAAGCCAACTCGTTCGCGCAATTCTCTAATATCATCAATGCCTCTGTTGCTGGCTGCGTCAATTTCAATTAGATCAATTGCTCCTGGTTCGCAAAACTCACATTTTCCACACGGATCGCCGTCTTTAGTTAAGTTTTTGCAGTTTAAAGATTTTGCTAAAATTCTTGCGGTTGTAGTTTTACCGGTTCCACGAGAGCCGATAAATAAATATGCGTGAACTGTTTTTTCCGATTTTAACTGATTCATCAAGGCAAAAGCGGTGTCGTTTGGCTTTGAAATTTCGCTAAATTTCTGTGGTCTGTATTTTGTATAAAACATAGGCAGATTACATTCTAGACTGTTTAATAAATTCCTCAATAGAGATGTTATTAATTTTCTCAATTTCTTCGGGTGCGAACTCGCTTAAAACATAATTTTCTACGTCTAATCGCGTGTCTATAGGTCGTCCGATTCCAATCCTAATTCGCCAAAAATCATTACTTCCAAGTTTTTCTATAATACTTTCAACACCTTTATGTCCTGCAGAACCTATTTTTCTCCCAAATCTAGTGACGCCAAAATCTAAATCTACATCATCGTGAACAATTATTAAATTTTCTAAATTTAGTTTGTGAAAGTTCATTATCCTAGAAACCGCATCGCCGGAATTATTCATAAACGTTTGGGGTTTGCATAAAATTAGTTCCTCATGCTTAGATAATAACGAGTCAAATTTTGTTTCATCATGCCATTCTAAGTTATACTGACGTGATAGAGAGTCTAATATTATAAATCCGGTGTTGTGCTTAGTTTTAATATATTTATCACCGGGATTTCCGAGTCCTACAATAATTTGCATTTTTAAACTATATCACAGAGCTGTAGGTTTGGTGGTATAATTGGTCAGATATGGAAAAAGAGGAAGTTCCATATACACATGATTTGGTAAAACTTGCTGAGAATGCTGAAATTAATTTGTCAAATGATCAAATTAACGAACTCGAAGAAATTAAATCCTACAACTTGGAAGCCCGGTACGATGACTATAAACAAGAATTTTACAAAAAAGCTAATAAGGGCTATACATCTATGTGGTCGAACAAGTGCAAGGAGTTGTTTATATGGATAAAAACACAGATCTAGAAAAATACAGAAAAATAGCAACGGACTATATTGAGAAACTTATAGAGATAGGTATTCCTGTTAGTGAGGCATATATTTTTGGTTCATATGTTAATGGAAACAAACACAGATGGAGTGATTTAGATACCTGTATTGTTTCAACAGCCTTTGGTGTAGATCCAATAGCCGAGAGGGTTGTTTTAATGATGATTGGAAGAAAAATAAACGATTTAATTGAACCCCATCCATTTTCACCAACTGACTTTAATAATAAATATAACCCATTGGCAAATGAAATTAGAAAACACGGGTCAAGAATTATGTGAGTAAAACAAAAGGGCGGAACCGCATCCAAGAAGGATTACGATACCGCCCAAAGCGAGAACTATTTAACTACATTTACAGCAAAACTAACTTCATTATTCCCCATGTTCGGATCCGTCCACCCACCCGCGCTCACGGAAAACTTGTTTGTGAAACGACCGGGGGAAGTTGGAATAAAAGTTACAACGATTTTCACATTTCCCCCAGGAGCTATAGGCACCCCAAGGTACGGATACCAATGAACAATGTTCCCCTCCTTCAATACCCATCTCCCGGCGCTTACCTGCACATCAACAACCTGACCCGCGTCAAGAAAGTCCAGGTCAGCGTAAGTTGAGCGCGGTTCGGCACTCAGGTTTGCCAAAGACACAATATAAGTCATTGTGTTTCCTACTTTTACTCCCTTCACATGTCCGGGATATTGAGTGGCAGAAATCTTCCAATCCACATTCGGCAAAACTTCAGCATAGGTAACCGGTACAATTCCAATAAAAATCAACGCAATTACCAAAACAACCATTAGTGCTGATCTTGTCCTCATGATCTTTTCTCCTTTTTCCGATGTAGGCGTATTATACTATGAGTTGGTTATTTTATCAAGTCAGCTATATTTAAATTCAAGATTGTTTGCTTTTGCGAAACGCTTTAAATCATTTTCGGTTATAAAATTAAAATTTGTGAAATCTTTGACAACTTGAACACACTCATCAACTTTATTCCCTAACAACTTCATTTCGCCTTTAATTCCTTTAATTTCAGTTCTTATTCCACTATTCTCAGTTTTTAGCTCGCTAATCTCGTTCTTTATTCCATTAATTTCAGATCTCATGTCTTTGATTTCAGATCTTAGTTCTACTATCTCTGATCTAATCTCACTAATCTCAATTCTTACTTGACTTATCTCCACCCTCATTTGATTAAATTGCTCTTGAATAAGGTTAAATTGTTCATGGAATAAATTAAATTGATTATGAATAATATTGAACTGCTCATGAAAAAAGCTAAATTCCTTGAGAATAATTTGTAAAGTTTCATCTTTCATAAATTCAACATAGTATAAAAATAAAAATTGTTCAATAGGGAAATGTCTATTAATTTGTACAAAAAAAACGGCGATGGAATCTTGCTTGGAGATCACATCGCCGTCGGGCTGACTATTTATTAATTTCAAATTGCTGCTGAATTGTACCAACCGGAACATGAATTTCGATCCAGGCCTCCAAATTAAAGATGCTACCACTCGGACATATTACAAAGAGCCTCCGGAGTGGATTTAAAGGGATTGTACAATCATATTCCAAGACGTAATACTCTATTCTTGGGATCTCGGTATCCTGCAAAAATTCATAGATTCTCACATCTTGAAGTTCTGAAATACTTCTATGAACCGCACCCCCATCATCCATTAGAATATAAACAGAATATGTGACTGTGTTGTCACTAATACTTCCGCTTGCCAAAACAAAACTGCCGAACAAGCTGTTTCTGTCAACAACCGACTTCAAAGAGTGCTGTTCAACAATTCGTGGCCTTTCTGGAAAAGTTTTCGTGGCCGATCTCGTGCCAATAATTAAAGATACAACAACAGTAACTATTCCGACAAGTGCTCCGGGATATATGGCAAACAATAGAGCATAACCTCTATCTTTTCCGCCTTTATCTTTCACGAAAAAAATAAGAGTCGTTGCTAACGTAAAAATTCCCGCAATTACGTAATACCCAAGACCAGTCATCTTTGTTCTCCTTTCGTTGATCTGGCCGATGTGCTGATTATTATAGCACGAAAGTTTATTTGATACAAACTATAAGTTTAGTGGTCGTCGCCATTATGATGAACGCCAAGCAAGTGTAAAACCCCGTGAGCGGTAAGCTCCGATATTTCCTCTTCAACCGAATTTCCGTACTCCCCCGCCTGCCTTTTTGCTTGATCTTTATTAACTATTACATCGCCTAAGTAAAAGCTCCCGTCTTCCCTTCTCTCATTGATATTAAAAGACAAAACGTCGGTTGGGTAATCTTTTTTTCTGTATTTTTTATTCAATTTTTTAATTTCGGAATCATCAACAATTGAAACGGAGATATAAGTACTCATTTTTTAAATTCAGATATTAAATCTTCTAAAATTTTAAGCTCGGAACTTTCTTTATCAACTAAATCCTGTCTTTTTGCCATTTTATAATTTTCAATGGAGTCTTTTCTTTGGAATATTTGAGATTCAATAACACCTTGTACATCGGAATCGTTCATTTCCCTATGCTCAACCCTAATTTCAATTTCTCTATTCTTTATACCGGAAAGTAAATAGCGTAAAATAGACAACATAAAAGCATCTTTTTCTTTTTGGGCCGTATAAAGTTTTTGTTTAAGTTTTTCTAGTATCACTGATCAAGCTTTTCAAACGCAAATCTTCTATCTCTTTCGGCTTTTTTCCTCTTTTTCACAAGAGAAGGTTTTTCATATCTCTCTCTTTTTTTAAGTTCTTTAATAATGCCATCTCTTAGAACTTCACGATTAAATCTTCTTAAAGCTTGTTCAAGGGATTCGCCGTTTCTAACTTTAATTTTTGTCATAAAAAACACCTCCAGACTCAAGGCGCCACACATAAAGCGCAAAACCTATTTAGGATCTAAGGGTTCCTTTTTTGTACCACCCATAACATGAAAATGCTCATGCTCAAAGTGATTGTATCCGGCTCCGTTGTTGCCTAGCTTGTATCCTGTTTTATCAAGCTCAAGCTTCAAAATTGCCATATACAAAACTTCAAAAAAGCTATCCCAGTAATTTTCATTTTTGTAAACTCCTGATATTGTATCAGATTTTTCTCTATGTTTTTTATCAATTACAAGGACGTGGATTGGGGCGTTTGGGTATTTATTCTTAATTACTAAAAATTCTCCATGCTCCAAGATTTTTTCGCTTGGTTCTGTACCTTTAACTATTTTGCAAAGAAGACAGTTTTTGTCAAACATTAAATCCTTAAATTAGATTCTTAATATCTTTAAAAGTTACCAGTACAATTAGGCCTAGCAAAAAAACCATACCAACTTTATGAATAAAAGCTTCTGCCTTAGGGCTTACTCTTTTGCCAGACATCATTTCAACTAAAACAAATGCAATTCTACCACCATCAAGAGCCGGAAAAGGCAAAACATTTATAAACCCAAGACTCAAAGATAACAAAGCTACCAAATCCAACAGTCCTAAAACCGCCTCCTTACCGTTAAAAGACAAAATAGCTTTTACTACCGCAAAAATTCCAACGGGACCTGATACGCTATCAGAAACCGGAGATATGTCGTGATTTTTAAAAGACAGGCTAATCATATTTCCAATTGTATTTACCGTGTAGGCTAGCATATTATAAGCATGTAAAAATCCTGCGAACCTTTTTTGATCACCTTCATAACTTAAAACAACTGCTTTTGACAAAATAACACCCAAAATCCCCTTTCCTTTTTCGTCTTTTTGAACTGTAACAGTAATACTTCTAACATCCCTATTAATTTTTCTAACATCCATTAGCATTACGCGAACATTTTGACCAACTTTACCGTCAAGTTCTTTTCTAATATCGGTAACGCCATAAACCGCGACAGAATTAATTTCAATTACAGCCTCGCCTCTTTGAACCCCCGCTTTTTCAGCCGAAGAACTGGGAGAAAATGCCGTAACAACAGTGTTTATTGAGCTTTGTTTTCCGAACTTAAAATTGTAATCAAAAAATACAGGCAAAGCTAAGGTTTTGAAATTATTTATAAAGAAAAAGCCAAAATATAATAAAACTGCTAAGAGTAAATTCATAAAAACACCGGCAACTAAAATTAGAATTCTTTGATATGGTTTTTTAGACGCAAAATTCTTTGGGTCTTTTACGTTTGTCTCTTCAGAATCCTCGCCTGTTAACTTTACAAAGCCTCCAAAGGGTAAAAGGTTAATTGAGTAAATTGTTTCTCCAATTTTACGACCAAATAATCTTGGGGGAATTCCAAACCCAAACTCCTCAACTCTTACTCCAAACTTTTTCGCAGTAAAAAAATGTCCAAGCTCATGAACAAAAACTAAAATTGAAAATATTAAAATTAAAACCAAAAATGTTATCATAATTCCATAATTTAACTAGATTTTCATTATTTCGTTCTTTTTATTCTCTCCCAACTCTTCTGCTTTTTTGATAAACTCTTTAACCACATCTTCAACTTCTGCTTTTTGTGTGAATTTTTCATCTTCACTAATTGTTTTGTCCGAAAAACTCTTATCAATATCTTTCATTGCGTCTTGACGAGCATTTCTAATTGAATTTTTGCCCTCTTCAACTTTTGATGATGCAGTTTTCACAAACTCTTTTCTTCTATCTTCGGTTAGTGCCGGGATTGGGAGCCGAACAACATCTCCGTCGGTTGCCGGATTTAAACTTTGTCCCGATTCTCTAATTGCTTTTTCAATTGATTTAAGAAGGCCTTTATCCCATGGGGAAATTACAATAGTTTGAGCGTCTGAAACAATAATTGATCCAAGTTCCTTGATTCTCATTTTGGAACCGTACGAGTCAACTAAAATATCTTCGATTAAAGAGGGTGATGCTCTTCCGGTTCTTATTTTTGAAAGTTCTACACGCAAGTGCTCAAGAGAGGCGTTTAATTTAGTTTTTAATTCGGCTATTTGCACAAAACGATTTTACCACACATAAGGATGAAGGATAATCCTAGATCATCCCAGAAAATGCCTGCTACACCAAGCTCTAGAAAATCAAGAATTCTAAAACCTAAAAAATGGCGACTATAATAACGGAATATATATAAAGGATTATCCTAGGATAATCCTTGCTTAATTTAACCTCGTAAATACAAGCTCTTGTTTAATAGCAAAGATTGCCTATTGCTGTGACAGTCTAGAATAGGGTTTATCTAGGATTATCCTGAAAAACGAACAAAAAGGCCGGAGGGAAATTGGTGTTTCTTTCCTTCCGGCCAACTATGATAAATCAGTTACTCACCTTTCAACCCCTTCAAAACTTCCATTCGAACCTGTATACTAGCTATTCTTTGAGCTTCTTCTATGGCTGCAAAGGCCTTTTCAGCTTCCTCAAAACAAATCGTCTGCTCATTCGCCGTAAAATGCATGCCATTAATAACTTGTTGGTTCTCTTGTCTAAATTCTACTAAACTAGTACCGCCCTTTGAAAGAAAAGAAACCAATTGATTATGCAAATAAACCTTCGCGACCTCCAGATTCGACATTGCCATTTTCATTTTCTTCCTCCTTGTGAGTGTTTGTTTCTTTCATTCCGGTCTAGAATATAAAATTAGTGTTCCTTCATTCTCATCAGATCCTTCAAAACTTTCGTTCTTGCTTCTTTGGTCGCAAGGTTTTTGGCTTAAGAAAAGGAATCAAGGGTCTCTTTGGCCTCTTCATAGCAAGATTCCAGTTGCGCATATGTGAAGTGCATAGAGTTTATAAACCTTTGATTCCTTTTCTTAAATTCCTCAAGATCATCTTTGCCTCGAGAGATAAATAGAATTAAATCCCTGTGCAAAAACCGTTGTACTAATTCCAAATCACTCATTTCCACTATTGCCTTCTTCATCCTCATCTCTCCTTGTGGGATATTTGTGAACACATTGTACTACATTGAAACATAATGTCAAGGGCTATAGGTTGCAATTATACTCTTGTACACAGATCTAAGATTAAGTAGAATAACACTGTGGATAAATTGATTTTAGCAATATTTGCATTTTTTCTTTCTCTTTTTAACATGTCTCCGCAAACCCCTGCCCCAATTATAAATCCCCCTGTAATTACATATGAAAAAACAGTTTGCAAGACAGACAGTGATTGTATCCTTGTGAATGTTAACGATAGAAATTGTTGTGGAAGCACTGGCTGTGAAGATAAATCAACTAACAACTGGGAGGCTGTAAATAACAAGTGGTATGACGTTTATCAAATAACTTGCCAAGATGGACCATGTCCCCTTGCCCAATGCAATCCTGCAGTTATTAGGGAATCGTTTGTCGCCAGATGCACTACCGGTAAATGTGAAAAACTTGGCGGTTTATAGAGTCTAGATTTATAGTACTGAAAATCTAACAAACTTCTTTAACTCAATCTTCTCCCCCACTTTCGCGGAAGTTTCAGAAATTAAATCTTTAATCTTTTTTTCTGGAATTCTAATATATTCAGAGTTCAAAACTTGATCTACACCAGTATATTCTTCAACGCAAACTTGCAAAGCAATTTCGTGGCATAAATTTTTAAACGTATCTGTTTTTGCAACAAAATCAGTCTCACAAGCAACGAAAACCATACTTCCAACCTTGCCGTTATTGTGAACATACGCATGAATTAAACCGTCACCCGCATTTCTATCAGATTTACTCTCCGCCTTTAACTTTGCCTTTTTCATTAACTCATCTCTAGCTTTTTTTACATCTCCATTAAACTTTTCAAGAGCTTCTTTTACTTCAAGCATTCCGGCGCCGGTTTCTTCTCGTAAAACTATGATTTTTTTTATATCAACTTTCATTTTTCTCTTGCCTGCGCAGGCAAGGGTTTAACTTTGGCGGGCCTTCCTCTTTTTTTTACTTCTTTTCTTATTTCCGGTTTTTTTACTTTCTTACCCTCTACTTTGTTAACTTTTTCAACCTCAACGGCTACCTCTTCAACTACGGGTTCTTCTGCCTTAACCTTAACATTAGCATAACCATCTTCAACAGCATCAGCAATAGTTTTAACAATTAAAGCTACTGATCTTATTGCGTCATCGTTTCCCGGAATTAACATATCAATGCCCTCAGGATCGGAATTTGTATCAACAAGGGCGCATACCTTAACTCCATATCTGTTTGCTTCTCTAATGGCCGTTCTCTCGCGTCTGGCGTCAATTACAAATACAACAGCCGGCTTTCCTTTTAATGTTACTATTCCGCCAACAGACTTTTCAAGCTTTTCAATTATTCTGTCAAACTCAAGTCTTTCACGCTTTGTATATTTTAATAACTCGCCCTCATCGCGCTGTCTTCTTAAATTTGTCAATTTCTCAAGATTTTTCTTTATGATATGATAATTTGTAATAGTTCCGCCAAGCCATCTTTCGGTTACATACAAGGCCCCACATCTTTTTGCTTCTAGTTCAATAATATCTCTTGCTTGCTTTTTAGTCCCAACAAAAATTATTTGACCGCCGTTTGAAGCTACTTCATGCAAATATTCGCATGTTTGTTTAAGCGCATTTTTAGTCATTTCAAGGTCGATAATATGAATGCCTTTTCTTTGCGCAAAAATATATTTTTCCATTTTAGGATTCCATCGCCTCATCTGATGGCCAAAATGTACACCTGCTTCTAAAAGTTCTTTTTCTGATGGTATTTTGTGCTTGCTCATATATTTCCTATCAAAACGAAAAAATCCTCCCTGAAAGGAGGATCAATAAAAACCCTCCCTTTTATTTTTGCAGTTAGTTAACCTAACAACTCAACTTGAAGGTCTTTCGACCAGGGAATTTCAAGATTTCTTATTTCGTAATAATACTTGGGCAGATTACCACATTTGTCAAGAAAAAGAAAGAACAAATAAGGTTTCACCCAGTCCCACCCGTTTTCTCATTGGGATATCAACAACGTACTATAAATCAACTTTTTAATGGGTTAATTTTGTTGTATTTCCAACATCTATTCAAGATAAGGTGTAGGCTAGGGCTAACCCTTACTTTAGTTGCCCTGATCGCTAAAATCAAAACCTCCAAAAAACTATGTTAGTTATTTGTTGGTCTATCGAGGCTACATATTTATTCCAGCAACGCAACAATTTCACATTGCTTATTTATTGGGTGGAACTGGGTGAAACCTTGTATACTAAACAGAATGCGGATACAGTAATGTTTATGGATAAATCTGCTCGTCCTGCAGCATATCTTTTTAGAAAAACCTGGCAATTGTGTTTTCCTCAAAGTGATATGCCTGAAATCAGATTTGTAAACATTGGAAAAGAGGGAGGGGAAAAATATGAAAGCCCAGAGGCTCTAATAGATTTAGACGTTTGGCTTCTCAGAAAGATATTAATAGAATGAGAAAACAACTAGAAAATTTAGCTAAATGTATTTCAGATAATCAATTTGTAGTACCTTTAGATTCTTTTGTCGCCTTGCCGTTTGTACCTGATAATGAAAGCATTTCTCTTGATTTAAAAAGACTAAGAGAGGAGCAAACTGCTCATATAATTTCTCAAAAACCAATAAATTGATAAAAGGCGGTATTCTTTTTGTACAGAAATACCGCCCATCAAGTGGCTCAATTTTCTCCCTTAACCAATAAGGAAGAGCGTACAAAGAAGGAGTTACATAAAAAACAACCTCACCGCTCAATTAACTCTTGCAAGGAATTTGGAAAAGTTGACGAAGTGACCGTAAATTTAACCACTAAAGAATCGGAAAAAGCTTTTCCTTTCATTTCTGTCCTCTTAAAACAATAAACAGGGTGTCGGGACCGTGTTGTTCAATTCTCACTAAAAGCTCAACCCCCGGTTCTTCAGATTGCACCAACTCTAAAGCTTTCTTCTCTAATGCGCTAATAACCTTCGCCTTTAGTTTCTTCGGCATACTGCTAACCCTAGGACGGGAAATATAAACATAACTTCCGTCTTCACGAATCTCCTTCAAATGTAAATAAAATTCAAGTTCAACCTTTACGATTCCTCTCGCTGACATTCCTCTCTCCTTTTTCTACTGTACTGTAATAACCAGTTGAAGTTCTTTCTCTACCAGCTTAAACCTTACTACAAGCGGGCGCTTTGGAAAACAGGATTGTATAGATTCCTCTGCCACTTCAGCTAGAAGTCTCTTTACCCGCAAAAGATAATCTCCTGTTAAGCCGTCAATTGAAGGAGAAATGCGAAAAAAATGACTCCTAATACTTTCTCCCGCATAAGTAAGAACGAATCTCAGTCTTACTTCGACCTCTCTAGGCTCAATAGCACTCATGATCCTCTCCATTTTGTTTTATAGGATATCCCTGCGGTATTTTCGTCTAATTTGTATTTAAAGTCAAATGTAATTTGCTAACAAAAAAGGCGACATTCTTTTAACGGATATGTCGCCTAAACATTGTGAAACCAACATTCAATACTCACAATTAGTGTTTTTATCTTCATTCTTTCTCCACTTCTAGTTTACTGGACCAACCACCATTGTGATCTTGCCACCTCGTCCAATTGAAAATCGCATAATCTTTCGAAAATCCCATAGACTTGAAAGAGCCGGACGATGGTTAGTAAACATATCAAAACACTCGGCGGTAAGTTTTCCCATAATCTGTTCAAGTATCTCACGACGAACTGGAATCCTCCTTATCTTTTTTAATGAACTTCCGACAACCATATAGGCTACAAACTTACAAGTTGCACCTAAGTGAGTTACGTCAACAACATCAGTCAGTTCAAGAATAAATTCAAAGTTCGTCACAACTCTTCGTGAAGATAGTGTATTCATTTCGTCTCCTTATCCTTGCTTTTGCTCTAAGTTGCGATCAAAAATAGCAACAAGCACCCCATCGTTCATAAGAACAAGGCTAGTCATATGTGTAATATAAAGTTCGGTAAAGTATTCTCTAAAAAATACTCTAATAGCTTCTCGTACTGCTTTCCTTGCATCGCCAAGAAAATAAACTATAGCATGTGCATAATTTTGAGAAACACAGGTTATTTTTCTATTTTCCACTTGCATGCTATATATAAACGTAATTCCATCCAAAGTGAAATAAACAGTAGGATTGTCCATTTTCTCTTTCCTTTCTCCTATTAGCTATTACGCCGTATATTCTGCTAAAATAGTCTCAATGTCAAATGAAAAAGAGGCTTATCTAGCTAATTTAGCAAAATACCACCAAGAGCTTGAAGACTTTATATTTAGCGAATACGGAATCAAAACAACCTATTCAGAAGCAATGTCGTGGGGCTATAACACAACGGTTTTTTATATCCAAAGCAATAGAGGAAATTTTGTGGCAAAACTTACACATCCAACTCCGGAAAAGTTAATAAAAATTGAAAAAGAGATTACATTATCAAATAAATTACACAACGAACTGCCAACTTCTAAGTATTTACTGAACAAAAACGGCGAATGGACATGCAAATTTAAAGATATGGTTTTTAGAATTTCAGAATACGTTGCCGGAACTCCTCCCTTTGACATGAACTTTGATATTTTGGAACAAGCTGTCTCTTTCTTAAAAAAAATACATTCAATTAAAGTTTCCGAAGTTTCAATTCCGACATATGAAGAAGGGAATTATGATACTTTTCTTCATGGCGACCTAACGCCTTCAAATATTTTAATCTCCTTTGGAAAAATATGCGGAATTGTGGACTTTGAAGAAGCAATGTACGGTCCAATTGAGTACGATTTATCAAGACTTGCTGTTTTTTCTTGGTTTAGAATGAAGGAAAATAAATTTAGCGAAATTTTAGACTTTGTTACACAAAAATATGGCGTGAGCGTGAATAGCAAAAGTGTAGACCAAAAATTACTTAAAAAAATCTCCCTTGACCACGCAAAATCGCATCTTGATAACACGATTATGAATAAAGAACATTACGAAAACATAAAAGATTGGGAACACGACTGCGATTTTGCTCAGAGAATGCTTAACGGGATAACGGCTTATCCTGCTCAAACTTCAGTCCCAGCTTAATAGCAGTCTCCGCTTTAGCAACTTGCCTCCCAAAGTCCATTCCGGCGCCAAGTTCTGAAATTAATAAATCCTTTAAAACCATTGCGCACAAATCCCTTCCGGCCTTTAATTTTTTGCCGTCAATTCTGTATTGCGCAAGTTCAACCGATCCATCAGGACTAAAAAACGTAGCTACAATTTCTGTACCTTCGATTAAAATAGTGTAATAACACCTTTGGTCATAAATGCAAGTTCTATCAAGAGAATCCGCATTTTGAACAACTTTCTTTGACATTTCCCAGTCTATTTCATAAATCTCCGCAATGTGTGAGATGGTAGTTAAAATTCCTAAGCTCTTTCCTATTTTCTTGGCTATATCAGCTTGAAATTTTCTTAACGCAAAAGCATTTAAAGGCCATGCTCCGTACATATCGTTATTTCTAAAAATTGCGGTTAAATTAAAATTATGTTCAATACATTGTCCAAGAATCATAACTAAACAAGGAACTCTCCACCCAGCCGTTTGTCCATCTTTTTTTACTTTGGTTTTTTTTGGCGGAAAGTTATCTTTATGTGGTTTCCACAAAACTGCTAAGGCGCCACGATCGTAAGGTGATTGAATCATTTTTTTAATCATTATTTCTTGCTGGTCAATTCCGTCCCAATCAAAAATTCTTTCACCGTAAGTATATGGATCACTTCCCTTTGATTTTTCAAAAAAACCATTTATGTAAAGTTTCAACCCATTTTCTTTAAAGTTTAAGTAATCATATAACTTTGGATTTTTTGGATCTTCTTTTTCTATAACTACAGATAAGTTTTGAACCTGCTTAACTTTCCCGTACATGCCTTCGGTTTCAAAGCCAAAACGGTCTATGGTTTTTAAAACATCAATCCACGCGTCTCCTATAAAATCACGCCTAATCTTAAACGACGATAGTTCAGAGGGAAATCTGGCAATATTACTTTTTGCAGGCTCAGGAAAAGTTTGTGGGTCGCCAAAAGTACCTAGTTTTTTTAAAGATTTAGCTTTTTTTGAAACCTCATCAACCGACTTCATTCTTAAATCAAAAATTTCAACGTTTTTTCTAACAAGTTCAAATGCTTCAAAAGTAATTTCTTTATCCAAAAGGGCTTCATCATCGCCTAAGATTTTAAAACCTTCTAATTCCCCACCCTTTCCTGAATCAGGTTGTACACCATTATTAAAAAATTTTAACAAAGCATCCCCGCTTCCCTGCCTGTCAACTCCACATAATATTAAATATCTAATTGCCGGATTTGCGAGAATGTTTCTTAGCATTGCGTTTATTCCCCGCTTTGTATATAACTGCCCGCATACAGAATAAGACTTAGAATCCAATCCATCTGCCACATTTTCTTTTGGCATCCACAAAGTTGCAACACCTACGTTCGAATCTAAATCACCTATTATGAGCTTATCTTTAAAGTAAATTGGCCATTCCGTTTGCATAGATTTTTTAACCGTTTTTTCTGTTCCAAACTTCGCTTTCTTCAATTTTAACAACATCTATATTATTAGCGCCAAATAGGGCTAAACCCTCATTTCCACCCATGTAATCTGACATATAATAAAGCCTTCCAATCTCACATTTAACTAATAAACGAGCACAAATTAAACATGGGAAAGTTGTAACATAAACACTTGCCTCCTTTATGGAAATGCCTTTTGATGCGCAAATTGCAACCGCGGAGGATTCCGCATGAATAGAACAAACTTTTTCTATTTCTTTTCCGCCTGTAAGGTTTTGTTCTTGCCTATAACACACCCCATCTTGACAATATGATTCGCCAAGTAAAGATTCATTCCACGCTTCAACTAATACTTTATTGCGAAGCAACTCTTCTGAATCCTTAACAATTACGCAACCGGTTTTATACCCACAAGTAGATTTATCGGCTACAATACAAGCCTTTTTCATAAAAATTAAAGTTTTTTCCATGCCCTCTTTAATCTTTCCGCAATTTCAAGCGGAGTAAAATTTATTTCCTGAAATTCCATAACAAACCTTTGTTTCTCATATCTCATAAATTTCTCAGTAATTGGTAGAATATGAATATGAATATGTTGCAAACTCATCCCTGATTTTTTTCCTTCTCTGTATAGGATATTTGTATTTTCTACCTTTAACTCCTCGTTTATTAATTTAATCCCAACATCTATTAGCTTTCTAAACGACGCCCACTCTTTTTCTTGTAAATTAGTAAATTCTTCAGTATGCCTTTTTGGAATTACCATTAAATGTCCATCAATATAAGGAAAAAGATTAACTGTTAATACCGCGTTCTCGTCTTCAAGAATAATATACTTAGATTTCAGATCGCAGAAAGGACATTTAGTTAAGTTCCTTGTAACATCATCGTACCATTGTGATTTTCTTGCATTTTTTTGAATATCTTCTGTATAAAAGTCCTTGTTTGTCATACTATAGTTTAGATCCCTCTTTTAAAACGTTTAAATACTTTTCTTCATCCATACATTCTTTAAAAATCTCCTTAACTTTAATCATTGCCATTCTATCAATAATGGTTGAGGATGATAAATAAGGAGCTTGTCTGGCCATTGCTACAACCTTCCCACCGTAGCTCTTTACCAATTTATATTCCCTGCTTTTTTTATAACCATTATTCCATTCTTCCGCAACAGTAAAAAACACGTCGGGCTTAAGTTTCTCTAATACTCCTAAAACGGAGCTGTCATCAAATATAGTAACATAATCAACAGGATCTAAATGTCCCAAAATGTAAGCCCGAGATCGTTCTGTAATAATTGGCCTTCCAAGTCCCTTTAACTTTCTTAACGATATATCGGAAGGAATTCCAACAATCAAGATATCTCCTAAAACTCCTGCTTGTTCAATAAATCGCGCGTGACCAACATGCAATAAATCATAAGACCCGGACACAAATACAATTTTTTTTCCTTTTTTCCTAAGATTATTTCCTAATTCCTCAAGACGACCGTAATCAATAAAAAGATCGTTGGAGTTAAAGGCATTTTCAAATTTTGGCTTTTGATCTGCGTAATCCGCAGGCTTTAAATGTTTCTGAGGATCAATTTGTATATTAAATGGCTTATCTTTTAAATATTTTTCTAGGATCTGAAAAACTCTAATATTTGCTACATGCTCAACTAAGTCGCGACTGGCAACGTAAGGGATATGTTTTTTTCTTTTAACTAATTTTCCGCCATAAGTTTGAATAACAAAAAGCTCTTGAGAATCCCGCATACCTTCATCCCATGCTGTTTCACTTGTAAAAAAAATGTCCGGACGAAGTACCGCTAAAACTCCATGAGGATGGTCTTCGTCAACATTTGTCACGTAGTCTACAGGCTTTAAAAAACTAACCAATTCCGTTCTAATATTGGAATTTACAAGGGGGTATAAAGAACCCCTTAAGCGCTTATCTGAATCATCTGTAGACACCCCAACGACTAAAATGTCTCCAAAAGATTTAGCTTCAGCTAAGTACCTACAATGTCCGGGGTTTAACAAATCATACGAACCGGTTGTGAAAACTATTTTCTTCTTTTGTTTTTTTAGCTGGATTGATAAATCGCGCAGTTTTTTAAAAGGAATAAGTTTCTTAAATCTTTTTTTCAGGCGGTTATTTTTTTTAGTCTGGGTTGAAGTTGATATTAATATATTACCTCAATTCCCAAAATAGTTATAGGTTCAATTGGACTTGTGTTTTCATTATTTTCGTTAGGTTTTACGCTAACATTAGCTATTTTATCAACTACTTTCATACTCTCCTCATCAGAAACTTTTCCAAAAATGGTGAATAGTTTTTGAAGTGCAACCGGCTTATGCATTATGAAAAACTGACTTCCGTTTGTATTTGGACCTGAATTTGCCATTGCTAAAGTTCCGGCTTCATATTCTCCAGTAAAAGGTTCATCGTTAAATGTGTATCCTGCTCCGCCAGTCCCATTTCCAAGAGGGTCTCCGGTTTGAATCATGAAATCTTTGATTACTCTATGAAACTTAATGTTATCGTAAAATCTTTCCATTGCTAGAAATACAAAGCTATTAACAGTAACAGGAACTTTATCCTCGAACAAATCAATCTTTATATCTCCAAGAGATGTTCTTATTACGGCTTTGTAGTCAGTTTTTTCTTTCAAAATTATTTCAGGCGGTTGAGAGTATGTCTTATGCGGTTCGATTAGTTTTTGATGAACCGGAGTCTGTGTGGAACTACTGGTCTCGTCTTGATTTTGCTCAACAACAGGCGCGCTTAAAGTATTATCGGACGAATTATTCCGTTTCAGAAAGAACACAGCCAAAAGAATGCCTAAAACCGTAACGACCGTTATTGTAATCATATTTTCATTATCTTTCATTAGATCTTGGATCCTTCCAACTTGAATATTTACAGTCGGGATAATTACTACAACCGTAGAATACTCTTCCTTTAGCTTTTTTTATCACAATCTCACCGTCTGCACAAGTAGGACATTTCATTCCAATCTTATCTAAATATGGTTTTGTAGTTTTACACTTTGGATAATTATTACACGCTAAAAATTTTCCAAAGCGTCCCTTTCGTAAAATCATTTTTCCTGTTTTGCATACATTACAGACTCCAAATTCAATCGGGTCTCCAGTATCGTCAACTCCCTCTCCATCCATTGGCTTTGCAAATTCGCATTCAGGAAACCCGGAGCAACTTAAAAATTTGCCATATTTTCCAAGTTTAATATATAAAATCTTTCCGCATTTTGGACACTTTTCGTCACTTTCTCCAAGTTTTGTAACATCCGCTTTGCTCAACTCTTTATCTTTTTCCAAAACATTTTTTTCAAAAGGCCTATAAAATGCATCTATAATCGGCACCCATTTAACTTTGCCCTCCGCAATTTTGTCTAAACTTTCTTCCATTCCGGCCGTAAACTCGTAATCTACAATATTTTTAAAATTAGCTACCAAAAGATCAATGACAACATATGCCACATCTTCCGGTACAAATGCCCTACCATCTTTGTGCACATAACCTCTGCCCTCAATTGTAGATATAGTTGGCGCATAAGTTGAAGGCCGTCCAATTCCTAATTCCTCTAAAGTTTTAATTAGAGTTGCGTCAGTATATCTAGCTGGAGGTTGAGTAAAATGCTGATCAGATAATAATTCAAGCATATTCAAAATATCATTTTCAGCTAAACTCGGAAGTTTCTTTAAACCATCTATAGAAAATTCTACTTCTGCGCCCTCTTCTTCTTCATTTTGGGCTCCCATGTAACGAGAAACACTAAGCCAGCCCTCAAATAACACCTTTGAACCAACCGCTTTAAACACATAACTCTTTTGAGATTCAACAAAAACTGTTGTTTGATCATACACAGCCGACAACATTTGACATTCCAACGACCTCTTCCAAATTAAAGAATAAATCTTAGCTTCATCCCCCGCTAAATGACTGGTTTTGCTTAGGTTCAAAATTGTTGGTCTAATTGCTTCGTGAGCTTCCTGTGCTCCTTTTGAATTATTTTTATAATAATTTGGATTTTCAGGTAAAAATTTAGCTCCAATTGCAGTTTTTATAAAACTTCTTGACTCTGTTATAAATTTTGGTGACAAGCTAAAAGAATCGGTTCTATGATAAGTTATGTAACCGTTTTCAAAAAGTTTTTGGGCAGCACTCATTGTTCTTTTTGCTGTAAAACCAAAAATGTTGGCTGCCGATTGTTGAAGTGTTGAAGTTTTATACGGAGGATAAGGATTTCTTTTCCTTTCAGTCTTTTCAATTTTGGAAACTTTAAATTCATCAGCTTCAAGGTCGGTTTTTATTTTAATTGCTTGGTTTTTATTTTTAATTTCTATTTTCTTTTTTTGATACTCAAATAGTTGTGCTAAAAATATATCTTTTTTTGGAGTTTCAAATTTACCTTCTAATGTCCAATATTCTTTTGGCTTAAATGCCTGCCTTTCCCGTTCACGCTCAACAATTAAGCGCACCGCAACACTTTGAACTCTTCCTGCAGAAAGCCCATATCTAACCTTTTTCCATAAAAGCGGTGATAATTTGTAACCTACAAGCCTGTCTAAAACCCTACGAGCCTGTTGAGCGTCAACTAAGTTTAAATTTACTTCAGTTTGATGTGAAAAAGCTTTTAGAACCGCGTCCTTTGTAATTTCATGAAAAGTTACTCGGCCAAAGGTAATAGGCTTTTTACCTTTTGGCTTTTTAGCCGAAGATAAAATATATTGTAAATGCCAAGCTATTGCCTCGCCTTCTCTGTCTAAGTCTGTTGCAAGGATTACACTTTCAGCATCTAACGATAATTTTTTTAATTCTGTTGCGGTTTTCTTTGATTTTGCAGGAATTTCGTACTCAGGTTCATAATTATGTTCAACGTCAACCCCTAACCCTTTTTTTGGCAAATCTCGAATGTGCCCCATTGAAGCTTTTACTTCATAGTCTTTTCCAAGAATTCCTGAAAGTGTTTTTGCTTTTGTGGGAGATTCAACGATAACAAGTTTCATGTGAAAAAGGATACATGATGCTGTCAAATACACAAGGATTAAAGATCGGATCCGGATCGGATCGGATCTTATTTAAACCACAAATCCAAAAGCTGTCTTGCAATAGGAGCTGCATTATCTGCACCGGAACCTCCGTCTTCCAAAAAAACAGTTAAAGCAATGCTGGCTTTATTTTCTGCGTCATAGGAACCAAAAACCGTAAACCACGCGTGTGTTTTATCTTTATTACTAGTTTCAGCAGTACCGGTTTTTCCGGCTAACTTAATTCCGGGGTGTTTTTGGCTGAAATCAAAAAGAGGGTATGCGGTACCTCCGATTTCAACAGCAGAATTCAAACCGCTTCTTATTAATTCGTAATCTTTTTCACTTATTAAGTTTTTTGCAACTACTTGGGGGTTGTATTTTGGCATTTCTCCAATCTGATCAACAATTCTCGGCTTAAAAATATACCCCCCATTTGCAAAATAAGTTGTTATGTTATTAACCTGCAAGGCTGTAGATAGAACATCTCCTTGACCTATTGAAGTAATGTAAGTATCTCCTAAATACCACTTTCTCTCTTTCGCATCCGGAACAAATCCGGCTACTTCTCCTTCTATATCAATACCTGTACTCTTACCATAACCAAATTTTTTTGCCCATTCTGCTATTTTTTGTATTCCCAAACCTCTTATATCTCCATAGCCACCGCCTACAGTATAAAAATAGGTGTCATTACTCACCTGTAATGCTTTTTTCATATCAACAATTCCATGTCCTCCTTGTTTCCAGTTCCTAAATGTAGACTTTCCTGCCTGCGCAGGCAGGCCGACTTGAATATAACCAATGTCATTTATTGTCGTATATTCACTTACAACACTTTCTGTTAATGCCCCACTTGCCATAACAAGTTTAAACACCGATCCGGGCGGATATGTTGCTGAAATTGCCCGATTAAAAAACGGAAACCTTGTATCGTTTCTTAATTTTTCAAACTCTTTTATAGAAATTCCTTCGGATAACGTGTTTGGATCAAAAGACGGGTAACTAACTAAAGTTAATATTCCTCCGGTTGACGGGTCTTGGGCTACGATTGAACCACCTTTGGCTTTACCACTATCAACTATTTTCTTTAACAATTCATACGATTTCTTTTGAAGTTCTAAATCCAAAAATAATTTAATGCTTTGTCCTGAAGCGGGCGATGTTTGATGTAGTACAAAAAGAGATCTTCCCGTTGAATCTGTTTGAAACACCTTACTTCCTTTAATGCCCGAAATATATTTGTCATAACTTTTCTCTATTCCCATTTTACCTATTATTTCATGCCCAGAACTAACATATCCTACTAAATGTGCGAGGACAGGTCCATAAACATAGTCCCTTAAGGGTGTTATTAATATGGATAAACTTGGGAAATTAGAAATATTTGCCTCCAACGGGAGTATTTCACTTTTTGTAAGGTTAGTTGCCAAAACTATGTTGGAAATACCGGAATTAATTTCGTACAAGACGGTATCTCTATCTATTTTTATAAAACTAGATGCTTTATCTATTACTTCCGTACAGGCTGTTATCAAAGATGAATTTCTGCACAACTCAACATTTAGCTCAAGACTAAAGGTTGGTTTATTTCTAACCAATATTGCGTTGTTTCTGTCATATATAACCCCTCGTTCAGCTTGAATAGAAAGCAATTTTACGCTATTCCCCTGTGCTAATTTAAAGTTCTCTCTCCCCTTTACGATCTGTAAAACAAAAGACTTTGATAATAAAATAAAAGCGGTGAACATTATTAAAATACTAAATATGACAATTCTCCACTTCTTCTTATCTTCGTCTAAGACAAACTCGTTGTTTTTTGAAGAAATAGGAGTATCGGTTCCAACCATAAAAAAAACGTCACCAACATTTTTTCTTTTTTTCTTTTTTTTGCTTAATATTTGATTTAACACAGTTTAAAGTCGGTTCTTAAAACTTAATTGGTCATATTCATTTTTTAGAAAGCCTTTATAGACGTTTTTAACGATTAGATAAAAAATCCAAACAAACACTGAGGTTGAAAGTGAAGGAAATATATAAAGGTAAGGATTTCCTAACTTTGTTAAATTTACTAAAACTAAGTAAAGAAAGCTAAATATAAAAGCAAAAATACTAAAAGAAATATTACCTTTAAAAAAAGTTTTTCTAATATAAAAGATGCATAGTACAGACAAAACGTTAAGTAAAGATGAAAAACCAAAAATAGAAACTCCCATAAGATCAATTAATAACCCTCCGGCAAACCCAGAGTATAGTCCAAATTCCAAAGACCCTAATAAAATCAAACTTAATGTAAAAGCTAAAACAAGATTTGGGTTGTACTTTGCACCAAAAAGCTCAGATAAAAAAGATGTCTGCAATAAAGATAGAAGAAATATTGATATTGATATTACAATGTATTTAACCATTCTTTAATTTAAAACTATAAAAACTTTAGTAAGTTTGGAAAAATCAACCAAAGTCTTTAAATTTGCGCTTTTAAGAGGCTCTGATGCCAATTCACTAACCTCTTTTACTTCACCAACTACAAATCCCGGTTCAAAAATCCCATCTTTACCCGAGGTTACAATTAAATCTCCTTTTTGTATATATTCAGAAGGTAAAATCCTTGTCATTTCTGCCAAAGTTCCATATTGACCAACCACTAATCCTTCAGTTTTATTTTCAACACTTATATCATATACTGTCATAGAAACTTTAGGCGACGTTATTAAACTTGCAACACTTCTTCTTTCTGAAATTTCGGTAATTAACCCAACCAAATTATTTCCAATTATTACGTTACCGCCTTTTTTAATACCGTCCCTCGTGCCTTTATTTAAAATGATACTACTTCCGGTAATATCTTGCGGATTTCCTAAAACTTTAGCTAGTACAAAGGATGTTATTTTCCCACCTCCGCTATTTCCGAGCAACTCTTCATTTAATTTTAATTGGTCCCTTAAAAGTTTGTTTTCGTCAGATAAAAAGCGCAATGAAATTAGTTCAGACTTTAAAGACGCGTTTTCGGTTAATACATTTAAATATTCATTGTGCACATTTTTAACGTTTTGAAAGAAATTAATACCGTCTTTAATTTGTACAGCGGTTTCCTTAAGACCGAACTGAATTGGATTTAGTATTAATTGAAAACCTGAAATTGCAAAATTTAATAAGCCAAAAAAACCTAAAAATACTATAATAAGACTTATAATCAAATATCTCACGTCCACATTCTAACACAAGGATCCGATCTAGATCCGATCTGGATCGGATCCTTCCATATGCTAAGTTTCCTCGGTTTTTTTTGTAGAAATTTACTTAACGTATGATAAACTCCAAGAAGTATGTTAAATAAACTATTAGGATTATTTTCACATGACATCGGCATTGATTTAGGCACAGCAAATACCCTTGTTTATGTAAAAGGTAAAGGAATTTTAATTCGGGAACCAAGCGTTGTGACAATCCATAAAAAAACAAAGGAGGTATTGGCGGTAGGCTCCGAAGCCCGCCGAATGCTTGGAAAAACCCCTTCAACAATTCAGGCTATAAGGCCTTTAAGAGATGGCGTAATTTCGGACTTTTATGTTACCGAGAAAATGCTTGAATATTTCATTAAAAACGTACACTCAATTCCTTCAAGATTTCCAAAAATTCCAAGACCACGAGTTGTAATTGGAGTACCGTCGGGAGTTACATCGGTAGAACGAAAGGCGGTGGTTGACGCTGCAAAAAACGCCGGCGCCAGAGAAGCATTTTTAATTGAAGAACCAATGGCGGCAGCAATAGGGGCAGGACTTCCGGTTCAAGATCCTGTAGGAACAATGATAGTTGATATGGGCGGCGGTACTACAGAAATTGCAGTAATTTCACTTGGCGGAATTGTTATAAATAAATCTTTACGAACCGCCGGTGACGAATTAGACCAAGATATAATTAATTACGCAAAATCCAAACACAACGTACTCATTGGAGAGAGAACTGCGGAAGATATTAAGTTTCAAATTGGAAGTGCCGATGAATTTGAGGGCGAAGAAAGCTTAGTAGCAGTTTTACGAGGCAGGGATTTAAAAACCGGCCTTCCAAAATCTATTGAGGTAAAGGCACAAGACATAAGAGAGGCAATAAAAATCTCAATAAATAATATTGTCTCTGCAATAAAAGATGCGATAGAAGAAACCCCGCCTGAACTTGTTCCAGACATTTTAACTACCGGTATAATTTTGGCGGGCGGTACTTCCCTGCTTCGTTCAATCGATAAATTTATATCAAAAGAGGTAAAAGTTAATGTAACAATTGCAAAAGACCCAATGACTTGTGTTGTGCGTGGCTGTGGGATAGTTTTGGACGATTTGGCATTACTAAATAGGGTGAAAATTTAGGGATTGCTTTT
>Ga0209343_10002034_pt1 | contig 26580 bp, 22 predicted proteins | sample RifCSPlowO2_02_FD_184026 | JGI IMG/M metagenome (GOLD analysis project Ga0209343, IMG submission 184026) | Groundwater microbial communities from Rifle, Colorado - Rifle CSP2_plank lowO2_0.2 (SPAdes) (version 2) | ecosystem: Environmental > Aquatic > Deep subsurface > Groundwater | place... | reverse complement strand
GTGGAAATGCCAGAAAAATCCTTGAAAGAGGGATCAAAAAGGGCTGTTTCGAATTGCCGGAAGCGGAATGGCGGCGCTTCGAGAAAGAGCGAAAAAAATTGTTCTTTACGGGTGATTGGCATCATAGTCGGGCAGTATAGCTTCATCCAAAACAAAAATCAAGGGTAGCAAAGCAAGCCCTCTATTCGTAATTCATAATTCCTGATTCGTAATTCACTTCTTCGGCTTGAGGCCTTTCCCCTCGAAGATGTTCCGTTTCAGCTGAAGCATCTCTCCGTGCAGGTCGGCGCGCGCCTGGAGATTTTCCACCGTTTCGCGGAACTTTGTTTCTTTGAAGGCTGTTTCTTTGAAATACGAATCTATATATTGTTTCTTTTCATCATCGCTCATATGGTACCGATAGAGACTCTGGTACCAGTTCCATCCGCCGATCGACAATACGATAAGAAAACCCAGAAAGAAGAACTTCTTGTAATTCCGGAACCAGAAAAATATCGCGCCCCTGAAAGAGAAACGCTTCGCTGATCTTTTGAAGAGAGAAAGAAATGGGATAGTCATATTAATTTTGTTTATCCACATACGCCACGACATCGAATACCGCTTCGAAGACATCCTTTTGCACGGCGAGCAGTTCCGCTCCCCTCGCCTGCGTATTGCCGCCCGACAGAAAAAATGGATTGACGCCATACCCCGCATCGATCGGAGCCTCCTTTTGCGCTTCCCCCTGCTTCATCTCGATTCGGATGACATCCAACCCGACGGGAAGCGTTTCCATCTTGCGCAAAAATCCTATGATATCCCCATACTGCCCTCGAGCCTTGATGGAGAGATATAAGTACCGATTGAACGGCATATCGTTTAGGATATCCGCGACTTTCTCCTTGGAGCCGCTATTTTCCGAAAGTTCGTCGGGATCTCCGCTCTCCGACTGATCCGGTTTGACAGCTGCTTTCTCCCGTTCGATAATCTCCCCATTCTCTTTCGCGGTGATGCTTATCTCGATATGAGATCCGCTCGCGAGACCCTCAAGCATCTTCACAAAATCCACTACCGTATCTTCTGTAATGAGAATATCGAGCAATTTATCATTTTGGAGAATGGCATCATACTGCGCCTTGAGTTCCGGCAACCTGGCCACCTGCTTCTCGCGATTCTCTCGCCTGGCATAGACTTCCTGAATCCCCCGCATCTTCTCATACACGACCTGCTTGAGGGGCAGTATGCCGTACCAGATGATGCCCGCCATGGCCAGAAGCAGGCCGAGCAGGACAACGCGCGTGACATGTTTTTTGTAGAGAGATGCTATCATAGGGTATTGTTTTGCAAACACTCTTTCTGCATTTCAAAATCAATTTGAAAATCGATATTTTTTTGCGAAAAGAAGTTGGAAATCGGCACATTGACATTTTTTACGCAGGCGGCTTCCTTGAGACTGGCCTCCAGAGCCAAAATATCGTCCCGCGCGGCTGCTCGGCCGGAGAGCATGACGGTGTAATTCTTGGTGGTCAGACGATCCACGGCGATACCTTCCGGAAGCAAGGTATCGAGAAGCAAGAACACTCCCGCGAAAGAGAGGTGCTCCCGCTCGATTCTGCCAACCATCGCGACGGCGACATTCGTATCTTTGAATTTTTTCTGATACGCATCGAGCGTCCTCTGCTCAGTATACGCTGCATCGTACTGCTGCTCAATCGCCCGCAGACTCTGGAGCTGAAAATCAAGGATGAGATATATGCTCATGAGAATGCTCAAGTAGAACACTTCCAGGGTACATACCAGAAAGAGCTGCCACAGAAAAAAGCGGAAGTGAAGCTTGCGCTGGACGCTCTTCTTGTTTTCCTCCGGTAAGAGGTTAAGCAAAGTCTTCATATTCGTCGAGGCCTCGAAGCGCCAGGCCAATAGCGGTTGAATACTGTACGGAGTGATTGCGGTCGATGAGCGGCAATTGTTCCCCCAGCCTGAGATTTATCCAAGGATTGCCAAATTCGATCGGCCGCCCCAAACGGCGCGAAAGGTACGGTAAGAGCCCCTGCATATTCGATCCTCCTCCGCACAGCACGATAGAATCGATATTCTCGGAGTAATGGAGATTGCTCAGGTAAAAATCAATGGACTTCTCGATTTCCACGGCTATATTCTCGAGCACCGGGAGAGCCGCTTTCAAAACCGGGCTCTTGAGCGCCAGCGATCCCAGTCCTTGCTTGATCTTGATCTCCTCGGCTTCATCAAAAGAAATGCGCAACGACTTGGAAATAGCATCCGTCACCATCTGCGAAGAAAGCGGCACGCTCGACGTGAAGCACGGCGTGCTCCCGATAGCGATGAGAAAGCTCGTCCGCCGATCGCCGATGTCGATGATGAGAGTCGTGCGTTTCTCGTTCTTTTCGGCCAAGAGGCTCCGAGCCTGAGCGATAGACTCCGTTTCCAAGCCGATGACTTCCAGTCCGGCTGCCGCCAATACCGTCTGGAATTGGTCTACCACGCTCCGCGCCACCGCCACGACCAGCACGCTTATCTTGCCTTTTTCCTGAGTCAGATTGAGATCCAGGATCTGCCAATCATAATATACTTGTTCAAGCGTCAGAGGAATGTTGGCTTCGATCTCCCATTTGATAGCCTCCCTGACTTCATCTTCTTCCATCGCGGGAAGAGAAATGATGCGCAGGAACGCCTTGGTTTCCGGCAATGAGCATACTACTTGGCGAGTTTTTATTTTTTTTGGACCGGATTTTTGGAGGAGGGCTGTGATAGCGCTTTCCACCGCTTCAGTATTCATAATCTCACCATCAATCACGCTCCCTACGGGCAGCGGTACCGAACCGAAACTCACAATCGAGTCATGCTGCCCCGTCCGATTGAGCCACACCGCTTTCATCGAGAGGTCGCTCAAATCCAACCCGAACGCGGCTGGAAAAAGATCAAAGATTTTTTTCTGCAATATATTCATCGCTTTTGATATGTATTTTTTCTCTTCACCATTGTATCACATCCGCTCTCTTCCCCCTCCCCTTTTCAAGGGGAGGGTAGGGAGGGGTGATTCCTAATTCACAATTCCTGATTCTCTTTCTCCAGATTATTTCTCTTCCCACAAATCCATCTCATACTGCGTGCTTGTAGGAAAATATGGCGGCGGACAATACAAGAGATTGTTGTCATAGTACAGATTCCGAGTTATATAGCCCCAATTTTGAGTGCCATTCGTCCAGGCAAAACCATAGCGCAGGTTTGTAGCCAGCGCACCATACACTGTGATAACGCTCTTGATATCGGATGTTCCATAATTCGCACGTCCGACACGTCCGCTTTGCGCGAGAAGCGCCCCATCGATCTTGAGATCAGTCTCGCTGCTTTTGATGATCTCCACGTCCTTCTGGCCAATAAGACCGAGGATGTCCGTACAGTCATAATTCGTATAACGGATGTCTTTGCCTATGTATATATTTTTCAACGATGAAGACAGAAGATTGGCCGCAACAATCGTGGTCCGCCTGCCATTGACCGCTCCTTCCAACCATACATGTCCTTCAACAAAGATCACTCCTTCATTTGGTATGGCATAGGTCTGCCATCCGCCGCTATAATTGTTGATCTCATTGGTTGAGGCGACGAAGCTCTGCACCGTGCGAATATCGAATGTGTCATCCGTTTTCAAAATAATATGCCTCCCCTGATGGGTATTGTCGAAATATCGGCTCCCATTCGTCCCGGCTTGAGCCACGCTTTTTATCAGACTCAAATCGCCCAGCACACCATTAAAATCAACTGTCGTTTCTGGAAACATCCGTCCCGCCTCAAAAATATCCGTTCGTGTGGGCACAGCCGCTGGCGGGAGAGGGTCGGCCGGAGCGTCGTGAGTATGCACCCCGAATTCGTTTCCGCCAGTGTGATCCGGATCATTAAATGTCGCCACAGAGCTTGATACGATGTTGTGGGCCACGCCGTCAAAACGAATACCTTTATTCGAATGGATGGTTCCGAACACTTCTGTCCCGGCGCCGAACCGAATAAAATCATTGGCCAACACGATATGTTCGCTCCACGACGGCCGGCGCAAGCGCACCTCGAGGACGCGCAAATCGTTCGGGTACTTATATGTCCATCCAGTCGACCGGACTACCACGACCGTCGAACCGAGCGTCGGCGCTGTCACTTCGAGACGATATTTTCCTACCGCGGATCCGCCGGGATCTTTATATTCCGCCTCATACGGCGTCGCTACCCCATACGGATTGCCGCTTGTCCAAAAATCCTGCACCTGTTGCGCTGTCCTCCCTTCTACTTGATGGGCCAAATACCAGCGATAAAAATGAGTGCCAGACTCCGCAATCTGAAACGCTTGTTCCCTAGCATGGATACGCAAAGAATATTTCGTCTGCCCCACTACGAAACCGATAATGGAAGTCAGCATAATAGCCACCGCTGACATAATGACCAAGCCGAACGCCAATGCCGATCCTTTTAACTTCTTCTTGTCAGGATTCTTCATAGTATCTCCAGATTACGCAAATCCGCAAATGACTCGATATTGACATTATTGGGTGCCCGCACCGGATCGATATTCATGAGAAGGTGAACACGGATAAGCCGCACATCCTGGACATTGATCGGTGTTACCAGAGGATTGTTAATAGCATCCCCGGGATAGTTCTCATTGTAATAATAGAAAACTGGATCAACATCTGTATTCACGATATAATTTGCCAGTACAGACACCGTATCGTCACTCGCCGGATACGTCACTGGCATTGTAGCCAGCGGATTGGTCACCCCCATTTTGAGCTGATCATTCACCAGGTCGAGAAAATAATGCACCCGTTCCGTCACGTCGTCGTCGTCGATATCGATGTATACCTTCAAGTCAAAATCTGACCCTGATTCCACGGGAAAATCACCATTGTCAGCCTGGCGGACGCTCCGTAAGGCTGTGATGATCTTGTTCGTGGCGCGAGAGACTGCCGCCGAAGAGACTCCTTCTTCTATGATGAATTTATTCGTCCCCAGACTTTTCAAAAGAAGCAAGGAAAATCCTCCCATGCCGATAAGCATGATGCTGATAGCTATCAGCATTTCTACGAGCGTCATCGCTTTCAATGTTCTTCGCTTCATATTTGTCAACTGGCAGTCAGTGCTATATTTTTATCAACCAATGCGCCGCTTACAGTCACCGTCCCCGTATAATTGCCAAAGCCGGTAGCGCTCACCGTTATGTCATACGTCCCAGCCGCAAGCTCTGGCAAGGCTGTCGGAAAATAGGCATAGCCATATTGATCAGTCGCCGCGGTTACATCATAAAGAAGCAGCGCGTGAAAAAGGCGGACGCTGGCGCCCGCTATGGGGCTCTCATCGGCCTGATTCGTTATCACTGCCTTGACTGAACCAATTTGCTTATTCAATAGAATAGCCGTAATATTTTTCTCTGCTCCCGCAATTACCTCAAATATGTCCCGCGCTGTTTCTTCGGGGCTGAATTTATAAAACTCATACTGCGTATCCGTAATGGAAAATGTATACTGTCCGCTGCTCTCTCCAGCAAAAGTTTTGTCGCCGGAAACATCAGTGCTGACATCCTGGGAAAAAGCATACACGGGAGTACCAGGAACAGGAGTGGAAGTTGTGCCGAGAACTCTGCCGCCCACAGTATGGGTAGCGATGCTCGGCACGGCCGCTCCAAAGGGGTCTTCGGTATGGATCTGGATGTCCGATGATTCATCAATCTTGATGGTTATCGGATTGAGCGCTCCGGCATTTACCGACACATGCTCATCTATCGGATCAAAAGCCGAGGTCGGATAGGGCGGGTATGTAACTGCGCCATAGTAACCGCTTTTTGAAACGGTAAGCGTATAGTCTTGTGCGCCGGGCGGTACACTGGCGGGTGTCGCCGGTAAAGTTATGTTGCCCGTCGCATCGGTTTGAGTCGTCAAATCAACGCTCGTAGCGCTATTGACCAAGCGCACCGTTACACCAGAAATGCCAGAGCCGGAAGTATCGAGGATATTGATGGAGAGCACGCCGCCGCCCGCCGATGTCTCGACTCCGTTTGGAGAAACATTGGCAAAAACGGTAACCGTCTGATCAGCTCCGCCGCTCCCCCACGCAACAGAAATCCTGATGCGCTTGTAGTCATTGGGGATCGCGTCGTTCGGCGTCCCTCCGAGCGTACCGTCAAAAGAATCGTCTGCGTACTGGACAAAGGTATGCACCGCGTATTGCCGCGTGTTCACGCTGATAGTCTCATCCTCGAGCAGATCCCCCGCAGGAATGCCGTACACCCAAGCGCTGCCGTTCCAATGCTTGGTGCCGATACTATCATAATCAATGCTGCGGATGATCTCCATTTTCTGGTTGGCCAAGGCTGTTGCGCCGAGACGGTTTTTCGATTCGATAATCAGGCGCGTGCCTACCGCATACGCCTCAAAAAAAGCCGTAGAGACGACGGCAAATAAAAAAAGAAAGACCAGAGCTTCGATCAAAGTGAAGCCCCTTGAATTCTTGATTCCTGATTCATGATTCATGATTCCTATTTAATATTCTCGAGGACAGAGTACATCGGCTGCAGCATCGCCACCGCGAAAAACCCTACCGCTCCGCCGATGAGGAGCATAAGGATCGGCTCGATGATGGACGACATATTCTTGGTGATCTGCGACACTTCCTCCTCATAGAATTCCGCCAGGCGCTGCAGCACAGCTTCTGTTTTCCCGGTTTCTTCGCCCACTTCGAGGATCTGCGGCACCAGAGTCGGGAATATCCGCGGGTACTTATAAATAACCTTGCTCAACTCGACGCCTTTCTGGACTTCTCCGATGGCTTCTGCCAAGGCATCTTTGTAATACACATTCCCTAATGTTTTTGACACGATAGAAAGGCCGCTCACCACCGAGATGCCGCTCTTCAGAAGAGAGCTATAAATGCGAGCGAAACGCGCGCAATTGACTTTGACCACGATATTGCCGACAATCGGCATATAGATAAAAACGATACCGAAAAAACGCTTGCCAGGCTTCGTCCCGAAAAAAACTTTCACTGCAATCGCTGCCGCTATGAAAAGCGCTGTGCTCAGTATGGCATGATTGCGGAGAAAATCGCTCATGCCCATGATAAACACCGTTGTCGCCGGCAACTGCACATCCATATCCTGAAAAACGCCGGTAATTTTCGGAAGGATGTACGTCAGCATCAGAACAGCAATGCCGATCATGGCCGCCACGATCACCGCCGGATAAATGAGCGCCCCGAGCACTTTGCTTCTCAAATCATTCTCTTTTTCCAGTTGGAGCGCCAGAATATCAAGTATTTCTTCAAGATTACCGCTCACCTCTCCCACACTGATCATACTGACAAAGAGCTCGTTGAAGACATTCGGGTACCGGGCCAGACCATCTGCCAGCGTCTTGCCGCTCTGTACGTCATCATAAACGCTCAAAAGGATCTTATTGAATCTCTTGTTTTTTGTCTGGATGCTTAAATTGTGGACTGCTCGAGAAACCGTTAGTCCGGACGACACCATGACCGCCAGGTTCCGCGTAAATACCATTTTTTCTTTCAGCGGAACGGAGGCAAAACGATCAAAAAATTTGATGCCGATGGATTTGGTCGTCTCGATCTCCTTGTGCGAAGTCAGCAAGACCCCCTGCTCCCGAAGGTTCTGAGCCAATTTCTTCTCATCCTGAGCTTCCGCTTCGCCGCCGGAACTTTCTCCGGTAGTGATATTTTTTGCGGTATAGAAAAATTTCGGCATAATGCATGCTTTGTTTGTGTTTCGTGCCTCAATTATACCACACTTTGACCAATGTAAAGTCACTGGAAAACGTAATATAGAAAATGAAGATTTGGATTACAAAAAGCTTTGAACACGCTTGCGAAGCTTGTGCGCGTTTCCATGCTTGAGCAACCCGAGATAGGATTGTACCGTCTCTTTCTTTCCCTCTTTCGCCTGGATGTTCTTAAACATTCTCTTTTTCGTCGCAGTTCTGAGCACCCGATGTCCTACAAAGTGCACCCAGCCCAAGAAGTTTACTCCGGACGCCAAAGTTTTGACAAAGACTTTATCAGGGTGAAGATTGAGTCCTAGGCACAACTTCAAGAAGGCGTGTATCTGAAGCAGTATAGTTTTGAGTCTTGCTTTATCCCGGGAAAAGATCACAAAATCATCCGCGTAGCGGATATAGTATCTGGCTTTGACTTGGTACTTCATAAACTGATCAAATTCATTCATATAGATATTCACCAAAAGTTGTGAAGTGAGGTTACCGAGCGGGAGCCCCACTCTTTTTTCCTGCTCCCCTGCCTGAGGGGAGCTGTCGAGTCCCCGAGACTGAGGGGTGGGAGAAGAAAAACTGGTAACGACTTGCCGAAGTAGCCAGAGAATATCTAGGTCGGGAATATATTTCTTGAGAACATCCAAGAGAACACTATGATCGATAGAAGCAAAAAACTTCCGCACATCACACTTCAGTACCCAGACTGTTTTGGTGCCGTTTTTACCGACCTTTTTTCCGAATACCGCAAAACGTTGCAAAGCTTTATGCATCCCTTTTTCTTTCCGACAGGAGTAAGAATCGGCAATGAACGTCCTATCAAAGAATGGATACAGGATGCGATAGAGAGCATGATGGAGAAGCCGATCACGAACCTGCGCTTTATGGATATTTCTCGGCTTGGGGTCGGATATATTGAAGGCTTCGTAATGACCGTGAGTATATGTTTTGTCTCGTAAACATTTGTGTAAGGCAAAGATACTGTCCATGAGATGGAGTTCAAACGCTTGGACATCGCGCTTCTTTTTCTTGCCTCTTGCAAATTCTTTCCAGGCTCCAAGCAAATTTTCCACAGAAATGATATCATGGTAAGGGATAATCATTTTCTTTTTTCTATGGCTCCCTATAACTCCCCCCCCCCTTGGTTTCGGGCAGATATCCGTCATCACCAAACTCAAGGCCAGCTACCAATTGTGGCAGAGCGTTATCCAACATGTTCCGAAGCTTCATCGTCATACTTTCGGTGGAAAAATCGATGAATTGTTTCTGAAAACTCTCGAAATTCTTTTCCGTGCTCAATATACGAAAACTGAAGTCAAATCACAGTATTTGGTAGCTGCTATCGGGAAACTTGACCTATTGAAATTTTTCCTGCAAATCGGCTGGGAAAACAAACTCGTCGATACCAAAAAATATATCAACCTATCCGAGGCGCTGGAAGAAATTGGCCGCATGCTTGGTGGCTGGAAGAAAGGTCTGGAAACAAAACTCTCGCCGCACAATGGACGAGAGAAACAGTAAGTTTCGGGATCACGAAGCGATGCTGATACTTGGCATTCCAGACACTGTCGTTCGAGAACTGGTCGACGCGCACGTAGAGGCGACCAGCGGTGCCCACAGCGACGTACGCGACGTAGAACTTGCCGTTGACCTGAAACGGGAAGAATGTCCCGTAACCGCCTTGGCGCAGTCTGTCTTTGTGCTTCACGCAGAATTCGATAATCTGATGCTGCGTAAAGCCCGGCCTGGTTTGGGGATAACCGACGCTGCCAAAAATCTGCGAAAATTCGCCGTTACTTATGTTCTCATTGACAGCCACCGCTATCTCGCCAGTCGGTTGAGCCGTGACATCGAGACTCAAGTTCGCAAAGTTAGAGTCGATGCCACCAGTGAAAACATCTTTCGCCTGAGCAATCGTCCGCGTACCATCCGTCGGGCCAATGATGATTTCTTCTCCGACATAGAGCTGTCGGAGATAGACCGGTTTCGGCAATTCGAGCGGATCGAGGCCGAGCGATTTGCGGAATTCATCGCGCGACGAAGGAATAGTTCCCGCAACAGTTGCCTCCGCGACATCCGCGAGGATGGCTCGCCCCAAGAGATCGTCTTGCAACAACTCTGTGGTGACACCCTTTTCAATGAATGTGTCAAAAACTTTGCTCATCTGCGGAAAAGAAGGATTCGAGGTGCTCATGTGCAGTCTCCTGACTATGCTAGTCCTTGCGGGTAGCGTGCTATGGCCTTGCACCTGATGGTGAGTTTGCCAAGCAGACAATTCCCTTTCCTGAAAGGAAAAGAAGCTCTCTGCTATGGCAAATCACACTCTATCTATTTTTAAGTTACCAACCGCGCATTATACACCTTCTAAGCCAAAAAGTCAAGCGCTCAGACGTTCTTTGAACTTCTCAAAGACACGTGGACCGCGGGGAGAGGGCAAAAAAATCAAGGCTTGGTCATGCGCTTCGATCAGGCTTCCCTCCAGCTGCGTCTTGGGATTGCGGCGGATCTTTTCTTTCTGCCAAGATGCCAGCCAGCGCTCAAGGTCAAAAAAATCGAAACAGGCCTCGAGTTTCTTCCCAATGTACCGCGTCCAGGAGCTCTCACGGCAAGTCCACAGGCTAGGCAAAAGCGTCGGCGCAAAATTCGGACGATACTCGAGCATCCAGCGATTTTTCAATTCGAATATCTGAAAAAGCGCAAAATTGATGAGCGGAATAAAAAAACGGTACTCATGAGCGGAAAACAGGTCTTTGAAACCGATTTCCAAATTATCTTCCGTTACAAAGTAATTGAGGCAAGCCCGATCCTGGACCTTTCTGCCATGCCGCCGCTTGCCGATCAGATGGAGAAACCCTGTGAGGAGCGTCCGGCCGGTCCATATCTTTCCGGAACGCAAGACAACGAACATATCCCAATCGCTCTCGCGGACACCATTTTTCATCGCCAGGCTCCCCGTCGCCCCGAGCATCCGAAGATACGGGACAAAAGCCAGGACACGCGCCAAGCGGCGCATCCGCTTCAATTTGGAAACAGAAATTTTCTCAGCCTGGATACGCTTGGCGACGAGCTCTCCGCGCCCGCGCAAAAAATACATGCCGTTCTTCTCATCGATTTTAGACTGGAGCTGTCCCGATGCGAGAAATCTGAAGATGTCTCCCAGACTGCATGGCTGGCTAAGAACGGCATCATCGGCTTTCTGAGAAATCAGATGCTTCCATATCTCGAACGCCGAAAGCGGCATATCGAGCACGTCATAATACGTCACCGTCGCCGCAATATTTTTCCCAAGTCTGTAAGACATAGCCAGAAAATATCTAATTTCTAATATCTAATTCCTAATGAAATCCAGGTTGATCTTTTCTCGCAAGAATCTTTCCGGAGGGGTTGAGATTTTTTTGAGCACGGTGCCGTCGTTCCGACGGATCAAAAAAATCTCATAAGAGAAGTTCACCGCTGGGTGAACGAACGACCTCAGGAAAGGTTGCTTGCGAGAAAAGATCTCAAACAATGTGAAAAAATATCAAAAAACTACAAATATTTCGCCGTAAAGCTTCGTTTGCAACTTTTCAGCTTTTCCGGCGGACCGGAGAAAATGAGCTCCCCGCCTTTGGCTCCGCCATCGGGACCCAGTTCCAGCACCCAATCAGATGAGGCGATGACATCGAGGTTGTGTTCCACCACCAAGACGCTGTTCCCTTTGTCCACGAGCACTTCCAGCACTTCCAAGAGACGCCGAACATCTTCGAAGTGGAGTCCGATGGTCGGCTCGTCTAAAATATAGAGCGTCTTGCCGGTCGATTTGCGCGCCAACTCCGTCGCCAGCTTGATCCGCTGGGCTTCGCCGCCGGAGAGATTGGTAGCGCTCTGTCCCAAGACCAGGTAGCCTAAGCCGACTTCTTCCAAGACGCGCAGCTTCTCTTCGATCATCGGCTGATCTAGGAAAAAGCGCCGCGCTTCTGTGACGGTCATCCGCAAAACTTGCGCGATATTCGTCACGCGGTATTCGATAGAGAGCGTCTTCACATTGTAGCGCGTCCCCTGACAGACTTCGCACGGCACATAGACATCCGGCAAGAGATACATCTCGATTTTCTTCAATCCGCCGCCCTGGCAGGCTTCACAGCGGCCGCCCCGCATATTGAAACTGAAATGGCTGGCGGAATATTTTTCCCGCTCTGCTTCTCCTGTCGCCGCGAACAGGTCGCGAATCAGGCTGAACACGCCGGTATATGTCGCCGCGTTGGAACGCGGCGTACGCCCGATCGGATCCTGGGTCACGGCAATCACCTTGTCGATGAGGGAGAGGCCTTCGATCTTCTTGTGAGCGCCCGGCTCAGCTTTGGCATGATAGAAATACTTGGACAACGCCCGCGACAGGATATCGTGCACCAGGCTCGACTTGCCCGATCCGGAAACTCCGGAGACGGCCACCAGCATCCCGAGAGGGATCTTGACATCCACATTTTTCAGATTATGCTGTGTCGCACCGAAAATCGTGATGGCTTCCTTGCTCAAAGGCCGCGCTTTCTTTTTGTCGGATATCTTGCGCTTGCCGGAAAGGTACTGGCCGGTAAGCAGTTTCGAATGCATCAGTTTCTCCGGCGTACCGGAAAAGATGATTTCGCCCCCCTCGCTGCCGGCGCCCGGGCCCAGATCGATGATGTAGTCCGCCTTGCGCATGATCGCTACGTCATGCTCGACGATCACGAGCGAATTATTCCCCTCGCGCAGATCCTCCAGCGCATGGATGAGCCTCTCCGTATCGCGGCTGTGCAGTCCCACCGATGGCTCATCCAGGACATAGATGATGCCTGAGAGTCCCGATTTCATCTGCACCGACAGACGGACGCGCTGGGCTTCTCCGCCGGAAAGCGTATCGGCGCCGCGGGACAGCTCCAGATAACCGAGGCCCACTTTCTCCACCGCCATGAGGCGCGTCTCCATTTCGCCGAACAAGGGACTTATCAATTCTTTTTCTCCGGTTCGCAAAAGCTTCTCCCGGAGCGGCTTCAGAAGCGCCAGGAATTTTTCCACGCTCTCTTTCACCAGATCATTGATGGACAGCCCTTCTATCTTCACCGCCAACGAGCTCTTTTTCAATCGCTTCCCCAGACAGACGGGGCAGAGTTTCGTCAGCATATACGCCTCGATATCCGATCGCAGATGATCCGACTTCGTCTCACGGTATTTTTTCTCGAGCAGCGCGACCACTCCCGGAAAAGCGTCCTCCCCATCGCTCCTATCCCCATACAGTATGAAAGAAAAATGCTTGGCAGAAAGTTTCTTCACCGGCACATCGAAGGAAAACTTCATCTGCCGGCCAAGATCGCGCAGCCAGTGCATCGGCCCCTGCCCGGTCTGCCGATCCCCGTTCATTTTGCTCCACGGACGGATGGCTCCCTCGGCCAGAGAAAGATTTTTGTTGGGAATGACAAGCTCCGGATCGAATTCGAGCGTCACGCCGAGACCCGCGCACTTCTCACATGCTCCTTCGGGACTATTGAATGAAAAGTGGCTCGGCGTACACTCCGGCAGACTGATATGGCATTCCTCACAGCGGTACTCCTCATTGTACACGCGCTCTTCACCGGTGCCGTTGATACGGAGCGTGAGCGTCCCTTGTCCCACGCGGAAAGCCGTCTGCAGAGAATCGAGGATGCGTTCTTTATCAGGCCGTTCCAGATCAATCGTCAGACGATCCACCACTACCGCTATATCGGAAATTTCCGTGGCTGATGCCTGAGCCAAGGCATCCGCGATCGGCACCACCGCTCCATGAAAGAGCACCCGCACATATCCCCACACGTTGATGAGCGCGAGCGCTTGCGCTTCGGTTTTTTCGTTGAGCGCCTGGCTATAAGCGATGAACATGATCGGCGTCCGATCAGGCAGATTGAGAATCTCCTCCAGAATTTCCCGCCCGCTCTTTCTCGCGAGCCGCTGGCCGCACGTGGGACAATGCGGGATCCCCAGCTTGGCAAAGAGGATGCGCAGATAATCATACACTTCCGTCATCGTGCCGACGGTGGAGCGCGGACTGCGCGACACGCTCTTCTGATCGATGGAAATGGCCGGACTCAAGTTGTGAATGGCATCCACATCCGGTTTGTCAAAGCCGTCGAGGAAATTGCGCGCGTACGAAGAAAGCGACTCGACATAGCGCCGATTGGCTTCCGCAAAAAGAGTATCGAAGGCCAAAGAAGATTTTCCCGAGCCAGAAAGTCCCGTCACCACCACGAGCGCATTGCGTGGAATATCAACATCCACGTTCTTCAAATTATTGACTCGTGCGCCGCGAATTTCAATCACCGATTTTTTTTCTGGCATAGAGAGCGTCTGCAGTTCTTAAGATATGTCCGAAAAAAGATATGGTCGTTTTCCAGGATACTCTCTTTTTCGCGTGCTGGCAAGTGTCAAGACAGGAACCCCTTTCCCCGCCGGGCGCGGTGGAAGGTGATGGCGAAACGATGGGCTTCGTTGTTGGCCAGGAGAATTTCTTTCTTGAAGTGTTTCGTCAGCGCCTCCGGTCCAATCAGACGCTGTGGCTGATGCTTGGCATTTTTCACTACGCCCACAACCGCAATGTCACTTGGAAGTCCAACTTCCAAGTGAACGGCTTGCTTTGTAACAGCCACTTGAGACTCTGATCCATCCACTACGATAATTTCCGGCAATGACCATTCCAGATGTTTCAAACGCCGCTTCAAAATTTCTTCTAAAGCCGTCAGGTCATCCCCTTTGTGTTCTCCGCGCAATGTAAATTTCCGGTAAAATTCCTTGGCTGGTTTCCCGTCTTTTAGTACCACCATCACCCCCACGCTAGCGCTCCCGCCGAGATGCGCCACATCATACGCCTCTACTCGCATCTCTTGTTGTTGGCCATTGGTTATTGGTTTTTGGTCATTCTTGATAAGTGCCATATCTTGGATATGCTGCAATCCGAAAAGGGTTTTCTTGATTTCGTTCGCCCACTCGAAATCCAATTTTTTGACCGCCGTTTCCATCTCGCGTTTCAGATTCTTCACCAAAGCTCCCTTGTGTCCAGCAAAAAACAATCGGATATGATTGATCGTTCGTGCGTACTCCCTGGCCGTTATCTCCCCTGTACACACACCAGGACACAATCTGATCTGTGCTGAAAAACACGGCTTGGATTTTTCTTTTTGTGCTTGAGACAACATTTCAAACGGCACACAACGATCTCGAAACGGAAATAATTTCCTGACAATCTTCATCGCCTCACGTAAAGCACCACCTGCAGGAAACGGTCCAAATACATATTTATATCCCTGATTCCCAATTTTGGAAGTCGAACTTCCAAAATCTTGATTTTTCTTCAAAATATTCCGGCCGCGCGCAATAAGCACGCGTGGAAATAACTCCTCAGTAACAACCACATGGTCATAGCTTTTATCATCTTTCGCATCAGTGTTGTAGATTGGCTGGAGATTTTTAATGAAATTGGCCTCAAGGATGAGCGCTTCCAATACTGAGTCTATTTTCCGGTATGCTACAAAGCGCACTTTGTCTAGCATCAACTCAATCTTGGGCCCACGCATAGCGCCGATATCTTGGGAAAAATAACGGGTATTGAACCCGATTTTACCGGCACTGCGCTCGGAAATGAAAGTAAACTTTCGTTCCACTCGCTTCGTTTGGTAATAGCTCTTCACCCGATCCCGGAGCGATGTTGCTTTGCCGATATAGAGCAGTTTTTTCTTCGCATCCAGGAAAAAATACACTCCCGGTACTTCCGGTAATGTGTTTTTCTTCTGAAATCCTTCCAGCGTCCGAATTTTCTCCCACAATGTAGCCATATCCTTTTCTTTCTTTTATTCAAGCATGCAATATACCAGACTGGCAACTGCATCAAAAAATTGACTTTTTTGTTTGTTTCATCAAGAATAGAGATACTAACCCCCTCCACAGGAGACTTTATGAAACACGAGAAACTGTCTCCACAAGATGTGGGGGCAACTGAGTACGAGAAGAATCTACAGCGTGGCTTAGACAGCGGACTCATGCCAAAGGCTGTTGCCGACAGAGTTCGTGGGCTCATCGACACTGGTGGTCGAAATCCTTCAGAGTTACAGCCAGAACCGAAAAAGGAGGTTTCTGTCCCTTCCTCACCAGCAACGCAGGAAGGAAAACCAAAAAGCTCCATGCGAGTTATTGCCCCCAAAGCGTGGCGAGAACCGGGAGCCCGTGGACCAAGAGACCGCCAATTCAAAGACAACTAGTAACCGCCACTGTGCTGAGTGGTGTTCGCCAGAGAGTGCAGCCGCGCCTGTTTCCCTGGCACTTTTTTTATTTCTTCAGAACGCGCTTCAGATACTGCCCGGTGTAGGAATGCGGCATCTGCGCCACTTCCTCGGGCGTACCGACGGCCACGATTTTCCCGCCCCCGGCTCCGCCTTCCGGCCCGATATCGATGACATAATCGGCCGATTTGATGAAATCCATATTGTGCTCGATGACCAAGACCGTATTGCCTTTGACGACCAGCGTTTCGAGAATCTCCAAGAGCTTCCGCACATCCTCATAATGGAGTCCGATCGTCGGCTCATCGAGGAGATAGATCGTACGGGCCACATGCGGACGATAGAGTTCCGAAGAGATTTTCACCCGCTGAGCCTCGCCCCCGGAAAGGGTCGTGGCCGATTGGCCGAGCTTCAAGTATCCCAAACCGACCTCATTCAAGGTCTTCAAACGGTCGGCAATCGCCGGGATGTCCGCGAAAAACGAGAAGGCCTCTTCGATCGTCATTTCCAGTATCTGATAGATATTCTTGTGCTTGTATTTCACCTCGAGCGTTTCTTTGGTGAAGCGCTTGCCGTCGCAGATATCACACGGCACGTAGACCGTCGGTAAGAAGTGCATCTCCACCGCGATGAAGCCGTTGCCCTCGCAGGTCTCGCAGCGCCCGCCGGGACGATTGAAAGAAAAGCGTCCGGCTCGCCATCCGCGGACGCGCGCTTCTTCCGCCGCCGCAAAGAGATCCCGGACGTGCGTCCAAGCGCCGGTATAGGTCGCCGGGTTGGAACGCGGGGTGCGTCCGATCGGGCTCTGATCGATAAGAACTGCCCGAGAAAGATATTCGCTTCCGGTAAATGATTGGCAGTGGAACACTCCGCTTTTTTTATAGCGCCGATCGAAACGGGCGCGGAGATTCTTGTGGACGATTTCATAGAGAAATGTGGATTTCCCGGAACCGGAAACTCCCGTCACGACAGAGAGGCGCCCCAGCGGAATCTCCACATTCATATTCTTGATATTGAAAAGCTCGCCGCCGCGAATTTTGATCTGACCTTTTTCTTTGCTCCGCCTTTTCTCGGGAATGGCAATCTTTTCTTCACCGCGGAGATAGCGAAGCGTCAGTGACTGGTTATCTCCAGCATCTGCCAAAAGCAGATCATCAAGATAACCGGACGCCACGATCTCGCCGCCGTGCACGCCCGCCCCCGGACCGATGTCCACGATGTAGTCGGAAGCGAAGATCGTGTCTTCATCGTGCTCGACAATGATGATGGTATTGCCCAAATCCCGCAACGCTTTCAGCGTTTCGATCAGGCGGTCATTGTCACGCTGGTGGAGCCCGATCGTCGGTTCATCGAGCACATAGAGCGCTCCTACCAACTGCGAACCCAATTGCGATGCCAACCGGATGCGCTGAGCCTCGCCGCCGGAAAGCGTATTGGCCCTCCGATCCAGAGAAAGATAATTCAAGCCGACATTGAGCAGAAACTGCAGCCGTGCGCCAATTTCGCGCAACACTACTGCGGCGATCTGCTTCTCACGCACAGTCAATTTCAAGCCATCGAAAAACTTCTTAGCATCCCCGATCATGAGCGCCGTCACCTCTACGATGTTCTTGCCGCCGATAAGGATATGCAACGCTTCTTTGCGCAAACGCGATCCCTGGCAAACCTCACAGGGATCATCGCCGAAAAAATGTTTCGTTCCCAAGCCGTGGCAAGCTTCGCAGGCACCATACGGTGAATTGAACGAGAACAGGCGCGGCTCCACTTCCGGATAAGAAAATCCGTCGTACGGACAAGCGAACTTGGACGACAAGACGAAATTTTCTGAGTTTGCCCGAGACACTGCTTCGCCAGAAGCTGTGGGCGGGCCAGCCTCGCCGCCCGCTTCGCCGAATCGAGGCGAGAGTCTAGGCGGGCCGATATGAATATTCACCAATCCGTCGCTTTCTTCCAGCGCCCGCTGTACTGCTTCCGAAAGACGTTCCTCGGATGTCTCCGGAAACTTCTCAAATTCCTCGAGTGGCAATTCATCCACGATGAGATCGATATCATGGGCTTTGTTCTTGGAAAGCAGGATCCGCTCACGCAGACTCTTGCGCTCGCCGTCAAGCAGGATTTCCGCGAAACCACGGCCGAGAGCGTTATAGAGCAACTGATAATACTCTCCTTTGCGTCCGCGCACCAAAGGCGCCGTGATGATGAGATGCCGCTTGCCCCGCGATCCTTCTCTGCGGGATTTTGCGGATTTGGGAGAGGCCAGCACCGCATGCACTTTGGCAGAGACTACCTCGAGCATTTCTTCCGTCGAGAGCTTCTCTATCTCCCTCTGGCACACGAGACAGTGCGGCCGGCCGAGGCGCGCATACAGCACGCGCAGATAGTCATAGATTTCCGTCACCGTCGCCACGGTCGAACGCGGATTGCGGCTGGCGGACTTCTGATCGATGGAAATAGCCGGCGAGAGGCCGATAATCTCATCCACATCCGGCTTCTGCATAGTATTCAAAAACTGCCGCGCATAGGCGGAAAGGGATTCGACGTAGCGCCGCTGTCCCTCGGCAAAAATCGTATCGAAGGCCAGCGACGATTTCCCCGAACCGGACAAACCCGTGAACACAATCATCTTGTTCCGCGGCATCTCGACCGTGATGTTTTTCAAATTGTGAGTGCGGGCGCCTTTGACGATAATCCATCTCGCCTCGCTGTAGCTTTGGCGAAGCGGGTCACTTAGATTGCTTGCCCCGTGACCATCAGCAGATGGTTTTACGGGGTGAGTGCGGGCGCCTTTGACGATAATCCACCTCGCCTCGCTGTAGCTTTGGCGAAGCGGATCCGATGGGTCAAGCGAGCCTGCGGCGTTTTTCCGTGCAGTATTTTTTGGCATACCCAGTGGCACTACTTCGAATTACGTTCGAAAAAATAATCTGCTACAAAAATCTATATATGATGTGTATCACAATAAATTTTATCATTACTAGTACTTCTTTTCGAAGTTGTCCCACCGGGCATAGATAAAAACAAAGGAAAGGCAGTATAACAATAAATGACAGAAGTATCAAGAGGATTTTCATACCTCTCGCAAGAATCTTTCTGAGAAGCTTGAAGTTTTTCCCTGCCTAGTCGGCGAAGACGCCTGCCAATAGATAGGTCAATTCATAATTCATAATTCTTGATTCGTGATTCACTCCTCAAAAGTATTCCAAAATTGCCCGATATTCGTCCTCTCGTTCAGGATGAACAACCAATTCGATCGTGCCTTCCGGCAAGGAGTTCAAAAAAGCATCAAAATCATCGAGCCAGTCGAAACTGACGTGGTAATCGGTCGTAGAAACATTTTCTTTTTTGAACATCCGGCAGTCGCGCTTCCACAAAAAGGCCAGGATTTTCCCCACAAAAGCGCTATGAATATCAACCAGCATCCCTCTCGATCCGAAACGCGCAAAGTCTATCTTGTATTCTCGCATCAGCGAAAGAAACGGCTTGAAAAAGACCGGAAAAAAATGAACGTGTTCGTGCGAATTCAACCCATCGGGAAGGCGGCCGAATAACTCTTCGAAACGCTCTATCTGCGAACGCCACTCGATCTCTGCTTTTTTGGCAGTCACTATGCCGACTCCATACCGCAGGAGAAACTTCCCGATCCGCAACAATGTGTTTTCCTGCATTTTTTCGCCGCTCTTCAAAAGCTGGATGAGTTCGAGATGCAGATCGATTTTCACGCCGGTCGCCAATAGATCCCGGACCTGTTCGGAAGAAACATAGTGAACCATAACTGCCACCCGATCAATTTTCCCTTCCCGTGCCAAACGCAAAATCGGCTCCGCCGTCTGGCGGATGCCGTAATCATCTGCTGTCACTATGAAACTTTCCCGGATGCTTTCTGTCATAAAGGAAAAATCTGATATAAAATCATTGTCGCAAAAAAGCGGCACGGAAGCAAACCATAAAAAAAGCCTCCGCTCGGGAACGGATCGGGATTCCTTTTTCATCTTCAAGAAACGATTTACGGAGTGATCGATGCTTCGGTGCTCGTCGTTTCTCCGAAAGCTTTTTTGAGCTCTCTGCGAGCGGACTCTACCGTCGCTTTGAATTCGTCTAATGCCTTTTTGACAGCGGTGCGACGGATTTCAGCCAACGCTTTCACCTGCGCGCCGACTTTTTCGGATGCGCTTCGATCCGCTTGCAGCGACTTACGAGCTGCTTCAAGACTGGAGCGGAAATTCGAACGCACCATCTGCGGATCCGTACTGCTGTCACAATCCGACCTGGCTTTATCGAGAGCGGCATCGACTGCGGAAGAAAAACTATCAACCGCTTTTTGCATATCATCCTTGCGTCCGGAAAGAGCCGCATCCACGCCGGAACGGAAAGCCTTGATCGCGACATCAACAGCCGCTTGCCGCGTATCGACGGCTTTCTCTACCGTGTCCTTAAATTCGGCTACAGACGCTTTTTTGGCATCAGTATCAGCCTTGGCTTCCAATTTGGCATACATCTCGCTTCGTCGCGCGTCAGCATTGGCGCGGTTGGAATCAAGATTGCCATCACGAGAATCACGATTTTCTCCCAGTTTTCCAGATCGCTTCTCCTTCAGATCCTGAAAATCCTTGCGTCGCTCCCCCATAGTGGAAACTATCTTCGCTGCATTCTCGGTAAATCTAGTACAAAATGCTTCCTGGCGGTCGTCTTTCCTTTCTTGGATCTTTTCGTCTCGCTGTTCTTTCATGGCGTCTATGCGTGCCTGGCGATCCTCCTCTGGTGTGGCAGAAACAGCCAAGGGGGCGAGGAGCGCAACAACACTCAGCAAGAAAGCAATTTGTTTATAAGTTGTTTTCATCATAAGATGTGCCTAAATTGTTTACGCTATCGCTGTCTTGGTTGATTTCATCGAGAGAGCCAGCCTCCTCGGCATCCAGAGCCGAAAGATCAATGGCTGATTCTGATTCTATACTGCTGGCAATACTATCAATAGTATCCGGAACTGGCGCCGCTGCTTTATTGTCAGTGGTTACCGCCTGCTTTTGTGAAGACGGCGTGTTCGATACTGTCGGCACTACTGATCCATCATCATCACCTATAAATTGTTGGTAAACGAAAACAAATGCCAGAGCAACAATAGCGACGCCGGCTACGGCACCGAAAATCTGTTTTTGTGTCATATGTTATTTCTTATTATTATGGAAGAGATTGACTACATTTCTTTCTCTTAATCACACTATACACCTTTTTTCTTCTTTTTTCCACCTTCCATAAGAGATTTTTCAACTTAACATCTGTAAACAACGCTCTAGAATCTAACAAATTATGTATAAATGGAACAAAATGAAAAACCCTATTTATAAAACCCGGGGTTTTGTGAAAACGGGTTGGCTGCGATCAGCCAGGCGTTGCAGCCGGTTCGGCTTGTCTGACGACTTCTTTTTCCATAACCATGATCGAAACGGGCATCCACACCAGAGGCTCACTTACCAGTACGTCATGACGATAGTAGATGGTATACATCTCACCGATATGCCGCAAAGACAGACTCTCTTGTGACATTGGCACCCCCCACATCTTAGCAAGATCCTTGTCCGAAGTAGGGTAAAATAGCATCTTTTCCCCGCTGAGATCAGTCAGAACACAGTGATACTTATATGGTGAGCCACCTATTGTTTCCTCTTCGATCGCAGAGAGTCTCGCGGTAAAGCTTTGACAACCAAAAAGTTTCAAGGCTTGATCATGCAGTTCCTGTGCTTTTTTAGGCAATTGGTACCAATCTCGACTGATTGCAAATGTCCAAAAGCCCACAAACGCAAAGGAGACGAGACCGGCATCTACATACATACCAGGCTTGCAATATGGTAGTAATAGTGCCAATGGCACCAATACCCACATACACCTTACAATCTTTCCCTTCATTACCATTCGCCAGAGGGGCAATGGGAGTAAATCTGAATCAATGCCAGCTGACAGGTGCAATCTGGAGGAGTGAACAAAAACTACCAACCCTCCCAGTGAAATACCGATCAGAACGGAGAATAGGCACAGGAGAACGACATTGAGGCTGTTCAGATCATAAGACATGATGAATCCTCCGAATGTTAAGTCAACAGGCCACCAAAAACGGTGGAGAAGAAACGTATGAAACTTTTCCTCTCGTCCGCTTTAGTATGTCTACTCTCTACCGATCAACGACTACGCAGTGTATCTTTTCTCTAAAAATTGTCAACATTTTTTTACCTATTGTCTTTGATCTTTTCCCCTAGATAGTACTTTTCTTGCAATTGCAAGAAAAGTACTATTCTCAGATTTTTTATGATTTATGGTAGGGTACTTTAATTCCTGCGTGACTTTTTTCGTTTTTCGCCTTTGTCTAGAGCTGTCTCAAGGGCGCTGATCTCATCGCGCAAGATGGCGGCGGTCTCGAAATCCAGGACCTTCACCGCCGCCTGCATCTCTTTTTCTTTCAGCTTGATAAGCTTCTCTGGATTGGCTGCGAATATTTCCCGATCCAAAATTACGTTGGCTCGCACGGCCTTGTCGTGCTCGCTGTCCAAGTGTTCGGTGATATCGTGGATGGTTTTTTTGATCGTCTGGGGCGTAATGCCGTGCTTTTCATTATAAGCCATCTGCAATTTCCTGCGCCGGTTGGTTTCATCGAGCGCATACCGCATCGATCCGGTCACATATTCCGCATACAACACCACCCGGCCGGCCACATTGCGTGCCGCCCGACCGATGATCTGGATGAGCGACGTTTCCGAACGCAAGAATCCCTCTTTGTCCGCATCCAAGATTCCGATAAAAGTCACTTCCGGGAGATCCAGCCCTTCCCGAAGCAGGTTCACTCCCACCAGACAATCGAAATCACCCCGGCGGAAAGCCGAGAGAATCTTGATGCGGTCAATCGTCAGTACATCGCTGTGCACATATTCCGCTTTGATGTTCTTTTCCTTCAGGTACGCGCTCAAGTCCTCCGCCATCTTCTTGGTCAAGGTCGTCGCGATCACTCGCCCGCCTTTCTTTATTTCTTTTTCCGTCTGCGCAATGAAATCTCCGACCTGTCCTGGATACTCTCCTTTCTCTCGGATCGGCAAAACACTCACTTCCGGATCGATGAGTCCCGTTGGACGGATCACTTGCTCTACTACTTGTTCACTGACTTCGTGTTCATAGTCAGCTGGCGTTGCCGAAGTGAACACCATCTGCCCGACGCGTCCCAAAAATTCTTCCATACGGAGCGGCCGGTTGTCGAGAGCCGAAGGTAAGCGGAAGCCGTACTCCACAAGCGTTTTCTTGCGCGCCTGGTCCCCAGCGTACATCCCCCGGAGCTGCGGCAACGTCACGTGCGATTCATCAATGATGGTCAAAAAATCCGGTTCTTCTATAGTCTGTATTTGTCCGCGTTCAGTCCGTATAGTTCTCTGTTTTTTGGGAAAATAGGAGAGGAGCGTTTCCGGCGGTTCGCCAGTCTTTTTGCCAGAAAAGTGGCGCGAGTAATTTTCGATACCGCTACAATAACCGATCTCTTGCATCATCGCGAGATCATAGTTGGTTCGACGCTTGAGCCGCTCCACCTCGAGAAGCTTGCCTTGCACCTCCAGTTCTTTGAGTCGCGTTGTGAGTTCCAAGCGGATGTTTTGGAGAGCGGACTCCTTCTGGTTCTTGTCCGTAATGAAATGTTTGGCTGGAAAGAGAAAAATACTCTGCGGCGTTCCGAGGATTTTTTGCGATACCGGATCGATTTTGGTGATGCCGCCCAATTTCCCGCCGACAATTTCCAAGAGATAGATGAATTTTTCTGAGATCGGCATAATTTCGATCCGATTGCCCAGGCTGCGGAATTGCCCGGGCAAAATATCGGCCGTCGTCCGCTCGAAAAAAATGGAAACCAGCTGATACAAGAGTTTCGTCCGCGACATGGGCATCCCGACTTCCAGGCGTATATTCTCTTTCTCGTATTCTTCCGGACTGCCCAAACCATAGATGCACGACACCGAGGCGACGATAATCACATCGCGCCGCGTGAGAAGCGCTTGTGTCGTCGCATGGCGCAAACGATCGATCTCCGCATTGATTGCCGCATCTTTCTCAATATAGGTATCGGTCACCGGCAGATACGCTTCCGGCTGATAATAGTCATAGTAGGAAACGAAATAATGTACCGCGTGATCGGGAAAAAATTCCTGATACTCTTGGGCGAGCTGCGCCGCCAGCGTCTTGTTGTGCGCGATGACAAGCGTCGGCTTGCCCATCTGCGCGATGACATTGGCCATGGTGAACGTCTTGCCGGAACCCGTCACCCCGAGCAGTGTCTGGAAACGCTTGTCTTCACATAAGCCGCGCACCAAAGCCTCGGTAGCGACCGGCTGATCGCCGGCTGGTTGATAATTGCTGTGGAGTTTAAAGACTGACATACCCGGTGGTATTACTTTGCATACTTACTCTGTACACTATTTTCCGCGGTCGCGGAAAATAGTGTACAGACTGAAAACCCATCGAGAAGGATATAATTTTTCGAAGTTCTACTACCGGGTATAAAATTATCACTTTCCTTTCAAACGTTTGAACCATGCATAAAATCGCCCTTGACAGTATTGCAATAAACGCTGCCCCCTTCCTCGGTGAAAGTACAGGAACAAAAGGAAAGCCACAATCGAAAAAGCGACAAAAATATCAACCCCAAATTTGACCGTCTCTATCTTGCGCCAAAGCGTGTGCAATTTTGCCAGCCCCGCGTAGCCCGCATACAGATAAAGGAGATCCTTGAAAAAATTTCCCGCATAGGTAGCCGCGAGAAACACGCGCAGATCCATCTTGATAATGCCAGCCGCCAGAGAAACCGGCGTCGTTGGGAACGGCGGCAGGAGCCTGAGAAGAAAGAGTATGCCCCCATCCTTCCAGTGGTGCCCGACGAAACGTGCTCCGATGTTTTCGATATCCTCATGCCGGATGCCGAGATATTTTGTAATCGGCCTGACCAGCAGGTCTTCCAATTTGTCACCAAGGAAATAATACAGCCACGCGCCCAGCGTCTTGCCAAGATTGCCGATAAGCGCGAGAAGGATGAGATACCAAAAAGTCCGATCATCCAGGAGCGCCAGTGATCCGGCTACACCCATAATGAGCGCGGCCGGGATAGGACTGATCACCTCTTCAAAAAATGACCCGATGAAAACAAACCACGGCAGCGGCACCTCTGTGGCATACGCCCTTACGAAATGTTCAACGGCATTGAGCCAGTGCATGGCTTTGATATTACACGATACTTAGAACCGATCAAACGAGTCCCTTAGAGTATACCCTAGAAAAAACAGTCCCGCCAAGGCGGGACTGCTGATTCCTTTGGTAATGCATGGCCTTCATTTGGAAGCAAGGCTTCCAAATGAAGGCTTCCAAATGAAAACTCGCTTCTTTAATCAACGAATGTCAGCGCGGTTCCTTTTTTGCTAGCGCGACCGGTCCGCCCGATACGGTGGATATAATCTTCGTAGTTTTCCGGCAACTCATAATTGATCACGTGCGTCACATCCGGAATATCCAAACCCCTGGCGGCCACGTCGGTTGCGACCAGGATAGCCAGTTCATCATTTTTGAAACGGCGCAGCGCTCTGGCACGCTGGGCCTGTGATTTGTCCCCATGAATAGAATCGGCGGAAAATCCACGTTCTACCAGACGATGGGCAAGTTTTTCGACGCCGTGCTTGGTGCGCCCGAAAATGAGCACTTTATGCAAGGCTGGCTGCAGAAGTAAATTGTGCAATACTTCGATTTTCTCTTCTCTGGGCATGACCCGCACAATGTCCTGATCGACATTTTCTGCAGTGGCGCGCGATTTGATGGTGATGGTCACCGGATCATTGGCGAATTTCTTGGCCAGCTCGGCGATTTCTCTCGGCATCGTCGCCGAAAAGAAAAGCGATTGACGGGGAGTTTTGAGAAGCGCCACGAGGTACTTGATGTCCTGGATGAATCCCATATCGAGCATCCGATCCACTTCGTCCAAGACGACGTTGTTGAATTCAGCCAGGTGCAATTTGCCCCGTTCAATCAGATCCTTCAATCGTCCCGGCGTACCGATGACGAAGCTGGGATTGCGGGAAAGGCTCTTCAGCTGATTGCCCATATGGGCGCCGCCGATACAGAGCGCGGAATGCAGCCCGGATCCGGCAGAAAACTTGCGCAATTCTTCTTCAATCTGGAGCGCCAGCTCGCGGGTCGGCACGACAATGAGGACTTTTTCGGTCCGGTGCTTGAACGTCTTGTGAATGAGCGGCAACAGGAACGCGGCCGTCTTGCCGGTCCCCGTGTTGGCGACGCCGATCACGTCGCGGCTCTCCAAGATATGCGGGATGGCGCCATCCTGAATCGGTGTCGGATGAATGTATCCGCACGCGGCGACATTGGCTTTCAGTTTGCTGTGCATCTCGAAATCAGCGAAGCGATGCTTCGGGTTAAAAACTTCTGTTTCTGTCGTCTGAATAGCTTTCTTCACGAACTGCGTGAAATCAAGCTCTTGCGCTGCCGGCTTCCTCCGTCTTCCGCGAAACGTCGGACGCCCAAAACGATTGGCTCCC
>Ga0209343_10002033_pt1 | contig 26583 bp, 21 predicted proteins | sample RifCSPlowO2_02_FD_184026 | JGI IMG/M metagenome (GOLD analysis project Ga0209343, IMG submission 184026) | Groundwater microbial communities from Rifle, Colorado - Rifle CSP2_plank lowO2_0.2 (SPAdes) (version 2) | ecosystem: Environmental > Aquatic > Deep subsurface > Groundwater | place... | reverse complement strand
CTCACCGTGTAACCAAACACCATAGCCTTGCTGGGTCTCGATGGCATGCCCAAAGGTATGCCCCAGGTTGAGCGTGGCCCGCAGCCCCGCCTCCCGCTCATCGGCCCCGACAATCCGCGCCTTGGCCGCACAGGAGCGCTCGATCGCGGCAGTCAGCGCCTCTTGATCGAGGGCCCGCAGTGCAGGCATGTGCTGTTCCAGCCAGGAGAGAAAAGGCTCGTCACAGATCAAACCATACTTGATCACCTCGGCCAGCCCCGCCGACAACTCGCGCACCGGCAAAGTAGCCAGGCTGGTGGTATCGATCAACACGGCTTGCGGCTGATAGAACGCCCCCACCATGTTTTTCCCGAGCGGGTGGTTGATGCCGGTCTTGCCACCCACCGAGGAATCGACCTGGGACAGCAAGGTGGTCGGGATCTGGATGAAGTTGACCCCGCGCTGATAACAGGCCGCCGCGAAACCGGCCATATCACCGACAACCCCACCACCCAGCGCGATCACGGTCGTGTGCCGATCGTGTCGTGCGCCGAGCAGGCCATCGAAAATCTGCTGCAAGGTTTCCCAGGTTTTGAACGCCTCGCCATCCGGCAAGACAATCGCGGTCACCGCATAACCGCCAAGTGCGGCCTTGAGCGTATCCAGGTAAAGCGGCGCGACTGTTTCATTGGTGACGACGGCCACCTGGCGACCAATGATATGCGGCGCCAGCAAATCCGTACGACGCAACAGATCGGCACCGATATAAATGGGATAGCTGCGCTCAGCGAGATCGACCTGAAGAGTTTGCATGAAGCCCCCGATGTCAAAAGGGCTCTAGGATAGCGCAGTTCGGCCGGCGCTTTAACGGGGAGAAAGCGCTTCGAGGCACTCCAGTATCTCTTGCACCACCAAACGCGGCGGACGTTCATCGGTTTGCACGATGACATCGGCAATTTCTCGATACAGCGGATCGCGAATCGCCAGCAGATCAGCGAGCACCTTGCCCGGGTCGGCAGCGCGCAACAACGGACGATTGCGGTCACGCGAAGTACGATCGAGTTGCTGCTCGACCGAGGCATACAGATACACCACTCGACCGCCACGCCGCAGTGCTGCGCGGTTGTCCGGATGCAGCACCGCACCACCGCCAGTGGCGAGCACCAGACCGTCCAACTCGCAGAGCTCGGCAATTACCGCCCGCTCGCGCTCGCGAAAGCCCTGCTCACCCTCGACATCGAAGATCCATGGAATATCGGCACCGCTGCGCTGCTCAATCTCCTTGTCGGAGTCTTTGAACAGCAGCCGCAGCTCTTTGGCAAGCAAACGCCCGATGGTGCTTTTACCAGCGCCCATCGGGCCAACAAGAATCACATTACGCATATATTTCAACGAGCTACCGATACAGCCTGAGTATTCATGATCCGCGGCGTGAGGAAAATCAACAGTTCCGACTTGCTGTCTTTGACCACATCGCGCCGGAACAGGGTGCCCAGGTACGGAATATCGCCAAGGAACGGAACCTTATCAACCGATTTGCTCTGGGTATTGGAAAATACCCCGCCGATCACGATGGTTTCACCGTCAGACACCAGGACCTTGGCATCGACCTCGTTCTTGGTGATTGCGGGTACCCCGCCGCTTGCCGCCGCATTGGAGAAGTCCGGCGCATCCTTGGTGACCTTGACCTCCATGATGATGCGGTTATCCGGGGTAATCTGCGGCGTCACCTCCAGCGACAGAGCGGCTTGCTTGAAGGAGGTACTGGTGGCACCACTCGAGCTCGCTTCTTGATAGGGAATCTCCGAGCCCTTGAGGATTTTTGCGGTCTCCTTGTCCGAGGTGACCACCTTGGGCTGGGAAATAACCTCGCCGTTACCGGTTTTCTCCATGGCGGACAATTCAAGATCCAACAAGGTGTTGTCGGTAATGAAACCGAGGTTCAGACCCGAACTCGCACCGGCAGCACCCAAATCGACAAAGTTCCCCGCTTGAATCTCGAGAGGATCCGTTCCCTTGATCAGGCTATTGGTTCCGCCCACGACGAAGTTGTTGTCACCGAGACTTACACCGCGCCACTCGACGCCCAAGGCCTTATCGTAGTCGACGTTAGCCTCGACTATTCGCGCCTCGACCATCACCTGACGCACTGGGATATCGAGTTGAGCGACGATCCGACGCAACTCATCCAGGCGCTCCTGGGTCTGATAGGCAATGATGCTGTTGGTTCTGTCGTCGACCGTGATCGAACCGCGCTCGTCGGCACCGCCCTCGGCACTGGTGACCGACTGGAACAACTTGGCCATGTCGCTGGCCTTGGCATAGTTGACTTGAATCAGTTCACGGCGCAGTGGCGCCAATTCTGCGATCTGCTTCTGCGACTCGAGCTCCTGACGCTCGCGCGCGGCAATTTCATCCGCTGGCGCTACCAACAACACATTACCTACCTTGCGCTTGTCCAGGCCCTTGGTTTTCAGGACCAGATCCAGCGCCTGATCCCAGGGCACATTCTGCAGGCGCAAGGTAATATTGCCCTGCACCGTGTCACTGGCCACCAGGTTCAGATCGGTGAAGTCCGCGATCAACTGCAACACCGAACGAACGTCGATGTCCTGGAAATTCAAGGATAACTTCTCGCCACTGTAAGCAAACCGCTCGCTTTTGCGCGTTTCGACTTCATCCTGGGTCAACGGTTTGATGCTGAGGGTGAGTTTGTTGTCGGTTTGATACGCCAGGTAATCATAGGACCCGGTCGGTTCAATCACGATAGTCGCCTTGTCAGCCGAACCCGTTGCACTGACGAACTGTACCGGCGTAGCGAAATCCTTGACGTCCAGGCGAACGCGCAGGGCTTCAGGCAATTGGGTCTTGGCGAAGTCCAGACGAATCTTGCCACCCTGCTCTTGAATGTCAGGGCTTACTGAAGCATCCGACAGGGTAATCACAACATTACCCTCGCCTTGCTCACCCCGCTGGAAATCGATATTGCTGATGGCCTTGCCTTGTGCGGCGTAGCTCTTTGCGGGTGCAGCAGTACTGACAACTGCCGCGGCAGTCGCCGGTCGAACTGACGCCGAGCTGGATGCCCCCTCGCCAATCACGACATAAAGGTTGTTGCCATCAGTCCGCGTATTGTAGGGCGCCAGGTTGGTCAGGTTGATGATCAACCGGGTTCGGTCTTTGGCCTCGACCACCGTTACGCTACGCGCATTACCCACACCCAACTCTCGGTTCTTTGCGCCCAACTTGCTGGAAACGCCCGGAAAATCCAGGGCAATACGCGCCGGCTGCTCTATCGTATAGCCACGCGGAGCAAGCACCGGCTCGTCAAACGTCAATTTCAACTCGACGCGATCACCTGGTAACGCCGAAACATCAAGCGCCTGCAAGTCAGCGGCCAGCAATGCCGGCGACAGCAGCAGCGCCAATAGAGAGATACCTAGATGCGATAAGGGGCTATTCATTCTTGGGTTCCGTTGGGCAGACCGGTTATTTTTTTTCATGATCATTCCGCTCATTCAAGAGCGCTCCTTGAGAGAGAGGCTGCGCGGGCGCTCGAGCCAGCCACCTTCACCATCTGGAACGATCTCAACAACATCGATTTTTGCTTCATCTATCGCCACGATGCGGCCGTAATTTCGGCCTAAATAATCCCCCACCTTGACGCGATGAACCCCTCCCGCCCCATTCACCAAAGCAAACACACCGTTAGCATTGGCAAGCGTGCCGACCATTTCGAAGACCTCGATATTGAAAGTCTCGAGGAACTGTTTGACTCGCGTTTCATCCGGTTTAATTTCCTGCGAACCCTTTTGACGACTTACCATATCGATCTTGACGGGCGGCTGAAATGGACTACGCAGAGAAGAGGCCCCATAGGTGAACGCTTCGTAGGGTTGAAATTTTGGCAAAGGCTCGATAGAACCTTTCGGCTTGGCGCGAACCTCATCCATGAATGCCTGCAGATCGGAAAAGTCGTTTCCCGAACCACACCCCTGTAAAAACGACAACAAACAGACAGATACAGCCAAACGAAGAGTCTTCATTTATCCATCCCTTTATCGTTATAACGATATGTCTTCGCCATAACACTCATCCGAATGACAGAAGCGCTCTCCGTGCTAACCGGCTTAGTTTCAAAATCATGCAACGTCACTATTCGCGGAAGGCTGGCGACACCACTGACAAAGGTCGCCAGGTCATGATAACCACCCACCACAACCACTTGGATCGGAAGCTCTATATAGAATGGCTGCGTCACTTCAGGAAGCAACTTGATCTCTTCAAACTCAAGACCGCTACCCAGACCGGTACGCGTAATGTCTTCCAGCAGGCCAGGCACCTCGGTATCGCTCGGCAGTTGGCGCAAGAGAGCGCCGAAGGAAATTTCCATCTCCTTCATCTGCTCTTTATAGGCTTCCAGGTTTGCCGCCTGAAAAGCCTTGCTGGAAAACTGTTGCTTGAGGGTTTGCTCCTCTCCCTGCGAACGCTCCAGACTGGCTTGTAAATCCTTCAAATGGAAGTTATAGCCAAGCGCCAGCATTACCACGAAAAACAAAACAAAAACGACGCCTTTAATAACGGGCGGCCATGAACCAATATTATTCAGATCAAGATTACTGAGTTCAATCTTGCGCATGTTCTCGATGGATTCAGCCAGGCTCATTTTTCATCACCTTCTACCGGCTCGACGCCAGGCTGCGTTTGTTTTACCGTCAGCTGGAATACATTGGCCTGATCCAAAGCACCTGCGGTGGTGGCTTTGACTTGCGTCAAATTAGGCGCATCCAGCCAATCGGATGCGTCCAGATTACGCATCAAATTCGACACCCTGTTGTTGGACTCGGCCGCCCCCACAATTGCAATATTCTTGCCCGTCATTTTCACGTTGGTGAAATACACACCGTCCGGCAAGGTCCGCACCAACTGATCGAATACGCGCCCGATGATCGGCCTGTTGCCCTGTAAGTCCTGAATAATCTTCATACGCTCCAGCAACTGCTGGCGTCGCGTTTTCAACTCGCTAATTTCCTTGATGCGGGCATCCAGCACTGCAATTTCTTTGCGCACGAACTGGTTGCGTGCATTTTGCTGTTCGATTGCACCACTCAGATACTGATCAGCAAGGAACACCGCACCGGCAGCGACCGCCACGACACCGACGAGCGTCACCAGAAAGCGCTGCTTGCGCTCCTCGCGTAACTGCTCGCGCCATGGAAGAAGGTTAATCCGCGCCATTAATCGAAACTCCTCATCGCCAGACCACAGGCAATCATCAATGCCGGAGCATCACTGGCCAATGCCCCGGCATTGACCCTGCTGCTCAGTGCCATGTCCGCAAAGGGATTGGCAACCAACGTTTGCGTGCCGATCTTTTGCTGAATCAGACGGTCGAGGTCGGGAATGGAGGCCGTTCCACCAGCCAGAAGGATGTAATCGACATCATTGAACTGGCCTGCAGCAAAGAAGAATTGCAGGGAACGCGAAACTTGCTGCACGACCGCCTCCTTGAACGGCTGCAATACTTCGCTGTCGTAGTCATCGGGAAGGCCACCCTGCTTTTTCGCAAGACCGGCCTCCTCCACGGACAGGCCGTAGCGTCGCTGAATTTCCTCGGTGAGTTGCTTGCCGCCGAATAGCTGCTCGCGCGTGTAGATAGTCCGCCCGTTGTGCAGCACGCTAAGCGTGGTCATGGTTGCACCAATATCAACCACCGCCACCGTCAGTTCGTCATGCCCGCTACCAAGCTGCTCCGTGAGCAAGCCATAAGCACGCTCCAGGGCATAGGCTTCGACATCGACCACTTTGGCGACCAGCCCGGCCAAGGCCAGGGCGGCCTCGCGAACCTCTACGTTTTCCTTGCGACAGGCTGCCAGAAGCACCTCGACCCGCTCGGGATTACGCGGCGAAGATCCTTGCACCTCGAAGTCGATAGCCACTTCCTCAAGCGGATAGGGAATGTACTGATCGGCTTCGATCTTCAGCTGATTCTCGAGGTCATCATCGGAAAGCCCGGCTTCCATCTCGATGGTCTTGGTGATCACCGCGGAGCCAGCGACTGCGACAGCAACGGACTTCACACCGGTCTTGGCTTTGGCCAGCACGCGCGAAAGCGCCTGCCCGACCCCCTCAAGTTCGGCAATGTTTTTCTCGACCACCGCATTTGGCGGGAGCGGCTCGACAGCGTAAGCCTCTACTTTGTAGCGGCTTCCTGAGCGACTCAATTCGAGGAGCTTGACGGAGGTCGAACTGATATCGATCCCCAACAGCGTATTCGCTTTCTTATTGAAGAGCCCTAGCACGACCGATTTCCTATTGGCATCCGCGACTTACGGACTATTTATGTTTTTTCACATTAAATAACAGTCTTGACAGAAGCGCAAATGGATCCCCGGGAAAAAAAACGCTTATAATGTGATCAGTTTTTCCCTTTTAGCATTGCCTTCCGCTTAACTCATTCTTTTATCTGGAAATCCAAAAATCTTGATGCGTTTGCTGAAGTTCATCTGCTGGTCTGGTGTCGCCACTTTTTGTGCGCTGTTACTCAGTCTGAGTGGCGCTTTCCTCTATCTCAGCCCCAGCCTGCCATCCGTTGAGTCGCTGCGCAGCATCCAGTTGCAGATCCCGCTACGGGTATACAGCAGCGATGCCAAGCTGATCGCGGAATTTGGCGAAATGCGCCGATCGCCGATCAAGTTCGACGACATCCCTCCCGACTTCATCGGCGCCCTGCTTGCCGCTGAAGACGACAACTTTGCGAACCATTATGGCGTCGACCTTACCAGCTTGATGCGCGCTGCCACGCAAATATTGAAAAGCGGGCACATCCAGACTGGCGGCAGCACCATCACCATGCAGGTGGCGAAGAATTTCTTCCTGTCCAGCGAGAGAAGCTTCTCGCGCAAGATCAATGAGATCCTCCTAGCCCTGCAGATCGAGCGTGAATTGAGCAAGGATGAAATCCTCGAACTCTATGTCAACAAGATCTACCTCGGCCACCGCGCTTACGGAATCGAAGCCGCCGCCCAAGTCTATTACGGCAAATCGATCAAGGAGCTCAGCCTAGCCCAACTGGCAATGATTGCAGGTCTGCCGAAAGCGCCTTCACGCTTCAATCCGCTGACCAACCCCACCCGCGCCAAAGAACGCCGCGACTGGATCCTCGGCCGCATGCACATGCTCGGCCGGATCGACCAGCAGAGCTATGAAGCAGCCCTGGCCGAACCTAGCGACGCCAGCCTCCACGCACCGGCCCCCGAAGTCACCGCCCCCTATGTAGCGGAAATGGTCCGTGCAGAAATGGTCGGCCGCTATGGCAGCGAGGCCTACACCGAAGGCTTCAACGTCACCACCACCGTGCCGAGCGATCTGCAAAACGCGGCCAACACCGCCGTTCGCGAAGGCTTGATCGCCTATGATCAGCGTCATGGCTATCGCGGCCCAATACGCCGCCTGCCCGACATGGACAAGCAGGCCTGGCTGAGCGAACTGGCCAAACAGAACTCACTGGGCGGCCTTGAGCCGGCGATCGTCAGTCAAATCGAAAAAAGCGGCATCCTCGTGCTGTTGCGCAGCGGCGTGGAAGAAGCGGTTGCCTGGGACAGCATGAAATGGGCACGACCCTTCCTCAACACCAACAGTCTCGGCCCCCGTCCGCAGCAACCAGGCGATGTCACCCAGGTTGGCGACCTGATTCGCGTGCAACGCCAGGACGATGGCAGCTTGCGCTTCGTCCAGCTCCCACAGGCGCAGAGCGCGCTGGTCTCACTTGACCCAGATAACGGCGCGATTCGCGCGCTGGTTGGCGGCTTCTCATTCGAACAAAGCAACTACAACCGTGCAGCACAAGCCAAGCGCCAACCGGGCTCCAGCTTCAAACCCTTCATCTACAGCGCCGCACTGGACCGTGGCTACACGGCCGCGAGCCTGGTGAACGATGCACCTATCGTGTTCGTCGACGAATACCTCGACCAGGGCTGGCGACCGAAAAACGACAACAACACCTTCCTCGGCCCGATCCGCCTGCGCGAGGCCCTGTATAAATCACGCAACCTGGTGTCGATTCGCCTGCTGCAAGCCATCGGCATCGACTACGCCCTGGACTACGTCAGCCGCTTTGGCTTCGACAAGCAGGAATTACCGCGCAATCTGTCCCTGGCGCTCGGCACCGCCAATCTGACACCACTGGAAGTTGCCGGCGGCTGGACCGTGTTCGCCAACGGTGGCTATAAAACCCAGCCCTACCTGATCGAACGTATTGACAGCCGCTACGGCGAACCACTGTTTATTGCCAACCCCGCCCGCACGCCAAGAGCCGTCAGCACCTCGACCGCTTACGAGGTCGATGCCGTAACCGCCACCAACGGCGGCGGCGAGGCCGCCCCCGAACAAGCGCTGGCAGCCGAGCCCGTTGTTGCCGAGCGCATCATCGACGAACGTACCGCCTTTATCATGACCAGCATGCTGCAGGACGTGATCAAGCGAGGCACCGGTCGCAGAGCCATGGCTCTGGGCCGCAATGACCTGGCAGGAAAAACCGGCACCACCAACGAGTCCAAGGACAGCTGGTTCTCCGGCTACAACGCCGATTACGTGACTACCGTGTGGGCTGGTTTCGATCAACCGGAAAGCCTGGGCAAACATGAGTACGGCGGCACCATCGCCCTGCCGATCTGGATGAGTTACATGGCCAGCGCCCTCAAAGACAGCCCCAGTCATGCCCCCGCGGAACCCAAAGGCCTGCTGACCCTGCGCATCGACCCCTATAGCGGTCGCGCTGCCGTGCCCGGCACCGTTGACGCCTACTTTGAATTGTTCAAGAGCGAAGACTCGCCGCCTCCGATGAGCGAACTGGATCCAGGCCTTCGTGCTCCGGGTAGCCCGCTGCCCGCCGACGAATCGGCGCCGATCGACTTGTTCTAGAGAAGTGGCGGCAAGCGGCAAGTGACTGAATCAGGCTTTACTTTTAGGCTTACGGCTCGAAACCATAAAGACTATGGCCCCGCTAACCATTAAGCCGGACCGTGATTTTGTAGGAGCGGATTTATCCGCGAATTTCGTGGCTGAAACTGCTCCTACGAGGAACCCTCGCGCCAACAGCGCTATCGGCACACAGCCATAAAAAAACCCGCCGAAGCGGGTTTTTTTATGGGTTGGGCTTAGCCGTTGAACACATCATCCACCGACGTCAGCGGATAGTGTTTCGGGTAGGGCAGCGTCGCCACGCCGCTTTCGATGGCGGCCTTGGCCACGGCATCGCAGACCACGGTGATCAGGCGCGGGTCCATCGGCTTGGGAATGATGTACTCACGACCGAACGACAGCGCAATGCCGCCGTAGGCATCGCAGACTTCCTGCGACACCGGCAACTTGGCCAGGTCACGCAAGGCCAGGGCCGCGGCGATCTTCATCTCTTCGTTGATGCGCGTGGCGCGAACGTCCAGAGCACCACGGAAGATGAACGGGAAGCCCAATACGTTGTTGACCTGGTTCGGGTAATCCGAACGACCGGTGGCCATGATCACGTCATTGCGTGCGGCATGGGCCAGTTCCGGAGCGATTTCCGGATCAGGGTTGGAGCAGGCGAACACGATCGGGTTGGCCGCCATGCGCTTGAGGTCTTCCGCCGGGAGCAGATTGGCGCCGGACAGACCGACGAACACGTCGGCGCCCTCGAGAGCCTCGGACAGCGTGCGCTTGTCGGTTTCAGTGGCAAATATCGCCTTGTACTGGTTCAGATCGTCACGACCCGCGTGGATCACACCCTTGCGGTCGATCATGTAGATGTTTTCGACCTTGGCACCCATGCTCACCAGCAGCTTCATGCAGGAGGTCGCCGCAGCGCCAGCACCCAGGCAGACGATCTTCGCCTGTTCCAGGGTCTTGCCGGCGATTTCCAGGGCGTTGAGCATGCCGGCGGCGGTAACGATGGCGGTACCGTGCTGGTCATCGTGGAAAACCGGAATGTCGCACTGCTCGATCAGCGCGCGCTCGATCTCGAAGCACTCGGGCGCCTTGATGTCTTCCAGATTGATGCCACCGAAGGTGATGGAAATGCGCTTGACCGTGTCGATGAAGGCTTGCGGGCTTTCAGCGTCGACTTCGATGTCGAACACGTCGATACCGGCGAAGCGCTTGAACAGCACGCCCTTGCCTTCCATAACCGGCTTGGAAGCCAGCGGACCGAGATTGCCCAGACCGAGAATCGCGGTACCGTCGGAAATCACCGCGACCAGGTTGCCCTTACCGGTATAACGGTAAGCCAATTCAGGGTCACGGGCGATTTCACGCACAGGCTCGGCAACACCCGGGCTGTAGGCCAGTGCCAGGTCGCGAGCAGTGGCAGTGGGCTTGGTCAGCTCGACGCTCAGCTTACCCGGACGGGGCATGGCGTGATATTCGAGAGCGGCAGTTTTCAGATCAGACATAGGGGCATTTCCGCTTTTTTGGCTGTTGAACAGGCAGGCGGCCGAGGATACGCAAGTTGTATACATCTGCACAAGACCGTTAAGCCTTGCCCGGACGCACGTGACTAACGCACGACCTTGAGCCAGCTGCCAGGGGCTGGCTCACCTGCGGGATAGAGGTTATTGAGCAGGCGCAGAGTCGCCTGGGCATCGCCCGGCAACTTGCTTTGCCCGGCCAGGGTCGCCATGCCCTGCCCGCTTTGCGCCTTGACCAGATGCAGCCGCAGAGGCTCTGCCAGACGCCGCTCGGCCGTGGAAAGCGGGCGCAAGCTCTTGATCACCTTGAGAAAGCTGTCATCGTGGACGGCCAGCGACGTGCGTCCGCGCACCGCCGCAACAAACAGGTAAGCCCGCTGCCCCTGCAACAGCACCGCGACGCGCTTGGCGGCAGGGCCTGGAATGATGGCGCTGTAGCCCGCCCCCCCGGCCTGGCGCCATTCGCTCTCAGCCTCCAGACGCTGCCCGCCGACGCGCTGACGCAGCAGTTGAGCAGCAGAGAGACGCTGCGGATTGGCCTGTTGGGTCATGGCGATAAAGGCCTGCTGATCGGCACTGTGACCGATCAGCGCATCCGGCCGGTTGACCATGCTCCAGCCTTGCGGGAACGCCAGGGACAAGTCCAGCTCGGCATGGTAGAAGTGCTGTCCCCGGCGCACCCCGCTGGCGGCGGAATCGCCAAATGGCAGCCCATTCAGATGCTTGATAAAGGTCTCGCGATTGATTTCCTGCTGCCCGGTTGCCAGCGCCCGCGCCGGCCCCAGAACCTGCTGCAGACGCTGATCATTATCCGGATGGGTATCGAATACGCCGTGATAGCCGCCCGCCGGTTGCGCCTGACCACGCTTGGCCGCCTGCTCACGAGCGAAGTCTTCCTGATTTTTCAGCACCTTGACCACTTCGATCATTGCCTGTGGGTCATAGCCGCTGCGCGCCAGATACTGGGCACCCAAACCATCGGCCTCCAGCTCCATGTCGCGGCCATAGCCACGCACGAAGGCACTGCCCAGGGCACTGGTCAGGTCGGCCGCTGCACCGACCCCGGTGCCGATGGCCAGCGCCTGACCCAGAATACTCCAGGCGCTCGACTGACTTTGCTGCTGCACGCCGTGCCGCGCGGTGACATGGCCGACCTCGTGACCCAATACCGCCGCCAGCTCGGCTTCCGAATTGAGATAGGCGAGTAGCCCGCGGTGAATATAGATATGACCGCCCGGCAGGGCGAAGGCGTTGATATCCGGGCTGTCCACCACGGTGAATTGGTAATCGAGCTGGTTGCGATGACTGTGCCTGGCCACCCGCTCGCCGACCTGCTGGACATAAGCCTGCAGTTTCTCGTCGGCATAACGGGGGTATTGCTTGAGGATTTCCTGGCTGTAGCGCTGGCCGAGATCCAGCTCCTGGCGCTCACTCATCATCACGAAATTGCTGCGCCCGGTGGCGGGGTTGACCGCACAACCGGTCAATTGCCCGAGTATCAGCAGCCCTAGCGCCAAATAACGCAGGCTCATGGCAGCACCTCCAGCATCGACTCATGGGTCACGGGCAACATCCAGCGTGCCTGCCCCGGTTTTACCCCTGCGCGGCGGGAGCGGTCAATCACCCAGCCCCGGGCCTCGACCCGGCGCCCAGCCAAGCTGTGCAGTCGACGGAGATCGAAACCTTCCAGTGCCTGCGGCGGCACATGCAGGACCAACGAATCCCCCAGCTCCAGCCAAACCCCACCGCGATTGCGCTCGACCCGCTCGACCCGCCCCTCGATCAGGGCAAAACCGCCGCGGCTCAACTGTCCGGGTGGTTGTACCGGCGAGCGGCGCCAGAGGCCGACGCGCGACTGCCGCGCTAGCCGCTCGGCCGTCTGCTGGCACTCGACCAGCGCCACATTGGGCGCAATCGCCACCAGATAGCCCAGCCCCTCGGCCAACAGTTGCGCTTCGAGGTTACGCCCCTTGCCGTCGTAGGCATGGGCCAGGGTGCGCCCGTAGTGATCCTTCGGCTCACGGCCAAGCTGCAAGCCGACATGCCCGTCATTGGCCGCCACCAACTCGCTCAGGCGGCTGCGCGCGGCCTCGGCCAAGGGCTCGGCACTGCGCCCCTCACGCCCGAGTTCGGGAGTATTCAGACCGATCAGCCGCACACTGCGGCCATCCTGCAGACGCAGGGTGTCGCCATCGATGATCCGCTGGACTTTGACGCTCGGCAATTTGCCGGGGGCCGGACAGAACGCCTGGACGGACGCCAGGTACAACACGGACATAAAAAAGGCGCCCACCAGGGACGCCTTTTTCACTAGCGAGGAACCGCCCATCAGGGCACCCGTCGCTGCGCGCAAACTTACTGCTTGGCGCCGAACATGCCGAAACGCTGCTTGAAGCGATCAACACGGCCGCCGGTATCCAGCATTTTCTGCTTGCCGGTGTAGAACGGGTGGCATTCGTTGCACACGTCCAGGCTCATCGGCTTGCCCAGGGTGGAGCGAGTTTCGATCACGTTACCGCAGCTGCAGGTAGCAGTGAGGCCTACGTAGTTCGGATGGATATCGGCTTTCATGGTGTATTCCTCGGGGCTGACGTGCCGCCACCCGACACTATTGTCGAGTACCGCACGGAATTAGGCCGGCGATGATACCAGAGCGCCGCCACGACGCAAGCCACCGCGACACCGGCCGTCGCCAGGCCACGTGCTAAGATCGCGCCCTTCTGCCTGGAGCCCACCGCGTGCCCGACGCCATTCTGCGCATTGCCCTGCCCTCGCCGCTGCGCCGCCTGTTCGACTACCGGGCGCCGCCCGGTGTGCCGCGCAGCGCCCTGCAGCCGGGCGCACGGCTGCGCGTACCCTTTGGCCGGCGCGAGCTGATCGGCATTCTGATCGAGGTAACGGATCACAGCGAGGTTCCCGTCGGCAAGCTCAAACCCGCCCTGCAACTGCTCGATGCCCAGTCGCCGCTGCCGCCCGCGCTGTTCAAGCTGTGCCTGTGGACGGCGCAGTATTACCAGCACAGCCTGGGCGACACCCTCAGCTGGGCGCTGCCGGTACTGCTGCGTCAGGGCGAGCCGGCGGAGGTTCGCCAGGAACGTTTCTGGCACCTGGCCGAAGGCGCCCAGCTGGATGACCCGCGCCTGAGCCGCGCGCCGCGCCAGCGCGAGGCTCTGCAGACCATCGCCCAGCACCCGCACGGCGTCGCCCAGCAACTGCTTGGCCAGCTGCAACTGAACAAGGACAGCCTCAGCCTGCTGCACGAGAAGGGCCTGGTGCGCATCGAGATACGCCGGCATGCCGCCAGCGAACGCCACCTCAACTGGTTGGCCGAACCGGAACTGCCATTGAACCCGGAGCAACGCGCGGCTGCCGAAGCCATCCGCACCGGCTTCGGCCGCTTCAATGCCTTCCTCCTCGCCGGAGTGACCGGCAGCGGCAAGACCGAGGTCTACCTGCAGCTGATCCGCGAGACCCTGGAAGCCGGCAAGCAGGCCCTGGTGCTGATCCCGGAGATCAACCTCGGCCCGCAGACCCTGGCGCGCTTCGAGCGGCGCTTCAATGCGCGGATCGCCCTGCTGCATTCCGGAGTCAACGACCGCGAGCGCCTGGACGCCTGGCTGGCCGCCCGCGATGGCGAGGCCGACATCATCATCGGCACGCGCTCGGCGCTGTTCACGCCGATGCAGCGCCCCGGCCTGATCATCATCGATGAAGAACATGACGCCTCCTACAAACAGCAAGAGGGCCTGCGCTACCACGCCCGCGACCTGGCCGTGGTGCGAGCGCACCAGGACAACATTCCGATCCTGCTCGGCTCGGCCACGCCCTCCATGGAAAGTCTGCACAACGCCCACAGCGGCCGTTACGCCATGCTGCACCTGCACCAGCGCGCCGGCGGCGCCCAGCAACCGCGGTTCCTGCGCCTGGACGTGAAAAGTCGGCCACTCGACTCCGGCATCTCCGCGCCCATGCAGCAGGCTATCGCCCAGACCCTGGCCGCCGGCCAGCAGGTACTGGTGTTTCTCAACCGCCGCGGTTTCGCCCCGACCCTGCTCTGCCACGACTGCGGCTGGCTGTCGGAATGTCCGCGTTGCGACGCGCGGATGACCGTGCACCAGCGCTCCGGCGAGTTGCGCTGCCACCACTGCGGGCATGTCGAACGCCAGCCGAGCAACTGCCCGACCTGCAACAACGTCGACCTGCGCCCGGTCGGTGCCGGCACCGAGCGCGCCGAAGAGCGCCTGGGCATTCTCTTCCCGCAGGTTCCGGTATTGCGCGTGGACCGCGACAGCACCTCGCGCAAGGAGGCCATGACCACCCTGTTCAACACCGTGCAGCGCGGCGAGCCGTGCATCCTGGTCGGCACCCAGATGCTCGCCAAGGGCCACCACTTCCCCCGCGTGACCCTGGTGGCGATTCTCGATGCCGACGGCGGGCTGTTCTCCGCCGACTTTCGCGCCAGCGAGCGCATGGCCCAGCTGATCGTCCAGGTCGCCGGCCGCGCCGGGCGCGCCGAGGAACCCGGCAAGGTGATCATCCAGAGCCACCTGGCCGACCACCCGTTACTGGTGCAACTGACCGAACAGGGTTACTTCGCCTTCGCCGAGCAAGCCCTCAGCGAGCGCCGCAGCGCCGGCCTGCCGCCCTTCTGCCACCTGGCCCTGCTGCGCGCCGAGGCGCACAAGCCGGGCCAGGCCGAGGGCTTTCTCGACGAGGCCTGCAGCGAAGCCGAACTGTTATTGAACGAACTCAAGCTCAGCGGCATCGAACTGCTTGGCCCGGTCCCGGCACCGATGGAACGCCGCGCCGGCCGTTACCGCGCGCAACTCCTGGTGCAAGCCAACGCCCGCGCGCCGCTGCACCGCCTGCTTGGCACCTGGATGCTGGCGCTGGAGCAGATGCCCAGCGGTCGCGCGGTGCGCTGGTCGCTGGATGTCGACCCGATAGATTTGTTTTGAGCGGCAAGCTGCAAGCCTTGCCGGACGGGCCGGCCGGCGATCCATTGGGATCCGGCGCCGGCCAAGTATCGCTGGACTGAAGCCCGCCCACCCGCTTAAAGCTTGAAGCTGCGGCCGAAGGGCGTCGATAATGCCCAGTTTTCCACCAGCGCCTCAGGGCACAGCCGCCCCAACGGCCGACCGAGCAGACCATGAAAGACAGCATTCGCCACCTGATCCAGCAAGCCCTGACCCGCCTGACGACCGAAGGCGTGCTGCCCGAGGGCCTGAGCCCGACGATCCAGGTGGAGAACACCAAGGACAAGAGCCACGGTGATTTCGCCAGCAATATCGCCATGATGCTGGCCAAGCCGGCCGGTTTGAAGCCGCGTGACCTAGCCGAGAAACTGATCGCCGCGCTGCCCAGCGATGAGCAGATCAGCAAGGTGGAAATCGCCGGCCCCGGCTTCCTCAACTTCTACCAGAACAGCCAGGCCCTGGCCGGTCGCCTCGACGCCCTGCTGGCCGATAGCCGGCTCGGGGTGCGCAAGGCCGGCAAGCCGCAGACCGTGGTGGTCGACCTGTCCTCGCCAAACCTGGCCAAGGAAATGCACGTCGGCCACCTGCGCTCGACCATCATCGGCGACGCCGTGGCACGGGTGCTGGAGTTTCTCGGCGACAGCGTGATCCGGCAGAACCACGTTGGCGACTGGGGCACCCAGTTCGGCATGCTGCTGGCCTTTATGGAGGCCAACCCGGCCGCCGCCGAGAGCGAGCTGGCCGACCTCGAAGGCTTCTACCGCGCGGCGAAGAAATGCTTCGATGACTCCGCCGAGTTTGCCGAGCGCGCCCGCGAGCTGGTGGTCCAGCTGCAAGCCGGCGAGCCCGAATGCCTGCGCCTATGGCACCGCTTCAACGAAATTTCCCTGTCGCACTGCCAGCAGGCCTATGACCGTTTGGGCGTCAAACTGACCCCGGCCGACGTCAAGGGCGAGAGCGCCTACAACGCCGAGCTGCCGGACATCATCGACGCCCTGCGTGACAAGGGCCTGCTCAGCGAAAGCGACGGTGCCCAGTGCGTGTTCATGGACGAGTTCAAGAATGCCGAAGGCAATCCGCTGCCGGTGATCGTGCAGAAGGCCGGCGGCGGCTACCTCTATGCGACCACCGACCTGGCCTCCATGCGCTACCGCAGCCAGCAGCTCAAGGCCGATCGCGCGCTGTATTTCGTCGACCAGCGCCAGGCCCTGCATTTTCAGATGACCTTCGAAGTGGCGCGCCGCGCCGGCTTCGTGCATGACGGCATGCAGCTCGAACACATGGGTTTCGGCACCATGAACGGCGCCGACGGCCGCCCGTTCAAGACCCGCGACGGCGGCACGGTCAAATTGATCGACTTGCTCGACGAGGCCGAAGAACGCGCCTACAGCCTGGTCAAGGGCAAGAACCCGGATCTGGATGAAAGCGAGTTGCGCAACATCGCCCACGCCGTCGGCATCGGCGCGGTGAAATACGCCGACCTGTCCAAGCACCGCACCAGCGACTACAGCTTCAACTTCGAGCAGATGCTCAGCTTCGAGGGCAACACCGCGCCCTACCTGCTGTACGCCTACACCCGGGTGGCCAGCGTGTTCCGCAAACTGGGCAACAGCAGCATCGAGGGGCAGATCATCCTCGAGGCCGAACAGGAGCTGGCGCTGGCCGGCAAACTGGCGCAATTCGGCGAAGTACTGAATAACGTCGCCGACAAAGGCGTGCCGCACCTGCTCTGCGCCTATCTCTATGACCTGGCCGGGCTGTTCTCCAGTTTCTACGAGCACTGCCCGATCCTCAGCGCCGAAGACCAGGCCACCCAGCAGAGTCGCCTGCGCCTGGCTGCCCTGACCGGGCGCACGCTCAAACAAGGCCTGGAACTGCTCGGCCTGGAAACCCTGGAGCGCATGTAAGTGGCAGCGCGCAAGAAGCCCCCAGCCAAACGCGGCGCCAGCCGCTACAAGGCTCCGGCGAAGAAACCCGTGCCCGGCTGGATCTGGCTGGCCTGCGGCCTGGCCGTCGGCGTGTTCGTCATGCTGCTGATGAACCTGCAACCGGGTGGCGATGCGGTCAAGCGCAACAAGGCCGAAACGGCCCGTGCCAGCCAGTCGAAGCCGAAGCCCGCTGCGCAGTCGCAGGAACCGGGCAAGCCCAAGTACGATTTCTACACCCTGCTGCCCGACTCGGAAGTCATAGTGCCGCCGGATGCCCTGCCGCCACCCGCCCCCGTGCAACCAGCGGTGACCCCGGCAGAAGCGGCGAAGATCGACGCCGCCCGCGCCCTGGCCGCACTCAACGGCGAAACGCCGCCGCCCGCACCGCCCGTAGTGCCAGCGCCCGCCGTGGCCCAGGCGCCACTGAGTACCCAGTTTTTCCTCCAGGCCGGCTCGTTCCGGCGCAAGGATGATGCGGAAAGCGTCCGTGCGCAGATCATCCTGCTCGGCCAGAACGTGCGCGTGGAATCCGGCACGGTGCGCGAAGAAACCTGGTACCGCGTACTGGTCGGCCCCTTCGCCAACCGCGAGCAACTCGCGGTCTCGCAAAAAGCCCTGTCTGCCAACGGCTTCGGCAATCTGCTCCTGCAGCAACGGCAGAACCGCTGAGCCTCACCCCGACCGGCCCGCCAGGAGCCGGTCGACGCTTTCACGCATGCGCCGTATCGGCAATCTACTGTTACAGCCGCGCGCATGCCGTTTGGTCGAGAATCATCGGCCTCCGGTTGAAAAGTAGCGCGCGCCCCCCCATTTGAATCTGCATTGGGCATTTTCGCCCCGCTGCGTGGAGACTCCCCCTTGACCACCATCGTTTCAGTACGCCGCCACGGCAAAGTCGTCATGGGCGGCGACGGCCAGGTTTCCCTCGGCAACACCGTGATGAAAGGCAATGCGAAAAAGGTTCGCCGCCTCTATCACGGCCAGGTATTGGCCGGTTTTGCCGGCGCCACCGCGGATGCCTTCACCCTGTTCGAGCGCTTCGAAGGCAAGCTGGAAAAACACCAGGGCCACCTGGTACGCGCCGCCGTCGAACTGGCCAAGGACTGGCGCACCGACCGCTCGCTGAGCCGTCTGGAAGCCATGCTCGCCGTGGCCAACAAAGACGCCTCGCTGATCATCACCGGCAATGGCGATGTGGTGGAGCCGGAGCACGGCCTGATCGCCATGGGCTCCGGCGGCGGCTTCGCCCAGGCGGCGGCCCTGGCCTTGCTGGAGAACACCGAGCAGATGTCGGCCCACGAAATCGCGGAAAAGGCGTTGAACATTGCCGCGTCCATTTGTGTCTTTACCAATCAGAACCTGACCATTGAGGAACTGGACTCGGCCATCTGAGCCGATTTCCGTTCGGAGCCGCCTGTTATGTCCATGACGCCCCGCGAGATCGTGCACGAACTCAACCGCCACATCATCGGCCAGGACGACGCCAAGCGTGCCGTGGCCATCGCCCTGCGCAACCGCTGGCGGCGCATGCAGCTGCCGCTGGAGTTGCGCGCCGAAGTGACGCCCAAGAACATCCTGATGATCGGCCCGACGGGGGTCGGCAAGACCGAAATCGCCCGGCGCCTGGCCAAGCTGGCCGGCGCACCGTTCATCAAGGTCGAGGCGACCAAGTTCACCGAAGTCGGCTACGTCGGCCGCGATGTCGAGTCGATCATCCGCGACCTGGCCGATGCGGCGATCAAGATGCTGCGCGAGCAGGAGATGGTCAAGGTCCGTCACCGCGCCGAGGACGCCGCCGAAGAACGCATCCTCGATGCCCTGCTGCCGCCACCGCGTGCCGGGTTCAACGAAGATCCGGCGCCGAGCAGCGACTCCAACACCCGCCAGCTGTTTCGCAAGCGCCTGCGCGAAGGCCAGCTGGATGACAAGGACATCGACATCGAGGTGACCGATAGCCCGGTCGGCATCGAGATCATGACCCCGCCGGGCATGGAAGAGATGACCAGCCAGTTGCAGAGCCTGTTCTCCAACATGGGCAAGGGCAAGAAGAAGAGCCGCACGCTCAAGGTCAAGGAAGCGCTGAAACTGGTGCGCGACGAAGAGGCCGCGCGCCTGGTCAACGAGGAAGAGTTGAAAGCCCGCGCCCTGGAAGCCGTGGAGCAGAATGGCATCGTCTTCATCGACGAGATCGACAAGGTCGCCAAGCGTGGCAATGTCGGTGGCGCCGACGTCTCCCGCGAAGGCGTGCAGCGCGACCTGCTGCCGCTGATCGAAGGCTGCACGGTCAACACCAAGCTGGGCATGATCAAGACCGACCACATCCTGTTCATCGCCTCCGGCGCCTTCCACCTGAGCAAGCCGAGCGACCTGGTACCGGAGCTGCAGGGCCGCCTGCCGATCCGCGTCGAACTCAAGGCGCTGTCGCCGGAAGATTTCGAGCGCATCCTCACCGAACCGCACGCCTCGCTGACCGAGCAGTACATTGCCCTGCTCAACACCGAGGGCTTGAACATCGAGTTCGCCGCAGACGGCATCAAGCGGATTGCCGAGATCGCCTGGCAGGTCAACGAGAAGACCGAGAATATCGGTGCACGACGCCTGCACACCCTGCTCGAGCGCCTGCTCGAAGAGGTGTCCTTCAGCGCCGGCGACCTGGCGGCCCAGCATGACGAGAAGCCGATCCGTATCGATGCCGATTACGTCAACGGCCACCTCGGAGAACTGGCCCAGGACGAAGACCTCTCGCGCTATATTCTTTAAAAACAGCCTGTAGGAGCGAGGGGGACGCCTAGTCCTTGCTCGCGATTTACCATGATCGCGAGCAAGCTCGCTCCTACACCAACCCCTTGCGGAACCCGTCATGCACATTCCCAGCGCAGTCAAACTGCACAAGGCATCGCGAACCCTGGAGCTGCAGTACGGCAGCGACAGCTACAGCCTGACCGCCGAGTTCCTCCGCGTGCACTCGCCCTCGGCGGAAGTGCAGGGCCATGGCAAACCGATCCTGCAGACCGGCAAGTTGCACGTCGCCCTGAGCAGCGTCGAGCCGGCCGGCAATTACGCCCTGAAACTCTGTTTCGACGATGGCCACGACAGCGGGCTGTTCAGCTGGGATTACCTGTATGAACTGGCCACTCATAAGGATCGTTTATGGGCCGACTACCTGGCCGCGCTCGCGGCTGCCGGAAAATCCCGCGACCCCGACGAGTCCGTGGTCAAACTGATGCTCTAGCCCAACAGGCGAGCCAGAGCCTCTCCCGCTGTTCCAGCCGCCTGCAACGGGCGGCCGGATCCACGCTCAAGCCCTTCCCTCGCCGAGGTTAGAGCGCACTTTCTAATCTATCTCGGCATACTCAGCGCGCATTTGCCCGTATCGCGGCAAGCTTGCGCAAATCAACAAACTCGGGTAACCAAGGAACTGGCAGGTTCCCTGCATTTGGCCAAGCCAGGTGCATAGATTGAGAAGCGGATCAGTTCCGCCCCCGGTAACCCGAGCAATACCCGGCCCTAGTCCCGTGTCGCCTTGCACAGCAACATGCCGGTATTCGTCTCAGGACAATGGAGCGTCGTAGATGTCTGAAAAAAGCAATGATGATCTGAAACACCAAGCTTCAGAGAACACTCTCGGCCTGAACCCGATCGTCGGCATCCAGAGCAAGGACCTGCTAACGTCAGCCCGCACGGTGCTCACCCAGGCTATCCGGCAGCCGTTTCACAGCGTCAAACACGTCGCTCATTTCGGCGTGGAATTGAAGAACGTCCTGCTTGGCAAGTCCGACCTGCAACCCGAGAGTGGCGACCGCCGCTTCGCCGATCCGGCCTGGAGCCAGAATCCGCTGTACAAGCGCTATCTACAAACCTACCTGGCCTGGCGCAAGGAACTGCATGACTGGGTCGAACACAGCAACATGTCGGAGCAGGACGCCAACCGCGGCCACTTCCTCGTCAACCTGATGACCGACGCCATGGCGCCAAGCAACAGCATGGCCAACCCCGCGGCGATCAAGCGCTTCTTCGAGACCGGCGGCAAGAGCCTGCTCGACGGCCTGTCGCACCTGGCCAAGGACATTGTCAATAACGGCGGCATGCCCAGCCAGGTCGACATGAAGGCCTTCGAGGTCGGCAAGAACCTGGCTACCACAGAAGGCGCGGTGGTGTTCCGCAATAGCGTGCTGGAACTGATCCAGTACCGGCCGACCACCGAACAGGTGCACGAGCGTCCGCTATTGGTGGTGCCGCCGCAGATCAACAAGTTCTACGTATTCGACCTGTCGCCAGAGAAGAGCCTGGCGCGCTTCCTGTTGCGCAGCGGTGTGCAGACCTTCGTGGTCAGTTGGCGCAACCCGACCAAGGCGCAGCGCGAGTGGGGCCTGTCGAGCTATATCGAAGCGCTCAAGGAAGCTATCGAGGCGGTCATCGCAATCACCGGCAGCCAAGACATCAACATGATCGGCGCCTGCTCCGGCGGCATGACCACCGCCTCGCTGCTCGGCCACTATGCGGCGCTTGGCGAGCACAAGGTACACGCCCTGACCCTGCTGGTCAGCGTGCTGGACAACAAGCTGGACACCCAGGTCGCCCTGTTCGCCGACGAGAAGACCCTGGAGATGGCCAAGCGGCGTTCCTACCAGGCCGGCGTCATCGAAGGCAGCGACATGGCCAAGGTGTTCGCCTGGATGCGCCCCAACGACCTGATCTGGAACTACTGGGTCAACAACTACCTGCTCGGCAATGAACCGCCGGTGTTCGACATCCTCTACTGGAACAACGACACCACGCGCCTGCCCGCCGCACTGCACGGCGAGTTCATCGACATGTTCAAGGCCAACCCGCTGATCCGTCCCGGCGCCCTGGAAGTCTGTGGCACGCCGATCGACCTCAAGCAGGTCACCTGCGACGTATTCTGCCTCGCCGGCACCACCGACCACATCACCCCCTGGGAGGCATGCTACAAGTCGGCCCACCTGTTCGGCGGCAAGTGCGAGTTCGTCCTGTCCAACAGCGGGCATATCCAGAGCATCCTCAACCCGCCGGGCAACCCCAAGGGTCGCTACATGACCAACACGGAACTGCCGCGCGAGCCGAAAGACTGGCAGGCAGGTGCGACCAAGCACACCGACTCCTGGTGGCTGTACTGGCAGAAGTGGCTGACCGAACGCTCCGGCCCCAGCAAGAAAGCGCCGAGCAAACTGGGCAGCAAACAGTTCCCGCCTGGCGAGCCGGCACCTGGAACCTACGTACACGAACGTTGATCGACTGCGCCCTGCGCACCACTGCCCGCGGCACCTGGAAGTGCCGCTCGCCCAACCGGCAGATCTGCCGAGCGGGCGATCAGGTTTGTTCTGGGAGTGATCGGGACGGTCCCACCCAGTGTTTTCATTCATAGGGCCTGCGCGCATGTCGTTACCTTTTGTATTTCGCACCATCGACCTGGATGGCCAAACCATCCGTACCGCCGTTCGTCCCGGCAGTGGGAAGATGGCGCCTCTGCTGATTTTCAATGGCATCGGCGCCAACCTGGAACTGGTCATGCCCTTCGTTCTGGCGCTCGACAGCGATCTCGAAGTGATCGCCTTCGACGTGCCCGGTGTCGGTGGCTCCTCGACCCCCCGCACCCCGTTCCGCTTCCCCGGGCTGGCCAAACTGGCAGCGCGCATGCTGGATTACCTGAACTACGGCCAGGTCAATGTGATCGGCGTGTCCTGGGGCGGCGCCCTGGCGCAACAGTTTGCCCATGACTACCCGGAACGCTGCAAGAAGCTGGTGCTGGCGGCCACCTCGGCCGGGGCGGTGATGGTGCCGGGCAAGCCCAAGGTGCTCTGGCGCATGGCCAGTCCACGGCGCTACGTGCAGCCGTCCTATGGCGTGCAGATCGCTCCGGACATCTACGGTGGCGCCTTCCGCCGCGACCCCAAGCTGGCCCTGGCACATGCCAGCAAGGTGCGCTCGGGCGGCAAGCTAGGCTACTACTGGCAGCTGTTCGCCGGCCTCGGCTGGACCAGCATCCACTGGCTGCACAAGATCCGCCAACCGACCCTGGTGCTGGCCGGCGACGACGATCCGCTGATCCCGTTGATCAACATGCGCCTGTTGGCCTGGCGTATTCCGAATGCCGATCTGCATGTAATCGACGATGGCCACCTGTTCCTGGTGACCCGTGCCGGCGTCGTGGCGCCGATCATCATGAAATTCCTCGCCGAAGAACGCCAACGCGCCGTGATGCACCCCCAGCCCACACCTGCCCGCCAGAATTGATCCACGCCGAGAAGCGCTGAAAACCTCTCGCCCACTGCATCCCGCACCGAGGAGGCACGAGCAGTGTCCGCCCGCCCCATCCTGGTGCGGACCGCGGGGTCTGGCACTTGATTGCTCAAGCTGTCACATGTCGGGGAACAACCTGCGCTAGTCTAGGGGGCGAACCCGCAGCCTCTTGGTACAAGCCTTGCTGTACTGCTCCCTGATCACGGATAGTTTTGGAGTGTCGCCTCATGCGCAAACAACCCCCGACACGCAGCCTTCCGGCCCCGGCCGGCTCGATGAATGCCCAGAGCGCCGTTGCTGGCCTGCGCGCCAGAGACATGCTTTCCACCCTGCGCGGCCTGGCCGTGCAGGGCTTGCGCCAACCGGTTCACAGCGCCCGACACGTACTGGCCCTGGGCGGGCAACTGGGTCGAGTACTGCTCGGCGACACGCCGTACCAGATCAACCCGAAGGATTCGCGCTTTGCCGATCCGACCTGGAAACTCAATCCGTTTTACCGGCGCAGCCTGCAGGCCTACCTGGCCTGGCAAAATCAGCTGAGCCACTGGATCGAGGAAAGCGACATGAGTGCCGACGACCGCACTCGCGCGCGCTTCGTCGTCAGCATCCTCGGCGATGCCCTGTCCCCCTCCAATACCCTGCTCAACCCATTGGCGCTCAAGGAACTGTTCAACACTGGCGGCAGCAGCGTATTCAAAGGCCTGGGCCACCTGCTCGACGACCTGCTGCACAACGATGGTCTGCCCAGCCAGGTCAACAAGCGAGCCTTCGAAGTCGGCCGCAGCCTGGCCGCCACACCCGGCGCGGTGGTGTTTCGCAATGAACTGCTGGAGCTGATCCAGTACAAGCCAATGAGCGAGAAGCAATACCTGCGCCCTCTGCTGATCGTGCCGCCACAGATCAACAAGTACTACATCTTCGACCTGTCGCCGGACAAGAGCTTCGTCCAGTACGCACTGAAAAACGGCCTGCAGGTATTCGTGGTGAGCTGGCGTAACCCGACCAAGGCGCACCGCGAGTGGGGCCTGTCGAGCTATGTGCAGGCGGTCGAGGAAGCCATCGATGTCTGTCGGGCGATCACCGCCAGCAAGGACGTCAACCTGCTGGGTGCCTGCGCCGGCGGCCTGACCATCGCCGCCCTGCAGGGGCACCTGCAAGCCAAGCGGCAGCTGCGCAAAGTCGCCAGCGCCACCTACCTGGTCAGCCTGCTGGACAGCCAGCTCGACAGCCCGGCCATGCTCTTCGCCGACGAAAAAACCCTGGAAGCGGCCAAGCGCCGCTCCTACCAGCAAGGCGTACTGGACGGCCGCGACATGGCCAGGGTGTTCGCCTGGATGCGCCCCAACGACCTGATCTGGAACTACTGGATCAACAACTACCTGCTCGGCAAGCAGCCGCCGGCCTTCGACATTCTCTACTGGAACAACGACAACACCCGCCTGCCGGCCGCCCTGCATGGCGACTTGATCGACTTCTTCAAACACAACCCGTTGATCCGTGCCGGCGGCCTGGAAATCTGCGGCACCCCGGTCGACCTGCAAAAGGTCACGGTCGACAGCTTCAACGTCGCCGGGATCAACGATCACATCACCCCCTGGGACGCGGTCTATCGCTCGAGCCTGCTGATCGGTGGCAGCAAGCGCTTCATTTTGTCCAATAGCGGGCACATCCAGAGCATTCTCAACCCGCCGGGCAACCCCAAAGCCAACTACCTCGAGAGCAGCAAGCTCAGCGGCGACCCGCGCGCCTGGTACCACGACGCCCAGAAGCACGACGGCAGCTGGTGGCCGCAGTGGCTGAGCTGGATCCAGGCGCACGCCGGCGAGCAACGCGAGACCCAGGTAGCCCTGGGCAACCCGCATTACCCGGCGATGGAAGCAGCACCCGGCACCTATGTGCATGTGCGCTAGCAGAACCGCTACCACACGCTAGCGAGCACTGGCCGAAGCCACCTTCGGCCGGTTATCTTCCCGCTTCCCCTGTCAGCATAAGAAGACTGGATGAAAACCCGCGATCGTATCCTCGAGTGCGCGCTGATGCTGTTCAACCAGCAAGGCGAACCGAACGTCTCCATCCTGGAAATCGCCAATGAACTGGGGATCAGTCCGGGCAACCTGTACTACCACTTCCATGGCAAGGAACCGCTGGTTCTCGGCCTGTTCGAGCGTTTCCAGGCGGAACTGGCGCCGCTGCTCAACCCTCCAGACGACGTACGCCTGGATGCCGAGGACTACTGGCTGTTCCTGCACCTGATCGTCGAGCGCCTGGCGCACTATCGCTTCCTGTTCCAGGACCTGTCCAACCTGGCCGGGCGCCTGCCCAAGCTGGCCCGCGGCATCCGCAACTGGTTGAACGCATTGAAACGCACCCTGGCCTCGCTGCTGGCGCGACTGAAGGCGGAAAACCAGCTGGTCAGCGACACCAATGCCCTCGGCCAACTGGTCGAGCAGATCACCCTGACCCTGCTGTTCTCCCTCGACTATCAGCGCATCATCGGTCGCGAGGGCGAGAGCCGTCTGGTGGTCTATCAGGTGATGATGCTGGTGGCGCCACACCTGGCCAGCGAATCACGCTTCGCGGCCGAGCATCTGGCGCGACGCTACCTGGAAACCTGAAGCTGCAACGCTGACTTCGGCGTAAACACAAACGCAAACGCCCGGCACTAGGCCGGGCGCTTGCGTTTACGGCTGCGAGTCTTTAGGACTGGCTGGCCGGTGTTACTGGAGCAACTACGGCTGTCGGAGCAGGCTCAGGTGCAGCAGGCGCAGCTGCGACTGGTGCAGTAGCAGGCTTGACCGCCGGTTTGGCGGCTGCTTTGGCGGCCGGCTTGGCCGCTGGTTTTACCGCAGGCTTGGCGGCTGGCTTGGCAGCAGCTTTAACTGCAGGTTTAGCGGCTGGCTTGGCTGCAGGCTTGGCTGCAGCTTTAGCGGCCGGTTTGGCAGCCGCCTTGACCGCAGGTTTAGCGGCTGCCTTGGCTGCCGGCTTGGCTGCTGGCTT
>Ga0209343_10002030_pt1 | contig 26603 bp, 23 predicted proteins | sample RifCSPlowO2_02_FD_184026 | JGI IMG/M metagenome (GOLD analysis project Ga0209343, IMG submission 184026) | Groundwater microbial communities from Rifle, Colorado - Rifle CSP2_plank lowO2_0.2 (SPAdes) (version 2) | ecosystem: Environmental > Aquatic > Deep subsurface > Groundwater | place... | reverse complement strand
CGTTCGCGCTTTTCCATCTGCCCGCTGATCGCCAGTTGTTCACGGTGCCAGTGGTAGATGCCCAGGGTCATCAGGATAAATCCCACGGGCATCGGCCCCGACTCCAGCCACTTGTCCCAGGCGATGCTCTCCGGCAATTGCACGAACTCGTCGAGGCTATCCATCCACAGTGAGAAGAACAGGCAGGCCAGGCCGTAGAACAGCAATGTGGTGACCTGCCCGGCCGGGCGACTTTTCAGCAGCAGGCCGATCCACACCAGCACCAGCAGCGCCGAGCCGCCTTCACCGCCGATATCGGTCCAGTTCCACTGGCTCAGCGCCTTGAGCGTGCCGACGCCGAGGTAGGCGAGCAGGCCGAAGTTGGCCGCCAGCAACAGGCCGGTGAGTTTCCATACGTGCAATTTCAGCAGTGGCGGCATGGCCAATAGGCTCCGCAGAGGGTAATGGCCGCCAGCACAACAGACGCAGATGACAGTTTGGTTGCAGCGGGGGAGGTCAATTTGGCTCAGGGTTCTTCGCCGATTTATTGCGCTTTCCGGCGATCAGGCGGTTTCTGCCGGTGCCTGTTGGCGCATTTCTGCCGCGCTATAGATGAAGGGTTGCGTTAAACCGCGCACCGGTCTGTCTGCTCGGCTGCAAAGATGCAGTCATTTCAGCTCAATTGCATGCTAGAGCCTGCTGAAACCCGCTGTTTTAGCGCTATGGCGGCAAGTGCTGTCACAGAAGCGTCATCACTCCTGCCTAGCTTCCGCTCCCCAGTAGCCCGGCCATTGCAGCCTGGCAGCGATCAATCTTGGGGAGGGTAGGTGATGAAGGTGCGCAGCAGTTCCGCTGGCAATTCGGGTTGGCAGATCAGCGTTCTGGCCCTGGCGATTGCCTCCAGCAGCCAGTTGCTGGCGGCAGAGCCGGCCACCGAATACGTCGAAGTGGTCGGCCAGGCCGTCAGCATCGACAAGGCGCTGAAAGAGCAGCGCAGTTCCGACAACGTCGAGAGCGTGGTGCACGCCGACGGCATCGGCCAGCTGCCGGACGACAACGCCGCCGAAGCGCTGCAGCGTATTCCCGGCCTGTCGGTTGAACGCGACCAGGGCGAGGGGCGCTTCGTCAGCGTGCGCGGCATCGGCCCGGACCTGAACAGCGTGACCATCAACGGCACCCTGGTGCCCTCGCCGGAAAGTGACCGCCGCGCGGTCGCTCTGGATGTCTTGCCCTCGGAGCTGGTGCAGTCGCTGACGGTGGTCAAATCCCTGACCCCGGACATGGACGCCAACTCCCTGGGCGGCACGGTGGAGGTGGAGAGCCTGTCGGCCTTCGACCACGAAGGGCTGTTCTATACCGGCAGCGCCGAAGGCAGTTACGACGAGAATACCGAGCAGACCAGCCCGAAATTTTCCGGCGCGATCAGCGACCGCTTCAGCCTGGGCGACGGTATCGACAACTTCGGTGTGGCCGCGGCGTTGAGCTGGCAGGAGCGCGATTTCGGTTCGGACAACGTCGAAACCGGCGGTGCCTGGGACTTCGACAACGGTGCCCGGCTCGAAGAGCTGGAACAGCGCAACTACGCCATTACCCGCGAGCGCACCGGCTTTGGCCTGAACTTCGACTACAAGCCCGATGACCTTTCCAGCTATTACCTGCGCACCCTTTATAGCCGCTACAAGGACAGCGAAACCCGCAACGCTGCCGGCGTCGAGTTCGCCGACGCGCAGTTGCCGGGCGAAAGCGGCGATGCCGAAGGCTACCGCGAGCTGAAGAGCCGCGAGGAAACCCAGCAAGTGCAGTCCTACGTACTGGGTGGCGAGCGCATGCAGGGCCTGTGGACCATCGGTGCCCAGGCCGGTTACAGCCGCTCCAGCGAAGACAGCCCGGGAGGCATTGCCGGGGCGACCTTCGAAGGTAACGACGATTTTGCCGATGCCGGTTTCAGCAACAGCAAGAAGCCGCGCCTGAATATCGACTCGGCGTTCTACGACCCGAGCAACTTCACCCTCAGCGAAATCGAGTGGGAAAAGCAGAAGACCACCGACACCGAGCAGAACATCAAGCTTGACCTGGCGCGCGACTATGACCTCAGCGGTTATGCCTCCCAGGTCAAGTTCGGCGGCAAGCTCAGCCGGCGGGAAAAAGACAATGACCTGGAAGCCTGGAAGTATGAGGATCTCGGCGATGTCGGTCTGAGCGATGCCGACCTCAACCTCGACCAGTTCACCAAGGGCAGCGTGGATTACGGCCTGGGCCGCTTTGGCCCCGGTATCAGCGCCAAGGCCATCGAGCGCCTGCTGGGCGGCCTGAACAGAGACGACTTCTACAACGCAGAAGAGTCGCGGGTAAATGACTTCGAAATGAGCGAAGACATCAACGCCGCCTACCTGATGAACAGCCTCGACCTCGACGACTGGCGCTTTATCGCCGGGGTGCGCTATGAGGGCACCGAGTTCCAGGCGAAGGGCAGCGGCATCCGCGATGGGGTCTTCGAAAACACCGAGAGCGACACGCGCTATGAGCACTGGCTGCCGGGCCTGCATGCGCGTTATCAGCTCAACGCCAGTACCCAACTGCGCGCGGCCTGGACCAATACCGTGGTGCGGCCGACCTTCGGCCAACTGGCACCGGGCTTCGTCATTGACGGTGACGAGGCCAGCTTCGGCAACCCTGAACTCGATCCGCTGGAGGCGATGAATTTCGACCTCGGTATTGAGCACTATATGGGGCGTGCGGGTGTGGTCTCGGCGTTCGTGTTCTACAAGGACATCGACAGCTTCGTCTACAACACCGACCTGGGCGGCACCGGCATCTGGGCCGACTTCGCCGAAGCCAACACCTATGCCAATGGCGACAGCGCCAAGTTGTATGGCCTGGAGCTGGCCTACTCGCAGAAATTCGACTGGCTGCCGGCACCCTGGAACGGGCTGCTGGTGGGGGCCAACGCCACCTTCAGCCGCTCCGATGCGAAGATCGAAGGGCAGGGCCTGTCGCGCAGCATCGACCTGCCCAACCAGTCGGACACGGTCGGCAACCTGATGCTCGGCTGGGAAGACGACAAGCTCAGCCTGCGCCTGTCGGCCAACTACAAGTCCGAGTACCTGGCTGAGGTCGCCGCCATCGATGATAAGGCCCATGACCTCTATGCCGACGAGCAACTGTTCGTCGACTTCAGCGCCGGCTACTTCCTCACCCCGGCCCTGCAGCTGACGTTCCAGGCGCAGAACCTGACGGACGAGTCCTTCTACGTCTACAGCGGCCGCCGCGACTTCAACGCCCAGTACGAAGAGTACGGCCCGACCTACAAGCTCGGCCTGACCTTTACCCACTTCTGACCCCTGTACTGGCCGGAGGCTTGAGCCTGCGTGCCCGTTGCAGCGTTAAATCTTCAATTAAGGATTTGTTTGTATGCACCTTTCGTTTCTGCGGAAAAACCTGCTGCTCGCCAGCCTGATTGCCTTGAGTGCGTGCCAGAGCACGGTGGTCGAACACTCCGCCGTAGCCCTGAACCTGCAGGCGCTGGCCAGTCCGGGCATGGACGCGGTCGAGGCGGCGCAATGGCTGTCCAGCGACAGCTTCTGGCCAGGTGCCGAGCGCCTGCAGAGCAGCGAGAAAAAGGGCCTGTTTGTGCTCGATCAGCAGGGCGCGACCCTCAGCCAGTTGCCCGGCACCTTTGCCAGCATCGATCATCGGGTCGGCCCGCGCGGGCTGCTGGTGGCGGCCCTGGACGTCGACCGTCAGCAGGCCATGCTGGTCAACCTGAAGAATCGGCGTTGGGGCCAGCCGGTTTATCTGCCGCGCCCGGCTTACAAGATCGATGGCCTGTGCCTGTACCGCGATGCGGCGCATAACGCCTTTGTCTTTCTGATCGGCGAGGAAGGTATCGGCGAGCAGTGGCTGGTGGCCCAGCACGAAGTCCCTTTGAGCAAACCGCAGCGTGTGCGCGGCATGAGCCTGCCGCCGGCCAGCGAGTATTGCCAGGTCGACGATCAGGCCGAGCGCCTGTATGTCAACGAAGAAAACGTCGGCCTGTGGGCCTACGCCGCCCACGCCGAGGCCGATCTGGTGCGCGAGCCGGTAGGCCTGGTGCAGCCGTTCGGTGATATCGGCAAGGCGCTCGCAGGCATGGCCGTGGTGCCGGGTGGGGTGCTGGCGCTGGACCCGGAAAGCAACAGCCTGCACCGCTATCAGCGTGACCAAGCCGGCTGGCAGGCTCAGCCCGTACTGCCCCTGGGCAAGCTGAACGAACCGCAGGGCCTCAGCGTGCGAGCGGTTGCGGGCGGCCTGGAACTGCTGGTGCGTGATGACGACGACGGCCTGCAGCGCGGGCAGTTGAACTGGCAGGCGCAAGCCCCTGAAGCGCAGCCGACACTGCCGATTTTGCCGGTGCAGGTGCAGACCGATCCGGTCCCGAGCCTGGGCGATGCCGCCGATGATCCGGCGATCTGGGTGCACCCGAGTGACCCGCGCAAGAGCCGCGTGCTGGGCACCGACAAACAGGGCGGCCTGCTGGCCTATGACCTGGCCGGCAAGCAGCTGCAGGACCTGCGCGTCGGGCGGATGAACAACGTCGATGTGCGCGCCGGCTTCGACCTCAGTGGCCAGTTGGTCGACCTGGCCGTGGCCAGCAACCGTGACCATAACAGCCTGCAGTTGTTCGCCATCGACCGCAGCAGCGGCGAGCTGCGCAACCTGGGCCAGTTGCCCACGCCGCTCACCGATATCTACGGCCTGTGCATGTTCAAGGATGCCGCCGGGGCAATCCATGCCGTTGCCAACGACAAGGACGGCACCTTTGTGCAGTACCGCCTGAGTGCGGACGCCGGGCGGATCAAGGGCGAGCAGGTGCGCCAGTTCAAGGTCGACGGCCAACCGGAAGGTTGCGTTGCCGATGACCGCAACCAGCGCCTGTTTATCGGCGAAGAGGATGTCGCGGTCTGGACGCTGGATGCCCGCGCCGATGCGCCAGCCCGGCTGGAGCAGGTGATTGCGGCTGGTGATGTGGTCCATGACGACATCGAAGGCCTGGCCATTTACCAGGGCGCAACCCGCAACTACCTGGTGATTTCCAGCCAGGGTAACGACAGCTACGTGGTGCTCGACGCCACTGCGCCCTATGCCGTGCGTGGCGCGTTCCGCATCGGCCTGAACGCACAACAGGGTATCGACGGCACCTCGGAAACCGACGGCCTGGACGTTACCTCGGCCAACCTCGGCGGCAGCTGGAGCGCCGGCATGCTGGTGGTGCAGGACGGCCGCAAGCGCATGCCCGAAGACCGGCAGAACTACAAATACCTGCCCTGGAGCGCGGTGGCCGAAGCCCTCGGTCTGGAGTAAGCAGCACACGCTGTAGGAGCCAGCCTTTACCGGCTTCAAGGTGGCCGTCATCAATCGGCAACACAAACGTAATCGAATAGCGGCCGAGGGTTTTCCTCGGCGCGCGATGCAAGGAGACACCCATGCACAACACCCTCGAACAGATGACCGTCTGGGGCCTGATCACTGATGCCAGCCTGCTGGTACAGGCGGTAATGCTCACCCTGTTGCTGGCCTCGCTGCTTAGCTGGTACCTGATCATCCAGCGCAGCGCAGTATTGCGTCGCAGCGAACGCCTGCTGAAAGACTTCCAGCTGCGTTTTCGCAGCGGCCACGACCTTGCCCAGCTGTACCGCGAAGGCCACGAAGTCGAAGGTAATGGCGGGCTGGATGAGGATGCCGGTTTGCAGCAGATCTTCCAGGCCGGCTATCACGAGTTCATCCAGCTCAAGCGCGAACCGGGAATTGCCGGTGAGCTGGTGATCGACGGCGTCGAGCGTTCGCTGCTGGTGGCCATCAGCGAGCAGGAAGAGCGCCTGGAAAAGGGCCTGCCCTTTCTCGCCACGGTCGGTTCGGTCAGCCCCTATATCGGCCTGTTCGGTACCGTCTGGGGGATCATGAATTCCTTTATCGGCCTGTCCCAGGTGCAGCAGGCGACGCTTTCCACGGTCGCCCCGGGCATCGCCGAAGCGCTGATTGCCACGGCCATCGGCCTGTTCGCGGCGATTCCCGCAGTGATCGCCTACAACCGCTTCAGCGCCCGCGTCGCCACCCTGACCTCGCGCTATTACGGCTTCGGCAACGAATTGCAGGCACGTCTGCACCGCAAGCTGCACGCCGCCAGCAGCCACGTCAGCGCCGCCGCCTGAGGAAACCGCCATGCGCAAGCCGATAAACAAACACGCGCCCAAGGCCGAGATGAACGTGGTGCCCTACATCGACGTGATGCTGGTGCTGCTGGTGATCTTTATGGTCACCGCGCCGATGCTCACCCAGGGTGTGAAAGTCGAGCTGCCCAAGGTCGCCAGCGAAGCGCTGCCCACCGATACCCAGCAGCAGATCCTCACCCTCTCGGTGCAGGCGGACGGTGGCTATTACTGGAACCTGGGCAGCGAGCTGAACACCGAACAGCAGACCGACAGCACCGTGGGCCTGGAGGAAATGACCGCCCAGGTCACGCAGATCATCGCCGAGCGCGGCGACACCCAGGTGTATATCCGCGCCGATCAGGCCGCTGACTACGCCACCGTGGTCGCCGGTATCGCCGCCTTGCAGAAGGGCGGGGTGAGCAACCTCGGCCTGATCACCGAGGCCCCGCAGTGAGCAGCGTGCTGATGGACAATCCCGCTTCTGTTGTCTGGCCCAGATTGCCAATTTCGCGTCTGCGCAATGCCCAGGCTGCGCTATTAACCCTGGCCCTGCATGGATTGGTGCTGGCCCTGTTGCTGGCCAACTGGCCGGTGGAAAAGCCCGCTGCACCGAGCATCAGCACCATCAGCATGCAGTTGCTCAGCCTGCCGCCTCCCGCGCCTGTGGTGGAAACCGCTCCACCCGTGCCGGTCGAAGCTCCGCAGCCGGAAGCGCTTGCGCCGGTGCAGCCGCAGATCGACCCGCGTATCGCCCAGCAAAAGCTGGAGCAGGCGGCGCTGGCGCACAAGCGTGTGGAGCAGGAAAAGCTTGAGCAGCAACGTCAGCGGCTTGAAAGCAAACGTCAGGAGCAGGCTCGGCAAGAACAGCAAGAGCGTGAGCAGGCGCAACAACGCCAAGCCGCCGAGCAGCTGGCAGCACAGCAACGTCAGCAGGCTGCCGACGCAGCTGCCGAGCAGGCGCGTCAGGCCGAAGCCGCTGCGGCGGCCAGCCGTCAGTACCTGCCGATTGCCAAACAGGCACCGGCTTACCCGCGGCGCGCACTGGACAAGGGTATCGAGGGCGAATGTACGGTCAGCTACACAGTCAATGCCCAGGGCCGGGTTGAACAGCCCGAGGTGGTCGGTGCCTGCCATCCCTTGTTTATCCGACCCTCACTGGCCGCAGCCAAGAGCTTTCGCTACCAGCCGCGGGTGATCGATGGCCGCGCCGTCGCCGTACCCAATGTGAAGAACACCTTTACCTACCGGATCGAATAAACCTCTGCCCGCCGTCCAGGCTGCTCTTCCTTGGGCGGTGCGGGGCGGTGCGCGCCAACTTTTTGCGAGAGCCGTAATGAACCCGGATCACCAACAGTTTCACGCCAGCCTTGAAGCCCACGACGATGTGGCGATCAACCCTAGCGCAAACCTGGCGCTCAGCGACGTGGTTAACCCAGCTCGACGCAATGTGCTCAAGGGCGGCCTGACCCTGGCCGCGCTCGGTTTCTTCGCCGGTGGCATCAGTGCTTGCCGCAGTGCCGGGGCCAGCCCGCTGCTGGGCTTCAAGGGCGTGCCGGTGCAGATCGACCCGCAATTCGACCGCGTGCTGGTCGCCGAAGGCTACAGCGCCACGCCGTTCTTCTCCTGGGGCGACCCGGTCGAGGCCGGCGCGCCGCAGTGGAACCCGGATGCCAGCGACGATTGGCAGGCCCAACTCAAGCAGGCCGGGGACAACCACGACGGCATGGATTTCTTCGCCTTCGAGGGCGAAACCGACCGTGGTCTGCTGGTGATGAACCACGAATACGTCAACCCGCCGCTGCACCCCGGTAACCGCATTGACCAGAGCAAGCCGCGGCCGCTGAATGAGGTGCGCAAGGAGCAGGCCGCCCATGGCGTATCGGTGATCGAGGTGCAGAAGGGTGCGGACGGCCAGTGGCAGCGGGTCATGGATTCGCCCTACAACCGCCGCATCAGCGCCCTGACCGCCATGCGTATCGCCGGCCCACTGGCCGGACACGCGCTGATGCAAACCGTCGCCGACCCCAGCGGCCGTGAAGTGCTCGGCACAATCAACAACTGCGCCACCGGCATCACCCCCTGGGGTACTTTCCTCACCTGCGAGGAAAACTGGCACAACTACTTTATCAACCGTGATCAGGCCGACTACGCCAGCCGTGTATCGCACAAGCGTTACGGCCTGGCCAAAGAGGGCACGAGCAAGAACTACGCCTGGGAAACCGCCGACCCGCGCTTCGACGCCACCCCCGACCCGCGGCAAGCCCACGGCGGCTACGTCAACGAGCCGCACCGCTTTGGCTGGGTGGTGGAAATCGACCCCTTCGACCCGCAGGCGCAGCCGATCAAACGCACCGCCTTTGGTCGCTTCAGCCGTGAATGCGCGGCCCTGAGCCTGGGCGATGACGGGCGCATGGCGTTTTATTCCGGCGACGACGCCAAGGGCGAGTACGTCTACAAGTTCGTCCCCAGTGGGCGTTTCGATGCGGCCAAGCCCAAGGCCAGCCGCGACCTGCTCGATGCCGGCACTCTCTACGTCGCGCGTTTCGATGCCGACGGTTCCGGTCAATGGCTGGCCCTGGTCCATGGACAGAACGGCCTAACCGCCGCCAGTGGCTTTGCCAGCCAGGCTGAGGTGCTGCTCAACGCCCGCGCCGCCGCCGACCTGGTGGGGGCAACGCCGATGGACAGGCCTGAATGGGCGGCCGTGCATCCCGCCAGCCGAGAGGTCTATGTGGCCCTGACCAATAACGATGGTCGTGGCGACAAACAGCCCACCGATAAAGCCAACCCGCGCCCGCAGAACCTGCATGGGCAAATCCTGCGTTTCAAGGAGCAGGGTGCCGACCCCAGCGCCGAAACCTTCAGTTGGGAGCTGTTTCTCCTGGCCGGCGAGCAGAAAGGGGCCCGTGACGCCAACGGCAACGCGGTGCCCGCCAATCTCACCGGCACCATCAACGGCGACCTCTTTTCCTCGCCCGATGGCCTGGCCTTCGACCGCCACGGACGGCTGTGGATTCAGACCGACTACGGCGACGATGAAGCGGCGATGCAGGCCATGGGCTGCAACCAGCTGCTCTGCGCCGACCCCAGCACCCGCGAGGTCAGACGCTTTCTGGTCGGTCCGCGAGGCTGCGAAATCACCGGCCTGGCCTGGAGCCCGGATGGCAAGACGATGTGGGCGAATGTGCAGCATCCCGGCATCAGCTACCCGGCCAGCGACGGCCAGAGCCGGCCGCGTTCGACCACGGTGCTGATTTCTAAAAATGATGGCGGGGTGATTGGCAGCTAAGCCGCGAGGGCAGGGACTGAGTTATAGGCTTGAGCGGCTTATCTCAACGAGCGTCAACGGTCAGGATTTCTGGCCGTTGACGGCGGCGTATGGGCGGCTGGGCGCGGTACTTGAGCGGCCATCTAGGCAGGCAGCTCAACGGACTCAATGCCATTTCAGGCGCGTTTCAACGCCTGGCCGGCGATCTCTTCTCGGGCGCCGCGCAGTTGAGCGGCATCCAGGTTCATCCGATGGATCACGTTGAACAGTTGCTGCCTGAGCACCTCGTCGCCAATTCTTTCCGCCGCGCGCATCACGGCAACTGCGGCAGTCTCATTGTTGCTGGCCACCTGGTCGAGCGTTTTGCAGAGGTGTCGTATCGTGCGGCTCACAAGCGTGCTCTCCTGAATTTGTGTGTGCACTGTAGAGCCGGCATATTTCCTTTTGATTTCAGCCTGTCAATCGCAGCTTGCCGGCTTCTCGACCGCCGTGCGGCATGGCAGCCGAGGGTGCCGGCCGTTGGTCAGCTGCATTGAGCGATGGCCCATAAAATCCTCTCGATCATGAGGATTTGAGCGTAACGCTTGAGGTCCCGGAGGCCTTTGCCCCTGAAACTCTGGGGCATTACCAGAGCATCCAGCGCAAGCGTCAGCGCACTGTGGATGCACAACCTGAGACCTCGAAAAACGAGGTGCCCTGATGCAGCGGGCGCTGAATGTCTGGATCAACAGTGTCATGGCGGGGGCGGTGCGCGAGTTCAACGGCCTCTGGGCGTTTGCCTATAGCCAGGCGTGGTTGAGCCGGGAAGATGCCGCGCCCCGAGATCCGTGCAACGCTGAATGGTGAGATGCGCTTACTGCGGGCCCTGGTTGAAATCGTTATCCGCGAAATGGCCAGACAAATCGGGCGGGTTGCCGATTAACCACTGCGTACTTCCAAAGCACTATTGCGCGGCATAGGCTGGGACATTGATGCTTGTTTGCCGAACTCCGCCAGGGCCACTGCCAACCATGTCTGCTCGCGCCGCACCTTCTGTAAACCCTGGGCCGCAGCCCGACTATCGGCGGCTGGGCAATGGTCTGGGTGTGATCCTGCTGAGCCAGCCGGGTGTGACCAAGGCGGCGATCAGCCTGCGGGTCGCCGCCGGCAGTCATGACGAGCCGCTGGACTATCCGGGGCTGGCGCATTTTCTCGAACACCTGCTGTTTTTAGGCAGCGCCGGTTTCGCTGGCGAGCAGCGGCTGATGCCGTTCGTGCAGGCCTGCGGTGGCCAGCTCAATGCCTCGACCCAGGCGCATCACACCGATTACTTCTGCGAGGTACCGGCGCAGCGGCTCGAAGAGGCCCTGGCGCGACTGCTGGATATGCTCGCCAGGCCCTTGTTCGAGCCCGAGGCGCAGGTGCGTGAACGCGAGGTGGTGCACGCCGAATTTATCGCCCGCGGCCAGGATGCCGGCACCCTGATTGGTACGGCGCTGGGCCAGGCCTTGCCTGCGGGGCATCGTTTTGCCGCCTTTCAGGCGGGCAATCGAGAGACCCTGGCGGTCGAGCAGGGGGACTTCCAGCAGGCGCTGCGGGCCTTTCATCAGCGTTTCTACCAGGCTGACAATCTGACCCTGGTGCTGCTGGGACCGCAGCCGCCGGAGCAGCTCTATGCACTGGCCGAGGCCTATGGCGCTGCCCTGGGTGAAGGCGACGGCCCGGCTCGGTCAGCGGCTGCAGCACTGTTGCCGCTGAGGGCGCAGCACTTGCAGCTGTGTCTGCCGGCGGATGCCCCTAGCCTGCAGTTGTGTTTTGCCCTGGAACTGCCGCGCCCGGCGCAAGCGGGTGGGCTGGCCGAGGCGCTGGATTTTCTCCAGACCTGGCTGCTTGGCGAGTCGTCAGGCGGCCTGCTGGCCAACCTGCGAACCGCGCAGCTGTGCCGGGACCTGGAGGTTCGCCGGCTGTATCAGCATGACGAGCAGGCCTTGCTGCTGCTGAGCTTTGCCGCGGTAGAAGACTCGGAACAGGCACGCGCGGGCATTGCCGCGGCGCTGCAGGGCTGGCTGGAGTTCTTTGCCGAGGCCGACTGGACGACGCTGCAAGACAGCTATCGGGCGATCCGCCAGAGCCAGCGGCGCAGCCTGCCACCCCTGGCGTTGGCGCGTTACTGGCAGGAGGGCCTAGCCGTTGGCGGCAATCCCCATGACACGCTGACCGTCCAGGGCGAGCACTGCCTGCGTGCCGTGCTCGAGCAGATGCGCCAGCCGCAGCGGTTGATCGAGTTGTTGGTCAGCCAGGCCGAGCAGCCGCTCTGGTCGACCGCTGGTTTTGCCCTGCGTATGGCCGCCATGCCGCCTTGCTCGGCTGCAACGACCGACTGGTGCTGGCAACTGCCGGCGGCCAACCCCTTTTTCGCGGTTACGCCGCCGCCGGCTCCGCTGCTGAGTTGCAGCGCCCAGCTGCGCTGGCTGGCCGCGCCGGACAGCCAGGCGGACGGGCAGGGCGCGCTGTACTGGCGCTGCTGTTTTAGCGAACCGCTGCCGCTGCAGATTGCCCTGGCCGTGGCCCAGGAGGCGCTGCGGGAAACCCAGGCCAGTGCCGCCCAGGCGGGCGTCAGCCTGCACCTGTCCGCCGCGAGTGCAGGGCTGCAGTTGGTTCTGCAGGGCCCGGCCGAGATGCTGGTCAGGGTGGCGCAGCAGGCCCTGCCGCGTCTGCTGGAGCCGACAGAGGCGGCCTGGCAGTTGGGGATGCGCCAGGCCCAGGACAATAGGCAGCAGGGGCAGATGCCGATTCGCCAGTTGTTGCAGCGCTTGCCAGGGTTGCTGCGGGCTCCTGACAGGGTGGCCGAGTCGCCCGGCCTGGAGCCGTTGCAGGCGCGCTACCGCCAGGTCCGCCTGGAAGGTTTGGGCGTAGGGCTGCTGCCGTCCGGGCAGCGCGCGCTGGAGGCGCTGTTCGCCACCTGTGCGCCCCTGGTTCCGGCGGCGTCAGGCCGCTCTGTCGAGGCCGGGCGGTACTGGCTGCACGACAGTTGCGACAGCAGCGAGGCGGCGCTGCTGCTGTTCTGCCCGCAACCGGCCACCGATGCTGTTAGCGAGGCCGCTTGGCGGCTGCTGGCGCATCTTTACCAGGGGGCGTTCTTTCAGCGATTGCGTAGCGAACTGCAGGTGGGCTACGCGGTGTTTTGCGGCTTTCGCCAGGTGCAGGGGCAAGCAGGCATTCTGTTTGCCGTGCAGTCGCCCCATGCCTCGACCGAGCAGATCCTCGGCCATATCGAAGACTTTGTGCAGGCCCAGGGCGAACGCCTGGCGGGGCTGGACGAGGGCACAATCGCCCAGGCCGCCGCGCAGCTGCAGGCCCAGTTGCAGAGTAGCGCCGACAACCTGGCCGACTTCGCCGAGCAGCAATGGCTGCTGCATCTGGCCGGGCTGCCGGCCAGTCATGTCACTGCCGTGGTGCAGGCCCTGGTCGGCTGCGGCTGGCCGGCACTGCTGCACAGCCAGGCGTTGCTGAGTCAGGCGCGCGGCGGTTGGCGCGTGCTGGCCAATAGCGCGCCGCCTGCCAGTGGCTGGGTCGCCCTGGGCTAAGGCTCGCGTTTTTCCCTCTGAAAAACATAAATCTGGCTCTGTCCCAATTAAGTGTTGCCAGCAGTGCTGGCGGATTCTGTGAACCCGTAGGAGCGGCCTTGGCCGCGATGTTCTTCTATTGACCTCGATTCGCGGGCAAGCCCGCTCCTACAAAGGCTGAGCGTGTCGACAACAGCTAACTCAGACATAGCCTAAATCTTCGGCCAGCCACTTTGCCGTGGCCTGTCCGTTCTCTGCCTTTGCCCCTCTGCGGACGGCCCCTGGTATTACGACCTTGGGCCTGCTTCTTTCTGCTCAGAGCCTAGGGTCGCAGCAGTCGTACGCCTTTACGCCTGCGCCGGCGCGCCCGGCCAAGGCAGCAGCCAAGCAGTGCCATAGCAGCATATGGCCACTGCCAGGGCTTTTCGATAATCGCCTCCGACCCGACTGACTGATTAGTCGTTCCTCAAGCGGAGAGCGTTATGAACAACAAGAAGATCGCCAGCACCCGATTCCTGCCTCTGGCACTGACTGCCGCCGTGGCCATGGCTACGGCCCAGCAAGCCGCCGCGGAAATCGTTCTGTATGACCAGGACGACACCACGTTTTCCACCGATGGCTACATCAACGCCTTCTATGTGAACAGCGATGTGGATCGCGAGGGCGACACCTTCGACCGCCGTCAGTCGCGGGTAAAAATGGGCTTTCTGCCCAACTGGATCGGCTTCAACTTCGGCAAGCAGATCGACGACCTGAAGCTCGGCGGCCGCTCCTCGTTCTGGGTCACCATCAACGACAGCGAGCAGAACGGCACCTCCACCGCCATCGACGTGCGTCAGTTCTACGGCACCGTCGGCAGCGAGTGGGGCGAAGTGCTGGTGGGTAAGGACTTCGGCCTGTTCGCCCGTTCCAACATCTTCCTCGACGAATTGCTGTCCGGTTATGGCCAGGTCAGCGACACCCTGGGCCTGGTCGACTTCGGCGGTGTGTCCTTCGGCAATATCGGCAGCGGCTACCCGTACCCGTTCCCCACCGCGCAGATCACCTACCGCAGCCCGAAAATGGGTGGCCTGCGCGTGGCCGCCGGGATCATGGACCCCTACGACTCCAACCAGATCGATGCTGACGGCAAGGCCTACCAGGAGAGCCCACGTTTCGAAACCGAGATCACCTACGAGTTCGAAGTGGCCGGCGCGAAGATCTACTCCTGGATCAACGGTGCCCACCAGACTTCGGACAACACCGATTCCAACGTCGACTCGGTCACCTCGCAAGGGCTTGGCTATGGCGTGCAGGCCAAGATGGGCGGCTTCTCGATAACCGGTTCGGGCTTCCAGGCCGAGGGCATGAACCCCTTCTATACCAACAACGCCGGTGAGGCCACGTTGCGCGAAGTGGACAGCGACGGTTACCTGCTGCAGACCTCCTATACTTTCGGCAAGAACCGCGTAGCGCTGTCCTACGGCAAGACCGAGGACGATGGCAACGGTCTGGGCACCGCCGCCGACTACGAGACCCGCGGCATCGCCTACTTCCGCACCATCAACGACAACCTCAAGCTGGTGGCTGAATACAACCAGTTTGAGATCGACGCCGCCACCGGCAGCGGTCTCAGCGAAGACACCAATACCTTCGCCGTGGGTGCCGTGCTGAACTGGTAAACCCGCAGAGCAGGCCGGGCCGGGGTGACCTTGCCCGGCCTTTGCCTGGAGATCGCCATGCACCTGGATTTACTGCTGATCCTGTTACCCTGCAGCAGCGTGATTCTCGCGCTGCCCATTGTGCTGATGCGCTGTCTGTTAAACGAACGTAGCTGAATTCAAGGAGGCAACATGCTCGGCTTATGGAGTGTGCATGCCCCGCAATACCTGTTGATTCTGACGCTGTTGACCACCCTCGTTTTTGCCCTGCCGATTTTCTGCATTCCGCTGGTCTGGGCCCGCCTGATGGGCTGGACGCTTCCCGCGCATACCGACCTTGCGGTCTACTTCGGCCGTTGCCTGGGCGCGTTTATCCTGATTCTCGAAGCCATGATGCTGCGCGCCGCGCTGACGGGAGAGGCGATCCACGCCGTCTTCGAAATACTCCTGGCGGTGGCCGTGATGATGATAGTGGTGCACATCTACGGGGCTCTGCGGCGTATCCAGCCGCTCAGCGAAACCCTGGAGATCGGCTTCTATGTCGGCCTGCTGGTGCTGACACTGTTGTTCTGGCCTGCTACTTAGGGAGTAGGTCGGCGCTACTCAAGTGGCATGGGGGGCAGGGGCCGAGCTTCGTAGAATGACCCCAGGCTATCTAGGTTTATTCGCGGGGCAGGCTATGCAGCAGGAAATGACCGACGACGTCGTCACCGCCATGTCCTGCGCCAACGACGTCGAACTGGTGGCGCAGGAACTGGCACGGCAACTGATCCATCCCCATCTGGGCTTCGTACTGTTCTTCTGCTCCGCCGAATACGACCTGCAGAGCCTCGGCGCGGCGCTGGAGCAGCATTTCGGCGGGATCAACCTGGTCGGTTGCACCACCGCCGGCGAGATCACTACCCAGGGCTATGGCCGCGGCTGCGTCAGCGCGGTGGGCTTCGATCACCGCAGTTTCTCCATCGCCAGCGGCCTGATCGACGAGATGGAGCGTTTCAGCCTGATCGACGCCCAGCAACTGGTCGAGCGCCTGGTCAAGGACTGCCGCACCAACGAACTGGCCTCGATCAAGGGCCACAGTTTCGCCCTGACCCTGCTCGATGGCCTGTCCAGCCGTGAGGAAGTGGTGCTCGGCGCGTTGAGCGCAGCCCTGGGTAGCATCCCGCATTTCGGCGGCTCGGCCGGCGATGACAATCACCTGACCCACACCCATGTCTACTACGGTGGCCAGTTTCACACCGGCGCGGCGGTGGTGGTGCTGTTCAACACCTGGCTGGATTTCGAGGTGTTCAGCACCCACCACATCGAACCCTGTGCCGAGAAACTGGTGGTGACCCGTGCCGACAGCGCCAGTCGCCGGGTTTATGAACTGAATGCAGCACCGGCCGCCCAGGAATATGCCGAGCTGATCGGCGTGCCGCTGGCCGAACTGGATCACCGGGTGTTCGCCGCCAACCCCCTGGCCGTGCGCATCAGCGAGCAGTACTACGTGCGCTCGATCCAGCGGGTCAACGAAGACCTCAGCCTGACCTTCTACTGCGCGGTGGAGAACGGCATCGTGCTCACCGCCATGCAGCCCGGGCCCTTGCTGCCCAACCTAGAAGGGGTGTTCGACGGCCTGCGTGAGCGCCTCGGCCCCTTGCTCCTGACCATCGGTTGCGACTGTTTCCTGCGTCGCCTGGAAATCGAAGACCACGGCGGCGTGGAGCCGGTCTCAGCCTTTCTGCGCAGCCAGCCGGTCATAGGCTTCAATACCTACGGAGAGCAGTTCAATGGTATGCACATCAACCAGACCTTCACCGGAGTCGCCATTGGCCGCCCCGGCCGAGGCTGATGTCGCCGAGCTGCAGGCCCGCTGTCAGGCCCTGGAAAAGGAAAACCACAAGCTCAAGCGGATCAACGCGGCCCTGATCGAACGGGTCGAGTCGGTGCATTCGCGCGGCGACGACGCCTACGCCGCCTTCCAGCATTCGGTGGTGCTGGCCGAGCAGGTGCGCGAGCGCACCGATGCGCTGAACCAGGCGATGGCCGAACTGAAGTCCAGCAACCAGCTGCTCAGCGACGCGCGGATGCGCGCCGAGACCGCCCACCAGCACCTGATCGACGCCATCGAGAGCATCTCCGACGGCTTCGTCCTGTTCGATCGCGAGCAGCGCATCGTCCTGTTCAACAGCCGTTTCAAGTCCTTCTGGGCCCACAGCCGCGCGCGGATCAACGCCGGCACCCGCCTGGCGGAGATCAAACGCCTGAGCAAGAGCACCGGCCTGGTGGTCGAGGAGCAGCGCGGCAAGGACGGCGAGCATATGCTCTACCGCCTGCGCGACGGGCGCTGGGTGCAGGTCAGCGAGCGGCCGACCCGCGAGGGTGGGCTGGTGATCCTCTACACCGATATCACCGAGGTCAAACTCAATGAAACCCTGCGCCGCGAGCAGGCCCTGGCGCAGAAATCGCGCCTGCTGCAGCGCGCCGTCGACAACCTGTCCCAGGGCATGGCCATGGTCAATGCCGAGGGCCAGCTGGAACTGTGGAACCACCGCTTCCTCGACCTTTGCGGCCTGGCTCCGATCAACGCCCATCGGCCCTTCGCCGAGGTGATGGCCGACAGCGAGCTGGCCCTGCTGACCCCGGACAGCCGCGACGCCAACGGCAAGCCGATCGAGGAACTGGAGCTGCACCTGTTCGACGGACGCATGCTCGAGGTGCGCACCCATGCCTTGCCCACCGGCGGTTTCGTCAACACCTTCACCGATATCACCGAGCGTCATCGGCATGCCGAGGCCTTGAGCGAGAGCGAGCGCTGGATTCGCCTGATCACCGACCATGTACCGGCGCTGATCGCCTACCTGACCGCCGACCTGGTCTACGAATTCACCAACAAGGTCTACGAGGAATGGTACTGCTGGCCCCGCGGCGCGATGCTCGGCCAGAGCCTGCGGGCGGTGCACAGCGAGGAACATTGCCGGCGTCTGGAACCCTATATCGAACGGGCGCTGTCCGGTGAGAGCGTGACCTTCGAGTTCGCCGAAACCAACCACAGCGGTCAGGAGCGCTACATGCTGCGTTCCTATGTGCCCAATCGCCAGGCCAATGGCGAGGTAACCGGGATCTTCGTGCTGATCCGCGATATCACCGAGCGCCGGCGCACCGCCGAGGCCTTGCACCAGGCCTATCAGCACCTGGAGCAGCGGGTGCGCGAGCGCACCGCCGAGCTGACCACCGTCAATCAGCAGCTGCGCCGCGAGATCGACGAGCGCACGCAGATGGAGTCTCGCCTGCGCGAGGCCAAGGGCGAGGCCGAACAGGCCAACCTGTCGAAGACCAAGTTCCTCGCCGCGGTCAGCCATGACCTGCTGCAGCCGCTCAACGCCGCCCGGTTGTTCACCAGCGCATTGCTGGAGAAGGGTGAGCTGGCCGGCCACGCACCCCTGGTGCGCAACGTCAGCAACTCCCTGGAGGATGTGGAGAGCCTGCTCGGCACCCTGGTGGATATTTCCAAGCTCGACGCCGGGGTGATCAAGCCGGATATCGCCCCCTTCGCAGTCAGCGAACTGCTGGAAAACCTTGCCGCCGAATACCACCAGATCGCCGGCAGCGAAGGCCTGCGGCTTGATTTCATCCCCAGTTCGGCGCTGGTGCGCAGCGATATCCAGCTGCTCGCGCGGATTCTGCGCAACCTGCTCAGCAACGCCATCCGTTACACCAGCAGCGGGCGCATTCTGCTCGGCTGCCGCAGGCGTCGGCAGAGCCTGTCGATCGAGGTCTGGGACACCGGCATCGGCATCGCCGAGGACAAGCTCGGCGAGATCTTCCAGGAGTTCAAGCGCGGCGATGTCAGCCACCGCAAGCAGGATCGTGGCCTCGGCCTGGGCCTGGCCATCGTCGACAAGATCGCGCGCATGCTCGGCCACCGCATTCGCGTCAGCTCGCAGCTGGGCAAAGGCTCGATGTTCGCCATCGAGGTGCCGCTGACCACCCGCGCGCCACGCCCGCGGGTGGTGCAGGACGCCCCCGATCTGCTGCTCGAACGCCTCAGCGGCTCGCGCATCTGGGTGCTGGATAACGACGCGGCGATCTGCGCCGGCATGCGCACCCTGCTCGAAGCCTGGGGCTGCCAGGTGGTCACCGCGCTCTCCGAGGAGGACCTGGCGCGCCAGGTCGACAACTACCACGCCGACGCCGACCTGCTGATCGCCGACTACCACCTCGACGACGGCCACAACGGCGTCGACGCCGTGGCCCTGATCAACGCCCGGCGCAGCACGCCGCTACCGGCGCTGATGATCACCGCCAACTACAGCAACGAACTCAAGCAGCAGATGCGCGAACTCGGCCATACCCTGATGCACAAGCCGGTACGGCCGATGAAGCTGAAAACGGCGATCAGTCACCTGCTCGATCGCAACGCTGGCTGACGCCTGTGGCCGGCCTTATCTCGGCCGGGCCCGCAGCAAGCCGTACAGGGTCAGCAGCAGTGTCAGGATGATGGTCAGACCGCACAGTTGCAGCAGGCCACTGACCAGCAGGCTGTCGGTACCAAAGGGCGGCGGGAACTTCTCATTGAGGGTCGGCATCAGGGGTGACGAGCGGCCGATAAAGGCCGCCGCCAGGCCGGCCGCGCCGTTGCTCCAGGTGCCGAGCTGCAGGGTCACGAACCAGCAGCGCAGCGCGATGGGCTTGAGCGTCATCTCCTTGACCAGGAAGGCGAACACCACCATCAGTACGCCATTGGCAGTGAACTCGATATGCGCCATGACGATGCCGCGAAACCATTCCACCGCGGCGGGCGGGATAAGGCCAACCAGGCAGCCGACGCTGATCTGTAGCACCCCGAGTAGCAGGGTCCAGTGCTTGAGCTGTATCTGCAACCCTGTGGCTGGGCGGATCATGCTGTACTCCTGGCCATCCATAGGCAGCGGTTAGCGGAGTCTGGGTAGTCGCATTCGCCCGCGCCGGCGGTCGCTGGCCGACTCAGCGGCGCAGGTAGGCCGCGAAGTCGATATCGCCGGCGGAGAGGATTGCTTGCACCCGGTTATGCACATTGAGTTTGCGCAGGATAGCGGAGACATGGGCTTTGACCGTGGTTTCGGCGATATCCAGGCTGTAGGCGATCTGCTTGTTGGATTCGCCCTTGGTCATGCGCTCAAGCACCAGCAGCTGCTTGCGGGTCAGGGCCTGCAGCAGTTCCGGCGGGAAGCTAGGGTGGTCGGAGTGGCTGCGCTGCGAGCTGCTTTTCTGCGAGCGGATGATATCCGGTGGCAGGTAGACGTTGCCGTCGAGGATCTGCTGGATCGCCTCGGTCATCTGCGCCCGTGGCGAGGACTTGGTGATAAAGCCCACCGCGCCATAGGTGATGGCCTGCAGCACGATCTGCTTGTCCTGCTCGGCGGAGACGATCACCACCGGGATGGTCGGAGCTTCGTTGCGCAGGTTGATCAGGCCGTTCAGGCCGTGCATGCCGGGCATATTGAGGTCGAGCAGGATCAGGTCGAGATCGTCGTTTTCCAGGGTCAGGGCCAGGGCACTGTCCAGGTCGGCAGTTTCCATGATCTCGCTGCCGGGGAAGCCATCGCTGATAACGTTGTGGATGGCTTCGCGAAACAGCGGATGGTCGTCGGCAATCAGAATTTTGTACATGGCCTTTCACCTCATTGTTTTGATTATGGTGTGGCTATAGCCGCAGGGACAATTTTGCACGGTTACGGCATGACGAGCGGTTGCGCGGGAATCAGGGGCAGGCCGGCCTGTTGCCAGCCATCGATGCCGTCACGGTACCAGTAGAGGTTGCTGTAACCCAGGTGATGGGCGCGTTTGCTGGCATTCCAGCCGAGCCAGCAGTCGGAGCGGCAGTAGAACACCAGCGGCCAGGCTTTGTCGCCCTGACTGGCCTGCTCCAGGTAATGGCTGAAGTAGGCCTGCCATTGCGGGCTCAGTTCGCCGTCACCGGTATTGGCAAGCCACAGGCTGCCGGGCAGGTTGGCATGTACTTCGTCTTCGATAAATTGGCCGTACCGCCATGGCCGGCGGTACACGTCGATCAGCCGGGTGCGTGGCTGCTCGCGCAGCAGCTGCTGCAGGGCTGAGGTGTCGAGGGTCTGGCCATAGTCGATCTGGGCCGGGGTGGGGCTGCGGTAATGGCTCAGGCGGTAGCCATCGGCGGAAAACAGCGGTGCCTCGGTCTGGGCCTGGGCCAGCGAGGTCAGGCTACTGCCCAGCAGGCCGCAGAACAGCAGGAAAGCAGGTCGTGCCAGCAGGGAATGCTTCATCGCCTTTGGTCTCGGTTCTTTTTATGCGCGTATTACAGAGCAAAGCTGCTGCTTTTGAAATTCTCCATTGGAGAGGAAAAGCAGTACCAAAGTAGTAAAGGCCAGCCCAGCAGAGCGTGCGGTCTGTAGGGCGTTCCCCGTCGTCCAGACGCCGCGCTGTCGTTGGAGGCAATCGTGTCTTTCGGCTTGTAGGCACTTGTAGGAGCGGGGGGAACGCCTAGTTCCATGCCCGCGAAAGGGCGCGGCGCGGTTTAACGCCTGGGCAAAGCCGGGAGGCGCTGGTTTGGGCGAGAGCGGGGTGCGGCCTGGAGACAATCGCGGCTAAAGCCCCTCCCACGGGCATGCGCTGTTTGTAGGAGGGGCCGGGCGGCGTTCCGCTTTAGCTGGCGCGGCGCAGGGCCGCGTGTTGCGGGTTGAAGGTAAGCACCGCGAGCACGGCGAACAGCAGGGTCAGGCCCAGGCAGACCAGTAGGGCGGACAGGCTGAGGCGCTGGTAGAGGGCGAAGCGCACCAGCTCCACCGCATGGCTGAAGGGGTTGAGGGCGCACAGCCAGTACAGCCATTCGCTGGCCTCGCGCATCTTCCACAGCGGGTAGAGCGCCGAGGACAGGAAGAACAGCGGGAAGATCACGAAATTCATCACCCCGGCGAAGTTCTCCAGCTGGCGGATGCCGTTGCTCAGCAGCAGGCCCAGGGCGCTGAGCAGCAGGGCCACCAGCAGCAGCGCCGGCAAGGCCGCGAGCAGGCCCCAGAGTGGCGGCTGCACGCCGTAGAACCAGGCGATGGCGAGAAAGGCATAGACCTGCAGCAGCGAGATCAGGGCGATCGCCAGCAGCTTGCTGGCCAGCAGAAAGGCCCGCGGCAGCGGGCTGGTCAGCAGCACGCGCATGCTGCCCATCTCGCGGTCGTAGACCATCGACAGCGAACCCTGCATGCCGTTGAACAGCAGGATCATGCAGGCCAGGCCCGGGACTATGTAGGTCTCGTAGGTGATGTAGGTGTCATAGGGGGCGATGATGGCGATGCCCAACGCCGCCCGGAAGCCGGCGGCGAACACCACAAGCCACAGCAGCGGCCGCACCAGAGCGCTAAAGAACCGCGAGCGTTGCAACACAAAGCGCAACCACTCGCGCTGCACGATGCCCTGCAGGCAATACCAGTAGGCGTTCATAGCGCACTCTCCATCGGGCGATGCGGACGGGTAGGGTACAAGGCGACCTTTGCCGCGGTGCGTAGTGTCTGTAGGAGTGTGGGGAGACGCCGAGTCCCATGCCCGCGAATGGGTATTGAATGATCGAATGGATCGCGGCCATGGGCCGCTCCTACGGGGTTGCGTTCTGCCTGTGAGAGCGGCTGGGTGGCCGTGCGCACCGGCAGGTTCGGCATTGGGCCCTTGGTGCGCACGGCGCACCCTACGAGATACCTCATATGACCTCCGCGGTAAGGCGGGCGAAGGTGGCGGCCAGGCTGGCGTCGTCGGCTCCGATCTGGCTGGCCGGGCCCTGGGCCACCAGGCGGCCGCGGTTGAGAATCAGCAGCTGGTCGCTGGCCTGCACTTCATCGAGCAGGTGGGTGGTCCACAGCACGGCCAGGCCATCCTCGCGACACAGTTGGCGCACATGCTGGTTGAGGGCCTGGCGGCTGGCCGGGTCGAGGCCGACGCTGGCCTCGTCGAGCAGCAGCAGGCGCGGGCGATGGAGCAGGGCGCGGGCGATTTCCACGCGGCGGCGGTGGCCGCCATTGAGGTCGCGCACCTTGTCGGCGCGGCGTTCGTCGAGTTGCTGGCGCGCCAGTTCCTCGTCGATTCGGGCCTGCGCCGCGCGCCGTGGCATGCCGTGCAGGGCGGCGTGGTAGCGCAGGTTCTGCTCCACGCTCAGGTCCAGGTCCAGAGTGCTCTGCTGGAACACCACGCCGAGCTGGCGCAGGGCCTCGCGCGGCTGGCGGCGCAGGCTGCAGCCGAGCACCTGGATCTCGCCCTGCTGCAGATCGTAGAGGCGGGTAAGCAGGGCGATCAGAGTCGACTTGCCGGCCCCGTTGGGCCCGAGCAGGGCGGTGAAGCGCCCGCATTCGAGGCTGAAACCAACGTCCTGCAGGGCTTGGCGCGGGCCATAGGCAAAGCCAACGGCGCTGACTTCTAGAGCATTCATGGGGTCACAACCACGCCCCAGGGGTAACGACCGACCTTGATCGACTTGCTCACCTTGAGCGAGTCGACATCGATCACCGAGACGTCGCCGCTGACCCCGTTGGTGGTCAGCAGGCGCTTTTGGTCCGGGGTAAAGGCCAAATGCCAGACGCGCCGGCCGACCAGCAGGTAGTCGAGTATTTCGTAGGTCTTGGCGTCGACCACCGCCACATGGTTGGCCGGGCCGAGGGCGATGAAGGCCAGCTTGCCGTCATCGCTGAGCTTGACCCCCACAGGTTGCACCTTGTCCGGGTGCACGCCCTTGATCTGGAAGGTCAGCACCTTGTCGATCTGCCGGCTGGCGACATCGACCACGCTGACCGTGCCGCCGATTTCCGCCGAGGCCCACAGGTGCTTGCCGTCCTTGTCGAACTCGACATGACGCGGGCGCTGGTCGACCAGGGTGTTGTCCACCAGTTGCTGGGTGCTGGTGTCGATCCAGTGCAGCATATTGGTGGTTTCGCTGGTGTTGACCGCCCACTTGCCGTCCGGGCTGACGGCCATGCCTTCCGGCTCGACGCCGACGTCGATCTGCGCCAGCACCTCGTCGCTCTGCACATCGACCACGGTGACCAGGGCATCGTCCTCGTTGGAGATGTACAGCCAGCGGTCATTGCGGTGCAGGGCGAACTGCTCGGGATCGGCCCCGGAGGGCAGTTCCTTGATGATCTGGCGCGTGGCCAGGTCCATGACCTGCACCCGGTCCGAGTCGCTGGCGCAGATGTACAGCAGCTTGTTGTCGCTGGACAGCAGCAGGCCACGCGGGCGCATGCCGACTTCCAGGGTGGCGGTCACTTCCAGGCTGTCCAGGTCGATCACGCTGATGCTGTCGTCCTTCTCGTTGGAGACATAGGCGGTGGCGGCCAGGGTAGTGTGGCAGGTCAGGCCGAGGGCGATGGCACAGGCAAGGTGACTAAGACGCATGGGTTGATCCTCTTGTTGTTGTCGGGTGCGGCAGGCTTATGCGGTGGTGCGCACGGCCTGGGGCGGCCCCGCGCACCCTACGAGAGGCCGCACCATCACGTACGACTGCCAGCCAGATCGCAGCTCACTTCCGGTTGATCGAAGCCGAGGCTGTCCAGCTCGCTGGTGGGGTGCAGAAAGCCGTCTTGCGGCGAGTTGCTGACCAGGGCGCGGGGGTGCACCAGGGGAATGGGTTGGCGCAGCTGGCCGTTCCAGCTGCGAAAGCTCAGCTTGCGACCCTTGAAGCCGTCCAGCGGCAACTGGTCGCTCAGCGCCAGTTGCCGGATCGCCGCCGCGTCGCTCTGGCGCAGTTTGCTCACCGCGCTGGCGAGGCTGCGCACGGCGATCCAGGCGGCGAAATCGCGGTCGTTCATCCAGCGCCCGGCATGGGCCTCGAAGCGTTTTTGCAGCTGCGCCGCGCCGTAGGTTTCCACGGTCTTGTGCCAGCCGGTGGCGGTCAGGCCCTGGGTGCCGGCCACCGGGCGCGGGTACCAGGTCTGGTAGGGCAGGTATTCGCCGAAGTCACCGCGCTCGTCGGCCACCAGCACTACGTCGTACTCGGCGGTCTGGGTAAACAGCGGCATCTCCGCCTGGGCGCTGCGGCGCTGGTCATTGTCGAAGCTCCAGGGCTTCTCGGCGACTATCTGGTGGCCGAAGCGCTTGGCCGCACGCTTGAGCGCCGCGGCGTAGGCCTGGTCGTCCTCGGTGGGGCCGCTGATCAGCAGCCAGCGCGACCATTTGCGCACGCTGAGAAACTGCGCCAGGGCATCGGCGAGCATGGCGCGGCTGGGCAGGGTGTGCAGCACGTTGGGCAGGCATTCGCTCTGGCGCAGGCTGTCGTCGCGGCTGCCGGCGTTGAGCAGCAGGCTGTCGTCCAGGCGCAGGCTGAGCTGGCGCAGGGTCTCGGCGGGGGCGTTGACCACAAACAGGCGCAGGCCCTGGGCATGCAGTGCGCTGGCCGCTTCCAGCAGGCTGGCGCTGTCGCCGTGTTGGGCGCTGCTCAGGCTGTAGCTGTGTTTGAGGAAGCGCCCGGTGCTGTTGCTGTCGGTGATTGCCAGCTCGGCCCCGCGCAGGCCGGCGTCGGCCGGTTCGGGGATGACGTTGGACAGCAGCGGGCCAGTTTCCGGGATATAGGCCAGGTAGCCGATGCGTACCTGCAGCTCGGCGGCCGGGGTAGCCGCCAGGCAGGGCAGCGCCAGGCCGAGGCTGGCGACGGCGCAGAGCAAGAAGTGACGGCTGGTCTGGCGCATGGGCAACTCCTGGGGCGGTGTTGCCAGCATAGGAACAGCAGGCCATGGGGGAAATATGCCCAAAGTACCGATGGGCTTGTACCAAGGTCGTAAGTGCCCGGCCCAAGGATCAGCGTTGCGGATCCCGAATATCCAGGCGCAAGCGCTCTATCACGGCGCGTCCGGCGCTGATGCGCAGCTGCGCCTGTTGCTCGATCTGCAGTTCTCGCGCTGCCGCGCCCACCGCGCCAATACGTTCGCGCAGGGTGGCGAAGGCCAGGATGCGGCCGTCCGCGGCCAGCAGCTCGGTTGCGCCGCGGGCATAGCTGTAGTCCTCAGCACGGTCGAAGCTGGCCTGCCAGAGCGCTGCCAGTTCGGCCTTGTTCAGACGTTGCCAGTGCGGGCTGTCGGGCAGGCGTACCTGTATATCGGCATCCGCATCGAGGGCGGCCACAACTGCCTGGGCATCCCGGCGCTGGGCGGCCTGGTCGATGGCCGTCAGGGTTGCGAGCACCGCTTCGCGCTCGTCGGCGGAGGGCTGCGAGCCACCTTCGGCGCGGCCTTCCAGGTTGGCGAGAAAGGCGATGGCCGCGGGCTCGTCGCCCTGCCGTGCGGCAGCGCGGATCCAGTGCAGGCCGGGTAGCCGGTCGCCGCGCTCGTACAGGCGCTTGCCCAGCAGCCACTGCGCCGTGCTGTTGTCCCGTTCCGCGGCGCGGCGGTACCAGTGTTCGGCCTGGGCCGCATCCGCCGCGGTCCCCAGGCCCAGCTCATGGGCGCGACCGACCTCGTACATGCCGATGGCATCGCCACTGTCGGCGGCGCGCTGGTACCAGTGCAGGGCCTGGCTATGGCTCTGCGCAACGGCCAGGCCGGCGGCATGCATATTGGCCACGTTGAGCATGCCCTGGCGGTTGCCGGCCTCGGCCAGGGCCAGGTAGCGGTCATAGGCTTCGTCATATTCGCCCATCTTGTAGACCGCATAGGCTTCCAGCACCTGGACCATCTCCCGGGCGATACGACTCTGCTCGTCGGCAGCCGGGGATGCGCTGCAACTGAGGGCAAGCGTCAGGGCCACGGCGTGCTTGCGGCAGCGGGCTAACAATAGAGCGCGAGGCATGGGGCACCTGTCGGCAGAGGGCGGCTGGAGTGCGCCTGAGGCTAACAAGCGGCGGGCGGCGCGGCTGTACTTCCATGGTGGCGGATCGCTGCGTCGATGGTGTTGGTTGCGCGGCGGGTGGCTGGTTTTGATGGCTGTCCAAAGTACCAGCCGAGCGCTACCAAGGTAGTAGGCCGGCGCGCGTGCGGCGGTTTTAGGATGGCCCCTCGACAAAAACAACTAAAGG
>Ga0209343_10002029_pt1 | contig 26603 bp, 26 predicted proteins | sample RifCSPlowO2_02_FD_184026 | JGI IMG/M metagenome (GOLD analysis project Ga0209343, IMG submission 184026) | Groundwater microbial communities from Rifle, Colorado - Rifle CSP2_plank lowO2_0.2 (SPAdes) (version 2) | ecosystem: Environmental > Aquatic > Deep subsurface > Groundwater | place... | reverse complement strand
ATATTAGATTTTCCTGTTATGATATCTATCATTTTTGTTATTTTATTGTCTGGGCATTTTTTAAAAAATTTGTTGACCATCTTGTAATAATAAAATTCTTTTTTTGCACTCCCAAAAAATTTTACTGGGTCAAATGGTTCATCATTACATTGTTCACCGTGGCTGGATTCACTACTATTGTTTGAAAATTCTGAATCACTATCACATTCATATTTCGAAGAATTACTTTTTGGTCCCATCATATTGACTTATACTGATGGTGCGTTTAAGTAGTTTATTAGACCTATAAACAAAAAACAAGATCATTAGTCTGGGCAATCAATTTATTCGTCAAAATCTATATTATTTTGAGCTTGATTGTTAACAACATTTATATTTTTTATTAGATTTTTAACTGCTTCCTTATTTGGGATTTACGCAGCAAAAACTCTTAAAAACCGCAATTTAGCAAGAATCAGTATTTTTGTCTTGCTCTTTTCGGCTATCTGGCAGTCGCTAGTTGCTTTAGGGCAGTTTGCCTTGCAGAAATCCCTAGGGCTGTGGATATTGGGTGAGCGCAGTTTTGATTCTTCAACAGTCAATATTGCCCACGGCCAACTTTTTGGCCGCCAATTTTTAAGGCCCTACGGAACTTTTCCTCACCCGAATGTGCTGGCAGCTTTTCTGCTTATAAGTTTTATTATCATTGATTCTCATAAATTATTATTAAAGAAAAAAGCAGCAAGAATCATCACCTTGATTCTATTGCCCTTGTCCCTGATCGCCACCTCTTCCAAGTCCGGCATATTCTTACTCTTTTTATATTTAGTGACTCTTTTTAAAAAATTACCTCAAATTTTAGGAGTTGCGGCACTTGCGGCACTCGTCCTGTTTATCATAAGATTTTTGCCCGAAGCGCAGATTGCTTCACTTTCGGAAAGACTGGTTTTAATTAGTGCGGCAATTGATATTTTTGCCAAAAATCCCCTGTTTGGAGTCGGGAGTCTCAATTTTATTCCCCAGCTTGCTTTGCAAAATCTGACTTCAGCCAACCAAATCCGTCTGCTGCAGCCTGTTCATAATGTTTTTCTTTTAATCCTTGCCGAAAATGGCTTTTTTGGGCTTATCATTTTTGCATTTTTGCTGCTTTTTGTACTTAAAAAGGCCAAAACCAAAGCTAAAATCCTTCTTTTTATCAGTCTTGTGATTTTTGCCAGCTTTGACCATTTTTTATGGACCCTAAATCAGGGCAGACTGCTATTCTGGTTGGCTTGCGCCTACATTATCAGTTCGCCTAAAAAAAATTAAACTGATATATTGGGTGCTATCAATGTATAAAAAAGTATTTTACAATACCGTTTTTCAGGTCTTCGGCAAAGCATTCACTGCAACGATCACCCTAATAATTACTCTTTTAATTGCCAGAACACTTGGCCCGGCCGGCTTTGGAGAATTTACCAAAATTTTTGTTTTTGTCGGCTATTTTTACACTTTTGCGGATTTTGGACTAAATAGTATTTATGTTAGAACTGCCGATAAAAAATCTGAATTTAATCTTTTTAAGGTCTTGGTCGGTGTAAGACTTATTTTGGCGCTTATTCTTTTTGCTGCTGCTATCTCAATTTCATTTGTACTGCCACATGATTTGGTTAAACAAACAGGTTTTTCACCGCTTGTAAAGGCGGGTATTCTTATAGGATCATTAACAATTTTAACTCAGGCACTTTTTACCACTGCTAACGCTTATTTCCAAAGAAATCTGAGGTATGACCTGTCGACCATAGCAGCAATCGCCGGTTACTTGGTTATTTTAACAAGTACACTTGCAATAACTTTTTCCGGCGGCAATCTGCTAGGCTACGTCGCCTCCTATGTTTTAGGAGGTTTTGTTTTAGTTTGCGCTGCTTACTTTCTTATTACAAAAAGGATTAAAAAATTTATCCTTCCCAAATTTGAAAAAAACAGCACACAAAGACTCGTTTCCGCCTCCTGGCCGATAGGTCTTGCCTTAATTTTCAACTTAATTTACTTTCGAATCGATGTCTTGATTCTTTCCAATTTTCGCGAAAGCTCCGAGGTGGGAATTTATGGTTTGGCCTACCAGTTTTTTGAAGCGGCGCTCGCTTTGCCTATTTTTTTGGTCAACGCCATTTATCCTTTACTTAATGAAGAATTTCTAAAAAAAAGCTATTCAAAATTCAAATCGCATATTAAACGCACTCTGGTGATTCTTCTATCCCTTTCAGTATTTTTGACCGGTTTTTTAATTGCCGTATCATTTTTAATCCCCGCTATTTATGATGCAAGATTTATAGGATCGCAAACGGCTCTTGCGGTTTTAGCACTTGGTATGCCTTTCTTTTTCATTTCTGCTTTGCTTTGGCACTTGTTAATAATCATAAAAAAACAAAAATATCTGGCTCTTATTTATTTCTCGGGTGCGGCATTTAATATAATTTTAAACTTAATCTATATCCCCCAATTTGGATATATGGCGGCGGCAATTGTGACAGTCGTCTCAGAAGCTTTTATCCTGCTCCTTTTAGTAGTAGCGGTATTAAAAAGCCAAAGGAATATAATATCTAAAATATGAGCACACTTAGCGTATATTGCGATGGTGGCGCAAGAGGCAATCCCGGGCCGGCTGCCTGGGGATTTGTGGTTAAAAAAAACGGTACCTTAAAAAAAGAAGCGGCCGGTTTCATTGGTGTTGCCACCAATAATGTTGCTGAGTATACTGCACTGGTTGAGGCCCTCAAGTGGTTATCGCAAAACTTTAAAGCTTACGATTTAAATATTTATCTTGATTCTCAGCTGGTGGTCTTACAAATGGCTGGCCGCTATAAGGTTAAAAACGCCAAACTTAGGGAACTGATTTTTAAAGTCCGAAGCCTTGAGGCAAACTTTGGTAAAATTTCTTATCGCCATATTGAAAGGGCTAAAAATAAGGAGGCAGATAGACTGGTAAATATCGCGCTAAATGGCGCAACATAAAAATGGAACCCTTCGGCAAACTCAGGGTTCCATATTGATTAAAATCGAAATATGGAACTTGCAGAATACATCAAAATACTTAAAAAAAACGCATATCTTGTTGCCCTTTTTACAGTTTTAGGGATAGCTTTGGCCCTCGTTTTTGTCTCAAAAATCAACAAAGGTCCCCGCTATGAACAGCTGTTTTTTATTATGAGCGTGAGTGAAGAAGAAAGAACCCCGGCCGAAAGAACGGGGGAATCTATTGCTTCCACCAAAGAAGCGCAAGATGCTGTCTATCGTTTTGAAGGCTTTTACGCCACCGAGAAAGCCAGGAATTTTACGGACACTGCTCTTGCTATTATTCTAAGCCCTGATTTTAAAAATGAAGTGACAACCCAAGCCACTGCCTTATCTGCCAGAAAAATTGCCCCTCAACTTATTCGGCTTTCAATCTATGCTGCAAATTTAGACAGTGCCAGATCAACTATGAACAAGACAAAAGATCGCTTCAATCAAAAAATTGTTGATTTGACTGGGGACAGTGAATTTCAGCTTAAACCGATTGGTACTGCTATTGTGCCTGTGACTGCACAACCTCAACCCAAAGCCCTTATCATCTTTGGGGCAATCGCAGGATTTGTTTTTGCCCTTGTAACGATTGGTTTTAAAACTTACTTTAAAGTTTAGAAAATGGAACCCTTCGGCAAACTCAGGGTTCCATATTGAGTAAAATCGAAATATGGAAGAATCTGCCCGCTTGAAACTTTCAAATAACAGGACTCAGGTTCTCATAACCGGTGCAGGCTCATACCTGGGTGCATCTCTTACCGATTCTCTGATACTTGAAAATTGCGATGTTTTTGGGGTAGGCAATTCCCGCCTGCTTAGTCCTTTTCTTTCAAAGGAAAATTTTACGCTTCTTGAGCTTGAATTAGGTCAGCCTTTACCCTCTTATTTACCACAGTTTGATCTTATCTTTCATCTTGATGAAGCAGGCGTTGCTAAGGATTCGTATGAGGCTCTCCATCATTTTTCGCAGGCGACCAAATCGATAATTGCCCTCGCCCAAACTGGCAAGACGCAAGTAGTTTTGGTAGCCCCTCTTTCATTTGGGATAGATTCATTTGATTATTTGATAAAAGATGAGGCAACTTGCGCCAAGCTGAGGATATTTCTTGTAGGTGACATTTATGGCCCTAAAATGCCAGTTTCTTCTCAAATCAGCCTAGGGCCGGTCCAAAAGGAGTTGGCATCTCTTATTTCCCAAGCAGTTGCAACAGACAAGGTAATCCTTGAAGAAGAAGGCATGAAAATGATCTACCCGACTTATATCAGTGACGCAGTTGAAGCTATTAATAAATTTGCCTTTTCGCCTAAAACCAAAGACGTGCAGATTATTGTCTGCGAGGAGCCAATTTCTTCTCTTTCGGTTGCTTATGAAATTCAAAATGTTGCCTCACTTGTCGGTGCAAAGCAGCTGGGTTTGTTTTTTGCAGGAGGACCTGCAAAAAACAAAATCACGCCGCAACCGTTAGTTAACGCGTCACATTTAGGTTTTAATCCCAATATTAAACTCACAGAAGGCCTAAAGCTAACCTTTGAATATTTTAAAGATAAGGGCCTTTTTTCAAGCGCAAACCAAGTTCCAAGGGAACATCAAAGGACAAATTACCAAAGCCCGTCTTGGGAAAAGTTGCACCCCCAAGAGGCAGATACTCAGTCTTTTTCCGAAAGACTAAGGCTAAAAGTCCCCAAAATTACCTTAAATTTACGTTTTAAAAATTTGGTTATCTTACTGCTTTTAATTCTTTTTGGCTCTATTTTAAAAACAGGGCTTGATGTTTATTTGGGGGCAAGTAAATTAAATGATGCCAAAAAAGCTTTAATGTTGGCAAACTTTGATAAAGCTGAAAGTAAAGCCAAAGGTGCCCAAAATTCTTTTAAAGCAGCACAAAATAAGTTTAATATTCTGTCTTTCCCATTGAGTTTAGTAATTTCCCAGAAGATAAAAAGCACCAATCTGGCATTTGCGGCAGCTGGCGCAGGTTCTCAATCGTTATTCTATTTTAGCCTGGGTGCAAAAACACTCTCAGAAGACTTTGCGCTCATCACCTCTAAACAAACAAGTAGCGATGGGTTTGATTTGGAGGCGCCCTCAGCTGATTTTAAGAGGGCCTTGTTTTTTTCCTCAAAAGCAGTCGTCTTAAGTTCACAAGCTAAAAAATCGGCGCCATTTGCAGCAAAAATTGAATCCTTAAAGGACTCATTCGAAAAACTCCATAACTTATCCTCCTCGGCTCTGGAAATAACGCAACTTTTAAATGACTTCACCGGCGGTGGGCAAAAAACCTACCTAATCCTTTTGCAAAACAATAGTGAACTGCGGCCTGGCGGAGGCTTTATCGGCAATTTCGGCACTCTTGAGTTTGAAGGCGGGAAACTAAATGCTGTTAATGTTGATGATATTTACACAATTGACGGCCAACTTAAGGAAAAAATCCAGCCCCCAAAACAACTTAAGGAAAAATTAGGAATTGACAATTTTTTTCTTCGCGATTCTAACTGGAGCGGCGATTTTGCCCTTAATGCCGCTACCGCCAGAGACTTTTTCAAAAAGGAAACGGGCCGAAATGTCGATGGAGTAATTGCTTTCGACCTAACTTTTATTCAGGATGTTCTTGGGAAAATGGGGCCTGTCAAACTTGATGATTATAATGAGGAAATTTCTGCCCAGAATCTGTTCGAACGGGGAGAATATTACAGCGAGGTCGGCTTTTTCCCGGGTTCCACCCAAAAAAGGGATTTTTTTGGGTCTTTATCCAGAAAGATGATCAGCCAGGTTTTGGCTGACATTGCCCAAATTACTACTTTAAAAGATAATGAAAAGACAGCTTCCCCGCTTTTACCCCTTGTGCAAGTTTTTAAAGAAAGCCTGGAGAAAAAACACATCTTGGTCTCATTTGACAACCCGACCCTTGCTTCCTATGTAGCCACTCACGGATGGGACAGCCCATTGCCTCCCAGACAATTTGATGTTAGTGATAACAGTACCCAAACCAGAGATTTTTTGGCTATTTCCGAAGCTAATCTTGGCGCCAATAAAGTCAATAGGTTTTTGCAAAGGAAAATTTCATACGAAATGACTGTGGGCCGCGATGCGGATCTGGTCGGCCGCTTAACAATTACTTATACAAATAATAGCCAGGCAGAAACCTGGCCGGCTGGCAAATACGTTAATTTCCTGCGCGTTTACGTACCCGCGGGAAGTGATTTGTTTGAGATTAAAAACGGCGACATCACTGACCTTAAATCCGTTGAAGTTACCACCACAGGGCCTCTTGCCACGTTTGCAACGTATGTAGAAGTGCCTATTAAATCAACTAAACAAGTAAGTTTTTCTTATCGCATACCCAGAAACATTAAACTTGAAAGCGCCCCCACTTATCACTTGTATATCCAAAAACAGCCCGGAACCGAAAATGACCCTTTGGAATTTAAATTTAACCTGCCCGGTTACCTGCTGACAAAATCTGTCAATGGAGATGAAAAGTACTCAAATAAGCAAAACCTCACCGTCGAAACCGATTTAGCAGCCGACCGCCAGTTTGAAATCGAAGTTGTTAAGAAATGATATAATTGGAACAATTATGGCTAGTTTTAAAGAAATTCATAAAAAATATAAAGGCAAACGGGTGGCTCTCACGCCAGACGAAAAGAGAGTGATCTCCTCAGGAGACACGGCTAAAAAGGTCTATCGTGAAGCTCACGAGAAAGGCTTTAAAGAGCCAATTCTAACGAAAGTCCCTCAAGCCGTGGTCCCTCTAGTCGGTCCAATATTCGTATAGTCTCTTAGGCCAAAAAGGCTTTTTTGATAATTTCAAGGTTTGTTTTGATAAGCCAAAGCAAAAGATAGAAATAAAGCCAAAATAAGCAAAACCTCAAAATTCCAACCGATTTGGCAGTCGATCGTCAGTTTACAATTGAAGTGACCAGAAGATAATTTTACTCATCACCTGCGGCATGCCGCTCACTCAGCAGTCTCTTAAGACCGTCAAAAGCTACAGCCCCAAAAACAATTACTAAAGCTCCTGCCGCTATTCTTAAATCGGCTGCTGACAATATGTTTATCAACCACCCGCTTATGGGAACTTCTCCGTAAACATCTTGGACTTCAGCCGGAGCAGCCGCAGTTACTCCGTAAGCGGTTGTTCCAACTGCCCCAATAACCGCTTCGGCCTTTGCTGGAAGTTTTCTTAAAAGTTCAAACCCTCTCTCAATCATAGCTGCGGATTATACCATGAAACGTTTGATATTGAATGTAAAATTAAGAGATAGTCTGAAGATTGAAGTTGTAAAGAGGTGACATCTAAATCTAGTTGACCTGTCATGTTTATTTTGTTAATATCATTCGACCATGGAACAAGTGCCTTTAACTGCTCAAAAAAGAAATGTTTTGGGAAGGAAAGTTAAAACCCTAAGGCGGGAAGGGATAATTCCGGCGCATGTTTTCGGCCACAAAATAACTACCATTCACGTTCAGGTAAAAAACAGCGACTTTTCCAAAGTCTTTGAAAAGGTAGGGGAAACAGGAATCATTAATCTGGCGGTAGACGGCTCAAAAAAGCCGGTTCTGGTAAGAAACGTCCAGCTTCATCCCGTAACAAGTGAACATTTGCATATCGATTTTTATCAGGTTAACCTTACGGAAAAAGTAAAAGTCAACGTGCCGATTGAGATTGTCGGCGAGGCTCCAGCCGTTGAAAAGAAAATTGGTCTTCTTTTGACTCCGGTTTCGGAAGTCGAGATCGAAGCCTTGCCGGCTGATATTCCGGAGAAAATAGCACTTGACGTTTCCAAACTGGAAAATATCGGTGACGAAATTAAGATCAAGGATCTAGCCGTTGACAGAAATAAAGTGACGATTCTTCATGATGCCGAACTTGTCGTTGCCCAGATAGGTGAACTTGTTACTAAAGAGATGGAGGCTGTCGAAGCGGAGATTGAGGCAGAGCAAGCCGAAGTTGTCGCGCAGGCGGCAGAGGGCGAAGAAAAAGTCGGGGAAGCCGAAGTCGCAGAAGTGCCTGAAGCCGAAGGCGCAGAAAAGGCAGAAGAAACGGCAGGAGAACCAGAGGAAGAGGTAAAGTCAGAACCAAAGAAGTAATCCACCCTCCTATCATCTTTATCATGGTCGAAATAATTTCCCGTAGAGAATTTAATAAGTGGTTTATTGAAGCTGGATTAAAGTTAATTTTACTCACGATTGGCTGTTCTACTAAAGAGCCTCAAAGGACAAAAGAAATTCCAGAGATTGTCATTCCTAACGATGGAACAGTTGTCAAGGTTGGACTTGATGGCAGATTGACCTTTGAGGTTGGAATCAAGAGTCTGATAATAGCATCACTTCCCGATGTGACCTACCTTTACCACGAGTTTGCTGAAAATGCTCTCCCGATTCCGCTGGCTGAGCGAAGAGCAAACCCTAATTTGGCTTCGCCTAACGGGTTTGTACCTCTTGATCCTAGTTTTGATTTGGAGAAAGCTCTCGGGTATGTTCAGTCAAAACCACTAGGCGAACCTAAGACAATAGATTCAGTTTCGCCTATAGCTGAATCACTTCAACTTTATGCCGAAAACGCCGGTTATTTGACTTTTGCACAAACACCGCCTATCGGAAGCGATCAAATGTTTGTCTATAGCCCTAACTTGACCTACCTGCAGAAAGCCGATGGTTTATATCTTTCGCTTCCCTCAATCGTTTTAATCAGGTTTAAGTTTGTCGAAGGCAAATTCTCAGGGAGAGATCAGATTTAGCTTTAAAAGTTTTGATTTAATAATTTTGCCCTGTTCCTGGCATCATGTGCATTCTTTTCATCTCCCAATTTTTCGTAAAGTGCTGCCAGTTTCAACCACGCTGCCTGGTAGTCTGGTCGATTTTTAACAATCGTCGCAACCTGTTGAATTTCCTTTTTAATTTCGGCAGAGTTTTCCTTATTAAGCCGCAATATTAGTCTTTGAGCATTTAAATTCTGAGGATCGAGTTGCTGGGCGACTTTAGCTTCTTCCAGGGCTTTTTCTAAATTTTGCAAATTGCTGGTTTTTTTAAATTCCTCCTCATATGAAAGAGCAAGCCTAAGTCTCTTATTAAAATCAGAAGGTTTAAGACTTACGGCTTTTTCCAATGCATCTATCCTATTTACTGATTGCACGTTTTGATCCGAAAAGTATATTAAAAAAGATGCGCAAACGATTGCTACGCCTAGAATCCTAAGCAAAGTAAAAATAGAAATGCCGCGGGCTTGCCCGCCGAAGCTTTTAATAAAAAGCGAAGTGCGGGAAATAATGCGAGAAATTTGCGGGAATTGCAAATTTCGAAGCCCTGAGTTTATCGAAGGGCGGAGATTACGCGTTAAATTCATTTTACGAAGGTTTATCATCCCTAGCTTTAGCGAATGATGGCCATGACTCTAACATAATAGACTTCTCCCTATTGTCAAACTTCTGGTAGAGTTCCTCTGTGACAAAAGGCATAAATGGATGAAGAAGAATTAAAACGTTTTTTAGAACGTACTCTAATATTGACTGTGCCTGGAGTCTTCTCTTTTTGGATTTTTCGATGTAAACATCAGCAAATTGATGCCAGACAAACTCATATAGTTGGTCAACTGCTAAATGAAGCTCGATTTGTTCAAGGTGCTTAGTCACTCTAGCGCACAGACTGTCTAACTCCTTTTTAATCCATTTATCATCCGGGTGTTTAAACTGTGAACCGTCAACTGCGAACCGTGAACCATCTGTTTTTTCGGGCGCCAGCTCGAGTATAAATCTGGTGATATTTCGCAGCTTTGTCCCGAAATTACGGAAATTTTTGCCCCTCTCATCTAATATTGCTTTTGATACCCGTCCATCGCGGCCAGGAATTGCGTATGAATAAAGCGCCATTCTTGTTGTATCAACCCCCCAGTTTTTAATTAAGTAGGTAGGATCGATTCCATTGCCGAGTGATTTTGAAAACTTGCGTCCTTGCAAGTCCCTAAGCATCCCATGGAAAAACATAGTTTTAAATGGAATTTGATCTGTAAAGTAAACGGAAAACATAATCATTCGCGCAATCCATAAGTATTTAATTTCCGGTGCCGATATTTCAAAATCCCACGGAAAATAAGAATTTTCAATTTTCCATTTACCATTTACCATTTTCCAATCATTTGGCCATCCAAGTGTTGACATTGGCCACAGACCGGACGAAAACCAGGTGTCTAAAACTTGCCCATCCTGCACCCAGTCAGGGCCCGGTGACTCCAAAGATACCCTTATATCGGCAACTTGTCCTGCCTGCCCTGAACTTTGTTGAAGGGAGCGAGCGGAGCGAGTCGAAGGATACCAGACGGGAATTCGGTGTCCCCACCAAAGTGATCTTGAAATACACCAGTCGTGAATGTTATTTAGCCAGTCAACAAGAATTTTTGAATAGTTTTTTGGCAAGAAATTAATCATTCCCGCTTTTATCTCTTTGATTGCGCCCTTGGCCAAATCATCCATTTTAACGAACCACTCTTCGGAAATTAAAGGCTCAACAACTGTCCTGCATCTCTCACACACTGGAACGGAGTGAATATATTCTTCAGTTTTCTCAATATAAGTTTCCCCTAAAAGTTCTGCGGATTTTACTCTTGCCTCTTCCACTTTTAAGCCTTTAAGTTCCCCCGCTAGTTCTGTCATTCGTCCCGATTTATCGACTGCATGATAAATTGGCAATTTGTTGTCAAGACCAATTTTGTAATCCAAAGTGTCGTGTCCGGGAGTTATTTTTAATGCTCCTGTACCAAAGTTTTTATCAACTCTTTCGTCAGCAATTACTCCCAGATGATCATGTCGACCCCTTGGACTTAAAGGCGCAGGAATATAAGCAGTCCTGCCAATGTATTTTTTAAAAGGAGAGTCCGGGTGAACAGCAATGGCGACGTCGGCAAAAATTGTTTCCGGTCGAGCTGTTGCAACAACAATATGCTCTGTACCACTTTTATCGGAGACGGGATGCTGATCAAGAAAATACTTAACATAATAGAGTTTTTCTTTTCTCTCTTCATACTCCATCTCCACATCCTCAATGGCGGTATTACATCTTGGACACCACTGAACGATATACGGTCCTTTATAGACAAGACCCTTCTCCCAAAAAGTTTTGAATGCATGATAGACTGCTTGTCTTGGACCTTCATCCAAAGTAAAAACCTCTTTTTCCCAATCTGCACAGAGTCCCATCATCCTCCAGCTAGCTGACACGGATTTATAGATCTGGTCTTTAAATTCCCAGGCTTTTTTTAACCAAGCTTCTCTGTCAAGTTTTTGTTTGGAAAGATTTAGTTTTCTAAGTTCTCTATCTAAGGTTCCCTCAAACGCGATACCCGCATGATCAACCCCAGGCAAAAGCAGAACGTCAAAACCTTGCAGCCGTTTAAAACGGGCGACTGCATCCAAAATCGAATGCTGCATTGCATGCCCTAAATGAAGTTCACCGGTCAAATTGGGCGGGGGAACTAAAAGAGAATACGCTTTTTTTTTGGATGACGGATCGCTTTTGAAAAAATTATTCTTTTCCCAAAAATCATAAATATCTTTTTCGTTTTCAAAATAGATCATTTTATTTATTGATAACTGTTAATAGCCAAATGTCATCCATTCGACAAACTCAGCATGACCCTGAGAGTACCGAAGGGCCAGTTGTCAATTGTTATTAGTGCAGTTTCACGTGACGGCAAAATCAGAGTCCGCTATCACGTGTAAAATCCAATCAATGATAGTAACATTGTCATTATGTCAGAAAATTAAAACGATGTTAATTGTCAATTTTGATTTCTTAGAAATGTAGACTAGGGTTTGCAAAAAGTTTTAGGGGATCAACATAATTTTTAGTAAAAAATGCGGCAGCGGCTATCATTGCGCCATTATCAATTGAGAGTCCTTTTTTAGGAAAAAACACAAGTACCTTAATCCGTGAGCCGTTAACTATTAACTGCGATCGCAGACTACTATTTGCGGCTACGCCACCGCCAATAACGATTGATTTAACTTTAAATTTTTTTGCTGCTCGTATAGTCTTTGTAACTAGTACTTCAATGACTGCGTTTTGGAACTCAAATGCAATTGCCGCTTTTTCTTTGTCAGTGATGTTACAGCCAAAACTCTTAACTTTGTTGACCACTGCCGTCTTGAGACCCGAAAATGAAAAGTCGAAATTTTCCTGATACATTAACGGTCGCGGAAATTGAAAATTGCTCGCCTTGAGCGAGTTTCGAGTCGAAAGGCGAATTTCGTGCTTCGCCCCTCGACGTTGCTCGGGGCGACCCTGAGCGATAGCCGAACGGGTCGGATTTCGGATTTGAAAATCGCTGGCGATTTTCTCTATTTCCGGTCCTCCGGGATAACCTAGCCCTAAGGCCCTTGCAACTTTGTCGAACGATTCACCGGCGGCGTCATCAAGAGAACCCCCCAACCATTGGAATTGATTATGCTTTGTCATCAGCACTAAATCCGTATGTGCTCCGGAAGCAATCAGAGCAACTAAGGGGAACTGTGGTGACTTTGACTTTTGACTCTTGACTTTTGACTCCGGCACCAGCCAATTGGCGTATACGTGGCCGACTAAATGATTTACGGCAATCACTTTTTTTTGCCAAATTAAGGCTAATGTTTTAGCCGTTTCAACACCGATTAAGAGGGACCCGATTAATCCCGGACCGTTGGCAACAGCGACTGCATCAATATTGGAAATTTGAGCATCATCACTAATTGTTTCATAGATTGCGGGAATGATGCTAAGAATCTGCTCTCTGGCCGCAATCTCCGGAACAATCCCTCCAAATTTTTTATGAAGTTCGGCAGACGAAACGACCACGTTTTTTATAATGGTTGTACCGTCTTTTACTATAGCAATGCCCGTTTCATCGCAAGTTGTTTCTATACCAAGGATTAACATAGCTTAATTAAACAACCCTGAGCCAAACTATAGTCCTGAGTCCTATCGAAGGATCGAAGGGTGGTCTCTATTCCCAATATATTCATTATTTAAAGGGTAAAATTAACGGCGTCGCCAATCTCCAGGTTATTGAAATCAGAAAGGCCAGCGTTTATTTCCAGTACATACATTGCTTCAACTTTAGGCTTGTAAACTGTCAATTCTCGATCTTTATCATCGGGTTCCGGCGGCACGTTTTTAGCAATGTCAACGATATTCTTATTCCCGTCTATCCAGATAATATCAATTGCAAACTTCATATCTTTCATCCAGAAGCCCCAGAGGCCGCTTTTTTCGAAAACAAAAAGCATACCTTCAGTTAAGGGAAGTAAATCCCGTTTTGACAATCCTTTTTTTCGTTCGCCCGGCGCAGTCACGACAGTTGCATTAATACTCAGTGATTTTGCATTTAGACTAACTTTATTTTTTTGGGCTGTCCGCTGATTCTGATTGTTGCCTGGGCCGATAAGAGATGCGGTTGTAAAACCTTTTCCAAATATCAGAAGGGCTACGATTAAGAGAAACAAACCAATAATAATAGCCAGATCTTTTTTCAACTAGCCTCCCGTTCCGACAAGATAAATTGCCTGCCACGGTCTGAAGTTTGATTTGAACGCATCTTCAATTATAAGCTTATCCTGTTTATAAACCTTTCTGGTAAAAACAGCAGTTGCTCCCCAAGCAGCAAAATCCACTTGTTTGGTAATACCTTTTGGTAAAGTCGGGTCGTCTTGATAAAGATCTGCAGGAGGCGGTTTTACGTTAGAAACGAAAGGTGTAGATATTTCCACTGTTCTGCCGTCATTCGTTCCGTATACGTCAACTTCCAATTTCAAGTTAGCACTGTCAAAAACAGTTTGGACAAGGATATGCTTATCGGTATCATTTTTAAACTTCAGATCTACAGCCGGTGCCCACACTGTCGCATCCATGCCCGGTTTAACGCCCCTTTGCTCATAATAGGCGACACGGTAAGCATGAGCAGTCCTTTCTAATATCGGTAGCCCGGAATTTAAAGCGGCTCTGAAAACGGTTGTCGAAACCTGACAAATTCCGCCCCCGTCATCAAGAACGGTTCGCCCTTTAGAAATAACATAGGCTTGCCTAAAGCCGGTTTTTCCCGAAACCTCACCGACTGCCTGATTGAATGAAAAAACTTCTCCGGGCTTGACAATCGTCCCGTTAATCCTTTGCGCGCCAAGACCTATATTGTAAACTCTATTGGAAATTGATCCGGCAAAATAAGAAACTCCTTTGCCGATAAGCTCACGGATTCCTAAAGAGTTAACTTCGTCGTTGGCAATTTTAGCATGGGTTACTGCGACAGGTAAGTTGATAATAATATCTTTTTCTAAATTCGGGTTGTCTATTGAAACTTTTTCCAGAATTTGCCGGTAAGTTAAATCAGCATCAAGTTTTTGTCCGTTCCTGGCCGCCACAAATCTTACCACTTTATCCTGCGAAAATTCTATTTGTGCATCCTGAGTCGGCCTGTCGATTATCAAGGTAATACCACCGATAAAATCCTTTAATTTTTGGGTATTGAGTCTAACAGTTAATACAGCGCCCTGCATATTTTTGTAGTCGATTCTTTCAATAATGACGGGGTTTCCGGTCAACCTCAGCTTTGACAAGTAACCTTCTTCAAAACCCTTCGGCGCAAATTCCAAGATATTAATAAGTTCGTTTCCACTAAGATTCCAGCTGTCTTGGTCATATTTAAGGATAATTTTTTGCTTGTTAAGCTGCAAAACCCGATCATAAGCTTTTTGTGCCTGTGCACTCATAATGACTGGCGACTCCTCGTATAAACTAACTGAAATCAAAGAACCGGAAAGAATTTCAAGTCTTTCTTTTAGTTGACTTAATAATTGGGAACGATTTACCAATTTCCCTGCTTGCGCATCCCTGATTTGAAAATTACCGTTTTTATAAACAATTGTTGCATCATTTGCCCGCGATTCATAAGGTGCCAGACTTACGGTTAAGGCTTGCGTCAGTTTTGCATAATCTACTTCGTATCTTGGTAAAATATTAGTCTTTTTAAATGGGGCAGCTATACTTTCAAAAAAATTCTTAGTTAATAAATCACTTCTCCCAAATTGGCTAATTGCATCCGCGGTTTCTTTGTGATTAAAGCCAACACCCAAATCCCTGAAAGACATTTGGACGCTCTTACCTTCAAATTCTATGACAAGCGAGGTTTCTTCAAATTTTTGTATTTTGTTTTCAACGTAAGATTCAACAGATGCAAGTTCTTTACCCGTAAGGTTTTGCCCTGCAAAGTAAACGTTAGGCAATACCCTATCTATAAAAATAATTTTGTAAATTGCATAAATCAAAAGAAGAACAGCAAAAAGGACGTATACTTTTTTTAAGTTCAAAATGTGCATCTCAAAGGGCTTTTTTTCCTATTTGAAATTGTCTGTCTTATGATATCATAGAGTTGCGCACGAGATAGCCGTTGTTTGTCATAAAATAAAATGTTATCTGCCAAAGTTATCCTAGTTTTTATAGCCGCACTTATTCTAACAGGTTGCTCGCTACTGCCATTTGCTAAAGAGGAAAAAACAGTCACTTTAAACTATTGGGGTCTGTGGGAATCACCGGCAACGATTAATCAGTTAATTGCCGATTTTAAAAAGGAAAATCCCAAAATTGATGTCATTTACGAAAAAAAATCACATCAGCAATATCGCGAAAGTTTGCTAAATCAAATTAATTCAGGGAAGGGTCCGGATATATTCCGTTTCCACAACACTTGGACTTTAATGCTGGAGAATATTCTTGCCCCGATACCCTCAAACGTAGTTTCTCAATCGGAGTTTAAAAAGGATTTCTACCCGACGGTTTTTAATGATTTAAGAAATTCCAAAAAAGAGTTTGTAGGAGTTCCTCTGGAAATTGACGGCCTTGCCCTTTTTTACAATGAGGATATATTTAATGCGGCAGGAATTGTGCGGCCGCCGACTACCTGGCAGGAATTTGCCCAGGATGCCGTAAAATTAACAGTCAAGGATCCGGTCGGCAACATTACTACTGCCGGGGCCGCGCTTGGAACTGCTTCAAATGTCGATCACTTTTCCGACATTTTGGGTTTGATGATTATTCAAAACGGAGGTGACCCCAAATCCCCAACCGATAAAGCTTCGGCCGATGCGCTTACCTATTACACCAATTTTGCCAGAGGTGAAACCCGCGTCTGGGATGAGGCACAGCCTGCTTCAACGATTGCCTTTGCTGGGGGAAGCCTGGCCATGTATTTTGCCCCAAGTTGGCGGGTAATTGAGATTAAAAACGCTAACCCTCTTTTAAATTTTAAAGTTGCTTCCGTACCTCAACTGGAAGGCGGTAAAGTCGGCTGGGCAACATACTGGGCAGAAGGAGTTTCTACAAAAAGCCAGGAGAAGGAAGCTGCATTCAAATTCGTTAAATTTATGCAAAAAGAGGATACCTTAATTAAATTATACAGTGAATCTGCCAAAAGCCCGGGCAGATTTTTTGGTGAACCGTATCCGAAAGTTTCGATGGCTTCAAAATTGGCGGCGGATCCAATCGTAGGCGCTTTTATCGCAGATGCGCCTTTTATGCGTTCTTTCTCAATGGCATCCCGTACCTTTGACAACGGCCTTAATGATCAAATAATAAAAGCTTATGAAGATGCCGTAAACTCCGTTTTGCGGGGAACTCCGGCCAAAAATGCGCTCGAAACAACCTCAAATAACATTTCCAACGTCATTAATCGCTTTAAAGCACCCTCTCAGTAGTTCTTAGGTTTTAGTTCATAGTCCATAGTTTACAGAATCTAAGTTCTGATCTAATATTGCTTTCGATGACCCTTTTGTATTCAACCCTGGCCACATTAGCTTATCATGACATCTTTGATTATCCATTGACCTTATCGGAAGTCCGTCACCTCTTAGTGGGCAAAAAGGCTACTCAGGCTCCAGTTGGCCAAGAACTTGCACGACTGGTCAAAGCAAAAAAAATCGGCGCAAAAGATGGTTATTTTTATCTCAAAGGTCGAGCGAAGACTGTTAACTTAAGAAAGCAAAGAAGTCGCTGGTCAAAAGCCAAGCTTAAAAGAGCTTCATTTTTTGCTCAGATCCTTAAAGTCATCCCAACCATTAAGCTTGTCGCCATTTCCGGTGCTCTGGCTATGAAAAACTGCCACAAAGATGATGATATCGACTTGGTGCTTATAACGTCAGCGGGGTCACTCTGGACTACCCGCTTTTTTGCAAATATCTTGCTCTTACCGTTTAAGCGCGATCCGCGTGGTCAGAAAATTGCCAACCGAGCTTGCCTCAACGTCTTTATCGATGAATCGGATCTTAAAATCAGGCCGCAGAATCTCTACCTTGCCCACGAAATCTGCCAGATGAAACCACTTTGGGACCGTGACGGAACATATTCAAGATTTATCCAAGCTAACAGTTGGGTCAAGAAATATTTGCCGAACTGGCAACCGAATAGAGTTACAAGTGCCAAGTTACAAGTGCCAAGTTACAAGTCTAACCAATTTATAACTTATCACTTAGCACTTATAACTGAGCGAACTCTTCGCTCTTTTCAGCTTGCCTACATGAAGTCCAAAATCACCACCGAAAAAATAGGGAAACACCAACTCTTCTTCCATCCCCAAGATACTGAAAAATGGGTGATGGGGAAGTATCAGATACGTTTAAAAAGATTATCAGGCAATTGACAGGTATGACAAAAATTGGTAATATTGTTATACCAAGTCTGACTTGGTTATACTATGCAGCAGGTTACAGTCGGCACTAAATATCAAGTCGTTATTCCTAAAGAAGTTAGGCGAAAGATCAAAGACATCAAACCTGGTCAACAGGTAAAGATATATAGTGAAGACGAAAGTACGATTACTATTAAGATTACTCCTAAAGATTGGATTGCCAGAACTTATGGGATGATGGCGGAAGCCTGGAAAGGAATAGATACCACCCAATACTTAAATGATTTAAGAAATGAATGGGAAGAAAGATTAGCTGAACAAGCAAAAATCTGGGAGAGTTCAAAAATTTCTTTAAGTGAGAGAAATAAAAAGTCTTCGAAAAGGTAGTTTAGTTGGTTTAGACACCAATATTTTTATCTATTACTTTCAAAAACATCCACTATTCGGCCCCAAAACTAAGGAGATGTTTGAATATTTATCTGAAAATAAAATTTTAGCGATCACTAGTAACATTACTCTGATTGAACTTTTAGCATTTCCCCTACCCCATAATTTATTAAAGCAATTGGAAAATGACTTCTTAAGTTTCCCAATTTTGAAAGTTCAGGAAGTCACAAATCAAATAGCCCTTGAGTCAGCTCGTATTAGAAGGGAATATGGGTTTCGTCTACCAGATTCAATTCAACTTGCCACGGCTCTGATAAGCAAAGCCCAAGGATTTATCACCAATGACCAAAGGCTAAAACAATTTAAACGGCTAAAAGTCGTTTTACTTAAACAGGTTTAATTTTGATTCTCTTCCCTCGGTATATTGACAAGCGCAATTTAGCTTTGAGATAATTCTAGCGGGCGGAACGTCTTGAGCGAGTCATGAGTATAGTCGAATGACGAGTCGAAAGACACCACTCTATATAGCTCCCCGTAAAGAGGAGCTTTTTTGATGGTTAGACCAAAAGTAATCTTTGTTTCTGGCGGTGTCATTTCCGGAATTGGCAAAGGTGTAGCCACCTCTTCAATCGCCCTCATTTTAAAATCACGCGGCTTTAGCGTTACAGCCATCAAAGCCGATCCTTATCTCAACGTCGACGCTGGCACCCTAAACCCCATTGAACACGGAGAAGTTTTTGTTTTGGATGACGGCATGGAATGTGATCAGGATTTAGGTAATTACGAACGCTATCTTGATCAAAATCTTAATTTCACTAACTACACGACCACCGGTCAGGTTTTTAAGACAATTATCGAAAGAGAAAGAGCTCTAGGTTACGAGGGCAAAACAGTTGAATTTTTTCAGGATCCGCCGCGCGAAATTATTAAAAGAATCAGAGAATGTGCCAAGAAAAATAAGGCGGAGATTGTCCTTTTTGAGGTTGGCGGCACTGTCGGCGAATACCAAAACCTGTTGTTTCTGGAAGCCAACAGGCTTCTAAAACTGCAAAATCCAAGAGATATTCTCCATGTTCATTTGACTTATCTGCCGATACCTTCCTCAATCGGCGAAATGAAATCAAAACCCGCCCAAATGTCTATCCAGCAGTTAGCCTCATCCGGCATTGTTGCTGATTTCGTTTTGGCAAGGTCCACGGTGGCTGTTGACGAAAAAAGAAAAGAAAAAATCGCCATTGCCTGCGGTCTTTCCGCAGACGATATAATTTCGGCCCCGGATGTGGAAAACATTTATCAGATTCCACTGAATTTTGAAAATCAAGAGCTTTCCGACAAAATTCTCAAAAAATTAAACATACGACCGAGAAAAAGCGATCTTTCAAGTTGGAAAATAATGGTCAATCGTGCCCTAACAGCCAGAAAAACAGCCAAAATAGCCATGGTCGGCAAGTACTTTTCAACCGGTGATTTTACGCTTTCGGATGCCTACCTTTCGGTCATTGAGTCAATTAAGCACGCAGCCGGCCAACATGATATTAAGCCGAAAATACGCTGGATTGATTCTACTCAGATCGAAAACGAAGGCACCGGGATACTAACCGGTTTTGATGGAATTGTAGTGCCCGGCGGATTTGGAGGTCGGGCAGTTGAAGGGATAATTAACGCAATTAAGTTTGCCCGCGAAAACAAAATTCCTTATTTTGGTCTTTGCTTCGGGATGCAGCTTGCTGCAGTCGAGTTTGCCAGAAATGTTTGCGGTCTAAAAAGCGCCCACACTACAGAGATCAATCCCGAAACCAAATATCCGATTATCGACGTGATGGCCGACCAAAAGGACAAAATTAAGCTTAAAAATTTAGGTGGGACTATGAGGCTTGGAGCCTGGGATTTCAAAGCCAAAAAAGCGACGATTTTCGCAAGAGCTTACGGTGCGACTTCCGGATCAGAACGCCACAGACACCGCTATGAATTCAACAACGCCTATCGCAAAGTATTTGAGCAAAAGGGGATGATTGTAGTCGCTACTACCAAAAACGGCAAGTTGGTAGAGGCATTAGAGCTCAAAGATCACCCCTTTTTCGTCGGCGTCCAGTTTCACCCGGAACTCAAATCCCGTCCTCTTCGCCCCCATCCTCTTTATATGGCATTTATGAAGGCAGTTAGTGAATTTAAATATAAAACAAAGAAGCAACCCCAAGAGTAAGATTCGATATCATGCGCATTAAATTTACCCGTTTGCCCCACGTAAATTGCAGCTTGAGCCGTGTATGAATAATACTGAAAAGGCAAAAGCTAAAATTTGTGGGGCCTTGCCCCGAATTAACTGAGGGGTTGACAAACAGAAAAACATTGTTAAAATATTAGCAGTCACGAACAGGAAGTGCTTGCCCTTCGCAACTAGTCGCTCAGGATAAACTTGAGCTTTTTTATCGATTAACGATTAACAATGATAAAACCTTTAGCTGGCTATGTATTAATCGAACCCGCCCCTAAGGAGACAAAAACCGCCTCCGGAATTGTTCTTCCCGATTCTGCCGACGAAAAACCCCAAGAGGGTAAAGTATTGGCTTGCGGTGATGATCTTGTGGAAGAGGGCAAAACCGTTAAGTGCCCGGTCAAGGTTGGCGACAAAGTCGTTTATAAAAAATGGGGCGGTAACGAAATAAAAGTCGAAGGCAAAGAATTACTTTTGACTAAATTCGAAGATTTAATGGCAGTCGTTACGAAGTAACGAGTGCATAGTGGGTAGTAAGTAGTTCATAGATAAGTGTTCTTCTACGAACTACCAACTAATAACTAATTACTAAAATTCGAAGGATTTTAAAATGGCTAAACAATTACTCTACAGCGAAGAAGCAAGAACCAAGTTAAAAGCAGGTGTTAACAAACTCGCCAACGCCGTAGCAACGACCTTAGGTCCCAAAGGCAGAAATGTTGCTTTGGACAAAAAATGGGGAGCGCCCAATGTCGTCCATGACGGCGTCACTGTCGCCAAGGAAATCGAACTTGAAGACCCCTTTGAAAACATGGGTGCTTCACTGGTTAAGGAAGCGGCTTCAAAAACCAGTGATGTAGCCGGCGACGGCACAACAACAGCCACAGTTCTTGCCCAGGCGATGGTCGAGGAAGGTATCAAAAATATCACCGCCGGTGCCAACCCGATGATTCTCAAAAAGGGTGTCGAAAAAGCCACCGAAGCTGTCGTTGCCGAGCTTAAGAAGATGGCTAAAAAAGTTGCCGGCCCGGATGAAATTGAAAAAATTGCCACAATCTCCGCAGCAGATCCGGCAATCGGTAAATTAATTGCCGACGCTCTCCAGAAAGTCGGTCCGGACGGAGTTGTTACAGTTGAGGAAGGCAAAGGTCTTGAGCTTTCGGTCGAATATAAAGAAGGCATGGAATTTGACCGCGGTTTTGTTTCCCCTTATTTTGTGACTGACCCGGACAAAATGCAGGCTGTTATCGAGGACGCCCACATTTTAATTACCGACCAGAAAGTCGCCTCCTTAAGCGATCTTTTGCAATTCTTGGAAAATTTCGTCAAAGTCTCCAAAAGCTTGGTAATAATTGCCGATGAAGTTGAAGGCGAAGCTCTGGCCACTTTAGTTGTTAATAAGCTTCGAGGCACGTTTAACGTTTTAGCAATTAAAGCTCCGGGATTTGGCGATCGCCGCAAAGAGATGCTGGAAGATATCGCCGCTTTATCTGGCGGAACAGTCATTTCCGAGGACATGGGCAGGAAACTTGAGTCTGTTACTGTTGAAGATTTGGGTCAGGCAGACAGGGTAGTTAGCGACAAAGATAATACCATCATTGTCGGCGGCAAAGGTAACAAAAGCGCAATCGAGGGACGAATCAAACAAATCAGAAATGAACTGGCAACCACAGACAGCGATTTTGACAAGGAAAAATTAGAAGAGCGTCTGGCCAAACTTTCCGGAGGCGTAGCGGTTATCAATGTCGGAGCAGCCACAGAAGTCGAGCTTAAAGAGAAAAAAGAAAGAGTAGACGATGCCGTCCATGCGACTAAAGCCGCTGTCGAAGAGGGTTATATTGTCGGTGGCGGAGTTGCTCTACTTCGTGCTGCCAGAGTTTTAGACAAGCTTGTCCAAGACGGTTCAACAGACGAGCGCATTGGTGTGGAAATCGTGCGGTCAGCTCTCAAAAGACCTTTGGCTAAAATTGCCGAAAATGCTGGTGCTGATGCCGGCTGGGTAGTTAGAGAAGTTGAAAAAGCCCAAGGCAACATTGGATTTAATGCTCTCTCTGGGAAATTTGAAGATTTAGTTCAATCTGGCGTAATTGATCCAATTAAAGTAGCTCGTTATGCACTGCAGAATTCTGCCTCAGTTGCCATGATGATTTTAACGACTGAAACATTAATTACCGATATAAAAGAACCTGAAAAACCGATGTCCGTACCACCAGGCGGAGGGATGGACTACTAAAGGTGAATAGGCCTACAGTAAGGCAATTGATTCCGCAATAATAGATTATTTTTCACCATTTTTAAAGCTCTTAACTTGTCTTTATGCCTATGATAAGGTTCAATCATTTTAATAAAGTTCCACAGGGATTGTTTTTTAGAAACGGTTAACCTCCAAACATCTTTATTAGTCTTAATACCTCTTTTATCTACACTACCCCCGCTTCTTGATCTAGAAAAACTAGCCTCTATATCCGATCTCTTAAGCCTAGACCACATACCACGAATGATATTTTCGTCATAAGTATCAATTTCAAAGATTCCCCAACCTGATCTCGCATTTTTATAATATGGCTTTCTCATATAGTACGAACCTTCAGCATCGGCATAACCAGCCAGGAAGGAGAGAAAATAATTATCATCATCCATAATACAATCTTCAATTTTGTCTTCTTTTGGTAAAAGAAAGTTAAAAGTCTTATTTAGAAGAACCACTATTTCAAAAGTTCCTCTTTTTGCCTTCCAGATATGAACGTTTCCGTATTGCTTAAATAGATTTTTTATTAAATTAACCTGTGCCATTTTTGTAGTTGAGCATCTAACTTGAATTAATTCATGGGTTTTATAAACATTTAAATCCCCTAATCTAAAACCAATCGTATAGGCTTTCTCTGCAAGATCACCGCTAAAATTATGTTTTGGATATTTTGTATGTGACTCAGAGAAATCTCTTGATTTAATACCATAGGTTTTCATCCGTCGCTGAATCCCAAATCGACTATGACCAAACTTTTGTGCAATTTGTTTTTGGGTAAATTTCTTATTGTGGTAAAGATTAATAAGAGTTTCTTTATCAATACTTACCGCTTTTCTATTACCCAACCTTGATCTTCGGGGAATTTCGTATTTCTTTAAATAGTTTAAAACCGTTACATGGTTACAGCCTAACACCTTTGCAACGGCATCTGTAGATAACCCTTGTTTAACATAAAGCTCAATTAACTGGGCTTTCGGGAATGCAAATGGGGCAGGAGCCATATTAACAACTGATGCCTAATTAAAGTTTAACAGAAAATAAATCAGTGTTCAACAAAGGCTCGAAAAACTGTATCAAACTGAGCAATAGAGAAGAAGATTCGAACCCTTGCTATAATTGTGATGAAGATTTAAGGACTTATGGCCAAAAAGTACGAGAAGTTATTTTCCAGAGATTTTAGCTTTCCATCTGTTGAAGCGTGGGTTAGAGGTGAAAGCACAAATCCAAAGCAATGGACTGACAAAAAACAGCCCTTTTTGCCTTATATAGTAACAGAGCGGTCTGACGATACCGTTCACTTTTACTATGACTTAGAAGGGGTTGAGTGGGTTCAAGATCTTTTGGTTAAACTTGCTCGAGAAGACAAGGGTTTTATAAAGGGAGTCGAGAAAACTGTTTTAGAAAAATTAAAGTACATTAGGCCAATTTATGAAAAAGAAGAGGCTATTAACCTTCTCGAACTAAAAAGGTTCCTTCGTGAGCTTGAAGACGGTTATCCGTGGTTTGAGGCAATGTGGTGGTTTTGCCAAATGGATGATCGTAAGTTGGTGGGTTTAAAACTGGGAAAGATTACAAAAGTTAGGGCTCTGACCGACAAGCTATGCAATAGTTCCGACACTGTTATTAGAAAATCTTTGGCTAAAATCTATCCTAATCTTGGAGACCGACCTTCAGCTCTTAGTGCAGGAGAGATAACATCTGGGAAAATACCCGCAAAAGGTGTCCTCGAGAAAAGATCTAAAGGTTATTTTTTTGCCAATCACAAACTCTATGTTGGAGCAAGTAAATCTACAATCGCCAAAAAACTTAGGATTCATTTTAAAGATGAAGTAGTTAAAAGAATAAAGCACTTAAAAGGTAGCATTGCCCAAAGAGGAATTGTAAGAGGTTATGTCCGCAGAGTAATGGGTCATAAGCAAATTGGTTTCGTTAGAGATGGCGAAATATTAGTTTCTCCTATGACAATACCTGACTTTTTACCTGCTATGGTTAAAGCATCGGCTTACGTAACAGATGAAGGAGGAATACTTTGTCATGCAGCAATTATTGCTAGAGAATTAGGTAAACCCTGTATTGTAGGAACGAAATTTGCCACCAAGATATTTAAAGATGGCGATTTCATAGAAGTTGATGCAAATAGAGGTGTAGTGAAATTTTTAGATTAGCTCAGAGAATGTAATGATTTTTGATAAACTAATTCGGGAAATTTAACAATTTCAACAAAATTGGCTATTTGGAAATCATCAACGGTAGTCACCGTAGCCAAATTTTTAATCTCAAAGTTAAATTTCATGAGCGCAGTTATCCCATACTTAGTCCTCCTATGCCCCCTGGCGGAATGGGCGAATATTAAATATTGAAATATTGACATCTTCTGCCCCTCGAACCTATATTATATTTATGTCTACAGTCGAGTGGTACCTACGTAAAACTGCCGACATTGATTTAGATTATCGAAGCCGCACCCAACGTTTGCATGGTAAACAAAGAAGTCATGTAGAAACGCTTATATGGGGAGACCGACTTGAGGAAGCAGGCTCGGTAGCCAAGTTGTGCCAACAGTGGGGTATGATTCAGTGGTCCACAGCAGTAACGGAGCGAGTTGCTGCCTCAATAACCCTTCTTTGGTCTAATCCCATGTCTAATCAAAAAGTTACGCTTGGAGAATTGTGCCCAGATCTGCCGCAAATAGTTAACGGCCAAGAATAGAAATTACTTTTCCTCGTCCTTGATTAATTTCGTAAGCTGATAGGTTACAAAAACGGCAAAGGCCGTAATTATAATCGCGTAGATAAAACGGGAAATTATTCCGCTTCCGACAGAGATATACTTATCAATATACTCCTTAACAAATGCCTGAATAGCCTCATTCCAGGCTAATGCCGCCACCAACCCAAATCCGGCAGTCGAAAGTGTCACCAATTGTTTTAAAAGCTCTTTTTTCAATTGTTTGTGAAGCATTGTAAGTATTGAGTTGGTAGATCATAGATCATAGGGTTATTTTTTGCAATTTTGTAATTTCTATGAACTATGAACTATGAACTAAATCACTTTAAGGTGATTTTAATCCTTGCATTGTCGACATGAGCGGCGTATGAAGTCAAGTTTGTTTTGGCTTGGACTCTGTAAGTTCTTGATCCCTTTTCTAAAATAATAGTGGGAGATGAAGTCAAGGTTGCTTTTGAGGAGCTTGTGGAGATTTCGCTGCTCCAAACAGGGTGTTTATCGGTTGAATTAAAAAGCTGGGCAAACATCTTGCCGTTTCCGTCTTGTACCCAGATAGAGGCTTCGAACACAGCCGATTCGATATTGGGGTATTTATTGGTGTCAATTGTTACCTCAAGGCCGGCTAAATCTTCGTAATTATTATTTTTAGTCGAACCGGACCCTATGGGTATAAAAATTTCTTTTTGGGCCGTTTGGACGATTGTTTGGGTTTCGCGCTCAACAATTGTCTTAGTTTCGACGGTTTTAGTCTCGGGCGATTTTGTATCGGTCTTAGACTCACTTTTCGGTGAAGGAATAACCGAGGGGGAAGGCATCTCCTCAATTATTTCTTGCTGGACGGCTCTTGTCTCCTCCAAGTTTTGACTTTTGACTTTTGAACTTTGACTTTGTAATATCCACCAGTTAATGTAGACCAAATCAATAAGCGCAATAATCAAAATAGCAATGCCGATTTTAGCAATGAGCCTTTGCCATAAGGAATTATCCATACTTTCATAATATCACCCGCGGCTTGTCCTGAGTTCATCGAAGGGCTTGCCCTGAGCTTGCTTGCACTGAGTTTATCGAAGTGTCGAAGGGCGTTGCGGCAAAGTGGCAAAGGGACTTGTCCTGAGCTTGTCGTTTACCCTGAATTTATTGAAGGGAAGGGACTTGCCCTGAGCCCGTCGAAGGGACTTGTCCTGAGCGCAGTCGAAGGATAAACTAGGAAATGGAATGATAAAACGTAAACCTCCTACAAAAGGACAGAGAAAAAGGTTTGAAAAATTGCTAAGTAAGGGTGAAGATGTAATTTTGGTTACTTCAATTGGCGACCGTTATTTTTGGCTAAGATTCCTCTCGCTTTTGCCATTGGCCTTTT
>Ga0209343_10002023_pt1 | contig 26648 bp, 24 predicted proteins | sample RifCSPlowO2_02_FD_184026 | JGI IMG/M metagenome (GOLD analysis project Ga0209343, IMG submission 184026) | Groundwater microbial communities from Rifle, Colorado - Rifle CSP2_plank lowO2_0.2 (SPAdes) (version 2) | ecosystem: Environmental > Aquatic > Deep subsurface > Groundwater | place... | reverse complement strand
GAGGCACTGCTTTTCGTGCTCTGCTATGAAATGCGCAACGCCGCTTTTTTCGTTGTGTATTTTAGCGCCTCCCAGGCTTTCAAAGTCTATGCTTTCCCCTGTTACTGTTTTTATCACATCAGGGCCGGTTATGAACATATAGCTGGTTTTTTTTGCCATTAATGTAAAATCTGTTAAAGAAGGGCTGTAAACTGCGATGCCTGCGCAAGGCCCCAGAATTGCTGATATCTGCGGAATAACCCCTGAAGCCATTGTGTTCAATCTGAAAATTTCCCCTCCGCCGTCTAAAGCAGCAATTCCTTCCTGGATTCTTGCGCCTCCTGAATCCAATAAGCCTATTACCGGGCAGCCTGTTTTTATTGCCTGGCTTATGACTTTTGCTATTTTCTTGTTATGCATTTCCCCCATTGAGCCGCCCATGAAAGTAAAGTCCTGGGCATAAATGTAAACGGGCCTTTTGCTTATTGTTCCATATCCTGTTATAACCCCGTCTCTAGGCTTTTTTTTATTTTCAATTTCCTTGTTTTGAGATTCTGCAAACCTGTCTAACTCTATGAATGAATTTTCATCTAACAGTAAGCTGATTCTTTCCATAGCTGTCAATTTGCCCTTGTCATGCTGCATCTTAACAGCTTCCCTGTCAGGCTCAAGAGCCTTTTCTTTGAAGTTTTTTGAAGCCATTCTTAAACCACTCCCCAACAAAAGTTATGGAAAGGTGTTTAAAAAGATTGTGGAAAAAGGGAGTTGATAGTGAAAATGCGTATAACTTATAGAAATCCTTGTTAAGTTCGTTTCCAGTTACGAAGTTCTGGAAACCTGCGTCCGCAGAGTAATTTTTAGTGGCTCGTTTCTATCATGCGAACAAGGTGAGCTATCAAGAACAAGAATAAATGGGCAAACTCTCTATTTATCAATTTGATTTAGTATGATTTTATATCTTATTATTTTACTTTCAGTTGATTCATCTACACCTTTATTATTGTATATTTCGACAAATAAATCATTATTTTTACCTTGTTGTCCTGTGTAAATTGAAAATTTCATTACAAGTCTTAATAATTCTTTGAAAGGAGTTGAATGTTGCATTGTATAAGACAAACTATCATAGAATAAAGAATTGGTCTCAAATATAGAATTAGTTTCTGAGAACATACTTATCAATCCTCCTCCAGCATTTGCTTCTTCTTGGTTATTCTTTTTTATTAGAGTTTTGAAGTCTTGATAATTAAATTCAGATTCGAGCAAATTCAAAGTATTCCTATTTTCATCTGAAATTGGGACAATGGCAAATTTGGAAGCATCAATTTTATTTTTTAAGTATGTTTTATACTCATCCAATGAAGCAAATTTTAGTTTAAATTCTGCTGAGTTAATATACTCCAATTCATCATTTGCCTGTTTTAGTGTTCCTTGAATTACTGCTGAGTTTACAACAACTGTTGCTAAATGATATGCTTTATCAACAATAGATTTTGCACAATTGGTTTGAATACATAAACCTTTGTTTGCATCAAGATTTTGAAAAGTATTTTTTTGTTTATTTGCCTCTTCAATAAAGTTGTTTTGATAAGTTTTAATCTCACTGAAAATTGTGTAATCAGCTTTATATAACTCGGCAGGCTTCATATTCAATTCTGAGATTGACTCATCAAATCCTTGATTATAGATTTGTGTTCTCTGGATGTATATGTAGTTTGAACCAATTATTAAAAATAAAGAGATCAATACAGATATAATCAAGGAGATTGAGAATGACAATTTAAAGAGGTGTTTGTAATTTAGTTGAATTTTATTAATCAGGATTGAATATAATTTCAATGAAGCAAAGAAAATCAGTAATATTGGAAGCAAATAAACATATTGGATTATGAACACATTTACAAAAGAGTTATGGAATAGAAAGTAAGGCAAGATTATGGCAAAAATTAGTGTCGTTAAAAAAGAAAATGACAAAATATAACTCGATTCTTTTAGTTTATTAATCAAATCTTTGCCGAATGATTTAATCTTGATTACTGAATACACAAAAGATATTACTACTATTGAAATCAAAGTTACAAAAAATGTCGTGATGAAATCACCAACCAATACTGAAATCAATATTAATGTAATTACAAATATCGGAGGAAAAATTTTATCATTATTTGATATTGTCTTTTTTTGTACCATTAATACTTATCTTAAACAAGCATATATTTAAAAGTGTCGAAAGTCGTAGAGAGAGTTTGCCCCTATCAGTAGTTTAGCCACTAAAAATTATTGAACTTAACTACTGTTATACGCACTTTCCAAAGAAATCATCATATTCAAAACAGCCTGAATCCCCTGCCTTCTTTTGTGCCTATAATGCCGCCTTCGACAATCTTGAATGTTATCTCCCTTTCCTGCTCAAGGCTCCTGTGCTTCCTTAAAATTGCTCTTCTGTTTCCTGCCGGGGTTATCTGCAGCTCTATGAGGCATTTGCTCCCGTACTTTAATAAGTCGCCGCCGACAATGTTTACTTTTTCCTTGTCCTCAAAATCAGCATACACCTGATTGGTTACCAGCACTGGAATGTGCTTTTTCCTTGTTATTTCCGATAAAAAGGCAATCTGCTTTCCCAGTTCCCTGTTTACCTCATAAACATCCTCGTTTTTTCCCAATTCAAGCCTGTAAAGCATAGCTATAGTGTCAACAATTATAAGCCCAATCCTGTCTGTCACAATGTCCTTCAGCTTTTCAAAGCTTTTCTTCTGCTCCTCAAATCTTGTAGGCCTTAAAAAGACAATGTTATTCAGGATTTTCTTGTAGTCAATATTTATCGAGCTTGTTATCTGCTTCAGCCTTTCAACGGAAAAGCTGCCTTCAGTGTCAACATAAATCACTTTTTTCCCGTCTTTGGCGATGTTTATTGCGCATAATAGGCAAAGGACTGTCTTTCCGCTTCCTCCGGGGCCGTAAACAGTTGTTATTATATCGGGGTCATAGCCCCCGTCAAGCATATTATCCAGAATCCTGCTTCCTGTTGGTATTTTGTTCATAATATCAAGAAAGTCGATACTTAATTTAAAGGTTTTTATATTCTACTTGCACAAATTTATTCTTTTTAATGCACAAATCCGAGGCGAAATTTAGTGGCGGGACAAATTTCGCCGGGTGTAAAATTGTCGCTTAGCGACTGATTGAATTTTTCCCTAAAAGTTTATTGCTTAATATCCAAAAACTTTAAATAAAAAGGGGCTATAGTCTTTACCATGAATACAGTAGTGAAAATATTGCTCTGGGCCACTTACATGGTATCATTGTATTTTGCAATATTCTGGTTTCTGGTCTTGATGGATGGCGGCTTTAAAAAAACCAAAAAAAGCAAGCTTAAGAATTACCCTGATGTGAGCATAGTCATCCCGGCTTACAACGAGGAAAAAAGGATAAGGCTGACATTAGACTCCGTTCTTAAATTAAACTACCCTAAAGACAGGTTAGAGATAATTGTAATTAACGACGGAAGCGCAGACAAAACAAAAGAAGTTGTTGAGGGTATTATAAGCAAAAATCGCGATTTTGGAATAAGACTAATCAGCCAAAAAAATAGGGGGAAAGGCGCAGCTTTAAACAACGGCTTAAAAAAGGCAAAAGGGGAATTCTTTGTCTGCCTTGACGCAGATTCTTATGTAAAAGAAGACGCCCTGCTCAAAATGCTGCCAGAATTTGACAAAGAGGACATAGCAGCCGTTTTGCCGCTCCTCAAGGTAAGGAATCCGAAAAGCCTGTGGCAGAAAATGCAGTGGCTTGAATATTTAGTAAACATGTTCTATAAGGAATTGATGAGCAGGCTGAACTGCGTCCATGTTGCGCCTGGCCCTTTCAGCGTTTACAGAAAGCATATCCTCGAAAAAATAGGAGGATTTGACGAAAACAACCTGACAGAGGACTTGGAGATATCGTTAAGGCTCCAAAGCCATAACTACTGCATAAAGCAGATAATGGATGCAGAGGTATTCACAATAGCCCCGGAAAGCTTCAAACAACTCTATAAGCAAAGAAACAGGTGGTATAAGGGCTCTGTGTACAATGCCCTGAAATACAGGAGCATGCTCTTCAACAAAAAATACGGCGACTTTGGGATCATACAGATGCCAACAATAATAGTATCAGGGCTGATTGCAATTATACTTGTCGCATCCCTTATTTACTACACTCTTGAGCCGTATGTAAGGGGAATCTATCATATGAGCTTCGTCAATTTTGATTTTTACACCTTCATAAGAAGCTTCACGCTGAATTTCAGTTTACTGGATTTAAATTATATGGCATTGATGGTGGCAGCGGTAATGCTTGCAATATCCTTCACAGTCCTCAGGAAGTCGCATGCAAGGACAAATGAAAAAATGACAAGGCATGGCTTATTCTCCCTGATAGCATACATTTTTATGTACTTCCTTGTGCTTGGCTTTATATGGATAGGCATAATGTTTGACTTAATCTCAGGAAAAAAACAGAGATGGTAGAAAATGAGGCAGATAAGCAGGGAAAAATACATCATTGCGTTCTTCCTGACTCTTGGGATTTTCCTTTTGGGATTATTGCTGGGCCTTGTGATTGAGGGAAAAAGGGCAGCTTACATAGAGTCTGCAAGCAAGGAGCAAAACCTGGAATTCAGCAGCCTGCAGATACAATACGCCTTCATAGACCAGTTAAGCCAGGAAAAAAACTGCGAGGCTGTCTCAAAAACCTTTGAGGAAAACATAGAAAATCTTGAGTCAACAAGGACAAGGCTCGAGGCTTTTGACGAAAATTCAAAAATCAGCAAGGAGGATTTCAGCGCTTTAAAAAGGGAATATACCCTTGCGCAATTAAGGTACTGGCTGCTGGCAAAAAGGACAAAGGAACTTTGCGGCAACGATATCGTATCAATACTCTACTTTTTTTCCGATGTAAATGAATGCCCTGACTGCGACAAGCAGGCTTTTGTTTTGACATACCTCAAGAAAAAATTCAGAGAAAAGCTGCTTATATTCTCCTTTGACTCAAAGCTTTTGGAAGAGCCAATGATATCCATTTTAAAAAGCACATACGGCATTGACAAATATCCGACGCTGGTGATTGAGGACAAGTCCTACTGGAGCTTCAAGGATACGGATGACATTCTTGGCATGATCTGCAAATATTACAAGACAGAAGTTGAAGACTGCAAGGGTTATGAATAATAAACATGCCCAACCATAAAAATCCAAAAAAAAACATATTAATCATATTAATCCTATCTTTATTCTTTTTAACTAATCTCTCCCTATTATTTTTCCAGGAAAATATATGGTGGGATTCGGCAGTTTACATCGGCATGGGAAAATACGCCTATTCTTCCGGGGATTCAGGCCTATGGGAAGCATCCAGGCCTTTGGCATGGCCTTTAATCACTGGTTTTTTCTGGAAACTAGGCTTCGGAATCCTGTTTTTTAGAATTTTGTCGTTATTTTTTGCCGTAGCATGCATTTATCTGGTATACTCAATAGCGGAAAATATATTTAACAGGAAAATTGCCTTATTTTCAGCATTATTCCTTGCTTTCTCACCAACATTCTATTTTTTCAGCACTTCAATGCTTTCAGAAATGCCATCGCTGTTTTTTGCACTGCTTTCCGTATATTTTTTCATCAATAAAAAATATTTCTTTGCAGGGCTGCTTTCAGGCATTGCCTTCATGGCAAGATTCCTCCAGTTATTTGTATTTATGGCATTATTTATTATTTTATTATCATATTTCAGGAAAGACAGGCAATTTTTTAAGTATATTTCAAAATTTCTTATAGGTTTTTTAATTATTTTAACTCCATATTTGACATTGAATTATATCTTATACTCCAATGCCTTATACCCCTTCATTCTCCAGAAATTTTTGACTGAAAATACGGGCTTTGTCTTTCACCAGCCATTCTGGTTTTATTTCCTTAGTTTATTGAAGGAGAATTATCTGCTCATAGCCTCAATTCCGGGCTTTTATTTTCTAATGAAAAGCATGAAAAATCACAAAAAATCCGCAATAGCTTTGATTTTTCTGGCGTACTTTATTTTTTTAAGTTTCATAAGGCATAAAGAGATGCGCATTTTCATGATAGCCATGCCTTACCTGTACATTATCCTTGCCTTTTCATTGGACCATGTTATCAAAAAGATAAAGCCGAAAAACACTTTATCTTTGTTATTTATAATATTAATATTTTCCATATGGCTTTTGCAGTCTTTTGCAAATATTTATTTCTTGGAATACAACGAGATAAACACAAAAAACAAGCATCAGATATTCCAGGATTACCTTGAAAAAGAAAATGCCGATAATATCTGGATCAGCAGTCCAGTGTCAGCGGTTTTTTCAGACAAAAAAATCAATGAATTGATTTATTACCCCGCTTTCAATGCGGAGAAATTCAATCAGATTAAACATAATATTAACCATGCTAATCACGTTTTGTTAGATGCCTGCGACATTGCCTGCGAGCCTGTAGCATTAAGCTGCCAAGAGGAAAAATCAGAGTTTCTGAATCTGCTGAAAAACAATTTTAACGCGGTTTATTATAATAAAATAGGCGCATGCGAGCAGTTTATATTCAGAAAATAGTCATTTTTTGATTTTTATAAAGTCGCCTATTGTGAAGCTGCCGAGGCTGGCCTTTGCTTTCTGGTGCGTTTCTTCATGGCTCTCTATGAGCTTAAGGTTCAGCAGCTTTTCAAGCCTTCTTGCCAGGTTCAATGGGGGTGTAAAGCTTCCTGTCTCCATTTTATGCACCATTGATTCTTTTTCATTGATTTTTTTCGCAAAATCCTTTTGCGTCAATCCTAATTGTTCCCTCTTCCTCTTTATCTTCTCTGCAAAATCCTCAGCAACAATCTCAAGAACCTCTTTTTTCTGCTCTTCCTCCTGCCTTATCCCCTTTTCAGCAGCTTGCTGCCTTATAGTGCCTGTTACCCTCCCGAATCTGCTGCAGTCCTTGCACAAATTTAATTGAGCGCTCTCTACAATTGTCCTGTAGATCCCGTTTTCCCTGCCGCACATATCGCATATCATTTTATTTTCCCAATACCTGCACTGCAACAGTCCTGTCGCTTCTTGGTCCGTCCAATTCAATAAACATAAGGCTTTGCCATCTGCCCAGCTGCAGTTCGCCATTGTTTATGGGCACTGTTTCATTCGGCCCCAGTATTGCAGCCTTAATATGCGCATCAGCATTCCCATCAACCTTGTCATGGCGCCATTTACCTTTTGGAATAAGCCCGTTTAAGGCATCAATCAAGTCAAGGCATATATTTGGATCATAATTTTCATTTATGATTATGGCTGCAGTTGCGTGTTTGCAGAAAACAGTGCAGATGCCTTCCTTCACCTTAGATTTACCAACAATCTCCCTGACTTTGCCATCTATATCTATAATATCATGTTTTTTTGAGGTTGAGAAGGAAAATTCCTCATACATAAATGATAATATGAACAAGAATTATAAAAAGGTTTTTGTTTGAAAATTTAATTCTGGCGTGGGCTAATGGCAGTTTCCTTCCCGTTCAATACCCTTCCAAGCCCTTCCAATACATTTTCCAGCAGCTTTCTTTCTTCTTCTGGTCTTTGTCTGCCATACTCGTCATTGCTTTGCGGATTTATCCTTTCTTTTACAGCCTTAGCCTTTTCCCTGTCTCCTTTTGCGAGATACAGTATTGCGGCAATAGCATGATCAGCAGGTTCCAACGCATTCTCATGGTATTTTATAGCTTCTCCATAAAAATACAGGAACTTATTCCCGTTTGATACTACCAACCTGCTATTATTCACACTGGGATAGCCAAGCTGTATGGAAGCTTCCAAGGAATTATACAGCATCAGATCCTCAAGAGCCCTGTTTATAGCACTAATAGGAAAACGCAGCTTGCAGCCATCTGCATTATGGAATTCTGCCATGGGCTTATATTCTTCCTGCATAAAAACCACTTAAAAAACATTACTCAGATTTCGCTTTAATGTAATTCAACAAATTTCATCGTTGCCAGCGCGTATTTTGTCGAGGCACCGGCACCATGAATGAGCCTTCAGAAACATGCAGTTCACCCCATTCAGAACCGGGAAGCAATTTCACCTGGAAAAATTCCTCCAAACCAGCTATTGTCTTGGCTCTCTGGGCTTCTTCTTCAGGACCATAGATGGGTAAATCATAGGCACTGCCCCATAATCCTATGACTTTACTAGCCATTTCCACATTGCCCCTGAGCCTTTCCAAAACTGCAACTAAGCCAACCTCTTCCTCAAATACGGGCATGCCTCTTTTTTGCCACTGGGAAAATTTTCTGCAAATCTCATCCCCTAGAGGATAGAAGATTCCTCCGTCCTGAGTTAAAGTCGGATTGCCTAGCCCCAGTCTTCTATTCTCTGAGCGGCCATATAGCCATTGCACCATCTGGTCAATTTCTCCAAATGGCATTTCTCTGGATCCGGCATATTTAACAACCACGGCAGGAGCACCACAATTCGCCATCGAAATCATCTTTTGAATTTTTATATAAATTATAAAAAATAAGGCTATATCTCCTATATAAAGAATTTGACAAAAATAAGCAAAATTTATAAAATCTGGCAAATTTCCTATAAAAATGAAAAATATAACCAATCAGGTGTGGCAGCTTATCGAAAGGGATGTTGCTATAAAAAGGGGCATTGAAAGAGGGCTGATAAACAGCATGGCCCTGGCAAAGCACATCATTAAGGAAAACGGCCTAAATGCTTCTGTAAACGCCGTTATAAGCGCAATTAGGAGGTATAATGCAGAAGGCCTGAAAACAATAGATTCAAGGGCAATTAAAAAAGTACTGGCAAATTCAAAGCTTTCGACAAAGACGAGGATGGCAATAATAGCATTGGCACGAGACAGCGATGTGCTTGCTTTGTTTCCCAAGGTTGTTTCCCAGATAGACTTCAGCAAAGGCGAGGCTTTAAGAATGGTTGAGTCAAGGGAAAAAATAAAGTTCATTGTTGATGACAGGAATCTTGACAAGATAACCTCGACATTCAGCAAGTCCAAGATAGTAAACATAAGGGAAAATATAGGGGAATTGACATTAAGGCTTGGCGAAGGCTCGGAAAAAACAGTGGGTGTTTTGGCTACAATATTCAATGAGCTGTCAATAAACGGGATAAGCATAATAGAGCCTATTGGCTGCCTTCCGGAGCTGATGATTTATGTATCAGAAAAAGATCTGCTCAAATCCCATGAGATACTGCTGAATCTCTGCAATTCCGGCAGCAAGTAGCAGCATCAATAGGGAAATTTTAAATAATTCTCTTATTTTTTGAGAATAATGAAGGCAATTATCATAACAGGAACGCCGGGAACAGGAAAAACGGTCTTAGCCAAAGCCTTAGCTGAAAAATTAAGCTACAGCTGCGTTGATGTCAATAAAATAATAGCAAAATACCATATTTCAGAAGGCTATGACGAAAAAAGAAAGACTAAAATCATAGATACGAAAAAACTGAGCAAATCTTTAATAAAGGAAATAAGCAGCCTTAAAAAAACAAAAGTCGAAGGAATAATCATCGACTCGCACCTGTCACATTATTTGCCTAAAAAATACGCGGACTTATGCATCGTGGCAAAATGCGATTTAAAAACATTAAAAAAAAGGCTGAAAAAGAAGAAATACCATAAAGATAAGATAAGGGAAAACCTCGATGCAGAGATATTTGATGTATGCCTGGAGGAGGCAAAGCAAGGGGGGCATAAGATAACAATCATAGACACGACAAAAGGGATTCAGATAAACAGGGTAATTAAAAAGTTAAATTTATAACGAATAAAAAATAGTAAATATTGCGAGCATTCCGGCGAGCCTAATTAATGTCGCGAAGCGACCGATTAAAATATAAAAAACAATCAAGTTCCAATAAATAAGCAATACAATTACCAACAATCATTATTAAAAATAAATAAAAAATAATAATCAACAATAAATTTAAGAAATAACTGAATAAAAAATGAAAATAAAGTCAGGGGTTATTGAAGCAGAAGCTGAATTGAGGCATACCGAAACAGCTAAAAAAATATATGAAGCGCTGCCCTTAACCGGGATGGTAAACCGTTGGGGCAAAGAGATTTATTTCTCCATACCAGTCTATATTGGAGAGGAAAAAGGTGCAAAAGAGGTTGTCGAGATAGGCGATATAGCATACTGGCCTACCGGAAACTGCTTCTGCATTTTTTTCGGTAAAACACCGGCATCAAAAGGCAATAATCCAGTGGCAGCGTCAAAAGTAAATGTTTTTGGAAAAATACTGGGAGATGCAAAAGCCTTTGAAAAAGCCAGAGATGGGGATGAAATCAGTGTTTCAAAAAAATGAAAAAGCAGCTGTCGTCAATAGAGATAAACCTTCTAGCAGAAGAGCTGCAAATCCTGATTAATTCAAGGGTTGACAAGATATACCATTCAGAGGGCAGCGAATTATGCATCCAGTTTTATGCCCAGAATGCAGGAAAGAAAATACTGAAAATAATCCCCGGAAAATACCTGTTTCTTGCCGAGGCAAAAGCAGAGCACCAGGAGCTTTCAGGCTTTTGCATGTTTTTGAGAAAGCACCTGGAAAACTCCAAGCTGAAAGAGGTAAGGCAGATAGAGCCTGAAAGGATTGTGGAATTCGCCTTTGAGAAAGCGGGGAAAAAACTAATATTAATTGCGGAATTCTTTTCCAAGGGAAATATCATCATTTGCGATGAGAATCATATCATAGCAAATGCCCTGCAGTTTGTTGATTTCAGCACAAGGAGCATCAGGCCGAAAATAAAATACGAGCATCCTAAAATGGAATATGACATTTTTAAGCTGAAAAAAGAGAATCTCCAAGAGCTCTTCAAAAAGACAGGGAAAGATGCCCTTGTCACGTGCCTTGCGGTTGATTTGGGCCTTGGAGGGATTTATTCCGAGGAAATATGCTTGCTGGCTAAAATTGACAAAAATAAAAAGCCGCAGGACATCAGGAATGCGGATAAAATAGCAGATTCCATAAAAAAAATAACAGGCAAAAAAATAAAGCCGGTAATATACTATGAAAACAGCGAAGCTGTTGATGCTGTCCCCTTTGAGATGGAATTCTACAGGAATCTCGAAAAAAAAGAATTCGGCACATTTAACGAGGCACTGGACTATTATTTCTCAAAAGAGGAAAAAATACAGAAAAAGCCAGCTAAATACGACAAGGATATTGAAAGCATAAAAAGAATAATAGAAGAGCAGCGGCAGACAATAGAGAGCATGAAAAAATCAGAAAATGAGGACAGGGAAAAGGCAGAATTAATTTACAACAACTACAAGCTTGTTGAGGAGATTTTGACTGAAATAAACAAAGCAAGCCAGAAATACTCATGGAAAGAAATCCAGGAAAAGCTAAAGGAGCATAAAATAATCAGGGAAGTTGATGCCAAGGAGAAGAGGGTTGTTGTCGAAATCTGATGAAGATTCACCTACTACCGCAAGCTTTTTAAATCAAAATCCATTCCTCCGCTATGGACGGTCATAGGGGCTTGGTTCACCCGGTCTCATATTATGTCGGTGCGAGCCGCGTAAGGGAAGTCCGAACCCGGAAGTTAAGCAAGCCTCCGTTCCTAGTTGTACTGTGCTTTGCATGGGAACCTGGGAAAGCTGTCCACCTTTCTTAATATTGTAAAATAAAGATTTTAATCCGTTCGCTTCGCTCACCTATTTTATACTCGGCAAAAATTGTCCTGCCACTAATTTTTGCCTCGGACCCATTTCAATAAAAAATGAATAAATAGCGAGGCTTTTTTTAGTGGCACAAGAAAATTGCAAAGCAATTTTCTGTGTCCGCGAAATCTCTTGATTTCGTCGGCAGGCAAAAAAAGCCGAGCACTAGACTTGCAAAGCGGATTAAAAAACAAAGCACAAATAATGAAAACCTTCCAAGGATAACATATTTAAATGGCTCTTTATTCTCTATGCTAAAATGAATATAGCGATAATAGGCTCTGGATATGTAGGCCTGACAACTGGAACATGCTTCGCGGAATTAGGCAATAATGTAATCTGCGCTGATATAGACAAAGAAAAGGTGGAAAACCTGAGAAAAGCCATCATGCCTATTTACGAGCCCGGATTAAAAGAGCTGCTCGAGAGGAACATAAGGGAAAAAAGGCTGGAATTCACGACAGACATAAAAAAGGCTGTAAGCTCTGCTGAAGTGATTTTTATCTGCGTCGGCACTCCGCCCAAGGAAAGCGGGGAAGCGGACTTGAGCTATGTCGAGAATGTTGCAGACGAAATAGCCAAAACCATAAGCAGCTACAAGGTTATAGTGGAAAAAAGCACAGTCCCAGTTGAGACAGGAGAGAAGGTAATGGAGACAATAAGGGCCAACAACAGGAATAAGGTGGAATTTGACGTTGTTTCAAATCCCGAATTCCTTAGGGAAGGCTCTGCCGTCAGTGACTTCATGAATCCCGACAGGATTGTCATAGGTGCAAACAGCAAAAAGGCAAGAGAGATGATGGAAAAACTATACAAGCCATTAAATGCGCCTATACTGTTTACCGACATAAAGAGCGCCGAGCTTATCAAGCACGCTTCAAATTCATTTTTGGCGGCAAAAATATCTTTCATAAACGCTGTTGCCAACATCTGCGAGCTTACAGGCGCTGATGTGGAAAAGGTCGCCGAAGGCATGGGCCTTGACAAAAGGATAGGTAAGCAGTTTCTCAATGCAGGCATAGGCTATGGGGGCAGCTGCTTTCCAAAAGATGTTGATGCGTTTGTAAAGCTGGCGGAAAAGAAAGGCTATAATTTTGAATTATTGAAGGCAGTCCAGAAAATAAACAAGCTCCAGCGCAATTTATTCATCAAGAAGATTGAAGATGCATTGTGGAACATAAAAAACAAGACCATAGGAATTTTAGGGCTGGCTTTCAAGCCCAATACCGACGATATGAGGGAAGCGCCTTCCCTAGACATCATAAGCGCCCTGCAGAGGGAAGGTGCAAAAATAAAGGCATACGATCCTGAAGCGGCTGAAAAGTCAAGTAAAATTTTTGGCAACATAGAATATTGCAATGACCCCTATGAGGCTGCTAAAGATTCTGACGCATTGGTTATACTGACAGAATGGAGTGAATTCAAGGAACTTGACCTGAAAAAAGTGAAATCCCTGATGAGAAATTCTTTGGTTATAGACGGCAGGAATATCTACAATAAAAGCGAAATGGAGAAATTAGGGTTCAAATACATAAGTGTCGGAAGATGAAATGCCTAATATTATGCGCGGGATATGCAACAAGGCTGTATCCTTTGACACTCGATATGCCAAAGCCCCTGATGCCGATAGCTGGAAAGCCTATACTTGAGCATATACTGAAAAAAATTGAGGAACTGGACGCTATTGACGAGATTTTTATTGTAACAAACAGTAAGTTTTTTGACAATTTCAGGAACTGGAAAAGGGGTTATTCTGGCGCAAAGCCAATAAAGATACTGAATGACAGGACAAAAACCGAGTATGACAGGCTCGGCGCGATAGGAGATATTGATTTTGCTCTAAAAGAGGAAAAAATCAGCGGAGAAATTATGGTTGTTGCAGGAGATAACTTATTTGATTTCAGCCTGAGGCATTTGCATGGCTTCTTCAGGGAAAAAACGGCTTCAGTCATAGCCTTATATGATATCAGGCAGAAAAGCCTGGCAGCCGGAAAGTATGGCATAGTGGAAGTTGACGAAAGCGGCAAAGTGATAGGCTTCGAAGAGAAGCCGGAAAGCCCGAAAACAACGCTTGTAAGCACCGCCTGCTACATATTCTCTGAAACAGACATCAAGGAACTGGAAAGGTGCATCGCGGAAAACAATAAGCCTGACAATCTAGGAGACTTTATAAATTGGATTTCGAAAAGAAAGCCTATCTATGGCTATGCCTTCAGCGGAAGGTGGTTTGACATAGGCAATAAAGAACAGCTGATGGAAGCTGATAAGGAGTGGAGCAAAACATGAAAAGTGTCCTGATAACCGGAGGCGCAGGCTTTATAGGTAGCCATCTATCAGATTTTTTGCTGAAGAATGGCTTTAAGGTTATATGCATGGATAATTTCATTACCGGAAATAAAAAAAACATCGGGCATTTAAGCGGCAATAAAAATTTCAGTTTTATAAGCCATGATGTTACCGAGCACATAGAAATAAAAGACAATCTGGATTTTGTCCTGCATTTCGCAAGCCCTGCCTCCCCGGATGACTACCAGAAAATACCGATACAAACATTGAAAGTGGGAAGCCTGGGAACGCATAACACTTTGGGCCTTGCTTTGGCCAAAAAGGCAAAATATATGCTTGCCTCGACATCAGAAGTTTATGGAGATCCTTTGGTGAATCCGCAGCCTGAAACCTACTGGGGCAATGTAAACCCGATAGGGCCAAGAGGCTGCTATGACGAGGCAAAAAGATTTTCAGAAGCGTTGACAATGGCTTACCATAGAATACACAAGGTTGATATAAAAATAGCAAGAATCTTCAACACATACGGCCCAAGAATGCGGAAAAATGACGGCAGGGTCGTCCCAAATTTTCTTAACCAGGCTATAAGCAACAAGCCCATAACTGTCTATGGCGATGGCAGTCAAACAAGAAGCTTTTGCTATGTAAGCGACCTTGTTGAAGGATTATACAGCCTTATGCTCTCAAGCATCAACGAGCCTGTAAATTTGGGAAATCCTGAGGAGCATACAATCCTCGAATTTGCGGAAATCATAAAAAAATTAACAGGAACCAAAAGCAAAATTGATTTCAAGCCGCTGCCGACAGATGACCCTCATGTAAGATGCCCTGAAATTTCAAGGGCAAAAAAAGAGCTCGGGTGGCAGCCTAAAGTCATCCTGACAGACGGCTTAAAAGAAACAATAGATTTTTTTAGGAATTCAGCCTGAATCATTGCTGCTTTATCCTTAATCTCTTAAGCATTATCCATGCCTTGGTAGCAGGCATCATGCCATATCTTTTTACCAGAGGATTCTGGTATAGCTTGTATCCTATTTTGCCGACACCCCTGCCGAAGTGCCTTTTCAGATGAAGCTCCATCACTTTATCCTGCCCTATTCTGAATGCCTTGATTCTTTCCTCTCTTGTAAAATCATCTGTTTCAAAAACAGGCTCTTCAGCCCAGTAGTCTAGGCTATTTAAGTATTCTTCCGGCTGGTGCAAAAACCTTCCATTCTGCTTTACCCACTCAAACATCTCGGTGCCGGGGTAAGGAATCATGTTGAAGTACCTTACTTGGTCCAGATGAAGCTCGTCTGCAAGCCTGATGTCTCTCATGAAAGTATCAAAAGTTGAGCCAGGTGTTCCTATTATAAAATGTACTTGTACTTCAATGCCAAGATTCTTCGTCTCTCTGACAGCCCATTTCAACTGGTTTACATCAAGGTCTTTTTTTAGCAATTCCAGGCTATGAAGATCAGCAGTTTCAAGCCCGTAGCCTATCCATATGCAGCCTGCAGCTTTCAATTTTTTAAGCAGCTTTTCATTGACCCTGTCTGCCCTTAGCCCATTGCCAAAAATCAGCTTTAGCTTCATGCCGCTTTCTATGATTAAGTCGCATATCTTCTCGGCCCTTGGCATGTTGAAAGTGAAATTATCGTCGCTGAACTCAAATGTGTCATAGCCCTTTTTGTACCAGTATTTTATCTCCTCCAATACATTTTCAGGGCTTCTCGTCCTGAAAGGATACCCCATAACGAGCTGTATAGAGCAGAAAGTGCATCTGTTCGGGCAGCCTCTTGAGCTTACTATAGGTATTCTTTTCTCAAGCATTTTATTCAATTCAAATTTCTCGTATTTTGGGAATGGCATGCTGTCAAGATCTTGGACTAGCGGGTAAGGCGGATTCATGACAATCTCCCCGTTGTTTCTCCAGATAAGGCCGTTTATTTTTTCAGGCTCGAAGCCTTTGGCAAGATCAAGGAAAGTCTGCTCGCCTTCGCCGTAAACAGCATAATCTGCTTTTGTGTCCTCCAGGACTTTTGTATGGACAGTGGAAGTGTAAGAGCCGCCCAAAGCTATGGGTATATTCGGGTATTTTTCCTTTATTATCTTGATTATTTCGTACGACATCTTATAGCCGATGCTTGCTGTGGAAAGGCCTATAAGGTCAGGCTTGAAATTTTCAATTTTACTTATCAAAAGCCTGTCATCAGAATAAATCCTCATGTCATGAATCTCAACTTCATGCTTGTCTTTTTCCAGAAAAGCCGCAAGGTACGCAAGGCCTGCATGGGGGACTGTAGCAACAAGATACCTGCCAATATTAGGCGGATGCACAAGCAGCACTTTCATCTAAATTCACTATTGTTAAGTATTGGCTGCGGTATATAAATTTTTCTTTTATAAGGCGATGCAGCGTTAATATTAGCTTTCCCTGCACCGTTCTATGGCCAAAAGAATCACAAGGGGGTGGGGAACATTAGAAAAACATTAAGAGCGTGAATCAATCTATTCCCAAAAATTATTTTTATTTAATCTTAAAAATTAAAGCAAATAATGGAAAAACTCTAAAATAAATGCAAAATCCTAAACTAGAAATCATGCATAAGCAACCCTTAACAGGTTCTTTAATCTGACTTTGTTTTTCATGCTGAAGCTGTTGTAAATCCTGAGCTTGACATTTCCAGGCAATGTATAGACATAGGTTAAAAACAATGGAAACTTCCTGTATCTCTCGAAAAAGCTTATCGTGGAATCTTTCACTAAAAGCTTTAGGAGCGGCTTTGGTATTTTTCCGCTTTTCCACCTTGTATGTATGCCGGAAATCCAGAAAATTAAGTTGTTGAGGTAAACGTTTGTGCGCTTCCTTATATGGTAATTGGCATTAAAATAATCTGAGTCGTAGCCCGCATCTTCCTCGTTTTTGATTACCCCTTCTTCCTTTGCCTTGTTGTACAAAGCTATCCCGGGAAAGAAAACAAGGTTGTAAGCATCCAGCCTGAAAGGCTCTGGCAGCTTCCTTGCCAGGTCGATTGTTTCCAGCAAGTCGTCTTTTTCCTCATAAGGATTTGAGTATATCAGTTCGTACCTTGGCATCAGCTTGTCTTTGAATTTATTAATCACCTTTGAAGCTTTCAGAATATCCTCCTTGAATATTGGCCTGTTGTAATACTGGAGGGTTCTTCTGCTTCCAGACTGCACGCCAACCAAAATCTCCTTTAGGCCGGCGTCAACCAAAAGCCCCAGTTTATCCTCAATAATATGCTTTGCAATGCCGTAGCACCTGAAAGGCAGGTTTATGTGCTTTTTGTACAATTCATTGAAAAGAATCAGGTCTTCCCTGCTCCTCATAAGAAAGCAGTCGTCAGTGAACCATATTTTATTCATAGACGGCAGATGCTTTTTTATCTCTAAAAGCTCGTTTATGACATACCTTATGCTTTTTTTCCTCACTATCCTGAATTTCCCGTCGTACAGCTCGTTGAATGTGTGGTTGCTGCAAAAGGAGCATGTGTAAGGGCATCCGCGCTGCGTGTAAACCAACAGAAGGTTTTCCTTGTATTTTTCAAAAAAATATTCCTCTTTCATATTCACTATATGCCCCTCAATCAAAACATAATGGTCCTTCATGTTGTAGTCAGGTATAGGCAAAGCGTCAAGGTCGTTGTTTAACGGCCTCAGCTCATTCCTAATAACAACCCCATTTTTTCTTAGCCACAGGTTTTTAATGCCGGAAAGGTCCTTGCCCTGCTCAATGCACTGGACAAACTCCAGAAGCGCAAATTCGCTTTCGCCCCTGAATACATAATCAACATCCTGGATGCATATATCCGGGTTCATAGTAGGATAAGCCCCTCCCCAAAGAAGAATCTTGCCCTTTAAGTGCGAGAATATCTCTTTTGCCCTTTCTGCTGTCAGGGCCATGGAAGTTACGCCGACAATGTCAGAATCTTTGGTTAATTCCTTGACTTGGTTAATGACGCTTTCAGGGTAAAGTGCGGAAGAAAGGATATTCCCGTCAGTCATTTCATTGCCTGTTGTCAAAAAAATAAGCTTGACATTGTGGCCATGGCTTTTTAAAAGCGAGGATATTGATCTTAAGCCGTGATGGGCAACATCATTATCCACGCTTATCAATGTGATGTCCATTATTTCATTCCCCTTTTATACGCTCCTAAGCTAATTTAAATCTCTATATCCTAGCCTTATTTATAAATTTTTCTGTGAAAAAATAGCAGTGGAATTTAAATTTTATATGCTGTCTTGATGTCGAGCAAAGCTTTATAAAACAAGTTTATTACCCACAGCTTATGGAAGTTGATATCAGGAAAGGAATTGACGATACAATAAACAGCAAAGTGCAGATTTTCCATGAAAAAATAAGAAGCGGCATAGTCCTGTTTGAAAAAGACAGGTTCCCGAAAATACTTGATTCCGGCTACGATCCTCTGCTGTTCAACATCATAAACTGCTCTTTTCTTGTCAGGGGCAATATCAATGAATTCTTCAGCATTATAGAGCCATTTGTTGAATTCAACCTAGCCAGAAACATATTTGAGATTGAGGACTCAAAAGTCAGCGAATTCAGGAAAGTGCTCTCAGGCATTAACGCCTTTCCCGGCATGGATTTGCTTGAGATAATGCCTGCAGACGCAAAAGGCAGCCATCCGGATTTTTTAAATAGGATGGGAGCAAAAACATCCAGTCTGGTAGTAAGAGACAATGAAAATATCCTAAACCTCCAAAATTTTAGCTCGAAAATAAGCAGGAAATTCGATATAACCTTCTCAAATAATCTGTTGCATGACAGCAGCAGCATCGAGGATGACAAGCACTCAAACTCCTACAGGTGCATGGAGCTTTACGCCATATTTTCAAACCTTACAAAAAAAGGCGGTTTCAGCGTCCATTGCCACGGCTCTTACATAAGCAGCCTGCATGAAACATATTTCCAGTTTTTAGGGTTTAAAGTAATAGATTACTTCAGGGTTGAAACGGGGCCTTATAATTTCGGCATCATCCTGCAAAAGATGAACCATAAGGAAATAACCGGCGACGAATTCAGCTACTTGTATGCTGAGATGAAAAAGAGGAATCCAATAAGATACAGGTAATTTCTTTTGAGCTAGCATGAAACTTAAAAATGCATATATCAGGAACCTGAAAAAAGAAGACCTATCTTTCTATGGCTATCCTGTCAAGTACGCATTGAAGGATTATGAAAACATACTCGATAAAATAAAAAAGAAAGCGGAAAAATACAAGGAAATTGTATCCATATATCATTTTGGCGAAGTAAAGGCTCCGGGCATATCAGATATAGACCTTATATTTGTACTGGAAGAAAGTTGCAAACTGCCTGCGCTTCTTAATAAGCACCATGTTGACAAGGATTCAAAATACCTAATCTTTCACCCTTTCCTGATTTTCAATGAAAGCATCATGAAGGGCATAAAATACATCTACCCCGATTCAAAATATATAAAGGTATATGGCGGGGATATTGCCTTCCACGAGCCTTCCAAGGATGAGATCAAAAAAATAAAAACATACCTTATAGTGGATACTATCCTGAGGCACTTTCCAGTTGATTATCTTTACATACTCCTTTCAAAAAAGATCAACATAAGGATGGTGCTGCTGAGGCTTAATGCCCTGAAGCATACCTTCAATATGTTTAAAGGCATTTCGGGGAAAGAGAAGCAGGGCTGGAGGGATTTCTCAGCAAGAGTTGATTCATTGAGGAAAGACTGGTTTGGCATGGATAAGAATTTGAGGGAAAGCATGCTTTTGGAATTACTAAAGGAAGCAGTCTACATATCCACGGATTTTGTAAAAGAAGTTGACATTTTTTTATCAAAAAGCAAGGGCAAAAACATAGATGCAGGTAAAGACACTATTTTATTCAAAGGCAACAAAAACAGGATATCTTTTGTAAGGAATTGGGGTATGGACCATTCGATAGACCAGATGGTAAACCATTTTTTAGCATATAAAAACTTTTACTCAATATTGCCGATGAGCTTTTTGAGGCAGTTGTGCTGCTATTCAAGTGCCAATGGAAGGCTCAGCAGCTATATAAGAAGAAGACTGAATGTAAGGTGCTTCCGGGACAATATAAATCCGACAATGAAAAAAAGAATTGAGAATCTGATTTGATTCATGGTATACTATGAATATGAAAAAGAGTCTTAAGCATTCGCATTACCCCTGCTTTTTTCCTCTTGGCTACAAGACTGAAAAAGGCCTCAAGAACAAGCTTATACTGCTTTTTGTCATTGTGACAAACAACTCGACTTTCCGCAGGGTGCTGTTTTTCTTTAGAGGCATATCAAAAAAGCTTTATTGAAAATTTATCCTGGCTGCTGCATTTCTGGCCAGTAAATCCATCTTTTCCACAAGGCTTTTAGCATCAATATTGTTTAATCTGCCAATCCCGTTGAACAAATCCCAGTATCTCGAGTTTATCTGGTATGCAAGCAGCGGGTTTATATTTGCACCCGCATCAACAAAAGGAAAATTGTTCGGGGTTTTCCATCTTTCCCTTATGGCAGTAACAGCGTCTATAGGCTCCCATCCGTTTTTATTGAAATCTTTTCTCGCTTTGGCGAAGGAGAATTTCTTATAGACGTGTATGTTTTTTGCCTGCAGGTACATAGTTGGGAAAAGTGTCACCGCATGAAGAAAATTCTTCAGCTCATAGCTGCCCATGCTGTATTTTCCGCTTAAATGCAGGCTCTTGAAGTAATCCACAAAAAAGCAAAAGCGGCTTATGTTTTCGGCTTTGCACTGCCTGATTCTCAAATTCAAGGATTTATTTCCGAAGATAGACTTGGAGTATTTAAACAAAACCGTGGGGAAAAAAGCCTGGCAGTAGTAATCCATATCATATTCTGTTGTTGCCATATGGCCATGGTGCTGCAAAGGGTCTATCCTGTAAAAATATATTTTTGAATTGTAGAGAAGATTCCTTAGCTTTACCAGGGATTCAGGATTATCTATAGCCTCTTTTTTTATTATAATAAAAGTGTCAAGGTCGCTCCAGCCCTTGATGTAATCTTTGGTTGCTATGCTGCCATGTATGTGAAAATCAACCAAAAGCCCTTTTAATTCTTCTGCGGCAAATTTTTTAAGCTCTGCCACAGGCTGCAAATATTCCATATCACTTTTGCTGTATTGTGAAAAATCAAATTTCTGGCATTTTATTTTTCTGCTTTTTACCCATGTTTTTTTTATCTTAGAGAAATCCCTATACAGGCTTGATATGAAAAATTGGGCATTGTTTCTATCAGGCTTTTTTTTCCCGTACAGTTCCAATGAGTTGGTGAAATCGCAGCTATTTTGATGCAGAAATCCTGCAACTGTTTTAAGGTTCCAGATTTTTTTTGTATTTGCCTCAGACAGGTCTTTTATTAGCGGGTAAAAAATAAAGCCTTTTTTTGAAAATCCGCCATTGACATAGGAATAGAGTATCTCGTGCAGCTCCTCCTGCAGGAAATTTATAGCAATATCCTTGCTTATGCTCCCGTTCTTTATGCCTTCCAGTATAAAAGGCCCTTTGTCCGCATAAAATTTTATTTTGTCCATGCTATTGCTGCCTTGCCAGCCTCCTCACCAATGAATAGTCTTTTTCATCAAATGTCCTGAGCAAAAACAGGGCCGCAAAATACACAAAAGCCCCAATTATTATCAGCAAAAACATGTTCAGCTTCAGAAAAACTATGACTATTGTCATCAATATTGCCGCTATTAGCGGCTTGTACAGAATCTTAAGCACATTGAAGGCATGGATGCGCTTTGAGACAAAAATAAATGTTAGCGCAAATAAGACAAACTCGCTGATAAGTGTCGCTATTCCCGCCCCGATATAGCTGTATTTTGGTATGAGCAGTAAGTTAAGGGCTAAATTCAGTATTGCTGTTATGCCCTGCGCCAGAGTTCTTAAACGCTGCATATGCACAGAAAGCATTATCCCTGTTATGAAGCTTACGAACTTGACAAATACAAACCATGATACAAGCTTCAAAACGATTACTGAGGGAAAAAACTCTTTTCCATACACAAAAAGTATTATATTCCTTGCCAGGACATAAAATCCGATGCTTATCGGGAGCCCTATTATGTACATATACTTGAACGACCTTTCGTATATCAGCACAACCTTGTCCCTGAATTTGTCAAAATTTTTTGACAGGACAGGATAGATGGCAAATACATACATTCCTGGTATGAATAATATTGCCAGTGTTATGTTATAGGCCGCGCTGTATATGCCGACAGCGCTGTCGCCCTTCATAAGCGAGAGCATAATGCTGTCAATGTAAAAGTATATGCTCGCAAAAATCATGGAGAGGCTGAACGGGACTGCACTCCTGAAAATTTTTTTTGAGAATTCATAGTCAAAAGAAAGCCTTATTTTTTCAAATTTTGAAAGGATAATGAAAAAGCTCAGGATGAAAATAACAGCCTCTATGGCCAGGAAGATAACCGACAATAATATTATATCCTTGTAGAGGCTGATGGCCAACAAGCCGAAGGCCAAGGCAGCCAGCATCCTTAAAATTTTAAGAATTGCCTCGTAATGCATCGCCTCATAAGCCTTGAAAACGGAAAACAGCAGCTCGGTAAATGACTTCAGGAATGCAAAAAGCACAAGAATGTAAACCAGTACTCTCGTTTCTTTCTGGTAGTCTGCCGCATTAAGGATTAAGAATGCTATGATAAATGTGATTATAGACAACGCAATTTTTATTGCGAAAGAATTTACAAGGTACTTGCTCACAAGGCTCCTGTTTTTTGCCATGTCCCTTATGAGCATATAATTTATGCCCATGTCCATGAATAGCACGGCTATAATGGAAAATGCATAGGCAAAATTGAACCTGCCGAATATGGAAGCCCCCAATATGCGCGCGATAAATACGAAAATGAGAAACTGGGAAATTTTCGTAACTATTTCGGATATGCCCAAACTTATGGTATTTATTGCTATCTTCCTTACGCCATTCATGCCCCTGAAGTTTCTTAGTAATTATTTAAACATTTGTTTTTTAAATAAAAGGCATTTTAACAATATTTTTAAACTGGCGGATGTTTTCTCAGCCTATGAAAAAAGGCAATATCCTCGTTGTAGCAACAACCTTTCCCAGGTGGAAGAATGATACAGAGCCTAATTTTGTCTTTGTGCTGAGCAGGCTGTTAAGCGGCTACGGCCATAAGGTCACTGCACTAGCCCCTCATTTTCATAGGGCAAAAAAATACGAAGTTATTGACAATGTAAAAATCCGCAGGTTCAGCTATTTTATCCCATACAAGCTGCAAAAGCTTTGCTATGAAGGAGGGATTTTCGGAAACCTGAAAAAATACAGGATTGCAGTGTTTCAGCTCCCATTGCTCGTCGCTTTTGAATTTCTCAGCATGGCGAGACTGATAAGGAAGGAGAAGATTGATGTAATACATGCCCACTGGACAGTGCCGCAGGGATTTCTGGCTTATCTATGCAAAAAACTGTTCAAGACGAGATACATCGTGACAGCGCACGCCGGAGATATTTTTCCGCTAAAGTCGAAATTTTTCAGGTTTCTCTCTTATTTGGCTATAAGGAATTCTGATTTCTGCACAGCTAACAGCACCTTTACAAAGAACGAGCTCAAAAAAATCTTGAAAGGCAAAGAGATACAGGTAATACCTATGGGTGTTGACCTGGGCCTTTTTAGCCAAAAAAACAATAATCCAAGCTTGAGGAAAAAGCTTTCACTAAAAGGCAGCTTTATACTTTCTGTCGGCAGGCTTGTCGAGAAAAAAGGCATAAGCTACCTGATAAACGCAATGGGCGAGGTGGTAAAAAAGTTCCCGGCAGCAAAGCTTGTTGTAGTCGGAGACGGCCCGGAAAAATCCAATCTCGAATCACTCACAAAAAAACTGAACCTTAATGATAATATAATCTTCACAGGCAAAATAGAGAATAAATACCTTCCTCAATTCTACGCTACTGCAGACCTTTTTGTAGGGCCGTCCATAGTGACAAAAAGCGGCGACACAGAAGGGCTTGGGGTAGTTTTCCTTGAGGCCCTGGCCTCAGGAACATGCGTGATAGGCAGCGATGTAGGAGGAATCCCGGACATAATAAAGCACAACCGGACAGGGATTCTTGTGAAGCAGAAAGATCCAAGGCAGCTGGCAGAGGTCATAATAAAATTGCTGTCAAATGAAAAATTAAGGAAGAATCTGGCAATAAATGGCCAAAAATATGTAAGGCAAAACTACTCCTGGGAACTGATAGGGAAAAAATTCAACGAGCTGATGCAAAAAATAAAATGAAAAAGGAAAGCATAATACTGAATGTTTACCCTGCAATTAAAAATTCCTTATTATTGATAAGTTTTGATGAATTGAAATTCCCGGAAGATATAGATTTCGGAAGCATAAAGGTTGTTGATAACGCAAATAAAAAATTATTGTTTGATTTAATAGACAAAAAGAATTACAGACAAAAACTAAATTACTCCAGCAAAATAAACAAGAACCATATATGCATAATCTTAAACAGAAATAATGTAAAATATATAAAGATTGCTTATAATCTCTCCAAGAAACAGGGCAAATACGCAAGCCCCGAGGAAAATATCAAAATAAATGATGATTCCCGCCTTTCCATCTCGACAAAAGACATATCCATCTCATTCGAAAAAAGCGGCTATTCTATAGAAAAAATAAAAATCAACAAGAAAGAATACGGGCCTTTGCAATTAGTAAACTCTGGAGGAAACTTCTTTTTCCAGAAAAATATGGAGAATGCGGAATTTGACATCATTTCAGATTCCAGCATAATTAAAATACTTAAAATAAGCGGCTCAATGGCGGTTCTTGGCGATAAATGCGCCAAAGAGGGCTTTTTGCCCGTGGAAATTACATATTATTTTTGGAGCTCTGACGGAAAAAATATAATTGCAAAAGCTGAGATAGAGCTTAAATATGACGAGGCAACTGACTTAGACGGAAACAGGGCCGAATTTCTAAACCCCCAGATTTGGTACAGGCTGGAGAATTTCAAGGAAAAATTGTCTGCAAATACCCTCTGTGCAAATAAGATGGGTGAAAGTGAGATAACGACGTTAAAGCACCCATATTACGCATTTTTTGCAAATAAAAACGCATTTTTAGCCATGTGCCCTTATCTGGCTTTGCCGAATGATGGGATTCATATAGAAAAAGGGAGGGATTTTTTCGGGCCAAGCTGGCATTCTTTGTCTGAGCAGAAAAAGCCTTACTGGGCAGATGAAAAAGAGAGTACGGGAAAGCCCCAAGGATACTTTCCATCGCATTCATTAAGAGGCTACTGGAAAATAGGGATGTATTTTGATACATCGAAAAAAGATATCAAAAAAATAGCAGGCATTTTTTCCTACCAGCCCAAGATTCAGAGCATATTGCACCTAAGCTCTGAGCAAGTTTCAAATGCCTATATAACGAGGTGGAATGGCAACAAAAAAATTGCATTTAATGCCATTACTGATGATGCAAAAATAAATGACTACCTATACAGGGCAGAAGGAAAAATGCCGAAATGGGTTCAAATTGCGATAGCTACAAGAACCTTGGGCATAAATTACCACCGCTTTTGCTATATTGGAGATAAATTATTTTATTTGAAAAAATACCATTTGCTCTCGACATTATCGAGCACTTTGCTCTGCTTTTTGGGTGTTGGAAAGCCGTTAAGGAAAAAATTCAGGAATGAAAATCTTTCATACTTGCCGCATACAAATACGCATCCCAAAATCTACAGGCTCAATGCTGGCAGAATAATCGGGGAAATCAAAAAATCAGAAAAAATCTGGGCTGAAAACTGGAATTATAAAATCCCGTTATCGCATGTTTTTTCCTACACCGCTCCATACGGCCTGGCTACTGAAAAAGGAACCATGGAAAAGGCTGCCTTTTCAGCCTCTAAATGCCTGCAGTGGATAAGGGAATGGCCGATTCCAAATGCGCCATTGGACTTTTTCCTTCCGACAAGGCTTTTCTGGGGCATCAGCATAGGGGAGTTTTTTGATGAGAATAACTGCGGCAGTATAAAGGAAGAATTTTACGAAAGGCGCAAAAACGGCTGCGATTACATGCTGATTTCCGGCCATGTCCCGGAATATGGCGTTGAATGCCCCCAGTATGTTAGCGAGATGTTCAAATTTTTTGAAAAACACGATGATGTCTGGTTTGCAGATTCAGATGAGATAATAAAATACTACAAGGCCAGGGAAAGCATGTTTGTAGGCAGGCCAGAAAAGCACGGAAGCGCATTTTTAATGGAAATTGAAAATCAATTGCCCAAGTTCTTTTCCACTGAAGTGACATTAATCCAGAATATAAGTAAAAAAATCAATAAAATAGAATTTACTCTCGACAAAAAAAATTATATTGATGTACCCTACAGGCTAATAGGAAAAAAAACAGTCATGTATAACGTGCCTTCTGATGCAAATGGCATCTTAATCTCTTAGCTGTTTTTATTTACCTGCTTTTAAGAAATCTTTTATGTTGATTGTTATGCCCTCTATCTGCTTTTCAGTAAGTTCCGGAAACATTGGCAGGGAAAGTATCTCATCAGCGTATTTCTCTGCAAAAGGGAAGCTGCCTTTCTTATAGTCCAGATGCCTGTAAGCCTCCTG
>Ga0209343_10002022_pt1 | contig 26662 bp, 25 predicted proteins | sample RifCSPlowO2_02_FD_184026 | JGI IMG/M metagenome (GOLD analysis project Ga0209343, IMG submission 184026) | Groundwater microbial communities from Rifle, Colorado - Rifle CSP2_plank lowO2_0.2 (SPAdes) (version 2) | ecosystem: Environmental > Aquatic > Deep subsurface > Groundwater | place... | reverse complement strand
CTTTGAATGGCCGTTCGGCCTTGATTTTCTCGACGGCATAAGACAAAAATTCTTGCTGATCTGCGCTGGCTCCTTCGACAATCACGTCGTCGATGAAACCCTCGATTACGTCAATGCGCACCAGCCCTTCGGCCTGAATGCGCTGTTCCGGGATAATCGCCTTGGACAGGCCAAAGCCCGCGTTGCCGTATTTGGCGGTGATGGCATCGCGCAGCTTGTAGATGTCCAGCAGCGTGATTTCTTTGCCGATCAGCTCCGCATACAGCGGTGCCAGCTCTTCGGCAGAGAACGCGGTGTTTCCCTTGATAGTGAGTTCCTTAAGCGTAAAACGCAGTGCTTGCGCTTGTGCGGGCGGGAGTTTTTCATCAATCGGAAAAATCAGGGGTTGCAGGGTGGATTTCGGCTCCGGCGGTTTCTCGAAGCGCTTCTCGATTCGGCTGGCGTCTTCTTCAGCCAAAACAGCCAGTGGCACAACAACACCTGCGCCGAGCAGAAACAACAACATATTTTTATTCAACTGAAGTTCCCTTGTTGTTGAATTCTGATTTAGCTGTTTACGATGCAACCCAAACGTCGCGTGCTGAATCGCGATCAGATAGAAGGGAATCTTAATTTACTTTTTTGCTTAATACAATCATTTATGCGCAATACGCCATTTATGATCGTTTTGTGGTTGTTTTGCTGCATGTGCCGCAACGATTGCTAGGGCACGCCACCATAAGCTGTTGTACTTCAAACTTGAAACAGTCAACCTGATTCGGCCCAATGAATTATCAGAAACTATACTTGCCTTCGACCCCAAACGTGCGCGGATCGCCACGCTTGAGATACTGGTTGCCGAAGAAATCGCGCCCGCGTGCCGTCGTGTAGCTGTTATTGAACAGGTTGCGCGCCCACAGGCTGAACTTTAAGGGCGCATGGTCGGCGGTAAACGACACGCGCGCGTTGACGACATCACGGCTGCTGACGGTATCCAGGGCTTCATTGTTGTCCACGCCGCTGAACGATTTGTTGCGGTGGCTGTATTCGCCATAGAAGTCGAGCCGCCCTCCCAGGGAAGATGCGAACATGCTGTAATCGGCTGTTACGGCAACCGTCATGTCCGGCGCATCGGGCAGGCGCTTGCCGGTCGCATCGCCTCCGCCCGTCAATCCGCCGGGAAAGCTCTTGAACGTTGCTTTCAGGATGCCGATATTGCCGCCGATGCCGAGGTTGTCGGTCACCAGTGCGCGCAGGCTGGCCTCCGCGCCGGTTGACTCGGCTTTCGCCGCATTTTTAAGTTGCAGCTCGGTCGTCCCGGCACCGAGATCGGCAAACTGGAATACCTGAAAACCCTTGAAGGTGCTATGGAAAACTGAAAGGTCGTATGACATGCGACGGTCAAGCGCAGAACCCTTCAATCCGAATTCATAGCTGTCCACCGTTTCCTTGTTGAAGTCAAACTTGTTGGCAATCTGGGTGGCGGTCAGGTAATCGAGGTTCCAGCCGCCGCTCTTGAATCCGGTCGAGTATTTCCCGTAGAGGTTGAGCGATTTGTTCAATGCATAGGTCGCGCCAATCGCGGGTGTCAGCATGGCGTCGGAGCGGCTATCTGTGTAGTTGGCGGCGGTTCCCATGCCGATGGCGCCGCTGGCCGCACCGTCGATATTGTAGAGCAGGCTCTTTTTTTCAACGGTATAGCGTGCGCCCAGATTGAGTGTCAGCTTGCCGGTCAGATCGTAATCCAGCGATCCGAACGCGGCATATGAGTCTGTCTTTACCGTGCCCGACACCGGCACAGTGTCGCCGGGGTTCAGGCCAAATAGGACACCGAACGGAACGGTGCCCGCAATCGGGTGTGTTACCAGCGTAGCGGTATCCTGTCCGGTAACCGCCAGACGATAGGTATCCGCAGATTCATGCATCAGATAGATGCCGGCAACATAACGCAGCGAGTCTTTGATCGGGGATGCAACGCGGATTTCCTGGGAGAGCTGCTTGAAGTTTTCGGTATAGTTGACGCGAAACACATCGTTTGGGCTCCAGTCAACGTCAAACTCGCGGTTTTGATGCGTGTCGCGGTAGCCTGTGATCGCCGTCAGCGTGCCACCTCCCGCCATGTCGTAGTTTGCCGTCAGGCTGATACCTGACAGCTTGTCGTTGACGTAGGGCGCGGTGTTGTAATTGACGATGTAACCGGGATAAAGCCCGCCCGGCAGCGGGGCGTCGAACATCGCTGTCGTGGCTTCTTCTGAGGTCTTTTGCCTGATGTCGGCGTAGTCGGCAGCAAGGTTGATCTCCAGCCGGTCGTTTGCCTGAATGGCGAGTTGGCCGCGTGTCGAGATGCGCTTCAAATTGTCGAGTGTTTGATTGTTGAACAGGTTGGTGGTGAATCCGTCGCGCGTTTCATAGCCGATGGCAAACTTGCCCAGCAGTTCGTCTGCCACCGGCCCGGATACACCGGCATAGCCTTCGCGCGCGTTGTAGTTGCCAGCGGCGGCGCGGAAAGTGCTCTCGAATGTTTTGGTCGGGGCGCGGGTTGCGATATTGATTGCACCCGCTACGGTATTGCGTCCGAACAAGTGACCCTGCGGGCCGCGCAGCACTTCCACTTGTTCGATGTCGAATAAGGATTGGTCGAAGGTCTGCGCCTGCCCCATGTAAATGCCATCCACATAAACGCCGACGCGCGTATCGAAACCGATATTGCGCCCGCCGCCGCCCACCCCGCGAACCGTTACCGTGTTTACGCTGAGCGATTGCGCAATGGAAAAATTGGGCACCAGTTGCTGCATTTCGGTCAGTGTCGCGGCACGGGTATTTTTCAGCACTTGCCGGTCGATGACCGTCATGGAAATGGGCACGTCTTCGATAGCCTGAGTGCGTTTTTGTGCCGTGACGACTACCTCATCCAGAAATACCGGCGTGGCACCAACGGGCGATGCCTGCTGTTCCTCTGCGTGGCAGCATGTCGCGGCCACTGTCAATGCCATCAGGAGCGCGGTGTGTTGTGCGTGTGTCCGAACAACAGTTTTTAGTGCTCCTGCATCCAATGGAGTCTTCCTTATTCATTGAGTCATAATCTCCGGGTAAGCTGCACGCAATACAATCTGGCCCGGATTTTCCTCGCTCATTAGATGCAAGCGCCGCATGCTGAATTACAGTCTGATGAATCGCCAGCCTAAAATATATCCTTTGTTTCTGCAATCACAATTGACACTCCGGTCATATTTGAACACTTCTCTTGTGACAGTTATACTGATCAGACCGTTACATAAATTGCCCTCTTTAGGGTTTTAATCATTCTGAAAATTTAATGAAAAATCTGCAAGGTGAGGAAGATGAGGGCGCGCATACGGGTGATGCACTGTCCTCTTGGGTGGCGGAGCGGCTTGTTGCTCTGATGGAGGAGCACGATGTTCCAGTACGACAGCAGGCAAATCTGCTCAGCGAGTTATGCGGTTTGTCACTCAGTCAAGCGCGGCGTAAGTTGCGCGGTGCGATGTGGTCTTTCGGCGAAGTGTTGACAGTGGTGCAGCGCTTTGATGTATCGCTGGATCAGGTTTTTTCGGATTCACCGCATGCGGGTATCGCCCATGTCTCGATAGCACCCAGCGCGCCCGCGCCGCTGTTGCAGGAGGCGACCTTTCTGATGGATAAGATTGCGGTGCCCTGTCGGGTGCGCTTGGGCATTCTGGTTGTCGATACGCCCGGCGATGACGAGTTGCTGGTCGCGCAGAATCAGGATGGGTGGTATGTCGGCACCAGAAAACAATTGGAACGCCATCGCGTCAAGTGCCCATGTTATCGGGCCGATCAGGTGCTGCTGACCCCACCGGCTGCCAAACCGGATATTCGCATCGCCATTCTGGACGACGACATCGGCGCTTCGGAAACGCTGGGCGAATGGTTCAGCGAGGCGGGGTATGCGGCGACGGCCTTCACCTCCTGCGACCAATTGCTGGCGTCGAAGATAGAGAGTCACGATGCATTTCTGGTGGACTTCATGCTGGCGGGCGGCGATTCGTCGCAGGCGATCATCAAGCGCATCCGGCAGACGTTGCCCGATGCGCCGATTGTGTTGCTTACCGGGAAATTGCGCGACGGGCAGGCATCCGAGGCCGATCTGACCACTATGCTGCGCACGTCGAACATTACTTTTTTCGAGAAGCCGGTGCGGCCTTCAGTGCTGGCGGCGACCATTGAAAAAGAACTGGATCAAGTTGCCAACAGGCGCGCCGCTTGATCCATGAAAACGGCTCCTTCTACAGCAGATCAATCGGCCCAAACCGAACAAAGGAAGACAGAGAAGCTGTTTGCGAAGATTTTTATTGTCGGCGGCGCGGGTGCCTCGATTGCCAGTCTGGTTGATAGCAGCAACGGGCTCTTTACGCCTTGGGATAACTATGGAGCCGCGATCACTTCGTTTCTGTATTTCGTGACGGGGCTGATTATTCTGTTGCGCCCGAAGTGGCTCACCGCTGCGGTTATGCTCTCGATGATTCCGACAGTGTTTTACCAACAGGGTGTGATGTTCATGGCCGTGCATTATCCGAGCGATGCCAGTCTCTACTCCGCAGCCTCGTCCGGCCCATTTTTTCCCCTGCTCTATGTTGCTCTGTTCATCACGTTACCCAAAGGGGCGGCAACTATTAGCTGGATTAACTGTGCGGGCTTTTATCTGCAATTTATGCTGAATGCCACCTTGTTTGCGGAGCTATTGCCTTCACCGGGGCGAGTCGATGGCGAACACCTCCTGGTCGAGGCAATGATGGCGCACCCCGCTTATATCGTTGCCCTGAACTATATCGTTAAATTGCGTGAACGGTTGCATGCTACCCAACAGGAAGCCTTTCAGCACAAGGAAGACTTTCTGGCGATGCTGTCACACGAGATTCGCAATCTGCTGCAAACCATGGTGGGTGCGATTGAGCTTCTCGATCTGAAGCTAAAAGAGCCAGCCGAACGGCGATCCGTCGCGCGCCTTCAAAAAGCGGCGACGCAGTTGCAGACCTACCTCAGCGATATCAACGAGCTCACGAGGCTCGAAGACCCGGCATTAAAAGTCAAAAAAGGCCAGTTCGATCTGGCCCAATTGCTCAACGATGTACGGGACGAGTGGCTGCCGCAGGCGGAGAGCCAGGGTTTGCAATTGGCGGTTGATATACGCGGAACAGAAGGCGGGCATTCCCTGTTTATCGATACGGACGAAGCGCGTCTCCGGCAGATCGTTTCGAATCTTGTCAGCAATGCGCTGAAATACACCGAGGAGGGTGGCGTGACCATTACGGCAATTGTCGGTGCCGAGTCGCCGAACTGCACTCTGATTGATGTGGTGGATACGGGTATCGGCATCGAAGAGAAATACTTCGACCGGATTTTTCAACCGTATGTGCGGCTGGAAAGCGCGAAAAAGCTCTGCTCCGAAGGCTCGGGGTTGGGGTTGACCATTGTTGAGCGCTTGGTTGAAAGTATCGGCGGCTCGTTGCAAGTGGAAAGCCAGTTAGGTCGGGGAACCCGCTTTCAGGTCACAGTGCCGGGACTGGTTGCCCAATCAACACATTAAGGCAGACAGAAATAATAAAAAATCACCTTTTCAGAAATAAGTTGTTGTATGCTGTCGGCTCGATCTTTAGCTTGGTCTCGCCTTTATGACAACTACTGACGATCTGCCCGCTTTTCTGGATGCGCTTCTTGCGCGCCACGGCAACAACCCGACCAATCTCCTGCAAATGCTTTGCGAGACACAGGAGCGGCAAGGATGGGTTGCGCCGTCGACGATAACCTATCTTGCCCAGCGACTCGACATTCCGCGCGCGCGGATCGAGGGCGTGGCCGGTTTCTATTCCTTCCTGCATCTGCGGCCGAACGGCGAATACCGCGTGCTGTTCTCCGACAACATCACCGACCGCATGCTGGGCAGCCAGGCTCTGATGGAGAAAATGTGCCAGCAGTTGTGGCTGCAACCGGGCAAGGTCTCGGAAGATGGGCTGGTCAGCATCAACACCACGTCATGCACCGGCATGTGCGACCAGGGCCCGGCGATGCTGGTCAATGGCCGCGCCATCACGCGTCTGACCCACCAGCGCGTGCAGGAGATCGGCAGCCTGATCCGCAACCGCACGCCGCTGGCGGACTGGCCTGCCGATTTTTTCCTCGTGGAAGACAACATCCGCCGCAGCGGCCCGCTGCTCGATAACACCAGCGCTCCCGGCGATATATTGCGCACCGTGCTTTCATCATCTGCCGTTCGCCCTGAGCTTGTCGAAGGGCAACGTGGTTCGCCCTTCGATACCTCAGGAGGCTCACCACGAACGGAGATAGCAAAAGACATCGTCGAAGCGGTCAAGAATTCCGGCCTGCGCGGACGCGGCGGCGCGGGCTTCTCCACCGGCTTGAAATGGGAAGCATGCCGCAATGCGAATGGCACGACCAAGCATGTGGTGTGCAACGCCGACGAGGGCGAGCCGGGCACCTTCAAGGATCGCGTGCTGCTCACCCGTCACGCCGACCTGGTGTTTGAAGGTATGACGCTGTGCGCGCTGGCGGTTGGTGCGCAGCAGGGTTTTCTGTACTTGCGCGGCGAATACCGTTACCTGCTCGAACCGTTGCAGGCCATTTTGCAACGCCGCCGCGACAACAATATGCTGGGCAAGAACATTCTTGGACAGACCGGTTTCGACTTCGATATTGCCATCCACATGGGCGCGGGCGCCTACATCTGCGGCGAGGAATCGGCGCTGATCGAATCGCTGGAAGGCAAGCGCGGCGTGCCGCGCAACCGACCACCCTTCCCGGTAACGCACGGCTATATGCAGCAGCCGACCGCGCTGGACAACGTCGAGACTTTTTGCAGCGCCGCGCTGGCAATACAAATGGGCGCGGAAAACTACCGCGCCATCGGCACGCCGAAATCCTCCGGCAGCAAGCTGATCTCGGTGTCCGGCGACTGCCCGCGCCCCGGCATCTACGAATATCCGTTCGGTGTATCGGTGCGCGAGATACTGCAAGATTGCGGCGCGGTAAATACGCGCGCGGTGCAGGTCAGTGGCCCTTCCGGCATGTGTATCGCAGAAAGCGAATTCGGGCGCAAACTGGGCTTCGAAGACCTGCCCACCGCCGGGGCTTTCATGGTGTTCGACGACAGCCGCGACCTGTTCGAGGTGGCGCGCAACTTCGTGCATTTCTTCGCGCACGAGAGCTGCGGCTTCTGCACACCGTGCCGCGTCGGCACCTCGATGCTGAAGCAGACCATGGACAAAATCGCCGCCGGGCACGGCACGCGCCATGACCTGAACGAGATCGAAAACCTGGATAAAGTGTTGCAGACCAGCTCTCATTGTGGGCTGGGGCGCACCGCCTGCAACCCGGTGTTGCACACCCTCAAGCATTTCCGCCCCGCCTATGAGAACCGCCTGAAATCGCTGGACTTCGAACCCGCCTTCGACCTCGACGGCGCACTGGCAAGGGCGCGCCAGATGACCGGGCGCGACGATGCCGGGGCACACCTGAAACCGGAGGACGCATGAGCGACACTTTCCAACTCGACGGCGCAAGCGTTTCATTCGAGCCGGGCCAAACCGTGATGCAGGCCGCGCTGGCCGCTGGGCGTTACATCCCGCACCTGTGCTACCACCCGGAATTCAAGCCGCACGGCAGTTGCAAGCTGTGTACGGTCAAGGTCGGCGGTCGCACCACCGCTTCCTGCACCATGCCCGCCGAAACTGGGCTCAATGTGGAAAGCGACATCGAGGAAATGAACGGCCTGCGCCGCACGCTGGTGCAGATGCTGTTCGCCGAGGGCAACCATTTCTGCCCGTCATGCGAAAAGAGCGGCAACTGCATGTTGCAAGCACTGGGTTACGACCTCGAAGTGCATACCGCCGGTTTCCGCCACATGTACCCGGATCGCCCGCTGGACGCCTCGCACCCGGACGTCCTGCTCGATTTCAACCGCTGCATCCTGTGCGAACTGTGCGTGCGCGCTTCCGGTGAAGTGGACGGCAAGAACGTGTTCGCGTTATCGGGGCGCGGCATCACCAAGCACCTCATCGTCAATGCCGAATCGGGGTTGCTGAAAGACACCGATATCGCGCTGACCGACAAGGCGATGCATGTCTGCCCGGTGGGCGTGATCCTGCCCAAGCGCGTCGGCTTCAGTGTGCCGATCGGCAAACGGAAATACGACCAGCGCCCGATTAGCGCGCAGGCGCTCGACGATGCGCCGCGCCAGGCTGCCAGCGGCAGTTGCCCGGCCTGCGAGGGAACACCATGAGCAAGAAACTGCGCATCGCGACCACCTCGCTGGCTGGTTGTTTCGGCTGCCACATGTCGTTCCTCGACATCGACGAACGGCTGCTGGCGCTGCTCGAACTGGTGGAATTCGATCGCTCACCGATCACCGACATCAAGCATTGCGGGCCGTGCGACATCGGCATTATCGAGGGCGGCATCTGCAACGCCGATAATGTGCATGTGCTGTACGAGTTTCGCAAAAACTGCAAGATACTGATCGCCATCGGTTCCTGTGCGATCACCGGCGGCCTGCCCGCGCAGCGCAACCACCTCGACTTGGAAAGCTGCCTGACCGAGGTGTACCTGACCGAACCGGGGCTGGCGCACGGCCATATCCCAAACGACCCGGAACTGCCGCTGCCGCTGGACAAGGTGCATCCGCTGCACGAAGTGGTGAAGATCGATTACTTCATTCCCGGCTGCCCGCCGTCGGGCGATGCCATCTGGAAATTCCTCACCGACCTGATCGCGGGCAAGACGCCCGAACTCGGACATGGACTTATCAAATATGATTGAAAAACTCTTGTCCACGAAAGTCACGAAAATCACGAAATGTGATGGACAGGCGTTTCGCTGCAAGCGGAATGCTCACAAAATTTCAACCAGATCTTTTTCGTGCCTTTCGTGTTTTTTGTGGATAGAAATGGGGTGTAAATGAACTCTGATCTTGAAACAGCCGCGCATCCAGAGGGGCTGCGTCGCGTCGTGATCGAGCCGGTGTCGCGCGTCGAGGGGCACGGCAAGGTCACGCTGCTGCTGGACGAGAACGATCATGTGCATCAGGTGCGGTTGCACATCGTCGAGTTTCGCGGCTTCGAAAAATTCATCCAGGGGCGCCCCTACTGGGAAGCGCCGGTGATGGTGCAGAGGCTGTGCGGCATCTGCCCGGTGAGCCACCATATCGCCGCATCCAAGGCGATGGACATGATCGTCGGTGCGACGCTCACGCCGACGGCGGAGAAAGTGCGGCGGCTGATGCACTACGGCCAGATACTGCAATCGCACGCGCTGCACTTCTTCCACCTGTGTTCGCCCGACCTACTGTTCGGCTTCGACTCGGATGTGGCGAAGCGCAACATCGTCGGCATCGCCGCCGCCTATCCGGAGATTGCCAAACAGGGCGTGCTGCTGCGCAAGTACGGGCAGGAAGTGATCCGCGTCACGGCGGGCAAGCGCGTGCACGGCACCGGCTCGATACCCGGCGGCGTGAACAAGAACGTCAGCGTCGAGGAGCGCGACTATCTGCTGAAGGACATCGACCAGATAGTCGAATGGAGCCGTGCGTCGGTCGACATCGCGCGCAAACTATTCGAGCAGAACCTCGACCTCTACAACAACTTCGGCACGTTCAAGACGCACACGCTCAACCTGGTGCGGGCCGACGGCGCGCTGGACCTGTATCACGGCGGGCTGCGCGCGCGCGACATGAACGGCGGCACGCTGCTCGACCACTACGATTACTCGCACTACTGGGACGTGATCTTCGAGGACGTGAAGCCGTGGTCGTACATGAAATTCCCGTTCCTGCGCAGCCTCGGGCCGGAAACCGGCTGGTACCGCGTCGGGCCGTTGAGCCGCGTGACGCAGTGCGACTTCATTCCCACACCCTTGGCGGAAGAACAGCGCAAGGCATTTATGGCGTTTAACGGCGGCTCGGCGACGGTCGCGACGCTGGGCTTCCACTGGGCGCGCATGATCGAGATGCTGCATGCCGCCGAACTGATACAGGAGCTGCTGCACGACTCCGACCTGCAGGGCAATGATCTGGTCAACACCGGCAAACGCCAGGCGCGCGGCGTCGGTGTGATCGAAGCACCGCGCGGCACGCTGATCCATCATTACAAGGTGGACGACAACGACCAGATCATCCGCTGCAACCTGATCGTCTCCACCACGCACAACAATCAGGCGATGAACGAAGCGGTTCGCCAGGTGGCGCGGCAATTCATCGACGGGCGCAAACTCACCGAAGGCCTGCTCAACCACATCGAGGTCGCGATCCGCGCCTTCGATCCCTGCCTGTCCTGCGCTACCCATGCACTGGGCAAGATGCCACTGGAGGTTGAGCTGCTGGATGCAGAAGGCAAGCAGATCGGCACGCTCGCGCGGGATGGCTGATTTAATCTTCAAATCAAAAATGAAATATCGTAGGGTGCATTCCATGCACCATTGCGATTGGTGCATGGAATGCACCCTACATGGTTGTTGTTGTGCAAGATAAATGCGATGAAGCTATCGCGCCGAGGCTCATCATCGGCATCGGCAACCCCAGCCGCGGGGACGACGCGCTCGGCTCGCTGTGCATCGAGCGCCTGCAAGCCCTGAAACTGCCGGATACGGAACTGCTGACCGACTTCCAGTTGCAGATCGAATACGTGCTGGATCTGCTCGGTCGCGAAGAAGTGATCTTCGTCGATGCCGCCGCCAGTGGTGCAGAGCCCTACGCCTTCGGGCCGCTGGCCGCACAAATCGACCACAGCGTCACCACCCACGCCGTCTCACCGTCCGCGCTGCTGGCAACCGCCCAGCAGATCAACGGCTACTTGCCGCCCAACACCTACATGCTCGCCATCCGCGGCTACAGCTTCGAACTGGGAGATGCGCTCAGCGCGCAAGCCGCCGACAATCTCGAACAGGCGATGGCGTTGCTTGAACGACATATGGGGTAAGCTGCTATGACACTACTCGTTTCTTGGGTTGCAGTTGACACACATGGCCCAAGCTCAATTTACATTGCCAGTGATAGCCAAATATCTTGGAGCGCATCCGTTAAATTCGATTCAGGTAGAAAGGTCTTCGCTTTTTCAAAATGGCCTGACATTTTGGGCTACTGCGGCGATGTTCTTTTTCCATCTATCGCCATCAATCAGATTGTCGAACTAGCTGATGCTGGCCTTCTATTTGAACCAACATATTCCTGCAAGCAAAAATTCCAAGCAATTGTGGATAAACTGAATGACTTAGTTTCGGCATATCCGACACTACATGCTGGGCTTGCTGAGAACTCTCTAAGTGTCATACATGCGTCCCGTGATCCGCACGATAACTACAAGTTCTTCTGCCATAGCATTTCATGGTCAGCAAAGCATCGTTGGTGCGGCAAAGAAGTCGCCTTCCCGGATACTTCTCGCGTTCTTTTTGCTTTAGGTTCCGGTGCTGTGGAGTTTAAGCAGAACTATGACAAATACGAGGACGGTCCGAACAAGGGTACAAGTCGCAACGTATACCACTGCTTTAGGGACACGCTTACGCACGTCAAAGACCCCTACGTTGGCGGTGCACCGCAAATTGTAGCCATCAATCGTAAACCCAATTCTTCGGCAATAACCTATGGGGTTATACACGAAGGCTCCCGCTATTTTCTTGGCGCAAAAATCGACAACCTTCACAGCTTTGGGAATGTAGAATGGCGCAATGAAAACTTCGAGTTATGTGATGGACAAACAATGAAAAAGAAAGTCGACGCACAACCACAGCCTGACCCACTGCACAGGCCGTGAAAAGAGCAACTCCCTGGACTCCTTCTGGAGGGCGAGGTGCTGTCGGGAACGGGTGCTTTGTCACCCGTTCCCTACTCAGGGTTCTGGTGCAGAAATCTAGCTCTCAGTTTCGGCTCGCGGGCGCAATAACCGAAGGGCATTGCGCCGCATGTGAATCCCATCCGGCGGATAACGCCTGCGGCTCATCCGCCCTACAAATTCGCAATGCACCAGAACCAAATTGTTTTGGCGAACTACACCAAGGAAGAAGCAATGCGGCGATGCCGCGCCAGATACAGCGGCGTCCATGCGTGGGGAATCTTGTAGACGAAGTTGTAGCGCGCCACATGGTAGCTGGGGTCGAAGCCGTAGAAGTTGAGTTTCATGTGTTGCAGTTCTTCGGCGCGGTAGGTATCCAGCGGTTTTTCCCGCTCGTCGCGCTCGCGCCGGGCAACCTTCTGCTGCAATAGCGCGGGGTAATCCGGGCTGGCCGCCAGCTCTTCGGCGATCTGTTCGACTCTTGCGAGAAAATCTCCCCGGTCAGCTCCGAAGCAGCCGTCGATAAGCCCCATCTCTTGCGCTTCCGCCGCACCCACCGGCAGGCGATTCTGCGTCAGCACCGCCGCCCTCGCCTCGCCGACGCGCCTCGGCAGCAGGTAAGTCCAATATTCCGAACCGTACAGGTTGCCCATACCCTTGTAGTGCGGGTTGAACACCACGCCCTCGCGCGCATAGACATGATCCGCCGCCAGCGACAGAAACATGCCGCCCGCCCCGGCATTGCCCTGCAATGCGGCGATGGTGAGCTGGCTGGAGGTGGTGGCGATGGCGCGCGTCAGGTCGTTCATCGCGTTGATGTTGCGCCAGGATTCGTCCGCCGGGCTGGCGGCGGCCTCGATGCAGTTCAGGTGGATACCATTCGACCAGAAATCCGCGCCGCCCATCAGCACGATCACGCGCACATCGCGCTGTGTAACGTTCAAGTAAGCCTCACGCAGCCGTTCGCACTGTTCGCTGCTCATCGCGCCGTTGTAAAAATCGAAATGCAGGTAGCCGACGTTGCCCTTCTGCTCGAACCAGATGTCGCGGTAAGTTTCGCCAGTGCATGGTGTAAACGGATCGAACGGTGCTTCCGGCACATCGCCGAGATGCTCTTCCAGCACCAGCGTGGCAGGCAACTTGAATGAAAGTTCGCCTTCGGCCTTGTGCTTCAAATGCCCGATCCACACCGCGCCGTCAAGTGTGGCGCGACAGATCGCGCCGTTGCGTGTAGCAATAATTTCACCCGGCTCGCTGCCGCGCAGCGTGTCCTCGGCGCAGGCATCGAACAGGTAATACTCACCTCCGCACAGCGTATCGAGCACGCCCGGAAACCCGTCGGCGGCATGGATCTTTTTCAACACCGTGCGCGTATCGTCGTGGTTCCAGTCAATGGCGCGGTCGGTCTGCCTGATCGGCGCATGCAAGCGGCCCAGCACCTCGGGCCGGGAATAATCCAGCGGCATCGGTTTGAATCCAAATTGTTCATTAGGCCGTTCGTGGTGAGCCTGTCGAACCACTTGCGCTGTATGAACATGCCCTTCGACAGGCTCAGGGCGAACGGATTTTGGAAGATCGCATTGTGTTTGGCCTAATGAGCAATCACGGTTGCTAAAACGTTCCACCGCCTTTAGCACCGCACACACCGCCGCCTCGATCACTTCGTTGCGGTACAGGCTGCTCTTCTTTGCCAGCCGCATCGGAAAGATCTCCGTCGCCCAGATGTCGCCCGCATCAATTTCGCCGCTGGCTTGCAATACCGTGACGCCCCATTCCGCGCAATCGCGCATGATCGCCCAGTCCAGCGCCGACGGCCCACGGTCGCCGACGATGCCGGGATGCACCACGAAACAAATATGGTCACGCCACACCGCCTCGGGGATGGCGCGCTTGAGGAACGGCGCAATAATCAGATCGGGGCAATATAGCTCGACCGCCTGCACCGTAACCGCATCGTTGATGTCGAATTCGATGGATACCTCATGCCCGCGCCGCGCCAGCTCGATATACAGGCGCTGCGCGAGGCTGTTGAAGCTGTGGGTGAGGAACAGGATTTTCATTGATATGGCATATTGAAAAGATGTCGGTTAAATCCGTTCGTGGTGAGCTTGTCGAACCATGCACGGATTAAATTCATAAAATTATTTTCATAAACTGCCCTTCGACAAGCTCAGGGCGAACGGTTATTTAGCAAATCCTCGGCAACTGCTCGCCCGTCAGCCAATCGACCACGCGCCGCCCGCCGAACGCGGTTTCCATCTGCACGAAATGGTGCGGGTCTTCGATCACTTCGCCCACGATCACGGCATCGCGCCCCAGCGGATGCGCGCGCATCGCCTGCAACAGACGCTCGGCGTCCTGCGGCGCACAGATCGCCGCGAGCTTGCCTTCGTTGGCGACATACAACGGATCGAGCCCGAGGAATTCGCATGCCGCCTTGACCTGCTCGTGGATCGGCAATTTATCTTCATGCAGCATCATGCCCACCGCCGACTGGCGCGCGATTTCGTTGAGCGTGGTGGCGAGCCCGCCGCGCGTGGGGTCGCGCAACACATGAATGTCCGGCACCGCAGCGACCATCGCCGCCACCAGTTTGTGCAATGCCGCCGTATCGGATTGAATGCTGGTGTGAAAGGTCAGATTTTCGCGCAGCGACATGATCGCGACGCCGTGGTCGCCGAGCGTCCCGGACACCAGAATCCTGTCGCCCGGCCGGGCGCGCTCGCCGGAGATGTTGACGCCCTCCGGCACCACGCCGATGCCGGTGGTGGTGATAAACACGCCGTCGCCCTTGCCCTGTTCGACGACCTTGGTGTCGCCGGTAATGATCGGCACGCCGGCATCCCGTGCCGCCTGTGCCATCGACTCGACAATACGCTTGAGGTCGGCGAGTGGGAAGCCTTCTTCCAGGATGAAACCGGCAGAAAGATACAGCGGCCGCGCGCCCGACATCGCCACGTCGTTGATCGTACCGTACACCGAGAGGCAGCCGATGTCGCCGCCCGGAAAGAACAGCGGCGACACCACGTGGCTATCGGTGGACATCACCATGCGCCCCTGTGGCGAGGGGAAGCGCGCCTGATCGTTCATCTGGCGCAGGAATTCGTTGTCGAACGCCGCGACGAACAGCTCGTCGATCAACTGCGCCATCGCCCGCCCGCCGCTGCCGTGGGTCATGTCCACGCGGCCCTGCTTGAAATCAATCGGGCGCGTGTAGTTGGGTTTGATCGTGCTCATTGTATTAACTCTGAAGGTTGCGAATTTTTTGTAGGGTGCGTCCCACGCACCATCAGCTTATCAAAGGCGGTGCGTGGGACGCACCTATGGTATTTCGCATTATCGTATTAAGAAGTTACGCAGCCTCCCGGAATCTTCCGTAACTGTAATGCGCCGCACATGCGCCTTCACTCGAAACCATGCACGAGCCCATCGGATTATCCGGCGTACAGACCGTACCGAACAGCTTGCAATCCCGCGGATGCTTAACGCCGCGCAGGATCGCGCCGCATTCGCATGCCTTGTTGTCGGCAATCGAAATCGCCGGAATATTAAAGCGCAATTCGGCATCGAAATCTGCATATTGCGACTTGATGCGCAGCGCGCTGTAAGGCACCGGCCCGAGGCCGCGCCATTCGAACACGCGGCGCAACTCGAACACTTCCGCGACCAGTAACTGCGCCTTGACGTTGCCGTCGCGCGTCACCGCGCGGGAGAATTCGTTCTCCACTTCGGCGCGGCCCTCGTTCAGCTGGCGCACCAGCATCAAAATCGCCTGCATCACGTCGAGCGGCTCGAACCCGGCGATCACCACCGGCTTCTGGAACTCCTCGGAAAAATATTCGTAAGGGCGGCTGCCGATCACCGTCGAGACATGCGCCGGGCCGATGAAGCCGTCCAGCGCCAGCACGCCGAGCTGGCGTATCTCCGGGGATTGCAGGATGTGCGAAATCGCCGAAGGGGTCAGCACATGGTTGCAGAACACGCTGAAATTGGTCAGGCCGAGCGCCTGCGCCTGGCGGATCGCTACCGCCGTCGGTGGCGTGGTGGTCTCAAAACCGATGGCAAGAAATACCACCTGCCGCTGCGGATTTTCCTGCGCGATCTTCACCGCATCGGCGCTGGAATACACCATGCGCACATCCGCACTGCGCGCCTTCGCCTTCAGCAGACTCATCCCGTCAGCCGCAGGTACGCGCAGCATATCGCCGTAACAGCACAGGATCAGCCCCGGCGTTTGCGCCAACTGGATGGCATTTTCCACCCGCCCGGCCGGCAGCACGCATACCGGGCAGCCGGGGCCATGGATCATGCGCACATTGGCGGGCAGCAGGTCGGCGATGCCGTAACGCGAAATCGCGTGGGTATGCCCGCCACAGAATTCCATCAGGTGATAGCTGCGGCGCGGATCGGCTTCGCGCGCGATATTAGCGGCGATATTTTTCGCCAGCACGCCGTCGCGGAACTCGTCTACATATTTCATTTCGGGTATTTCATTCTGGCGCGGCTCCGCCCATTTCCGCGAACAGCGCCAGCGTCAGTGCCGCCTCTTCCGGGTCGAGTTTTTGCAGCGCAAACCCGACATGCACGATCACGTAATCGCCCACTGCGATATCCTCGACCAGCGCCAGCGACACCTCCTTGCGCACCCCGCCGAGATTGACGATAGCGCTATCTCCGGCAATGAGTTGTTCGACGCAGGCGGGAATCGCTAGGCACATTTCTTAAACTCCTTTGTTAATACTTTGCAGCGCGACCCACACCTGCCCGAGTGAGACCGCGCTGTCGTTGGGCTGCACCTGCCGCGCGGTCAGCACCCGCAACCCTTGCGAGACAAGCCGGTCAGACAGGGTGCGCAACAGAATGTCATTGTGGAAGCAGCCACCGCCCAATGCGACAGCGGCGATGTTGTGCTGGCGGGAGGCACGTCCCACCCACTCGGCCAAGCCTGCGGCGAGCGTGGCATGAAACAGTGCCGCACCGTAGCCCACATCGCGGCAATCGGCCAGCACTGCGAGCAACGGCGAAAAATCCAATACACCTTTTTCGTTAATCTGGAACCCATCCTCCAGAGAGGCGACCTGTCCGTATTGTTGCGCCAGCTCCTGCAACTGGATCGCGGCTTGCGCTTCGAAAGCCTGTATCTCATTCACGCCGAGTAACCCTGCGGCGGCATCGAACAGCCGCCCGGTGCTGGTGGTGATCGGGCAGTTCAGGTTGCGTTGCAGCATCGTCGCCACCGTCTGCGCTCCCGGTTGGTCTGGAAAGCGTTGCGCAATTTCGTCACCACGACTCAGTTGGAACAGCACCGCTGCCGCCATGCGCCACGGTTCACGTGCGGCGCGGTCGCCGCCGGGCAGGCGGAGTGGTGCCAGATGTCCTAGGCGCTCGAATTCCGCGCCCTCCGCACGCAGCAGTTCACCGCCCCACGGCGTGTTGTCGGTGCCCAGACCCACGCCATCCAGTGCCAGCCCGAGCACGGCATTCTGAATGCGATGCTCGGCGCAAAGCGCGGCGATATGCGCGTGGTGATGCTGCACGGCGACCAGCGGCAGGCCGCGCTGTGCAGCATAGGCTTGTGCGAACTGGGTGCTGTAAAAATCGGGATGCAGGTCGTGCGCGATGATCTCCGGCTGCACATTGAGTTCGTGGCACAGGCGCGCCACGGTATCGTCCAGCATCTGCCGTGCCTCGGCGCTATCCAGATCGCCGATCAGTTGCGAGACATGCGCCTCGTTGCCGCGCGTGACGCAAACGGTATTTTTTAGCCATGCTCCGCAGGCCAATATTGATGGCCCGGCAAACGACAAAGCAATGGTTTTATCCAAGCGACGCTTCCGGTTTTGCGGCAACCGCCTTGCGGCAGCCTTCCTTGATCCACGCCAGCCATTCCGGCATGCCTGCGCCGCTGGTTGCCGAAATGCGGAGCACCTGTAATTTTGGGTTGACGCGGTGCGCATACTCGATGGCAAGGTCGGCATCGAAGGTCAGGTGTGGCAGCAGGTCGCATTTGTTGAGCAGCATCAGGTCTGCCGCGCGAAACATGTCGGGATATTTAAGCGGCTTGTCCTCGCCCTCGGTCACCGACAGGATCGCCACTTTGTGCGCCTCGCCCAGATCGAAACTCGCCGGGCAGACCAGATTGCCGACGTTCTCGATCAATAGCAGGCTGTCGTCTTTCGGCGCAAGCTGCTGCACGGCGTGCCCCACCATATGCGCATCCAGATGGCAGCCCTTGCCGGTGTTGATTTGCAGCGCGGGCGCGCCGGTGGCACGGATGCGCGCGGCGTCATTATCGGTTTGCTGGTCGCCCTCGATGACGGCGAGCGGCAAGCTGCCGTTCAGCGCCTCGATGGTTTTGACCAGCAGCGTGGTCTTGCCCGAGCCGGGGCTGGATACAAGGTTGAGTGCAAAGATGCCGTGCTTGATGAAATAGCTGCGGTTCTCCTGGGCATAGGTGTTGTTCATCGAAAGGATATCGCGCTCTACCTTCACTCTGCGCGTTTGTTCACTCCCGTGCGTATGCGCCTTGGTTGGGCTGATGCCGAAGCGTGCCGTGCCTTGCTGATGCGCGTGAGGATGCACATGAGAATGCTCGTGCCCCGTACCACCGCCGTGATCGTGGCTGTGCGGCAACACCTTTCCGTCGAATTTTGTTTCGTCTGTTCCACAACCGCAGGTGATACACATCGCTCAATTTCCCCCGTTAGAAGCTGTCTTAAAAATTCGCGAGGAGGGATGGATGCAAGGCGCACGGAACGCAGAAACCGGAATGTACTAAAAGTACATGAGGATTTCGAGTACCGCGCAACGCCGCAGACACCCTCCGCAGCAATTTTAAAGATAGCTTGTTATTCGACTTCCAGTTCCTTGACCCTCATCCCGTCGCCGCCGGTCACCTCTATCTGATAGCCGCCACATTGCGGGCAGGCTTCGTAAAGGGCGGCTATCGGCATGCTGGCGTGGCATTGCATGCAGCGGCCATGCCCCGGCACGTCGATGATCTCCAGCCGCGCATCAGCGGCGATGCTGTTGCGCATCACGGCGTCGAAGCAGAACTGTAGCGCGTCTTTTTCCACGCAGGCCAATTGGCCGATCTCCAGATACACGGCCTTGACCCGCGTAAACCCCTGGCTGCGCGCCGCCTCTTCGACGATCTGTAATATGCCTTCCACCAGCGACATTTCATGCATGGCTCACACCTTGTAACTGCACGGCAATACGACAGATTTTAGCAGTTACCGGAAGGCATCGCCGGATTTGTGACTGGCGATTTCAGGAGTTCTTATACCGCAAGCTGGCGGCAATTCGATAATGCTTCGGGGTGCCAGTTGGCTATCGCCCAATGCAAGATTGATTCGACATCGCCGTTGCGCAATTCCGCGGGCGGTTGCTGGTGCAGAAAGAGGAGGGCGTCGAACAGGGTGGCGGCTGCGTTGTGTTTTTCGACAGGCTGCGCGAGGGTTTGCTTGCTGAGTTTTTCGCCTTGTGCGTTCACCGCGATCGGCAGGTGCAGGCAGGCTGGGGTGGGTAACCCCAGCAAGTATTGCAGGTATATCTGGCGCGGCGTGGAGTAAAGCAGATCGGCGCCGCGCACCACATGGGTGATGCCTTGAAACGCATCGTCCACCACCACTGCAAGCTGGTAAGCAAACAAGCCGTCGGCGCGCTTCACCACAAAATCGCCGACCTCGCTTTCGAGATGTTGCGCAATATGGCCTTGCAAGATGTCGTCAAAACTGATTACTCTCTTCCCCTCGCAGAGGGAAGGCTGGGGAGAGGGGAAGCAGTCGGTGCGTAAACGCCACGCGCGCCCTTCACGTCCTGCCGGAACGCCGTTGCGGCAGGTACCCGGATAGATCTGCCCGTCTATGCCGTGCAGTGCGGAATCGGCGATCTCCTTGCGTGTGCAGCAACAAGGGTACACCGCCCCGAGCGCCTGCAACTGCTGCAACGCATCTTCATAAGCCCCCGTGCGTTGGCTCTGATAGATAACCGGTTCATCCCAGTGCAGGCCGAACGTCTCCAGTGTGTGCAGGATATCGTCTGCTGCGCCCGGTATACAACGTGGCACATCGAGATCTTCCATGCGCACCAGCCAGGTTCCGTTGTGGTGTTTTGCGTCAAGGTAGCTGCCGACTGCGGCAACCAGCGAACCGAAGTGCAGCGGGCCGGTGGGGGAAGGGGCGAAGCGCCCGCGATAGTCAGAATGTTCCATTGCCTACTGCGCAGAATAATGCGTACAGTATGGAGTGATGTGTACCGTTACGTCCCCCATCCTACGCTTGCTCTTTGGCTAAATAACTACGCAGTAAGAGAGCTGATGCCGTAACTATAGGAAATATTGCGAGGGCATTCCCAAAAATTGGTGTTATGGACGCAAATACCCCTATGAGGCAACCCGCTGCAACCCATTTTGGGAGGTCATTAAAATTTCGATTGTAAAGAAAGCCCAGTGTGAATAAAGAAATCCATCCAATTAGCCCCCCTGCATAAAAGAAATACTCGAAGGTTTGCATAAGAACTATGTTCGGCTGACCACCTTGAACAAGTAAGTGAGGTGCAAGTTTTTTTGCCATGCCTACCGCAGAGTTTCCGGTTAAAAGGCCATAAGCACCCAAACTCCACCAAAATAGGGGATAAAAACTTAAGAAGTAGGTTAACGCAGCGATTCCAAGCAACAATGATCGAAAGTGCGCTTTCATGGGGAAATAAAACAGAAAGTCAGACCGTTACCGCCTCTTCCGCAAAATCCAGCACCACCTTGCCGTCTTTTACGTCTACTGTGATCTTGCCGCCATTCGCCAGCTTGCCGAACAGCAGTTCGTCGGCCAGCGCGGAGCGTATCGTGTCCTGGATCAGGCGCGCCATCGGGCGGGCGCCCATCTGCGGATCGAAGCCGTGCTCGGCGAGATGATCCTTGAGCGCATCGGTGAACACGACTTCCACTTTTTTGTCGTGCAACTGCTCTTCGAGTTGCATCAGGAATTTGTCCACCACGCGCAGGATGACTTCGTGATCCAGCGGCGCGAAGGAAATGATGGCATCCAGGCGGTTGCGAAATTCCGGCGTGAAAGTGCGCTTGATGTCGGCCATTTCGTCGCCGCTCGCGCTGTTCTGGGTGAAGCCGATCTGGCTCTTGTTCAGCGCTTCGGCACCCGCGTTGGTGGTCATGATGACGACCACGTTGCGGAAATCGGCCTTGCGCCCGTTGTTGTCGGTAAGCGTGCCATGATCCATCACTTGCAACAGGATATTGAAGATGTCCGGATGCGCCTTTTCGATTTCATCCAACAGCAACACGGCGTGCGGCTGCTTGCTGATGGCTTCGGTGAGCAAGCCTCCCTGTTCGAAACCGACATAGCCGGGCGGCGCGCCGATCAGCCGCGACACGGCATGGCGCTCCATGTATTCGGACATATCGAAGCGATGCAGCGGCATGCCCATCGCGTAAGCGAGTTGCCGCGCGACTTCGGTCTTGCCGACGCCGGTCGGGCCGGAAAACAGGAAACAGCCGATGGGTTTTTGCGGGTTGCCGAGGCCGCTGCGCGACATCTTGATGGCGGTGGCGAGTGCGTCAATCGCCTTGTTTTGCCCAAACACCACCGCTTTCAAATCGCGATCTAGCGTCTTCAGCGCGTTGCGGTCATCCGACGAGACGCTACGCGGCGGAATGCGTGCGATCTTGGAAATGATTTCCTCGATCTCATGTTTGCCGATGACTTTTTTCTGCTTCGATTTTGGCAGGATGCGCTGCGCGGCTCCCGCCTCATCCAGCACGTCGATGGCCTTGTCCGGCAGATGCCGGTCATTGATGAAGCGCGCGGAAAGCTCCGCCGCGCTGGACAAGGCCGCCGCGCTATATTTGACGCTGTGGTGCTCTTCGAAGCGTGATCTCAAGCCGCGCAGGATTGCGATAGTTTGTTCGACGGAAGGCTCCGGCACATCGATTTTCTGGAAGCGCCGCGATAGCGCATGGTCTTTCTCGAAGATGCCACGGTATTCCTTATAGGTGGTCGCGCCGATGCACTTCAATTGCCCGTTCGACAAAGCCGGTTTGAGCAGGTTGGATGCATCCATCGTGCCGCCGGAAGCCGCACCCGCACCGATCAGGGTGTGTATTTCGTCGATAAACAAAACCGCGTTCGGCGCTTCGCTCAACTCCTTCAGTACCGCTTTCAGACGTTGTTCGAAATCGCCCCGGTATTTCGTGCCCGCCAGCAGCGAACCCATATCCAATGAGTAAACGCGCGAACCCTTGAGAATTTCCGGCACCGCCTCCTCGACGATGCGCCGCGCCAGACCTTCGGCAATCGCCGTCTTTCCGACACCTGCTTCACCTACCAGCAACGGGTTGTTTTTTCGGCGACGGCATAGTGTTTGTATTACTCGCTCGAGCTCGATATCGCGCCCGATAAGCGGATCGATCTTGCCCGCCAAAACTTGCGCATTGAGATCCAGCGTATATTGTTTCAGCACACCCTCATCGCCGGATGGCTGTTCGGTTTCGTGGTCTCCGTGAGGTTGCGTGGTGCTACCGGTTTCGCTTTTCGCGACGCCATGCACAATATAATTTACCACATCAAGGCGGCTGACACCGCGTTCGGAGAGGAAATGCACCGCATGGGAATCTTTTTCGCCGAATAGCGCAGCGAGTATGTTCGCGCCGGATACTTCTCTTTTTTGGGTGGATTGCACATGCAGTATCGCGCGCTGGATGACGCGCTGGAAGCCGACGGTGGGTTGCGTGTCCACATCCCCGTCGCCCGCGATGGTCGGGGTATGCTTGTCGACAAAGGACGAGACAACCCGGCGCAACTCATCGATATTTACGTTGCAGGAGCGCAGTACCTGCAAAGCGGATGCGTTGTCCAGCATGGCGAGCAGCAGGTGCTCGACCGTAATGAACTCGTGACGCTTCTGCCGCGCCTCGACGAATGCCATGTGCAAACTGACTTCCAATTCCTGCGCAATCATTTTATGTTTCCCCTATGCCGCATCGTAGCGGATGCCCATGTTGTCTTGCAAACATCGATACCTGACTTACTTTTGTTTCTGCAACATCCAGCGAATACACCCCGCACACCGCCGAGCCCTCGTTATGGACTTGGAGCATGATTTGCAACGCGCGTTCACGGTCCATCGCAAAAAAACGTTGCAACACTTCAATCACGAAGTCCATCGTAGTGTAATCGTCATTGAACAAAACCACCTTGTACATCCGCGGCGGCTTTATTTTAGCGCGTTCCGGCGTAAGCACCGAACTGCTTTGTTGTCTGGCGGCCATAATCCCTAAAATGCATTCTGACAGTTTCCACAGGCCATATACTTGATGATTAGCGATGCTTTTTCAAGCCTAATCGAAAATATTTTATAAAACCCCTTGACGATATCAACTAAACCGGAGTAAAAAGCGCACTGGTGTTTGATTCAAAGTATCTGCAGTACTGGTTTTGCCGTGTGCGATCTTAGATTCAAACAGTTTTGCGGGGGAATTTCCCCGTTTTTTAGTAAGGAAGTAAACACATGGCAACAGGTACAGTTAAATGGTTCAACGACGCAAAGGGTTTTGGTTTCATCACTCCCGATGATGGCAGCGAAGATTTGTTCGCGCACTTTTCCGCAATCAACATGAGCGGCTTCAAGTCGCTCAAAGAAGGTCAGAAAGTGACCTTCGAAGTAGTGCAAGGTCCAAAAGGCAAACAAGCCTCCAACATCCAGGCTCCTTAATCGGTTCTTGAGTTGGCAAAAAGCCCGGCGCGAAAGCGCCGGGCTTTTTTATTGGTGCGCCCGATAGGGTGCGCCAATAAAATGTGCGATTAGCAGATCGCCTCGAATAGGAGGTGGGAATAAAAAGTATAGCTGCGTACAAAACGAGCTTACCAATTTGATGTTTGAGCAGAAAAATAGGCCTTTTGGCATATATGTTTTTTATTTGATTTTGTGTAAGCTCGTGCGTTGAGTTAACTACGTTCATTTCCAATCTAAATAATCTGGTGACTGTCAGAATTGGAATGGTTGATAGTAATTATAGCCACATGCAAACATTGCCATTCACCGAATGGCATGGCGGTAGCGTTGCTGTTAGAATTTAGCACAGCTATTGCCATAACCAGAAAAATACGAACTGCCGTGTGACCAATATGACCAGACAAGAACTTATCAACCAATCCGAAGCCTATATTCGCCTGCTGATCAAAGAGCGCATTTCATCACAGGCGCGAGTATATCTTTATGGGTCGTGCTCCCGCCGTGATAACTGGTGGAGCTCGGACTACGACTTATGGATTGATGCCGACATTCCCCGCAAAGTGATTGCCGAGTTGACCGAGCAGCTTGAAGAATCTTTTGTGCCTTTCAGAGTGGATATTGTAACTACGCCGCAACTCAACGGGCGATTTGCAGAGCATGTGGAGCGCGAGGCGATACTATGGATGTGAGAATAAAAAAACTTTCGAGAGGCAACGGATACCTTCACCTTTCTCGCACGGCTCGACTTGGCGGAACTCAATGAAAAGCTTGGGGACGAACGGCTCGTGGATGGAATGCAAAATGGTCGTGCACAAAAGTTCGAGTACACCACCGAATTGTGCTGGAAGGCGATCAAATTCTTCCTCAAAGAACAAAGAGGGGGGTGGATGAAGCGTCCCCAAAAAAGATTATCAAGGCTGCTACCTTGGTGATTACATCACGGGAGACGATTACTTGCTGTTGCTTGAGGCAGTGGAGGGCAGAAATCGCCTCAGCCACATTTACGATGCAGAAACATTTAACAGCATCCTTGCACGTCTTCCCGGTTACGCCGCACTTTTTGAGCGGGTCAGCGCGCAATTGATTTCAGAGAAGTGAAGATTATGCGCATGCCGCCCGATTATCAAAAAACGATCAAAGATACCGCTGTAAAAGTATTTGGGGCGAGAGCTTCAGTGTGGCTGTTCGGCTCCAGATTGGATGACACAGCCAAGGGGGGGGACGTGGATCTGTTGATAAAGCTCGAGTCCCCTACTGCCGATAAAGCGGTGCTGGCCGCGCGATATAATGCCCTGCTGCAAATGAAGCTTGGCTTGCAGAAATTCGATGTTCTGGTAATTGACCCATCAACACCCATTCAACAGATACATCAACATGCACTTTCCAAGGGCGTTCAGTTATGACGGATGAAAATACTAAGACACAACTTGCCGCAAGACTGGACCAACTCCGGCGTATCGTAATCAAAGAGTGCAATTACCTCACCTACACTGCGCAAGGGTTAAAGCAGGCTGACCCAGAGTTTCACTGGCTGGATGCGATTGACAATAACGCCGACCTGACCGAACGGCTTGACGCCTTCGTTAGCCGCTTCTGTCGCCTGCAAGACGCACTGGGTGACAAGCTCCTGCCTGTCTATCTGAGAATGCAACTGGAACCTACAGGAACGGTGTTGGATAACCTCAACCGTGCTGAAAAGCTGGGATTGATACCGAGCGTTGCCGACTGGATTGAAGCGCGCAACCTTCGCAACAACCTGGTGCATGAATACACCGAAGATGTGGATATGTTGCGGCAAAGCATATTGCGCGCATTAGAACTTGTTCCAATGCTTGAAACTGTAACCAATAAACTCAGCCAGGAAAGCGGCAAAAAGGCATGACCGACATCGCTATCCGGGTAAACAACCTCAGCAAGTGCTGCCAAATATACGACACTCCGCGTGACGGGCTCAAGCAATTGTCATTTCAAAACCGTGCCGAGCCATTCCGGCTCTGAGGAGGTTTTTTCCAACTCACCACTCACCACTCTCACTGCCCACTAACAAAATGAAATGCATCCCTGCAGCTATCCCTGATGTGTTGATTATCGAACCCAGAGTGTTTAACGATAATCGGGGCTTCTTCTTCGAGAGTTATAACAGGCGAATATTTGCCGAATTGATTGGCCGTGATGTGGATTTTGTCCAGGACAACCATTCACTTTCAAAAAAAAATGTATTGCGTGGATTGCATTATCAAATACAACATCCACAGGCAAAGCTGATGAGAATAATTCAAGGCTCTGTGCTTGATGTCACAGTGGATATACGGAAAAACTCGCCGACTTTTGGCAAACATGTTGCACTGGAACTGTCTGCCGAGAATAAGCGCATGCTGTGGATACCGGAGGGTTTTGCGCATGGCTTTGCTGTTTTGTCGGATACTGCAGAGTGTTTATATAAGACCACGGATTACTGGTATCCGGAGCACGAACGCTGTATCCGCTGGGATGATGTAACTTTGGCCATTGACTGGAAACTTCACGTTGCTCCTGTTGTTGCAACCAAAGATGCAAACGGAAAATTTCTTGGTGACGCGGATCTGTTCGCATAAGGGAGCAGGAAATTACCGAATACCATTTACAAATTACGTCATATAAGTCAAGGCAAAACCCATCTCCTGATGAAGCAACTAGTGTACTGCGCCATTCTGTTTGGAACTTATGCAAGCAGCCTGTGCTGCATTGTAGGTCGGGTTTCAACCCGACATGTCGGGCTAAAGCCCGACCTACAAGGGGATTGGCGATAAGTGCCGCTAATAACGGTGCACTACACTAACCATTCGACTAGACCGCTAAAAGACAGCGGTCAAGTCGCTGGTTAACCCCAACCCTCCTCTTGAAGGGGAGGGAGTAAAGTTCCTCCCACTTCAAGGGGGAGGTTAGGAGGGGGATGGGGGGATGTTGGATGCATGATTAACGGTACTTTAAGAATTTCCAACCCCCTAAGCTCAAGAATTTGCATATGACAAACATAGCTAAGGAATCTCTGATTAAGTCCTGAACGATTTTGTTTCATACTGTCAGAAGCGAAGATCGAACAAACGGAGCCGAACGATGAAACAAACCACACTCTCTGCGAG
>Ga0209343_10002021_pt1 | contig 26684 bp, 30 predicted proteins | sample RifCSPlowO2_02_FD_184026 | JGI IMG/M metagenome (GOLD analysis project Ga0209343, IMG submission 184026) | Groundwater microbial communities from Rifle, Colorado - Rifle CSP2_plank lowO2_0.2 (SPAdes) (version 2) | ecosystem: Environmental > Aquatic > Deep subsurface > Groundwater | place... | reverse complement strand
CCGCCCCAATCGGGGCGGCGCTTTTGTTAGGCGTATGGATGGTGTGAATCTTCAATTCGCTTTAGTAGTCCTTCAATAATAGTTTTTTTGGTCTCTTCCGACCAGAGGTTGTCTGGACCCCTAGGATCACGCTTACTTTTTTTGGCAGAGGCCCACAATTCATATTTTTCCTTAACATCACTAAGGGGGATGGTGATGAGCATGATGTCATCAACTTCTGTCTCGTGGATTGAGTTTCTTTTTACTCGCTCAATCTGCTGCTCTTTTTTGGCGGTAGCGCCTGGGTTCAGTGTGAATTGAATACCAAAACTGTGTGGTTCTCCAACCTTAACGCCACGTGTGTAATCTTTTAATTCAAGAATGAAGTCAATTTTGTGTTCAACGTCTTCATATACATCAACACTTTTAATCCTAAATGAAAGGGAAGGGTCATCATGCATTTGTTTGATTAAAAGCGATGTAATCATCTTTTCGGCCAGAATACCTGAAGGCATAGTCTCCAGGTTAAGATTTTTCTCCTTAATGGCTTGGTATGTTTCGCGTTTATAATTATCCGAAAGTGTGTCGACAGATCCATATTCAATTAGTTGCCTATCGTACTCGGCTGCAATTAAGTTACGCACCTGCTTGGACATGATTTCGGTTTGGTCTTCTCGCGGCACGGTATCATCAAACTTCCACCAAAAACCCCACTCGCTAGCGCTCATGACTTCGCCCTTGCTGAGGGTTATGGTTTCTCCACCATTGGTGAATATCTGATATGCACCATCTTTTAGATATAGAGTTTTTGCACCGGGTCTATCCTCAAGCCCTGATTCGTGATCCTTCGCCTCCTCGTCTTCCCAAAACTTTTTTCGCCATTCTTTAAGTTGGTTAACTAAATCTAGTTTTCCTAATTGCAGCTGACGAATTTGGTCCATAGTTTCAGCATCGACAAAGCGCTCAATCATTTCGATAGCATCAGTATCATTCTCCGTCAGTTCTTCTTTGGCTACTGCCTTTAAGGTGGTTTCAAATCGTTCTTTCATATAAGAATTATAGCTTAGAATTGAATATGAGTCAGTGGAGTGCGTGAGGGTGGTGCGTAAGCCCGTTTGTTTTATCGGACACCATTATAAAAAGCCCCGGGTGGGGCTTTTTATAATGGTGTCTTTTTCCACAATTTCCAAGGATGGTTATTTTCATAACTATCGCTCCCACTGTGTTATGTGAGGTGAAAAGTCTACTTGATAATCAGGAATACCGATTGAAATACCGTAAGCGGTCGCTTTGTTATATTGCGCTTTGTCGGAGCGGTCGGTGATGTGAAAAATTTTGTTGCGGTAAATAACAAAGTGCTCTTTATCAGTTTTGAAATCCGCGTACCAATTATGTGTGTGGTCTAGGGCTTTGCTAATTTTTTCTGCAACCCCAACAACTCTCTCTGGTGTAATTTCAACAGTGTGCATAGTCCACTGACTAAACCATGGAGTTTTATGTTCTTCTGTGACTAGTTCGACTTCTGTAGAAACAATTTTTATCTCGTTCAAAATGGACAAATCAGTCAAGCTTTCTTCAATTATTACGCCTGTGAAGTTCATAAATTTTATTTCAACTCTCGGAATCCCTTTATAGGAAAATATAAAGCGGTTTCATCCGAACCCGTCTTTATCGCTCCATCGAATATTTCAAATTCTTTTTCTTTATCAATTTCAAAAGAAAATGTTGCATTGTTTGACAATTGAACAGGTAAACTTTCTTCGCTACTTACGTAAATCTCATGGCTATCACCACTATTCGATTCCACTACCTGTACACCGCCAAAACGGCTGATGCCCATTTGTGTCATTAGTTTTGCTGCTGGATAGCAAGCGGGAGTCAAATTACTGAAATGAGAATCTTCTTCATCGAGAGGATAAAACGCATCGCCTTCATTTTCAAAAGTAGCAAATCGTTTATACATTGGGTCAAAGAGATATACATGCGTTCCGTCACTAATACGCATCCATTGGTGATGAAATGGATGTGAAACTCGTTCGTGCACTTTGCCGTACTGCCCAATAATAGCCTGTGCTTTCAAGTTTGTATGTCGCGCAAGTAACGAACCAAATAGTACTGACTTTGCATCACACATACCTTTCCCAGAAGTCACAATATCACTCAAACTATTGTTGTATTCTGGTTCGTTTATGCCCATTGACCTAATCAACTGTCCGAGTCTGTCTGCAAGCGCACGTACTGCCTCTGGGCTTGCAAAACTACTTTCTCCTTGAAAAAGATTTTTTGTAAATTCAGCCACTTTTGGATGCTCATAATCAAACGTAAACGGAGTTTCCCAGTCCGATGCTCTATCACTAGCGCGAGATAACCAGTCATCTTCGTGTTCTCCAAAATTCCGAAAACCAAACTCAAATTGATAGGCACCAGCCTTCAATTTATAACGTTCGCGTCCCGCTTCGTTCCTTTCAAGAAGCTCTGCACCAGTTAAGAATTGCTGTTTTGGTTGTCGGTATTTCTCCATAGTTGTATTCGTATTTTATCACTTTTTGTATTCCCTTGATAGTGCCGTCGCACTCCAAAAATTTCTTTTCCATATCTTTTCGCCTTTCGGCGGAGGTGTCGGCGGAGGAGCCGATAAAAAGATAAGAAAATTTTTTGTAAGTGCGCCACGCGAGCTTGCTAGCGTGGGCCGAGGCGTCACCACGAACGTTGAGCGCACGGAGAGGTACAAAACCACCACGAGCTCGGCGCGTATGACATCATTTGTTTTGGAAGCAGGTTCGGACTTGGTACAATTAAAGACACCATTATAAAAAGCCCCACCCGGGGCTTTTTATAATGGTGTCCGATACAGGACTTGAACCTGTGACCTCTTCGATGTCGACGAAGCGCTCTACCAGCTGAGCTAATCGGACTTAATTATCCTATTCTGCGTGGCACGATAATAGCATAATTTATTGGTAACTGAAATATTAAGTTCTTGGGAGCTGGCTGTAACTAAAACTGTAAAATGGGAGTAATATTAGATATATGTGTGGAATATTTGGATACATAGGAACTGAGAAAGCAGCACCATTTCTGCTTGAAGGATTACGTACCCTTGAATACCGCGGCTATGACTCAGCTGGTATTTTTGTCCATGGTCACGGTGTTATAAAAGCCGCTGGTCCAATTAGTAGTCTGGAGGCCAAACTCCCCAAAGATATCCAAGGTACTGCTGGCATAGCTCATACTCGTTGGGCTACCCACGGTGCCCCATCAGAAAAGAATGCTCATCCACACCACGATATGAGTGGACGGATTTGGCTGGTCCATAACGGCATTATTGAAAATTACCGTGAACTTAAAGAAGGACTGGCCGTACAGGGAATTACTTTTTATTCTGAGACGGATACCGAAGTGTTGGTTAAGCTCATCGGTTCGTTTTATAAAGGTGACTTACTCGAAGCTACACGCTTGGCCTTGCGAGCGGTGCGTGGTACGTATGGTCTGGCGGTGGTGAGTGAACACGAACCAAACAAAATCATCGTGGCAAGAATGGGAAGCCCGATTGTGCTTGGTCTCGGAAAAGAAGGAAACTTTATTGCCTCCGATCCTTCTGCACTCCTGGTACACACCAAACGGGTGGTGTATTTGGATGACGGTGAAATAGCTAGTGTGAGCAAAGATTCTTTTGAAGTAACTACTATCCGAGGCGAAAAGAAAACCAAAAAATCTGAGATAGTGGAATGGGAACATGAGGCAGTACAAAAAAACGGTTTTGCTCACTTCATGCTGAAAGAAATGTTTGAGGCACCAGAGGTGGTCTTGAACACCCTTCGAGGCCGACTCAATGTCGAAGAGGGTACTGCCAAACTCGGCGGATTGGAGATGGTTGAAGAACGCATTAAACATATTCAGAGACTGCATATTATTGGTTGCGGCTCTGCGTACTATGCCGGAGAGGTGGGGCGGTACATGCTAGAAGAGTATGCTCATATCCCGGTTGAGGTAGAGCTCGGCAGTGAGTATCGTTACAAAAAGACTTACCCAGACAAAAAAGCGGCAGCGTTGTTTGTGAGTCAGTCTGGTGAAACGGCCGATACCAGAGCTTCAGTTGAAAAAGCCAAGAGTATGCAGATGCTCACCCTTGGTATGGTAAACGTGGTCGGCTCAGCCATTGCGCGTGAGGTAGATGCTGGTATCTATAATCACGCTGGCCCAGAGGTGGCAGTAGCGTCGACCAAGGCCTATATATCACAACTTACTGCTTTTGCTCTCATGGCTCTATACCTGGGGCGCCAGCGAGGTATGTCCAAGGCAGAAGGTTTGGATATTGTTAAAGCTTTGCAGTCACTACCTGAGACCATGCGGGCGGTCCTAAAGAAGAACGATGAGATTGCTAAGGTGGCCAAGAAGTATGCACAATATAGAGACTTTATGTATATCGGACGAACGTTTCATTCGCCAATTGCCTATGAAGGCGCTCTTAAGTTGAAAGAGGTTTCGTACATTCACGCTGAGGCGTATGCGGGCGGGGAATTAAAGCATGGCCCAATTGCCATGCTCGATAAAGATTTCCCTGTACTGGCTATTGTGCCGCAAAACGATGTGTATGAAAAAATGATTTCAAATATCGAAGAAGTCCGAGCTCGTCTAGCGCCAGTAGTGGCATTGGCCACGGAGGGAGATCTACAAATCTCAGCCGTAGCTGATGACGTTATTTATATGCCAAAGGTTCATCCACTACTTCAGCCAATTGTGGCAGTGTTGCCATTACAGCTCTTTGCTTACCATGTTGGTGTAGCTAAAGGACTTAATGTTGACCGTCCAAGAAACTTGGCCAAGAGCGTGACGGTTGAATAGTCTGTTTATATCTGTGAAGGGGTATATCTCTAGGCGGTGTAGAATAGTAGTAGAGTTTTTAAATAATCACTATGAAAAATATAACTACAGATCAACTCGTTATTTGGGCTATTACACTTTGTTTTGCATTTACGGTTGGTAAGTACTGGGGTGGGATTGTGGCTTAATTAGTTCATGCTGTTTGAAAATAGGCGCCATTGGCGCCTATTTTCAAATATAAGCAAGCTTGACCAACATTGCCTTTAGGAGTTATATAGTCATAGATTGTCTTAACCTACGGAGGTGTGCTGTGAACTCACTTGATGTGATAGAAACTCTGGCTCGCCTGATAGTAGATCAGTGTGAGCGTACCGCGCGCCTCTTGTTGCAACTTGGTTTGCCAGAGGAGGACAAGCTCAAATTGCGTGCTGGTATTCGTTACGAACTTGATAGTCTGGACTTGGTCTTGCGTTCAGCTGAGCGAATGATGCTCGGGGAGCTTGGCCAAGTGATGGCTTCATTTTCGCTTATGCAAAAGTCAGAGGGCGAGTTGCTCCAAATGGACAAGTCTACCAACAGAGTTGAGTCAAGGTTTGTCTTTGCCGCCCAGCTATCTGGTCTGGAGGCTGAAGTGACTGAGACGCGCGAGCGGATTGCTGATAAGATTGCCGAGCTGAGGCAGCTGGTATCAAATGAGCGGCAACTACTGCTTGGGATGTAGTCCTCAAAAAAGTCGGGCGTTATGCTCGACTTTTTTCTTGACATAGTACCTGGACAGGAATCTAATTAGTGTAGAACTCCCATTTTGGAGCGGGTCTTTGAAACCGCGGAGGTGTGTGATGATTAATCTGGACAAGTATTTTAGTGTTTGGAAACAACGCCTGGCTGCGCTTAGGGCAGCCAACGATAAAATAAAAGTACTCCCCAAAGAAGCTCAGTACATACAGGCACTCATTGTGCGTAACGCCTGCACTGATTTTGTTACGGAGCTGGAATCTGGCTTTGAATCAATTTTGGCTGATTACGTGAGTCGGCAAGACGAGCTCTTCTTGGCTGCAGTAGATAATATTCACTGGACTGCTTTTACAGAAAAGATTCGCCCACCTGACTTGGGTCTTCAAGAGCAGAAAAAAGCTCTGACTGCTGACGTATCGAAGTGGGCGGTTCAAGCAGCCGAATTTGAAGCAAGTGTTATGCAGGTGCAGGCCGTATACATTAAAATGGTCAGTAAGATCACTTGTGAACTCACGATCACGTACGGCGTTTCATTGCCAGCTCGCAAGAAGCGGCGCTGAAGCTCAAATCAAACAGCTCGACCTTGGTCGAGCTGTTTTCAATTTTAATATTTAAGTGATTGATAGGTGTATATAAATCGTTGTCTTAATAAGGCAAAGTTATATACTCAATAGTAATTGTATGTTTCAAAAACTAAAGGATCTGTCTATTACCCAGAAAATGATTCTGGTTATTTTGGTATCTATTTTGTGTCTAGCTTCAACTCTTTACGTAGTTTCTTCTAAAATCCATCCGCAAAGTTATTCAAATATTGAAACCAAAGAAATAATTAAGGATCTGGAAAGAGCTGATGATGCTATTAAAAACCTTTTCCCTCAGCTAACTGTAAAGCTGCAGGACTGGGCAACTTGGGACGATACTTATCAATTTGTTACTGATTTAAATCAAGAATATTACGACTCCAATCTCAAGTCATACAGCATAGCCAATCTTGAAATAAACTCGATGATTTTTGCTAATCCAGAAGGTGGTGTCGTGTTTATACGAGTCATTGATAGTAAGACTGAGGAAGAGGTAGACTCCACCGAAATAAGAGAATACTTTGAATCACATCGTGAACTGATAACTCATCCTGATACTGAGAGTTCTATTTCTGGTATTTTGCAATTCACTAACGGGCCATTTTTATTTACTTCACTCCCGATATTAACGAGTGCCGGGGAAGGTCCAATCCACGGCAGCCTTACGTTCGGAACCTTTATAGATAAAAACGTTATTGCCAAGATTCGTGCTCTCACTCATCTTAACTTGGAAGTCTTTCCATACGGAAGTCCAGATTCTCCTGCTGATGTTATAGCTGCTGAGCAGTCTCTAACAACTGAGAATAATCAGTTCGTTAGTCCACTGTCTGAAGCGTCTATCGCTGCATATAAAGTAATCAATGATTATTATGGGAAACCACTAATCACTTTAAAGATAGAAGAGACTAGAGACGTGTATATGCAAGGAAAGGCCACTCTGTCTTTTTATATGATTGCTACCAGCGCTCTCTTAATCTTTTTCGGACTAATTCTCATTGTGCTTCTTGAACTCTTTGTGGTGGCCCGCTTCACTAGACTAGAAAAGAAAGTGAGGCAGATAGGTGATAAAAAAGATTTATCTATTCGAATCAAAGAAGGGACTAATGATGAAATTGGGGTGCTGGCATCATCTATAAATGGTCTGCTCGATAAAATTGTTGCCGCCGAAAAAGCGGAAGATGAATCAAATGAAAAAGTGCGAGAGATTGGGGAAATTTTGAAAAAACGCTTAGAAGAGACAGAAAAAATGAATAAGATGATGATTAATCGGGAGTTGAAAATGGTGGAGTTGAAGAAAGAAATTGCTGGGTATAAAGCTAAAGGGTTGTAGAGAAAATAGAAAAAACAGCTCGACTAAAGTCGAGCTGTTTTGATTTTAATAATTTGAATTATAGGGAAGATAAGTGTTTAATAGGTTTAGAACTCCCATTTTGGAGCGGTACCTAAAACAGGAGGTGATTATGGACAACAAATTCACTCTTAAGGAATTTGTGTTTTTTGCCCGGCACTTCCTCCTGATCGAGGAGTTGTTGCTTAAAAATCTATTTGAAGGAAAGGCCACATACAAACAGGAGTTGGTGGCCATTTTGGACAGGCTGCAAAGGCTTGAGGAGTGGTTTTTTATCAGACAGAGTGATTATCTCGCCTTGGTTAGGACCGAGTTTTCTTTGCTGGAAAAAGAGATGTGCCAGTCTTTGGTTGACTCGGCTGATGAGAATTTGACCAGCGAACAAATCACCACTTTGATGAGTCAACGTCTTACGCTTATTCACCAAAGCTTGGACGAAGCGGAGGAAGTGATAGAGGATATGTTTCTCAAATTAAATAGTCTGGTTTTGGATATAAAACTAGATGTGTACAATAAGTTCCCGTCCTAGTGGCTCCTGCCGCCACAAGCACAAAGCCGTCCTTCGGGACGGTTTTTTAAATGCTACAGGTAACAGTTATCCGGCTATAGAAGCAATTCAGATTTTATAAACAAAAACAGCTCGCAGAAGCGAACTCCTAGGAGTTGTTTTTGCGAGCTGGTGCTCAGTGCTGTTGGTTCAGGCGTACTTCAGGAGAGCAAAAGGGTCTTCGTAGACCACAAAGACCTTGCCGACCTGCAGGCCCGAGTCGTCGATTGACGAGACCTTGATGTTCGGCCCCTGCGCCGTCACGTACACGCTGTGCGTACGCTCCGTTTTCATGTCGGCCGTTGCGATGAAGTGCGCGCGGTAGGTCCTTCCACGGATGTCGAATTCGACATAGGGGTCGCAACCACGCTTAGCGACTTGCCGACGACTCGGCCAATGCACGCGCGACACGAACTTGCGGACACGGGAAACGGGAGAGGAGACTTTGACGAGTTCCATGAGACTTTCTCCAGGTGGTGTTGATAGGGACACTGTCGCTTTCTGGGCGGACATTGTTGACACAATAGCACGTTATGTGCTGTTTGTCAATGTTAATCTACGGAGAATCGTCCCGCTTTTTCTGTACCCGTTGTGACACTAAGTATTACGAATTGGAACCAACTTGTTAAGGAGATGAAGTCTTGGAGGGGTTTGGGAAGTAGATAACAATTACTAATATTCTAGACTAGCTATCATCTTGGCTACAATTTGTTTAGCCTCATTATTATTTGGAACAACAATGTCTAAGCCATACACCTCTTGATATCCAGTATCATTGTAACTTTCGTTGACATAGTATTTTTTTGTCTCTTCAAGCAAAACTGTCTTTATAATTCTTTCTTGTACTTTTTCCGCACTAAACATTAAAGGTGTATTAGCTAGACGGAATCCATCTTCATCTTTTGGGTTTATTTCTTGTAGTTTCTCCTCTAAACGATTTCTTATCTCTGGTGAAACTGGATTTGGTTCAATATAGATGTAGTTTGGTTCTTGAGTAAGCATTTTACCTTCGTTTGAATATGATGATGCTCTATTTATTGTCTCTAGCTGCTCTTCTATTGTGTCAGGAGAAAAGACAATAATTTCTGCTCGTTGGATATCAAAAACTTTATCTTCATATGTTATAGATCCTAATTCAAGGTCTTGATTAACAAATTTTGTATATTCTTCAGCCACTTCATATCCATCTGGTAAAACTACTGAATAACCAAGTAAATTATTAGTGTAGGTAACCTTTTCATTTGAGGGTAAATCATTATTTTTTACATTTGTATAAATAAATACTCCTACCCCCGATAGTAGTATCAATAAAACTACAATGAATATATTTTTCATATATTAAGTCTACACCACAAAAATGATTCCAGAGTATTCTTTGGGTATAAAACAAGTCTTATTATATAGCTCAAAAAAGTGTGACCCTACGGAGAATCGGGGTCAAGTTTCTAAGCTCGCAAGCTCGTTAAATAAGGTCTTCGCTCCACTCAGTTCTGCATTTGTGCCACGATAAAACTATCTCCCAGAAAGTTTTATCTAAGCATAATCTTTCGCAAAGCTCAGATTCTGCTAAGTACTCTCGACCCCGCCTCGCTCGCCTCCGGCATCGCTGCGGCCTCACAGCAGGCCGCAGGCAACATTGGTGGTCACTCCTGTGGTCACGAGTTACTAAGCTTTTTATTTCGTTTTACTCATAAAAATCTAAGTACTCTCGACCCCGTCTCGCTTGTTCGCAAGCTCACAGTGCTCCGACTGTCACATCGGTACGAAAGCAAAACTCTTTGCTTTCTATTAAACAAACGACCACTTCCTGAGAAGTGGTCGTTTGTTTAATACCGATGTGACCCTACGGAGAATCGAACTCCGATTCCAGGAATGAGAATCCTGTGTACTAGCCGTTATACGATAGGGCCATATAACTTCTGCTCTGTGCGCACTATAGTAGCAAAGATACCAGAAAACTCCACTCTTTTGGTTGCTTTTGATTTGAGGTAGAAATGGGAGGAAAACCCACTTACAATCGCTAAATTAATGCAAAGACTTTTGCTCATAGTTATCACTGGGGATATACCAGTGGTTATACATGGTGTTTTGCACAGGTTTATGCACAGGGTGGCTCAAAATAAGGTTTAAATATTTCGTTGACGCTCGTACTTACCCATGGGAAGCTATACACAGGTTTGCGCGGTGGTGATGTATCTCTATACAACGCTCGGTAATACGAGCAAAGCGCGCAGGCCAAAACTCTACGTTGTACAAAGTAAAAGGCGCCTGGAGGGGCGCCTTTTACGTTGCTCGGGTGTTTTGGTTAGTGTGCTTTGAGAGCCATGTAAATATCTTCCAGGGCCCGCACCGCATCGCCAGCAGCGATGTTGTTTTGGTGGTAGAGGACGTTGGTGCAGTCACCAGCGGCCCAGATACCTGGGGTAGAGGTCTTTTGAGTCCAAGGATCAATCACTACTCGTTTGTATTGGTCTAGCTCGACAACGTCTCCCAGGTAACTTGTGTTTGGCAGCATGCCAATTTCAACAAAGATTCCCGCTGTCGCCAAAGTCACAGGAGTATTGGTGGTGGCGTCTAGATAGGTGAGGCCTGATACGAATTTATCTCCAGCCACTTCTGTTACATGGGCGTTTAGGATACCAGTCATGTTGGGATGTGAGAGGACATGCTCTACAGTCACAGGATCTGCTTTGTAGGCGTCGCCGCGTTGGAGCAAAGTTACACTCTTGGCGTACGCTAGAAGCTGCGCTGCGGTCTCAAAAGCTGCGTTACCACCACCAACCACCACTACGTCTTGGCCACCAAACATTGGTCCGTCACAACTAGCACAGTAGGTAAGTCCCTTGTGTTCAAAGATGTCTGCATTGATAGCATCAAGCTTGCGTCGCTCTGAGCCACTGGCTACCAATATTGTCTTGGTAGAGATAGTTTCACCTGAAGTCATATGGATGGTAAAGCCTTCCTCCGCCTTTTCAATCTTGGTTACTAGTGAACCTGATTTGATATCTACGTACTCTCCAGCATAAGCTTCGAGGTGACCACGGAGGTCACTAGCGAGCTTGCTGCCGCTGATTGATGGAGTACCAATCCAGTTTTGAATATCTGTTGAAACGATACTTTGGCCACCCCATTCTTTAGTAATAAATAGTGTTCGAAGTTGCTTGCGTGAAGCGTATACTCCGGCTGCTACTCCGGCTGGCCCTCCTCCAATAATCGTTAGTTCGTACATATCAGTATTCAATATTATGTGTTAGTGGAGCCTATTGTACCGCAAGAGGAGTTAACAGCAAAACCCCATCGGCGTGGGGCCGGTGGGGTTTTGGGGAGAGGTATTGTCGAGGGACTTACTTGCAGGAAGTATATATTATTTTCTCCCTTGTGGGTCGAAAATAATATTACTTCTGCATAAGTTCACAATAGTCGACGCTTTGCGTCTCGTTTGTTCACTTTTCGCTGCGGCCGGCAGTGTCTGCTAGAGGGCGATATAAGAATGATTAATTTTAACAAAACCCGCCTAGAGGCGGGTTTTGTTAAAAGATATACCGGCACCGGTCACGAATCACTAAGTATAATTTAGCACTTCGTGCAAAATTCTACTAAGTGTTCTCGACCCCGACTCGCGGTTCGTCGCCCTAGGAAAGGGGCGACTCACTACGCTCCGTCCGGCAGTGCCTGCTACAGAGAGTAATAAGTACTACGAGGTAAGTAGATACTTCCTATTTCAACTTTGACCTACGTAGGAAAGCAGGCACTGCCCCCCAGTCATCCCCATCATCCTCGTCAATAGGATCAACTGGCTTTGGATCACGCTTTAGCATTTCTGGTGCCTTAGGTGCAGCCTGAGACATGGTTGGTTCTGGAGTCATCTCTGCTTCGGGACGTCGTGGTACTGATAGAGAGTTGAAGATTTTGCCACGAGATGGCTCCACCATTTCATCTTCTGGCTCCACTCGACTTGGCGCTGCGGTTGGTATGCGACGAGAGATGGTGTTTTGTGTACCACTAGTTTCTTCTGGGAAACCGGTTGCAATCACAGTTACTTTAATCTCATTCTTCTTTAGCTTCTCGTCTTTAATCGCTCCAAAGATAACCTTGGCATGTGGGTCGATTGATTCTGTAATGATACGAGCGGCATCTTGTACTTCGAGCATGGCGAGGTCGTCTCCACCAGCAATGGCAAAGAGTACACCCTTAGCTCCAGTAATAGATACTTCAAGGAGTGGGGAATTAATCGCTGAGCGAGCGGCTTCTTCAGCACGCTTTTCGCCAGTTGATACACCTACACCCATGAGAGCTGAACCAGCGTTTTCCATCACACTACGGATGTCGGCAAAGTCGACGTTGATGATACCTGGCATTGTGATGAGGTCAGAGATACCTTCAACAGCTTGCTTGAGTACATTGTCACACTGCTCAAAGGCATTGCGGACGGTAGTTTCGCGATCAACGATAGCGAGGAGTCGGTCGTTTGGGATGGTGATGAGAGCGTCTACTTCCTTCTTGAGCTCTTCAATTCCTTGGAGGGCCAAGCGCATACGCTCTTGTCCTTCAAATAGGAATGGCTTGGTTACAACACCAACAGTTAGGGCGCCACTTTCGCGAGCGATCTTGGCAATAACTGGAGCAGCTCCAGTACCTGTTCCACCACCCATACCACAAGTAACAAAGATCATGTCTGAGCCCTTGATGGAGTTATTAATTTCCTCACGTGTCTCTTCAGCGGCTCGGCGTCCCTGTTCAGGATTACCACCAGCTCCTAGTCCACGAGTAAGATTTTTACCGATGTGAATTTTCTTCTTTGCTAGTGAGTGATGCAAATCTTGTGCGTCACTGTTAATGGCAATAAATTCTACACCCTTAACTTTTGAGCCCACCATGTAGTTCACGGCATTGTTACCAGAACCTCCAACTCCAATTACTCGGATACGTGCGAAAGATTCAACGTCTGATTTAATTTGTTCCATAAATTTTGTGTAATAAAAAATTGTGCTCGTACCCACCCCTGAGTACCTTTATTTAATAAGCTCCGTAATCATACAGCGGATAAAACTATCTGTCACGATATTGACATCAATCAAATTCGTGTGTTTGACACAAAAGAATTTGTGTTACGGAAGGAATTGATTAAACCAAGAAAATAGGCTCTTTTTTGTTTGCTTCACAATTCCTAGAGTAGAAGTATCTTCAGTATCACTCGCGCCCCACATGCATAGTCCGTAAGCTACAGCCCAAGTTGCGTCCTTTACTTTGGTGTTCTTGCCGATTTCAAGAGTAGCAGTTCTGGCTGGAAGAGAGAGAATATTTTTGGCCACGTCAGTGATGTTGTGGGTATTTGATCCTCCACCAGTAAGGATGATGCCAGCCGGAAGTAAACCATCGCGTTTGATTTTTTTGAGGTGTCCGTCAATGAGGGTAAAGATGGTAGTGAGGCGACTTTGGATAATTTCATCTAAGCGCTTCTTGGAGTAAGTAGCACTCGTCATACCGCCACGTTTAATCTTCTCTGCTTCTTCGATTGGTACCTTGAGTCCAAGGGCAATGTCGTTGGTGATATCGTTTGAGCCAGTCGGGAAGATCTTGAGTGAGATTGGGGTGGCGTCTTCAAAGACGACGATAGAGGTGGTCTCTGAGCCGATATTGGCCAGAATGCAGCCAGCCCGTTTCTGGGTCTTGTTGAGCATTACAAAGCTAGCGGCCAGTGGGGAAGCAATGACATCCTCCACGTATACGCCGATACTTTCAATGGCACTCATAAGGTCGTTGATGTGCTGCTCGTAGGAAGTAATGAAAAGGGTATCAACTTCAAGCTTGGTCCCACGCATGCCCTGAGGGCGGCCAAGTACTTCAGCACCGTCAACAGTGTAGCGAAGGGGGATACTGTGTAAGATGCGTCGATTGGGAATGTGGTCGATAATGCGGTCTTCACTGTCTTGCATGACCTTCTCAACGTCAGTTGAAGTAACCTCTGAATCAGCTCGGGCTGGGATAATTTCGCCCCTAGAGTATGTTTCCTCAAGTCCGATACTTCCAATCGCTACATGGGCCCGTTTGACGATAACGCCAGCACTCTTCTCGGCTTGGGCGATGGCACTTTTGATGCTGCGTGCCACTTCGTCACTTTGGAGAATGTAGCCACTTTTGAGGCCACGAGTCTCAGCAAAACCAGTCCCGATGATTTCGGGTACAACTCGCTCGTGGCCGTTTTTTGGCAGGCGAGCAATCGCCACTTTTACATGGTAGGTTCCGACGTCGATACCTGTGATGATGTGTTCGGCCATAGTGGATTACAAAGAGCTTACGCGATGTTGAAGCGTTTCATATAGCGCTGCTCTAATGCTTCCATTGTAGCGCCATGGTCATGACCTTTCAAATGAAGTAAGCCGTGGATAAATAGAAATGCAATGTAGCCGTCTTTGGTTAGATTGAAGTCTTTGGCCTCAGGATAGGCAATTTCTGGGCAGAGGTAAATTTCGCCGTGAGCATCATCTAGTGGGAAGGATAGGACGTTTGGTACATACGTCTTCTGGCGGTAGGCAACGTTTAGCTTTTGGGCTCGGGCAGTCCCAACAAAGGCCACTGATAGCTCGTACTTCTTGCCGAGGATGGCATCTTTCATTTCACGATAAGGAAAGGTTGGGTAGTGGGCGATGGTGCTCGAAAGAGAAAATGTGTTGTCTGACATAGCTTCAGTATGACATACGGTTGAGCAAACAAAAACCCCTCTCAGTAGAGAAGGGTTTTTGGTTTAGCGGCGATAGCTTCGTTGTTCTGCAATCTTTCCTAGCTTGAGAAGTTTTTCGTAAGTTTCTTTCTTAGCGAGCTTCTTTAGCTTTGCAAAACGTTGTACGTTTCGACTCTTTAGACGAGTGTAGTAACGGCCAGCTCGTACCTTTGGTACGATACCTGCGCCTTGCACACGCTTGGTAAAGCGGCGAATTACGTTCGCACTGCTTTCGTTGTTATTTTTATCTACTTGGACGTTTGTTGCCATATGTGAGCAAGAGCTTATCATTAAGCGCTCATATGTGCAAGGGGGTAATCTAGACGGGTTCTAGCTGACGGTCAGTTGCTTCTTGAGTCTTTTTATCATGGCATCAAGTGGGATATTCTCCTGATTTCGTTCGCGCATATCGCGGAGGATGACGGTTTGGTCGACAAACTCCTTCTGGCCGATAATGACCGTATAACGCACGCCACGAGCTTCGGCGTCACGTAGTTGGGCTGAGAGCGAATCACTAGCCAAATCGTGCCGTACGGGGATTCCAGCGTGCTTGAGCTGGTCAATTACCATCAGACTACGGACCTTTGGACCAAAACCTAGCTGTACTACATACACTTCTGGATTCACTGACTTACCCTTCGGCATGCGAGCTGGTTGCTTGCCGTTGCTGTAGGTGATTACGGCACCGGCGGCTGGGATACGACTGCGAGTCTTGCGGTACATGTACTCATCGTAGCGACCACCTTGGACTGACACAGTTGGTGCTAGTGGTTCTCGCTCACCAATAGCTTCGATAGAGAAAAGGGCATCTGAGTAATACTCGTGGTGTCCAATCATTTTTGGATCAATTTCGTATGGTGTCTCTGTCATATCCAAATACTCCACAATCTCTCGGAAGTGTTTGCGACTTTGGTCACTCAAGTATTCGAGTGGATTTGGGCTACGGTAGGCGAGGTCATGCTCTTGCTTCAAGAGACTCATGAGGGCTAAGAGTGGGTGTTCTTTCATTAGTTCACGAGCATCAGTTGGCATGACATCAAGTCGCTTACGAAGGAAGTTGGTGAGCTCTCGACTGTAGCGAGTACTTGATTCGGTATCGCCAAGTGAATTGATACGTACTACATGGTCCTCATGTCCGAGCTCTTGCATGAGTGAACGTCCAGCTTGAATGAGGATGGCTTCAGCAATACTTTTTTGGACGTTGAAAATACTAAAGGTAACGGCAGTACTGTCTATCTGTGGGAGTTGCTCAAGAGAATACAAAAGTACCGGTGCTTTGATGGCGTGGAGGTTGTCGTTGCAGAAAGTTGAGACACTGCTCGTGAGTAGGAATTGTTCGGAAAAGTTCTTTTTGTCTTCGGGGGTGTCTGAGTAGGGCAGTGAAACTTCACAGTTTTTGCAGAGTGGGTCTTTTTTGACTACGTCAGCTGTCCGGAAGCCGAAGTGTTCCGCGGTATTGGTCGCAATCTTGAGAAACTCTGTTGGTGAATATTTCATAAGATCTAAATAATTATTCGACACTATTCATAACTGCTTCATCAGCTGCTCCAGGTAATACGTCAAACACTTTTGGTGGGAATAGGCGCAAAAACGCCTTACCAATAATTCGCTCCTCTTGGAGTACGCCCCAGACACGGGAATCAGAACTTTCGTCACGGTTATCTCCCATCACAAAGTACTCACGGTCACCGAGTTCTTCAGTAATAGTGACACCATCGCGCATTGATTTGATGTATGGCTCGTTGACGGTAAAGCCTTCTGGGTTGGCTTCGTTTACGATTGTGACCGTACTGCCTTCAATGGTGATTGTGTCACCAGGAATACCGATAATTCGCTTGATGAAGTACTTGGACGGGTCACGCGGGTAGCGGAAAATAACCACGTCACCACGCTCTGGTGAATGTAGGTGGTAGCTGACTTGGTCAACAATCAGGTATTCGCCATTGTGGAAAGTGGTTTCCATTGAGGCGCCAGAGACGATGAAAGGCTGAGCGATAAACATCCGCACTGGTACCACAATCAAAAGGGCAATCAGTGAAAAGCGGATAATTTCCAAAAGTGAGTTTTCGGACGGTTTGTTGTTAGATGTCTCTGTCTCAACTGATCCATCGATATCAGCATCAGTGAAGTCTTTTTGTTGGTGTGAGAACAGATTCATAGCAAAAGTTTCACTATTATACTTTAAGAAAAAACTAAAAACAATGAGTGAAAAAACGAGACGTAAAACGTCGACTATTTTGAACTTAGTCAGACACTTAGTCGAGCCGCGACCCCGCAGGGAGCGGTCGACTGTAGTGGCCTGCAAAGTGAATTAATAAGATTTGTTACTCGTCTAGATATTCATGTACAATGTCACTAATGTTTTACATCGTCGGACTCGGTAATCCTGGAAAAGAATATGAACACACCAGACACAACGTCGGGTTTTTGGCGCTTGATTTTATCGTGGACTCATTACATCTTCCGGTCCCAACTAAAGCTGGTCACCTAGAGGGTCGATACGCTGAGGGAAGTTTGTGCGGCCAGTCGGTAGGGCTTTTGTATCCAGAGACTTTTATGAATAATTCTGGTAACTCAATCAAAAAATTGGTCTCAAAAGACGAGCTTAAAAATCTCGTGGTGTTGTATGACGATGTAGCGCTGCCGTTTGGTGCTATAAAGGTCTCATTTGATCGTGGTGACGGGGGACACAACGGACTAAAGTCAATTATTGGCGTAATGGGTAGTAAAGAATTTGTGCGGGTGCGAATCGGTGTTGGCCCAACTAGCTTTTGGACAGGGAAGCCGAAGCAACTAAGTGGTGACGCGTTACCACGCTTTGTGCTCGGGAAGTTCACTGGTAAAGAACGGACCCAACTCTCTGAAGAGATTTTGGTAGACGTCCAAAAAGCCGTCTGCGAAATTGTGCGCGAGGGGTATGTGAAGGCGATGAATACCTGGAACTAACTATGACAACAAAAAGCGACGGTGGCCGAAGGCCACCGTCGCTTTTTCTGTAGTATTACTACTACGCTCGAATTATTACTTAGGATGATAATTTCGAGTACCTGGCGGACCACATACCTTATCTTCTCCCTGTGAGGTCGAAGCTAAGGTTGTGTCTGCCTAAGTAAAACATAGTCGCGCTTCGCACTCCTTGTTTCTACTTATGTATTTGCTTCCTTGTATGAAAGTGTCATACGTTGGTCGTTTGGTTCAAAGAGGGTAATCTTGAACTTGTAAACATTTCCAAGTGAAAGTGTAGACTTAAGCATTTCTTCCTTCTCGAATTCTGAGATGTGGACGAGTCCAGCTACTCCTTCTTCGATTGAAGCTAGAGCACCATGCTTGTTGTACTTGATAACTACCGCGTCAACAATTTGGTCCTTCTTGAACTTCTTGGCTGCTTCTTGCCATGGGTTCTCCTTAAGTTGCTTGATTGAAAGAGAAATCTTGTCATCCTTCACTTCAATTACCTTAACCTTTACTTGATCTCCTACCTTGTAGAGGGCACGAGTGTCTTCAACGAGACCCCAGTCGAGTTCAGAAATGTGAACGAGACCTTCAAGACCTTGCTCCACCTTAACGAAGATACCGAAATCAACTGCTCCAGTAACTTCTCCAGTAAGAACATCTCCGACTTCGTACTTACCAACCTTTTCTTCCTTCTCTTCTTTTTCTTGGAGTCCCTTTTCAGAGAAGATGAGCTTGTGCTCCTTCTGGTCGGCAGTAATCATTACTACTGAGAGGTGCTTACCAATGAGGTCGTTAAGCGCAGATAGGATCTTGTCCTTGTCGCCATCAGCTACGCGTGGGTAGTTGTCAGCTGAAAGCTGTGAGGCTGGAAGGAATCCTTGGATACCTTGCCATTCAATGATAAGTCCGCCCTTGTTGGCTTCCTTAACCTCAAGACTGAGGATAGAACCACGCTTAACTGCTTCTTCAGCATCAGCCCAGATGAGAGCTTGGCGAGCTTCCTTAAGTGAAAGTTCGATGTAGCCGTCTTCGTTTTCTGACATTACTACCTTGGCAGCAATTCCGTCTCCAACTGAAACTTTGCGAAGGATGTCTCGCGCGTTCATGTACTCACGGCCGTAGATGATACCAGTACCAAATGGTGGTAGGTCTACAAAAACCCGTGCTCGGCCGATAGCTGAGACGGTTCCGTCTATTAATTGTCCTTCCTTTGGGGCAGCTGGGATACTTGCAGCATACGCTTGCATAGCTCCAGTGTTTTCTACGTTTGTAGAATCTGACATACTCTTTTTCTTTTGTTATTCCGACGCCACAGGTCCAGACAACCGTTACTCGTAGCCGTGTGCATGAGTCTGGGGGTTACCGTGTGCCGCTAGGAAACTATTAATTACCAAAAATGGTCCGCCAAATATAGTATAGAAACGTCAAAATGTCTAGGGAAGTTAGCTTAATCATATATATGAAAACCGCACAACTTTAAACCGGGAGGGTGTAAAGTGGTGCGGTTTTGGAACCGGCAGAGCCGTCATTTGTCGTAGATGCTGGTTTCGCAGTGTTTGCAGGCATACCAGGTCGATGGATATGTGCCATGTTTCACCCATTCGTGCTTTTTGTCTTCCGACTTAGGGCACTTGGATTCGCGGATTTCGTCAGCCTGCTTGGCTGAATTGCCTGCGTCTAAAGAACTGGACATTTGAGTCTCCTCAAAAGTTGTGATGTAGCTAGGTTACCATAAAGTATTTTGTCTGTCTTTCGTAAAGGAATTGATTTTGCTATTGAAAATGATAATTAAAGCGACAAAATTTCTAGTTCTGCCGACAGTATCGTATACTAGTGGCACTATGGTTATTACATATCAGGGAGGTCAGTGTTTTAAGGTGTCTTTTGGAGACACTACAATCGCTTTTGACCCTATTGCAAAGAATTCCAAATTACCAAGCACTAAGTTCGGAGCAGACGTAGCTTTTATTTCACTCAATCATCCAAACTTCAACGGAGCCGACCAGGCGGCCCATGGCAACAAGGCGCCATATGTGGTGCAAGGCCCAGGTGAGTATGAAGTAGGGGAAGTAACTGCCCGTGGTTTCGGAGTTAAGACTATATATGAGGGGGTAGAGCGTTACAACACTATCTATCAAGTTCGTCTGGAGGATATTAATATGATTTTCCTAGGGGCAATTAGTTCAGCTGAAATTGATCCAAAGATTCTCGGTGAATTCGGGGATATCGACATTCTCTTTGTTCCAATTGGTGGTGGAGATGTACTTGATGTACCAGCGGCCTCAAAGCTGGCTGTTAAGCTCGAGGCCAAGCTCGTTATTCCGATGCACTACGACAAGACTGCGCTCGGGGCCTTTCTCAAAGAAATTGGCGCAGAAGGAGAAACTGCTACTGATAAGCTAACTATCAAAAAGAAGGACGTTCTCGAAATGGAAGGACAAGTTAAGGTTCTAAAAGCAGCTTAAGTAAAAGTGGAGGAGGGGTGGGTTATATATGCGTAAATTTTTACAAAACATCTATCGAAAGCCAAAAGAGGTACGCGATAACTACGCTCTTGTCACTGCCGGTGTCTTTACGATGGTGGTCTGCGTGTTTTGGGTAACAGCTAGGCTCCAAGCTCCAATTAATGGCGACTTAATTGTGAGTGATAGTATTAGCCCCTTTGCGACTCTAATTAAAAAATCTAAGGAGCAACTAGCAGCCCTCAAAGCAGCCTCTACGGAAGAGCCAATAGTAGACCAAGGAGCTCCGACCCCTGCCGCTACTACCACTGCCGCTAACCTGATTCTCACAGAAGAAGACAAAGCTACAGCCTCGGCCAAAGCTTCGTCTACAGCCACTAGTAGCCAAGAAGTACAGTACAAAGAAGTGTTAATTGGCACCACCACAGCCACTACGACAGAGCAGTAATTGTGGTATACTCTTTATTATTTTTAGCGGAAAGCGAGTCATAGACATATGCCGAAAAAGACAATTGTTGACGAAACACCAGCCTCACCACGCGGAATAGTGGCTCAAAGTATCACGAGCGAAATGGAGACCGCATACCTAGACTATGCGATGTCGGTTATTACGTCGCGAGCCCTGCCTGACGTACGTGATGGTCTAAAGCCGGTACACCGACGCATCCTCTATTCGATGCGACTCAATGGACTTACCTCAACGGCTAAGTTTAAGAAATCTGCGACAGTAGTTGGAGACGTTCTTGGTAGTCTTCACCCTCATGGAGACGCCTCTGTATATGAAGCTATGGTTAAGTTGGCACAAAACTTTGCTACTCGCTACCCACTCGTACTTGGACAAGGAAACTTTGGTTCAATCGACGGAGACGGAGCTGCGGCCTACCGATACACTGAAGCCAAAATGTCTAAGGTAGCTGAAGAGCTACTGCGCGATCTTGAGAAGGATACAGTTGATTGGCGGCCAAACTTTGACGGCACCAAGAAGGAGCCAGTGGTTCTCCCAGCGGCTGTACCAAACCTCCTCTTGCTCGGTTCGCTTGGTATTGCGGTGGGTATGGCGACTAACATCCCTCCACACAACCTTCGGGAAGTGGCGGCGGCAGTGGCGCACCTCATTGATAATCCAGGCGCTACTACAGACGACTTGCTCAAGTTTGTGAAAGGACCAGATTTCCCTGTGGGAGCGGTAGCCTTCAATCAAAAAGACATTGCGCACGCTTACGCTAACGGTAAGGGCGGAGTAGTAGTTCGTGGTGAGGCAGAGATTGTGGAAGATAAGCGTGGGGCGTTTTCAATTGTCATCACTTCAATTCCATATCGCGTCAACAAGGCTGACTTGCAGGTTAAGATTGCAGACTTGGTACGCGACAAGCGTATTGAAGGTATTCGTGACATGCGCGATGAGTCAACCTCTGATATCCGTATCGTGATTGAACTTAAGACTGGTGCTCAGCCACAAACTATTTTAAATAAACTGTACAAGCACACTCAGCTCGAAGATACCTTCCACTACAACATGGTGGCGCTCGTAGACGGAATTCCACAGACTCTTTCACTCAAGGTGATCCTCGAGGAGTATGTAAAACACCGAGCTGAAGTTATCCGTCGTCGCACTCAGTATGACCTCACCAAAGCTCAAGACCGCGAGCATATCTTGCTTGGTCTTAAGAAAGCGCTTGATCATATCGACAAGATTATCAAGCTCATTCGTGCTGCTAAGGACGTACCGACTGCACACGCGGCTTTGATGAAAGAATTTAAATTCTCAGCTATCCAAGCCCAGGCGATTCTTGATATGCGCCTGCAGAAGCTGGCTGGTCTTGAACGCAAGAAGATTGAAGACGAACTAGCTGAAGTGCAAAAGCTCATCAAGGAACTTCAGTCTATTCTCAAGAGTAAAGAAAAGATGATGAAGATTGTAAAAGATGATTTGCTCGAAATTGCCGAGAAGTATGGCGATGACCGTCGCACAAAAATCGTAAAAGGTGGTGTAAAGCAAATGTCTCAAGAAGACCTCATACCTGACGATGAAAGTGTGCTTGTACTCACGGCTGGAGGTTACGTAAAGCGTACCAACCCAGAAGAATACAAAACTCAAAAGCGTGGTGGGGTAGGGGTGATTGACCTAAACACCAAGGAAGAAGATGTGGTTACTACACTACTTACTACTTCAGCTCACAGTGATCTCCTCTTCTTCACTGATAAGGGTAAGGTGTACCAAAGTAAGATGTTTGAAATCCCAGAAGGACGTAAGGCCACTAAAGGTAAGTCCATTATGAACTTCCTTTCAATGACACAAGAAGAGAAGATTACGTCAGTGCTAGCAGTTCGCAAGGAGGAATGGGCTGGTGAATGGGGTCTCATGATGATTACTAAGAACGGTGTAGCCAAGAAGAGTGACGCTTCTGCCTTTAAGGATGTTCGTCGCAGTGGACTCATTGCCATCACCCTCAAAGAAGACGATTCACTCATTGCTGCCAAGTTCGTTGGTAAGGGAGACGAGGTCTCACTTGTGACACTGCTAGGGCAATCAATCCGTTTCAAGGAAAATGATGTTCGTGAAATGGGTCGTACTGCCGCTGGAGTAACTGGTATGAAGCTCGGTAAGGGAGACCACATTGTCTCAGCCGATGTATTTAAGAAAGATGATAAGAAGACTGAAGTCCTCATTGTGACCCAGCTCGGGTATGGTAAGACTACTCCAGCCAAAGAATACAAAGTCCAAAAGCGTGGTGGATCAGGTATCAAGACCGCCAAGTTGACCAGTAAGACAGGACAGATTGTTTGCGGAATTGTGCTCAAAGAAGATGAGCGAGCTGATGGAGAGTTGGTTATCATGAGTCAGAAGGGGCAGGTGATTAAGCTTCCACTCAAGGACGTCCCAACCCTCGGTCGCCAGACCCAAGGAGTCCGCGTCATGAAGATGCGTGATGGTGATGCAATTGCCAGCGTGGTGTTCGTTTAAAAATGAGCCAACGAGCGTAGCGACTATGGCGAATTTTGTCCTCAATTTGCCCCTTCCTAGGGCAAATTGCTAGGACTCGAACTCTAAAACTTCGCTGAAGGTGATTGCCATAGACGATGTTAAATTCGATATCTCCAAAGGGCATATTACGAACTAAGTCCTTGATTTTCCATTCCCTTGGGTGCAGGCCGCATATGTTTGTTTCTCCCTGCGGGGTCGAAACAAACATTGCGTCTGCATAAGTAAAAGCATAGTCGCCGACGGCTCCTTGTTTTACTTAATTCACTAGGACTCGCGCTCTAAGGCGTCATTAAAGGTAATGACCATAGACGATATTAGATAGAGATTTAAAAACCACCCACTCACCTGGGTGGTTTTTTATTACACAGGCCGGAGTCTCTAAGGATGATGGTCGTGTATAATATACGTATGAATTTTGTCTTACCTGGTCGTTTCGTAATACCTGAAGTTGTTGCAACCCACTTCCACTTGAAGCCCGGAGAAAGAGTGGCTGATCTCGGTGCTGGTGGCGGGTTTTTTTTGAAACCGCTTTCTGATGCAGTTGGTCCTGAGGGTAAGGTCTATGCCTGCGAAATCCAAAAGCAACTAGTGGACAAGCTAGGTGAATTTGCTCGCCTTAGTGGCCTCTCAAATATCAGTCCACTTTGGTGTGATCTGGAAGAAGTTGGTGGTATTAAGCTACCCAATAACACCCTCGATGCTGCTATCTTGGTCAATACTTTATTTCAGTTTGAACTTAAAGAAACTGCATTGCAGGAAATTTACCGGGTCCTTCGTCCTGGTGGTGTCCTGCATATTATTGATTGGACAGAATCTTTTGGTGGACTCGGTCCACAACCGAAAGATGTAATTACTCAAGAGCAGGCGACTGCTCTTTGTGAGGCGGCCCGCTTTATACCAGAGCGGGAGTATCCAGCCGGTGAGCATCATTATGGCTTAGCTGTTAGAAAAGTATGAAATTAAGACCATTTGAATTAGTGCTGGTAGTTGTCTTTGGGGTCCTCATGTTTGTGGCGCTTATTCTTTTGCGCGCATATGAGCCAGCACCAGATGAAAACGTGACTGAAGTGGGAGCGGTGGCAATTTGGGGTGATGTTCCAGCTGAGGTATTTGATTCGGTACTTCGTGAGGTGCGTACTGCTGACCCAGGTTTTAATGCTGTTACCTATAAGTACTTTCCACCAGAAGATTTTGATACGGCGTTTGTAAACGCGCTGGCCGACCAGACACCACCAGATTTGTTGTTTATGTCTCAGGAGCGTTTGGTGAAGCATCGCGTTCGCTTGCAACCATTATCATATGAGACATTCCCACTACGTGATTTCCGTACTACCTACATAGATGGAGCAGAAGTTTTTGCACTAGCTGATGGCCTCTATGGTATGCCAGTGGCAGTTGATCCACTAGTGCTATTTTGGAACCGTGACATCTTCGCTCGTGGGGGATTGATTGTAGCCCCAAAGACTTGGGAAGAAGTGGTTGCAAATACCGTACCAACTCTGACCGTGCGCGATTTTAGTCGTAATATCCAAACGGCTGGTATCGCGATGGGCGAATACCGTAATATCAAAAATGCCTTCCCGATTATTTCACTGCTGGCCATTCAAGGAGGTAGTGCCTTGGTGACAGAAGCCCGTGGCACCTACCAGGTCTCACTCAATCAATTACCTGGTGAAGTGACTGCCGCACAACCTTTCACCAATGCCGCAGCTTTCTTTACTAATTTCAGTAACACCGGTAACACCCTATACAGTTGGAATCGCGCCTTGCGCCTAGATAGAGACATGTTCCTCAGTGAAGACTTGGCAATGTACTTTGGCTTTGCAAGTGAAGGACGTGACTTGGCAGCCAAGAACCCAAACCTCAGCTTTGATATTGCTGAAGTGCCACAAGGAGAGACGGCTTCGGTTCGCCGCACCTATGGCAAGTTTTACGCATTTACGATTCCCAAAGCGTCTATTAATAAAAATGGCGCGTACGCCGTGATGCTACGTCTAGCTGCGCCAGAGACAGCCAAACAACTAAGCGATGGTTACAACTTTGCTCCGGCCAACCGCAGTCTTTTGATTGCTGGTAGTAATGACGTGTATGGACGGATCGCTTATACCTCAGCTCCATATGCACGTGGCTGGCTCAATCCCGACGCCACTGTCTTTGGTGATATCATGACGCAAATGCTTGATGATATTAATGCTAATCGTCGTGATATTAGCTCAGCTGCCAACGACGCTGTTAATCGCGCTCAGCAGGCGTATTATTAATTTTAAAATAATTAAATCTTCATGCTAAAAAGTATTCCAAAGACTCTAGAGACCGCTCTCCTTACTGCTGTAGCCTGGTTGGCTTCGGTATCAGTGGCCTTGGCGCAGGGTGCACAGGGTCAGGTGGTTACACTTGCTAACCCACTCCGGGTAAATACCATCACTGAACTTTTGGCGGCTATCCTCAATATCGTGATTGTGCTCGCGGTACCAATTATTGTGTTCTTCATTATTTACGCTGGGTTCTTGTATGTGACAGCCAAAGGTAACGCTCAACAAATTGAGCAAGCCACTCGCTCACTGACGTACGCCATCATTGGTGGCGTGCTAGTACTTGGTGCAGTAGCGATTGCCGAAATTATCAGTAACTTAGTACAGTCATTCTAAATATCATAATTTATCATATGCGACGCTTAAATTTATTTGCCGGATCAGCAGCTGCAACGCTCCTTACACCGATGGTAGCACTTGCTCAGGTTACAACTCCCACCACCTTTAATGGCTTTGTAGATCAAATTCTTGGGATTATAAATTTAATTATCCCAGCCATTTTCTCGGTTGTCTTTTTATTTTTAGTTTGGAAGATATTTGATGCTTGGGTCCTCAATGGTGGCGACGAACAAAAACGTGAAGAAGGGAAGAAATATGCGACGGTCGCAGTCTTTGTTGTGGTCTTGATGGTAATTGCTTGGGGTGTCGTGGCCATGCTTCGGCAGTCGATATTTGGCTTTTAGGCCTAGTATAGACTTATACACATACCTGCTTAAGCTAGCGCGCTACGCTACAATTTTGTGTATAATTATAGGTAGCGCGTTATTATTAATATCAAAATTGTTGTATGCGACGTTTAAATTTATTTGCCGGATCAGCAGCTGCAATGCTCCTCTCACCGATGGTAGCACTTGCTCAAATTGCAACCTCAGGAGGAGGTGGTCAATTTGAAACATTGCTTCGAAATATTATTGAATTTACCAACGAAGTACTTATTCCGTTTATCATTGGTATCGGTTTCCTCGTCTTCGTTTGGGGTATGTTCAAGTTCTTCATTGTTGGCGGTGCTAACGATGATGCTAAGGAGCAAGGAAAGAGTTTGATGATTTACGCAACACTCGGTTTCCTCCTTATTATTGTATTCTGGGGAGTAGTAAACCTTCTCGCTAGTAGTACTGGACTAGAGGGAGATACTCTAGATAACATTCCACAAGTAGGAGGTCTTTAATTAACCTCTTAACTTATGTTACACAAAAGCCCCTAACGGGGCTTTTGTGTATTACGGCTAGGCTGC